>ORMF010315998.1_pt1 | contig 16102 bp, 19 predicted proteins | sample 1779871 | NCBI WGS metagenome assembly ORMF01 (sample SAMEA104232316, study PRJEB22302) | groundwater metagenome | biome: forest; feature: aquifer; material: groundwater | place: USA | collected 2011-08-07 | depth 5.4 m
ATTTAAAAATGCAAAATGCAAATGTACTTTGGTAAAATGGGACATTATCATTTTGGAATGACAGGTTTTTATTACCACACATCTATTTGAGATGGGCTGCCTACGATAACCTCAGGGTTTCCTTTATACATTTTTATTTTTCCATATACAACTACTTTTTTACCCTGATAATGGGTTAAGGGATCAATCCTGTCATCTTTAAAGTTCTTTTTATCCTGCTGAAATATCACGACCCTTAAGTCTATTTTGGCGGTATTTCCTATTTCAATAAAAATTGTATTTTTCCCTTCCCGCACCCCCATGACCTTTCCGTAAATTGCCTTTCTTTCATCAATAAACCTGACAGCATCCGATGCAGGGATAAAATCCTTTGTTATTACCTGTGTTCTCCTACCCCATAATCCGACCTTCTTTTCCATCGCTCCTTTTTGATATTGCCTGAACTCTTCTGCCTTTTCAACGCCGCAGGGAGGAATTATAAGTATCCTGGCATAGCCGGATATTAGAAGCTCTCTATTAACCATTGTTTGGTTTATGTAAACATAGGCAAGAAGCCTTCCATACTTGTCAGTTGGTTCACTTTTACATACCTCCAATCTGACATTCTTTCCAAGAACAAACTCTTTATTTTTGTTCCTGGCTTCTTCATAAAATGGCTGCCCTGTCTCAGGGGTGTCAATGCCAAGATACCTTACCCGTTGCCCTCCTTCAATCTCAATGGTGTCTCCATCAATAACGGCAACTACCATGGAATGTTGAACATTTGTTCCTTTAAGGACATTAGATGTTTTTGGCTGCGATGCGCATTCGCCAATGAAGTTATCAACTATTAAAAGGATTATAGTGAAGGTAATAAAGAAAAGATTTTTAAGGAAAGGGATTACCATTTCTCTCTTAATTCGTGGATATGTCTCTGAATGGTTTTGAGGGTCTCCTTTATATCCTCCGGGTTGTGTTGTCCTTTTTCTATTTTTTTTATTATATCAGCTATCTGGATAGATAGGGCGCTGTGGAGTTTGCTGTAATCCTTGCTCATGTTTTCAAAGTTTTCTATAAATTTATTTACATAGGCGACAAAGTTTCTGACATACAGGTCATCTTTTGTTCTGATAGAGAGCCGTTTATCCAACTCTCCGCTGCTAATGATCTTCATCTCGTATTCCAGTCTTTTAAACGGTCCGAGAAACTTGTGGGCAAAAAAGATGGACAAAATTGCAACAATCGCAATATAACCAATGGTAAGAAAGATGGTTAAAGCAGGTGTTGTAAAGCCAAAGAATGAACTTAGCGCCGAGGATACTGACTGTAAAAACGCTCCGCCTAAAAGCGCCAATACTACCAGAATGGTTATAGTAATCTGCAGTTCTTTTGCCACAAAATAATGCTGCCTGGTCTTCTTTTCCATTTTCACAGGTATAGAGGCTTATCCATATAGGTTTACTAAGATATATCCTTTAAAAATCTTTGTCAAGAAAGGAGTACAGAGGAGTACAGCACACCCTAATTCATAAGGGGGATTGTAATTTTCATGATTAAACCTCCATCCTGTTCTTCCCTTTATGGCAAAATGCGCCCTTCTGTTTTCCTGCTGGCGCTCCTCGTTGTGGTCTGTGCAGAATGGCTTTTCTTTACCGTAAGTTACAGTCGATATCCTTTATACATTAGGGGGAAAACCGAACGATAAAATTAAGCAAGTTATGAACCGGCTTATTGATTTTTTGGAGCGGGCGAAGGGAATCGAACCCTCGTATGAAGCTTGGGAAGCTTCCATTCTACCATTGAACCACACCCGCACACGGCAAGCCGCTAATGCTTTGATATATTTAGAGTTTTAAGGTTTTTTTTGTCCATAGAGCCTTTTTAGAGGCTGTTTTGAGGTTCTGCATGTCTCAATGTATATCATAGCTGTTTTGAGATGTCAATTGCCTCACTTTCTCTTTTCCAGTCCTGCCATAAGAGCAGTCTTTGCTGCGCTTCCATGAGAACTCCCGAAATAATAAGTGATGATAGCTACTTGCACAGTGCTTAAAATACCTACGAGGATATTGATTAAGTCCGTGTTTGCATCAGGCACGCCATACTTGAATAAGAACGCTATCATCGCAAAATAGCCGGCAGTATAGACATAGGCAAGGACTCTTGGGGTATTGTCTTTAACTGCCACCTCTCTTTGCCTTGCACTTGCCCTGTCATCCGCCGCTATCTTCTCAAAATCAATATCAAGTTTTTTCATATCCACTGCAAATTGCTGGTCTGCCTGTTTGATTTTAAGCAGTGTATCGGGCGTAGCTGTTGCCAATGCCACCGCAACATCTGCCTCTGTTCCATCAGGCTTGCCTAATAGAGCGGTTGATAGTGCGCTTACCCCCATGCCTGCTAATGGCCCCCCAAATGTGGAGGCTATAGCAGGGGCAACTTGCCTGACTAACGATTTCCAATCAAATTTTAAGTCCATAATCAACCTCCCTTTACTTTATAATTTCAAAATGAACACCGTCAAAGAAATTCTCATCCTTTAGATTAAAATTACCGTTCCAATCTCCGCCAAAGCGAATCATAACTCCAAGCGTGTTAGCTTCAGCCATCACAACACCTGCAAAATAATAGAGCCTTGCCCAATTTTTCCAATAATCAGCAGTTCCTTCCACCGGCCATTTCATCGGCGCAAAGCTCGCATCAACGGCTCTGGATAGCGGATGTTCTGGAGTAATCAGATGCTTACTATTTATCGTTTTACTGGTTCCATTTTTTACAAATTCAGTCTGCTGTTCAATAGTGCGGATGGTTGATGGCAAAATCTCAACTTCTGCAAATTGTTTTTCTACGCTTTTAAAAAGCATCTTCAAATCAGGAACACATTGGTTTAATAGATTCTCGTTTTTCATTTTATCGCCCTCACCAACTGCGCTAATTTAACAGCCTCTCCAATATTTTTAAAACTTTGAGCCTGTCTTTCCAATTCATCCAAAACTTTATCTTTGCCGAGGGTTCGGACCGTGTCGCAAATACAATGTCGGTAGCAAAACTTATCATCAGAAGTCGCTGTGATTAACCAGATGACAAAATTCTCAAGAGATAATTTCTCTGATGTCATCATCTACCCCATGTGATATGACTGCTAATGTAAGTGGTAATTATTGTATATATATCCTTGAGCGCCCAGACAACAAGCAGAGCCGCCAACCATAATACCCCCTTAACCACTTTCTTTTTTTGGACGATAAGGTCAATTACTGCTTGCTGTTGATCGGCTGTTATCTTGCATGGCTTACAGTTATGCTTATCTGTTAATTTTACAACAATGCTTTCGGCTAATAATTCCAACTCCTCATCACTTAACTTGCCCCTCCTGCGTTGTTCTTCCATATCAACCTCCGAGCTACTCCGTTAGCCCATATACTTTATAAAAAACTGTTGCGTCTGCAGCAGTGCCATTTACAATTTTTAACCGCTCCTGCGCGTCTGCACTGTCCCGGGAGATAAAAACATGTATATCAGCGTTAACTGCCTCTGCAAATGATACGCTTGCGCCATATACAACCTTAGTGGCTCCGGCGTTGGTATACGCTGAAATGAGGTAAAATTTATGGGCTTGAGTTGTTCCGCCTAAGTTAACGGAAATTTCGGCGTTGGCGCCTACAAGGGAGTTGCTACTTATAATCAGAGTTCCAAATGAGGCTATGGACGTGCTTACCGGCGCGCCGCTGTCTGTGCCTCCGCCGTGGTTGTGGCCTGTGGTGATGTGAAATCGCGCTTTAAGATAATCATCGTTATCGCGCAGATAGGTGAATAGTGTTGAGTCAAGCGGACTATCTGCGTCTATGCTGCTGTTTGGTATTGCCGTGAATGCCATAATATTCTCCTATATCTCGCAAACCTGAACGACCTGCTCCCACCTGGGATATCCGCACAGGACTCTGTCATTTATTGCAACTGTCTTTTCCCCTTGTTTTATTTCTTCTGCTTTTCTGTCAATATGGTATTTGCATTTTTCGGTTGTGCAGTCCTTGACATTGAGTAGTTTTTTAAATCCTTTGCAATACACCACCTTGATTGTATCTTTTTCTTGTTGGCCGTTCACCATATATAGTATCCATCCTCTGCCCCTGCATTGACTTTGTTATTCACATCGCCGATAAATCCGTATTCCCTCTGGCTGGCGCTGGCAGTCGGATAATCGGGATAACCTGCAGGTGCAATAAAACCGTAACGTTTATATAGTCTGGTCTGTATTGCCTCTATATCTATTGTCGCTTTTTCAAAATCAGGGCGGATAGATGTAAGCATGAGACGTTCTTTTACCCACGTATCTTTGCCTTTCTCAAATACATCGTCCGTGGTTACATCTTTATAATCAGATGGTTTTACAATTGCATTATTATAGAGGAGATTATTCAGGTCGACAGTAAATGTAACTGAACTGACAGGGTCTCTATATCGGACAAGTAATTTTTGCGTCAATGTTATTGCTATTGGCGTTACATTCAAACTGGTAACGGAGATCGCGTCTGTCTTGTTGCTTGTGGGCAGCGAGCTTCGGGTAACAAGGACACGACAGTATTTGGCCTTGTCTGCGCTGAATATCTGTATTTTACCATCTTTAGAAAGTTTTACTGCCTCGCCTAAGGCTTCTCCAAAAGCTGCCCATTGCAGCGTATTGTTTGTGTAATTAAATGTTAATGTCCCGCTGCCTGCGCCGTTGATAGCGGATACATGATATATTATGACGCCTGTGATAGTTGTTGGTTGAGTCCAAAACAAACTTCTGATCCATTTGCTTTTGATAACTTTGGTGGTAGCCTCATTCCATTGAGATGAGGCTTGCGAAGCTGCATCTATTGATATTAATGCTGATCCGTAATTTTCTTCGCCGTTGCTGCCGGATTCGTCATAATCGTAATACAGCACAACACGATTATAAAAGTTATCTTTATACCCACTTTCACAGGAAAGCGAGCCGTCTAAAATGTTGAAGTTATCACTCCATTCTTCTATTGCTTGCCCAGGCACGGCAGGCGCAAAGACCTTGAAGGTTATTTTTTCGCCATCATGGAGAATAAAAGAATTTGTCTCTATTTGCAGTTCGTTAAGATACTCATTTGCCGCCTTGGGTTCTGTGATGACCCTTGCAAATTTCCATGTGGAAAGCCACAAATCCCGCTCACTATCAAATTTGGCGGTGTTGATGTAAGAAGCTGAGATGGCAAGTTGTGTTGAGAGTATATCTTTCATTATATCTATTGGGTTTTGATTTTGATAACTTATGTATTGGGTTTTAGTGGAATTTTCCACCGGCACTTTTTTAAGCGCATCATAAAGGTCGTCTGACGCAGTAATAACAAGCTCATCATCCTTTCTGCTCCAATCGCTGATTTTGCCGTTGAATGTGGTGAGATAATCCGTATAAATAAAATTGTTACCAACGAAGCCATCTTTTCTAATGATACGGCGGTTTTTAAGATAGTTGTTTTTGACAAGACTTTTTATATAGGCTCTCCCGCTTATGACAAAGGTAATCTGCCCTCTTGTAGTGTATCCTGTTTTTGGGTCTATTTTGTTTTGCAGAGATGAAACGCTTTTGAGAATAGGAAGGGTGTCTGAAAAACCTCCTGTATGGTAGCCCCACTTGATTACGCCGCTATCAAGGGTTATCTCTATAACCACATTTGGTTGGTTAATATTTTTTTTAAGTTCATCTTGAAATGACATTATACTTTTCTCCCTTTTAGATTAAGGGTTATATTTCTATACAATCCACCTGTAGCGAATGGATTACTAAATTTCAAGTCGGGCCGGACAAGATATATATCGTTAGGATTGTTTGTCGTGTCCCACGCAAGATAAAAGTTTTTCAGACCTGATGTGTCCCACCATGTTTTGATTTTATTATAAAGCGTTGAATCTGCATCATCGAATTGAAGGTTAACACTGCGCTCCGAATATTTTGTATGAATGCCTGTTACATAGCCGCCTGCGCTCAAATTGACATTTGCCTTGACATTTACTTCGTAAGGGTCAAAGGCGGCTGTTGCATAATCAAGCTCTGTTTTAAGCCCCCACAGCCCAAGAGTGATATAAGGCGCCACAGTAATCACGCCATATATTTTAAGCCGCCAATGTCTTTTTGCTCCTGGGCTGGTAAATTCTTTAAGCCATAATTGATTGTCTGGTGGAGTATTCGGAGTAAATACATCGTTTATATCCGCAACGAAATTGTCGGTTGAATATTGTAATGTAACTGTTGCGCCGAGGTCTTTTAGATTATGCTGATATAGAATCAAATAATCCGCCTGCTTTGTATTCCCAACCCCTGCGTCGTAGCTTATATACATTGGCGTTGTTGTGTTAGCCGCCTTCCACATATTGGTCTCGAGCATATTATAAAGATATGTCACGTTATAATCACCTGTGGCTGTAGATGATGCTGTAAATGTAGACCCTGTAGATCCCAACATTGTGTCCCAGAAAAACTTTATTTTCGCCCATAGCGCCATTAAGCGGCTCCCACTGTGTTAATATTAAGTTTTATATTTCTATCTCCTGCGGCATTTATTGCAGGGATTATATTGTCTTCGGCTATTTGCGCCCAGTTTTGTGTTGAAAGCGGATTATAGATGTTGACTATAATGGTTTGGGTTTGTTTTTGTTCTACAGCGGCAGCCATTGGGATAGGGAATGCTGCTGCTGATGACGATTGGGGAATAGAGGATGGATTAGAGGATGTAGATGGTATGGATGCGCTTCCACCTGCTGCTGCAGAAACGCCTGACGATCCGAATTGTATTGATTGTATTTGGTGCACTCTCATCATACCTGCTGCGATAGCCGCAGCCGCCGCAATAGCCCCCAAAACAGGCCCAACAATAGGAATGCCTGCCAGAGATGCGTATGATGCCTGAGCCGCTTTGTAAGTATCTATTGTGGTTTGGGCTATCGACATAGCTTTAAAAATAGCAAAGGCCTCTTTACTTTTTTTGCCTGTTAATTCATAGACTGCTTGTGCAATAGTTGCAAGATGACCGGCGGTATTTGATGCAGTTTCTAATCTAAAATTCTGTTCTTGTTGTGCAATAGCAATACGAGCTGCTGATTGTATTGTTTCCAGGTCGGTTATAGATGCGCCATTTTTCTCCGCCATATTATATAAAGCGCTATATTTTGCTTCTGTTGCAGCAATCTCTAATTGATGCTTTATGTATACATCTCCGTGAATAGCGGCTGAATTTTCTAAGAATGATTTTTGTATATCATTTCTTATTTTTGCCTTTTCTATTGCAGATTCCATCTCTAAACGAACAGTCTCTTTTTGCGCTTCTTGTTCAAGTGTGATACTTTCTTCCCAGAATTTTCTTTTTAATTCAAGTTGTTCCATCCTATATTTTTCTGTTCCAATTCTTTCTTCATCTTCGGCCTCTCTGCGGATTGCTCCGCTTTTTTCTACGAGCCATTTTTGAACCTCTAATTGCGCCTGAGCGCCTATAAGACTGGCTTCTTTCATTTTTGCATTAAATTCTACGGCAGCGGCAACCCATTCGTTTTGTCCTTTTTCGTTCAATTTGGCTATTTCGTTTTGTATATTTTCTGTAAATGACTTTAACTTTCCAAGGTCTACCAATGGAGAATTGTTAGGTTTTACTGCGCTGATTTCCGTCTGCGCAACTTTTATATCTTTCAAACCTTTGACAAGTCCAGCTACTGTGTTTTTGACTGCATCGTATTTTTCATTTGTTTTATCAATTTCCGTTAATACAGCAGCTCCGGTCTCTATAACTGCCATTTTATAATCTTTGATAGCGGCTTGCGCCGATGCAAAAGGATTTACTTTTACAAGCTTTAATTTAAGCATTCCCTCATATATCAAATCCAACGGCAATAAAAGAAAACGCAGAGCTTTGTAAATTATGTCAATGGTTTCAACTAATACGAGGGATACTGCTTGCCCTACAAGTTTTAATCCTAACCAGCCATTATGCATAAAGCGTATGGTTTCAACTATCGCGCCAAATCCTTCTATAATTCTTATTACGCCGCCTTTTGCCAATTCCATCAATTCTAACCTGTGGTCTTTGACGGCTGATGAGGCCTTTTCAAAATATGTCTGCACTAATTTTATACCTTGAATGAAAAAATTATTGCGGGTTATAACCATGCCAATTTCTTCGAGCAAATCGTCAAACGCATTTTTAACTTTACTTAATGCGCCGCTGAATGTATTGCCTGCCGCTGCTGCCTGCCCGCCATAAAGCCTGGCTATTCCTTCTGTTATTTCTTTTAATCTCTCTGTGCTGCCTGCAGTTGCTTCTGCTTGTATGCCATGCCTTGCGAGAGCGTCTGTAGATGAACCGAATGACTTCGCAACTAATTCAGCAGCACTTGCCAAGTCCATTCCTTTGGCCGAGGCAAGATCTAATGTAGCGGCTGTCAATGCCTTTATTTGCGCCTCGTTTTTGGTAAATGCGGCAATGGACGCCTGTGCCTGATTTATCTGATCGTCGCTAAAAGCAGTAACTTTTTGCAAGGCGGATGCCTGCCCTAACAATGCGATGGATGTGAACCCAAGAGCCTGTCTTAATTTTGCCTCTGCATCTTCTTGCGCTATCGCTGCCTCCACTGCTTTATACATTATGGCTGTTACCGCAACAAAAGCGGCAGCAACTGCCGCTGCTGCCGCAATGGCAACTACTTGTAAATTTAAATATCTGCCGGCTACTTCATTAGTACTATCCCTCAAAGAACCCATAGATGTATTGACGCGGGCAAATATCCCTGTTGCCTCATCTTTTGCGCCTATTACTATTTCGATGTCTCTTTGTGCCATGTTGCGGTCTCCATTTTTAAAAACTCACATGCCTCTATAAGCCATACAGGTTGGTCGCCCCACCCGCCTGTGTGTAGTAAAACTTTAGAATCTTCTATCAAATAAACAAGCCTGACAATATCCCATGTTTCTGTTGTTATGTATGTTAGAGGACATTCATAAAGCCGGATGCTGCCGAGACTAAAAACCTTATCGGCTTTTTTGTCTTTGATTTCCTCTGCAATCTCAGTCGTATATTCTGTAACTGCCCTCGCATCATCACTTAATCCTTTGATATTTAGGCAGTTCCGGGACTCTTTATCTCTGGCATTGCAATCATCGCAGTTGAACGGGCTTCCGTCCCGTGTTTTAAGCTGCCATCGGAAACCCGCAAGAAGTTTTTTCTTTGACCCTCTGAAAGCTTGTGCTGGCTCTCCATTGCGCGGATGATTTCGAGGATAAGTTCTGTATCGGCAGTTTCGTAAAATTCCGCAGGGTCGGTTACTTCTCTATCGCCGATTGAATATCCCGATATGCTTTCAATGTTTTCCGTAAACTGTTTCTTTTGAGCTTCCTGTAAAACCTCTGCCTGCTTTATCGGGTCGTTCATGTTCTTGGTTCGGGCCGTTATGTATCTTGCATAGTGCTGCACCCTGGAATATGGCACAAACCTGATATTAACTACGCAGGGGTTATCGCTCTCCCTGTTGTCTCCATAGGCAGGGACATATTCCGTGATTGTATCTTTGTCAAAACTGATGATTGCCATATTGCCTCCTTTTTTATTTCCTTATTGACTCGTTTCCACCCTTCGTAGTTGCCGACCTTTAGGTCGGCTTCATCCAGCCAAGGCAAAAGCGGACATGAATGTCCGCAACTACAAAGGGCAATTACATTCCCAAGCTGGGGCTTGGGAACGAGATAAATTTATATTGTTACCGCTGTATTCTTTAAAAGTATGCCCGCTAAATATTTCGTCGTTGTTGCATCAAAATGGAAATCGTATTCCAGTGCAATAGTAGGGTCAGTATCCCTCTTGATGTCTGGCATTCCGCCAAGACGATTGCAGATCGGCATATCAATAATCAGTGAATGATTATTGCCTGTGCCTGCCTGTGTGCCTGTGTCCCATGACAGGAGGAAGTTGGTTGAGCTCGTGGCGGCAAGCCATGCAAGGAATTCGGATTTAGAGTTGAAGCCGCTGGCGGGATCTTCAAAATCTATGCCCACAGACAGTTTGCCAGTGATTATTCCCACCTTACTCTTGCCGACAGTGTTTGTGCCGTCAAGCAGTTGCCTATCATCCATGCCCCGCTCAAGTTCAAGGGAGATGCTGTCTGCCTTGACAAGCGCACCGGTGGATGTGATATCTGTATAATTCGGCGCAGTGCCTGTGCGCGTAACGGTGGCGCCATTGCGGGCAGAGAGTTTGTTATAATCGCATCTTAGGTTTTCTGCTGCAAATACAGGGGATGCAAGGCCTGCTTCAGGCGTTTGCATTCTCTGCCCCATAAGCTCGGCGGTAAATATCATGTGTCCGCCCGGCTCCTGCTTGAAGCCGATTTTTTTGACGCGGCCGCCTATATAGGGATGATTTTTCAACACTGCGCCGTGCATGGCATTCATACTGACTGTCAGCGCCTTTGTTCCAAGATTGGCTGTGGCAAACGGATCTGCTACAGCGTAGAACGTGTGGCCATACTGGCCTGTTACGCCGTTTTGCGCTGATACTGCCTTGCCAAAGAAATGTTTCAGGAGTGTGCCAACAATCCCTTTAACCGTGCCGGCCTCCGTGAAAAACGGCATTTCAAGGGAAAGCCCGTCCCACTTTTCACCCATGCGGATTTCTGTAGTATGTCCCAGGGCCGTATCCTCGCCGCGGAACTCTTCCCGCTTCTTTGCCATATAATCAGGTTTTGGCAATGAAAAATTATTGACGGGTATAAACCCGACTGTGGTTTTTTCTGCCGTGCCTCGTGTCTCCTCTTCTCCTATTGCCACGAATGCTTTAGTTTCCGCCATTGTCTTCTACCTCCTTCTTTTTGATATTAACTTGCGGGTTCAGGTTTGAAACCTGAACCCGCCTTAACTGCACCCTTTATGTGTGCGTTTACTTCCTCGGCCATGCCCCGTTGGAGCATTACCTGCGCAATGTCATTATGGACCGTTTTAACATCTCCTTTTTCAAATGCCCCTATATCAGGCGATTCGCCATTTTCTGTGAATTTGATTTGCATGTTTTTTTTACCCCCCGTATTAGCACCTTGTAGTTGCCGACCTTTAGGTCGGCTTTATCCAGTCAAGGCAACAGCGGACATTTATGGCCGCTATAAATGCCGACCTAAAGGTCGGCAACTACATATCCATTAAATCTCCCTGTATCTCACCCTCAATGCATAACCAAGCCTTGTTACAGGCGGTTCGTATTGATTGACATATCCTTCATGGCTTACCTTTGAAACAAGTTTTGATGTTGCAAGGCTGCCTGTGTTGAGCGCAGCGACTGTGATATTGGCGCGCAGTTTATGCGCATATTCTGCTTGCCTGTCTCTTGTTGTTGTGGGCGCCTTGTCGCTGAATCTTATTGCAAGCGTATATTTCAATTCGTTATAGAGAGGTTTTTCGCCGTGGTTATATTCAAAATCTTCACCCTCAAAAATAATTGTCGCAAGGGGCGTTATGCCTGCTGAAGGGTCTGCGGATAAATCCTCAACCTTAAAGCCCTGTGCTACAAGGATTGCTGTGATGTTGTCTTCAATCGCTTTTATTGTGTCTAAGTTTGCCATTTATATTTTATTCAGCTTCAATGTTGTAAAGCCATTGCCGTCATGAATAACCTCTAAAATCTCGTATACAATGCCGGCTATTGCCAGAGTCTCTTTATGCACGGTGCCGTTTACATCAGTAGTTTTTGCCTGCGCTTCTGGTCCTTCATTTGCCACTTCGCCCGTATAGGGATTGATTGAAAAACCATTTTTGTCAAAAATAACCTTGATTGTCTTTGTCCCTGCGCCGACAGAGGTGAGAAGGGCGTCAACTGCAAAGTCGCTGAAAAATACATCTATGTCGGCTTCGTAAAAAAGGGGCATTATTTTTTACTCTTTTTTAAAAACCTCGCAAACCCTTTGTCTGTAGTTTCTTTATTGGCGTCTGGGTTCTCTTTTGTTTCCCGACTAAGGCTTTCGGGAACAGGTTTTAATTCGACGGATATTCCGAGCCTTGCGGCCTCTTCATCCATGAGTTCTATTTCGGCGCCGGGTTTATATTCAATCCGGACATCGCCAATGCCGTGGATGATTGTTGCGCCGCCGATTATGATGTATGTCTTTTTCATTTCGCCTCCCTAAATACAACCCCCTTTAATTCCCCCTTTGTTAAGGGGGGCTAAGGGGGTTGTCGCCCCTACGTTGGATATGTAGTTGCCGACCTTTTAGGTCGGCATTTATAGCGGACATAAATGTCCGCAGCTACATAGAAAGCAGGCCGCTACTCTACTGCGTCCTGAATGAAATATCCGAGGTCGCTGGCGATGATTTTTTCATCGCTGTTCCATGCGACCTTGATATAGTTGGCGCCTTTGACGCCTCTTTTGGGATCAAAATCACGCATGGTTTGTTTCGGCGTTTCTGAGAATGTTCCACCGAAAGTGATGCTCTTTATTCCCGGATTCGGAACCACATAAAGAGCGGCGCAATGTTTGCCCCATAACCGCGTGTATGTTGCGGTTTGTCCTTCTTTGGTCGAGATATACCGGGAGCGGCCGACCAGTATTTTCTCAACCTCAAACAGCCCTGCCACTTCCGGCGCTGTTGCAAGACCGCCCGGCGAGCCTTGAAAACGCGAGGAGCCTTTGACAGCGTCGAGTATTTCGGGCAGCTTTCTGAATTTCTGCCAAGCTTCCTGGCCGAATACGATTGTATTGGCCCTCATGAAGCAGCCTTCAACCGCAGCGATGACATCGCCTACTGGATCGTCAGCCGAGCCGGCCCATTGACCTGTGCCTGAGAGCTGCACCTTGTTACCTGACGGATATGTCCCGGCGGCAAACACCAGATCTGCAACCCTCTTTTCCTGCGCTATATCAAGCAGCAAATTGATAAAGTCGTTGGTATCTATTTCCGGCGAAACCGGATTGTCCGCATTGTCAATAACCTCCTGCGGCAGCCAATCTCCGAGTGCGTGGTCTTTCACGGAATAGTTCTCCTGGGTTACTCCCCAGTCAACTTCGTTCGGCAGGCTCTTGGGACCTATCTTGTCATCAACCAGTTTGAAGCTGTCCTCTTTGTTGTATTTGAAATATTTGTCCGACCTTTTGCCGACCACAATGAGCGGCAAAATGAGCGGCCACAGCATCTCTGCGTTGCGATATTGCACCGACAGGTTGCTGAGTGTTGTATCTACATGTAGATTTTTTGGTTCTGGCATGGTTTATTCCTCCTTTTTAGTTTGTTAACATCCCCGCCTTTGGTGGGTTCAGGTTTGAACCCTGAACCCCCCGCAGGAGTTATGTTTAATCGCTGATGACATACTCAAGGAAGAAGACCGCCTTCCCTGAAAGTATGGCATTTGTTGCCACTGTGACCGTGATTTCCCGCGCAGCAGTAGCTTTGACCATAGTCGCAACGGTGCCGACCGGGATCAAATCAAACCGACCGGATAAAGTGTCGGCGTCTACGGCAACCAACAAATCGTTGGTTGTGTTCGCTCCAAGCGCTATAGTCCCCGTGCCGGCTGTAGATGTAAATGCCGTGATGATATCTCCGAACGCCTTTGCGATGATTGCCTTGTTGGGCAGGGTTACACCAAGGGGAATCGCCCCAACACCCCCGCCGTGGATTGCAAAGTCATAATCGACCCTCAGCACTCCCTTGAGCGTCAATCCGTCGACTCCCTGATTGGGCGCAAGTATATGCGGCGAGATGAAGCATGGGATGACATCATCCAACACGCCTGATGCCAGCGCGTAGCCGATGATAGATTGACCCAGTACTGCCTTGACGGCTTTTGCATTTGCATCGGATGTAAGCCCGTCCCCGCGCGTGACCGTGCCACCGAGCTTTATTCTGCTGATGCCGTCAATCATGACCCTGACTTCATCATTGGCGGCGACTGTGGTGTGCTGTAAAATACCCACAAGATTGTCGGTTGCGCCGGCAGCCTGCGCCATGGTGTCATCATCTGCGCCGAATTTGCCGATAAGAAATGCCGTTGCTATGGCGGCCGTGCATTTTACTGATTTTTCAATTCCTGAAGTTTGACCCATCATAATGTTTATCCTCCTTATTTTTTTAACTATGGTAGCCGCGGACATTTATGTCCGCTTGTTTAAAGGCCGACCTGAAGGTCGGCGACTACATGGCATCCCCTACTTCCAAAGCTCCGGGTTGGCCTTTGACACCGCAAGAACAGCCGTCTTGTAATCGCATTTGTTGGCATCCATGTGTTCTCTTATGAGCTTTTCTTTTTTGCCCGCTGTATCTGCGGCCGCATCTATTAGCGGCGGCTCTGCTGCCGGCACTTTTGGCATTGCGCCTGCATCCGCTTTGATGTTTGCGGCAACCTTGCTTCGGAGTTCATCTTCTGCGGCAAGGATTCTGTCCGCAGCCTCCGCGCGTGTGGTCTTGCCGTCCCAAAGCATTTCGGCGATGAGCTTTTCCCTGCCCGGCCTGTGATGAGAGAATACGCCCTGTATTCTTGCCCTCTCGGCCTCGGCGCCTTCCTTTATACCTTGTGCCTTGCCCTGTTCAATGCCTGTTGTCTGTCCTTCACCAAGGACAGCATTGTAGACATCCGGGAATTCTGTTTTGAGCTTTTGAATATCCATCTTTTTTACCTCCTCTCCTGTTTTTGTTGCTTCTGCCTTCTTTTGTGGTGGGACAAGCATCTTGCCTGTCATCACACAGGCACGGATGCCTGTGCTACTGAAGCCTGTACCACTGCTGCTGACAAGACCATCAAGCGTGGAAACACCGTCCACCAGTCCGGCCTTGATTGCACTTGAGCCGATAAAAACCCTGCCCTCTGCCATATCCGTCAAAACCTGTTCAGGAGATACCCCTCTGAATTTGGCTATGTCGTTGATGAACAGAGAGTAGATGTAATCCACCTTTTCCTGAATGCTGTTTAGCCCTTCTTCTGAAAGCGGCGTATACATAGAGGCAACCCTCTTGTATTTGCCTGCAACAACCTCTGTGGTTTTTATTCCCGCCTTTTCTTCAGCCTTGGATATATCAATATGCGTTGCCACAACGCCGATGGAGCCGACCTGTGTGGTCTCGCCTTTCATAATTATTTTGTCTGCTGCCGCTCCTATCCAATATGCGGCTGAGCCCATCATGCCATCTGCGAATGCAATAACCGGCTTCTTACCGCGCATTGCGTAAATTGTGTTCGCAAGCTCCTGTGTTCCGTCCACTGTGCCGCCGGGGCTGTCTATAAGCAAGATGATAGAATCAACCGCAGGATCGTTTATGGCGTTTATAAAATCCCTCTCTATGAGCTGGGTTGATGCGCCGCCGGATATTTGGGATAAGAGGTTCATCTTTTTTGCAATCACGCCGTCAATGGGTATGATGGCCTTCCTGTTTGCAATTTCATAACCCTGTTCTTTTTTCGCAAGCGGCTCGCCGAGTTTTGCCTCTATCCCTTTGACGTCTATCTTTTCACCTCTCATGTGAGTTTCATAGATGCCTTTGATTTCCCTCAATTTCTCCGGGACTATGGCCCAGGGCGCTGTCATAATGTCGTACAGTTTCATTTGTATTTCTCCTTTTTTACGCTGCTAATAAAAACATTATAAAAGCCTCTTCATCCTCATCCCTTATTCCTGTATTTACAGCCCCTGCGGCCTTAATTTGCCCTCGGGGTTGGATAGTCTTTTTCTCACCGCTGATATTCTCCCTGCATTTTCCATAACCAGCGACCACTTGCAGTGGTTGCCTTGTATTGCCTTTCCCTGATATCTTCTTCTTTTTCTTCTCCGGCTGAGATGGGATTGAGCCCCACCCGCCGCCATAAGAAGGAGGGGTCGCTGCCTGTTGCTGGACAGCTCCTCCCACTGATACTGCCTGAATCGCCTGGACAGTATTTACAGCCCCGGTTATCCCCGCTCCAGCAACATTCCCTTGAGCAATTACCGTCTGAACAGCCTGATTGCTTGTCTCTGTTGCTTTGAAACTCTCTTTGCCTAATGCAGCTAAACTCTGAACAGCCTGACTGCTTGCCTCTGTCGCTTTGAAACTCTCTTTGCCTAATGCAGCTAAACTCTGAACAGCCTGTCTGCTTGCCTCTGTTGCTTTGAAACTC
>ORMF011928568.1_pt1 | contig 16101 bp, 16 predicted proteins | sample 1779871 | NCBI WGS metagenome assembly ORMF01 (sample SAMEA104232316, study PRJEB22302) | groundwater metagenome | biome: forest; feature: aquifer; material: groundwater | place: USA | collected 2011-08-07 | depth 5.4 m
CGTCGTACTCGTGCTCGTACTCGTGCTCGTCCTCGGCCGTCGGCATCCGATTACGAGAACGATTACGATTACGATTGCGAGGTCGAGGACGAATGAAAGGAAAGACCAATAAAGCGAATCAGTGCAGTGAGAATAGGTCTTATAGGACTTATATGTCTTATAGGTCCTATCGGAGCGGCGCGGGCGGACGTTACGGACCTGCGCGGGCATTGGATGGGGTTCGGGCAGAGCAGCCTTCTCCCCGCCGTCCAGTACGAGCCGTGCATCGACGTGATGGACCAGGCCGGGCGGCGGTTCGAGGCGATGCTGATGCTGGGCGGGTACATCCCGTGCATCAAGGGGACGGTCTCGGCATCGAACGTGCTGGACGCGACGGGGGATGACCTGCTGGGGCATCATTTCGAGGTGCACGGCAAGCTCGCGACCATCAATCCCGGCCCTCCGGCCGTGAACAATCTGCCGGCGGTGCAGCTCGCGGCGCTGAAGTACAAAGTGGTGGGTCCGGACCACGCGGCGATGGACGAGGGGCTGCTGCTGCTGATGCAGATGCAGGGCGGCCCGAACTGGGTGCAACCCGGCCCCATCAGTGACGTTTCCGGCCACTGGATGGGGGACTACCAGTCCGGCGTGGGGCCGGGGGGCGGGTGCATCGGGATGGACCTGAAGGGGGTCTACCAGCCCCCGCCCAACGGCGACTTCGCCCCCACGCTGACCAGCGCGTTCGGGGGATCGATGCACATGGACCACGTGTATGTGCCGGCGGTGCAGAGCTTCTTCGACGTGTTCTTCGACGTGCAGGGGACGGTGGGCTCGCCCGTGGCCGCGCCTGATGGGCCCCCGATCGCGCCCATCGCGCTGATCGGGATGTCGCCCCCGCCGAACGGCGACAGGCCGGGGATCATCGCGATCCTGATCGGGCTGCTGCTGCCGCCTCCGACCGGCGACAGGCCGCCCACCATCAGCGGCGGCTACGCCCTCTACGGCAGCTTCTTCGACGTGTTCACGGAGGTGTGGACGGGGAAGATGCACTCGTTCGACATGGGGTCGGCGCACTTGATGTTCGAGCCGAATAACGGGTAGCGCGATCGGCCTCGTTCTCGTGCTCGTACTCGTGCTCGTACTCGGCCGTTGGCATTCGAGTTCGATTACGAGTACGAGAACGATTACGATTACGATGAAATAGGAGCAGTAAATGCCAACAACATACCGTGTGGGCGTGGCGGCGCTGGTTCATGACCACGTATGGGGGGAGCTGAAGCATTGGGCGGCGCTGCCGAACGTGGAGATCGTGGCGGCGGGGGACGTGAACGGGGAGTTGCGGGAGAAGTTCCGGTCGCAGCTCCCCGGCGCGCGCGTGTACCGTTCCTGGCAGGAGATGGTGGAGAAGGAGGAGCTGGACATCGTGCAGGCGGCGAGCGCGAACTCGGACTGCGCGGAGATCGTGGAGGCGTGCGCCGCGAGGGGCGTGCACGTGATCAGCGAGAAGCCGATGGCGGCGACGCTTGCGCAGGCGGAGCGGATGGTGGAGGCGGTGCGGAGGAGCGGCATCCGGTTGATGATCAACTGGCCCACGGCGTGGCAGCCGGCGATCCAGGAGATGGAGCGGCGGATATTGGCGGGGGAGATCGGGCGGCTCTTCTACTTCAAGCAGCGCAGCGCGCACAACGGCCCGAGGGAGATCGGGTGCGATCCGCGCTTCGTGGAGTGGCTTTACGACGAGGAGAAGAACGGCGCGGGCGCGCTGATGGATTACTGCTGCTACTCGGCGGGGATGTGCGCGCGGTTCCTGGGGCTGCCGGAGCAGGTGACGGGGTTCCGCGGGGTGTTCGTGAAGGAGTACCCGGTGCCGGACGACAACGCGATGATCCTGATGAAGTACCCCCACGCGTTCGGGGTGGCCGAGGCGAGCTGGACACAGACGGTTGGGTACGCCACGCCTAATCCGGTGGCGTACGGCACGGAGGGGAGCATCGCGGTCTCCGGGAAGCAGCTCATCATCCAGCATCCGGGGAAGGCCGCGGAGACGGTGGACGCCCTGCCGACGCAGGCCCCGTTCCGTTCCGGTCCGGAGTACTTCATCCAGTGTTTGGAGATGGGCGCTCCGGTCGAGGGGTTCTGCTCGATGGAGGTAAGCCGGGACGCGCAGGAGATATTGGAGGCGGGGAAGCGCGCGGCGGACACGGGCGTGACGCAGCGGCTGCCGCTGACGAATTAGAGCGGATGTTTAGAACGCCGTGCAGGTGCGTATTCATGTTCGAATAAACCGAGGAGCCCAGCCATGACACCGTTTGCTCTGTTCGCCGCTTTCGCCGCCATCGCCGCCGGTCAGACCGGAACCGCCGCCCAGAATTCATCCACTGCGGGAATCCAGTGGTTCGCCACCATCGCGTCCGGATTTGCGGAGGCGAAGCGCACGGGACGGCCCATCCTGCTGATCTCTGCGGCACCGCATTGCGCGGGCGTCTCCGGCATCTGGTGACCGGGCAAACAGGATATGGACAGGAGTTTCCTGTCCCAAACGGAAGTGATCGCCGCTTCGCGCAAGTTCGTCTGCATCCGTCCCCTGAGCTATGAAAGCAAGGAGGAAGCAGACTATCTCAAGAAACTCTGCCCCACCCGCTCCGGCGAGCTGGAGAACACGGTGGTATGCCTGCTCTCGCCGGACGCGTCGCAGAAGCTCGGATATGCGGGCAGATCGACCCGGCAGCTTTTCGGGACGGCGGCGAACATGGCGTCTGCGATGAATGGTATAGCGGTTAGGTACGACAAGCCGGAGAATGGCGCTTCGGGCCGTTCCACCATTCCATCTCGCGTGCCGGAGGTGGCGGGAGTGAGGCTCGCGCTCGACGTCGCTTCCAGCGACAATCAGCCGCTGGTGATTGCGTTTGGGAGGGACGCCGCCAATTTGAAGGCGCTGCGAACGCTGCTTGCCGGGGCCGCGTGGAGCGATCAGTTTGTGGGAAGATTGGTGTACACCTCCACACTCCAGGCGAAAGATCTCGAAGCCATAGAAGGCATTGGGGCGAAGCCGGGAGTGCTCGTCGTGCAGCCGGATCGGTTCGGTCTCAAAGGAACCGAATTGGCGCGGGCCGACGCGGACGCAACGCCGGACGCTTTGGAAGAGACCCTGCGCAAAGGCCTCGCAGCCCATCAGCGTATCGGGAAGTCGTTCGGTGAACATGTGCGTGACGGGCATTCCCAGGGCATTTTCTGGGAGACCGCTATTCCTGTTACCGATCCTCAGGAGGCTCAAGCCCGGGAGCGCGGCCGCCAATCGCGCCACAATCGGTGACCTAGGAATCAAGGCGTCTTACGCGGAATGCTGTGTTTATCATGAACGCTTTCCCCGACGCTCTTTCGCGGCGCGAGCTACTCGCAATTGCGGCATCGCCGCTCCTCGCGCCCTATTTGGACGCCTTCGATTCTGGCGATCCCATCATCGACATCCACCAGCACACGAATTACCACGGACGGACGGATGAGCAGCTCATCGCGCACCAAAAGGCGATGGGAGTGTTGCGGACGATCCTGCTGCCTGCAGGACGATCCGTCGATCGGCCGTCCACCGACAATGGGCGATCGAACGGGCTGGCGGCGAAGACAGGCGGCAATGAGCCCTGCCTGTCGCTTTCGCGAAAGCACCCCAAGCAGTTTCTCTTCTTCGCCAACGAGGTCTCCGATCTGCCCGAAGCGCGGGAGGAGATCAGGAAATACCTCCGGCTGGGCGCCAGGGGTATCGGGGAGCAGAAGTTCAACCTGCAGTGTGATTCACCCGACATGATTCGGATCTACGAGCTGGCGGAGGAGCGTCGGGTTCCCGTGCTGCTTCATTTCCAGTTCGACAACTATAACAAGGGGTTCGAGCGGTTCGGGAAGGTGCTGGAGCGGTTTCCGAAGGTGACATTCATCGGCCACGCGCAGACCTGGTGGGCCAACATCGATCGGGATTACACCGAATCACAGGGGCTATATCCCAAGGGAAAGGTTACGTCCGGCGGACTAACGGACCAGTATCTCACGCGATTCCGGAATGTTTATGCGGACATGTCGGCGGGTTCCGGTCTCAATGCGCTGACCCGCGACGCCGACCATGCGAGGGAGTTTCTCTCGCGCCACCAGGACCGGATCCTCTACGGAAGCGACTGCGACGACATCACCGGGACCATTCCCGAGTGCCAAGGCGCCCAGACAATCGCCGCCCTCCGAACCCTCTGCGCATCGAAGAGCATCGAGCGCAAAATCCTGTTCGAAAACGCCAGGAAGCTCTTTCGGCTCTAGTTCATCGGCAGTTAATTCACTTCACGACGAGCACGGGGCAGTGGGCGTGGTGGACCACCCGGTCGGACGTGCTCCCGAGGAAGAGCCGGGCGATTCCGCCGTGGCCGTGGCTGCCCAGGACGATGAGGTCATAGCCGCCCTCAGCGGCGGCGCGTACGATGTGATCTGCGGCGTGTCCCGTTTCGTGCCGGGCGTCGAATTTCACTCCGGCATCGTCGAGAACTTTGGCCGTGCGGCGGGCCACGGCGTCTTCAATGCCCTCCGACAATCGTGCGACGGTCCCCGGGTCGAGCCCCCCGCCGGTGACCAGCCCGACCGGCACCAGCTCCACCGGCAGGGTCGAGACGTACAGCATTGTCACGTGCGCGCCGAACTCTTTCGCGAGCTGCGCCGCCGTCTCCGCAGCCTTCAGCGCTCCATCCGACCCATCCGTCGCCAGCAATATCTTTTTGTACATTCACTCACCACTCACGCGTTGGTCGGTGTCATCCTCCGCATCTTGTCGACGTAGTGCGAATCGTACGGGTCGAGGTGACCGGCCCGGCGATAGTGCGCCAGCGCCTGCTGCTCGTAGCCCAATCGCAGGTAGGCGTCCCCCAGCAGACAATGGTACGATGCGTTTTCCGGCGCCAGCTTGATGGCATGTCGGAACGCCTGGACCGCATCCTGGACATAACCGATCTGGAGGTAGAGCGCGCCGAGGCGGATATTGTAGTAGTCGTCGATGGGGCAGAAGATCGTCGCCTGCTGCATCTCGACCAAGGCATCGACCGTACGGCCGATACGGAAATAGAGGTCGCCCAGCCAGAAGTGATAGAACCCATTCTGCGGCTCCAGTTCGCGAGCGGTCTCCAGCTCGCCGACCGCCTGTTTGAACAGGCCGACCGCGCTCAGAGCATCGCCGAGCTTGAACCGGTAGAACGCATTCGAGGGGTTGAGCTCGACCGCCTTGCGGTACTCCGTTATCGCTGCGGTGAGCTTGCCGTACCGCCGGTATACCTCGGCCAGGCTGAAGTGAGGAGCCGCACGGTGCGGACTGATCTTGATGGCTTTTCGATACTGCGCGACTGCTTTCAGCGACATCTCGGCATAAACATAAGCATCGCCGAGCGTCGTTCGATGGTCCGCGTCGTTCGCCTGCATCTTCACGGCGCGGCGATAGTCTCGAATCGCATCGTCGATTCGGCCGGCCTCGATGTGCCGATCCCCGGATTGGCAGCTCTCCAGAGCATCCAGCGGACCAGGCTCGCGCATGGGCGCCAGCTCCGCTTCGATTGTCTCCTCAAGCGGGCTGCTAGGCCGCAGCTCCTCTTCCAGCTCCTCGTCCGGTTCCACTCCTACCTGCTCTTCCTATTCAATACTTGCCACGCACGCCTCACACATGAGAAATGCCAAGGGCGGCTCGCGAACGGACCGGATATTGCCTGGTATTCGCAAACCGCCCCAATCGGCCGCCTGTTGTGCCTATTAAATCAAAAAGCGCGCCGACTGTCAAGCAAAATCGTTACCGGCCCGTCATTTACCAGACGCACCTTCATCATCTCGCCGAACTCGCCGGTATGTACCGGTACGCCGGACTTCCGCACTGCATCGCAAACTCCTTCATAAAGGCTGCGGGCGCTATTCCCGCTTGCCGCCTCCGTGAAGCTCGGCCGTCTGCCCTTCCGCGCGTCGCCATAAAGGGTGAACTGTGAAACAAGTAATGCTGCTCCGCCCACATCCTGCAGCGACAAGTTCATCTTTTCGTCGTCGTCCTCGAAGATCCGTAAGTTCACGATCTTGTCGGCAATGTACTCGACATCCGGGGCCCTGTCGTCGCTGCGAACCCCGACGAGTACCATCAGCCCACGCCCGATCGACCCGACGCAATCGTCGCCGACCGACACCCCCGCTTCCAATACTCGCTGCACGACTGCCCGCATTTGGTTGTCCCCATAAATGGCGTTTTCCGATTACGAACGAAGGATTATAGCGGATGGGTAAAGGGCCGATCCGTGTTTATCGGGTCTGCCATCCAGCTCGAGTGATGGCGGAATAAGCCCGATAGCTGGAACTGACCGTCAGTCGCTCCTCCACGTCACGTGCCCGTCTACGAAGATCACCGCCCGTCCGCCCGGTCCGGTGACAAAACCCATTTCCGTCGTACCGGGGCTGTTCACCCCGCTCAACGGACCACCCCTAAAGGTATAAGAGAACCCTTCGAACACGCCGGACATCTTGAGGTAAGGAGAGATGGAGTCGTTTACGTCCGTCCCCGCCGAGGGCAGTGTGTCGTTATTGTCCACCGCATATTTCTGCAGGGCCGACGCCAGCTGTTTCGCCTTCTCTATTGCCCCAGTACGTTCAATCTGACCAATTAGCCTGGCGTATTCTGATTTCGTCAACCGCATTAGCGGTGCGACCCACGCGGCCCCATTCGACCGGTATAGGATGGCGTCGCCGCCCGGCGATATAGCTCCCATGGAAGCGTTCGGAGCAACCAGGGTCACGGGACGCTCGCTCGGCACCGCGCTCCGGAGCCACAGAAAGGGCACCTTGTGCGCGGCGCCCTTCTCGCTCACTTCGACGGAAGTGTTCTTCAAACGGACTGATACGGCGTCCGGCGGCTTTGCGAAAAGCGGCGGTTCGGGAGAGACCTCCGAGGTCAGGCCGGTACGAGGCTCCATAGTGTACGATTTGCGCACTACATTGCTGCCGGGTTGACCCCGAGCAGCGGTGCGAAGGATGGGGCTTCCGTCCGCCGCCCAGACCACCTCATACAAAAAGAGGCCGGAGGGCAGCGGAATCCGCTTGCCGATATTTCCGTCGTCGCGAAGGAGGAGGAGGCCCTCTTGCGCGGGGGCGCGAACTCTCGCGCCGCCGGGCGCGACTGTACCAGCGACCGGCCGCTCCATATAACGGATCAAGGACAGGGGGAGGACCGGCGAGACCTCAAGTTGCCACGCGTCGCCCTGGGCGTCGTCGACTAGAGGCTTCGAGATCCCCGTCGCGGCGTTTACTCTCAAGACTCCAAAATGGGAACGGGGACGCCCTCCGGGCTCGGTCGGTGATTCCAGGGTCTCCACCATGACGAGCGCTATCGCCGTGCCCGGCAGCCACTCCACCCGCATGATCCTTCCGCCGCCGAACGGTCTCTTCCAGACGTCCTGTGACTGCCGGGCTTTATTGTCCCACACCGTGATAACCGTTTCACCCGGAGCAATATTAAGGGACTGGGACAGGTACCCTTTGAGCTGGTTCGGACTCAGCCGGAACACGGTTCGGAAGATAAGTGCATAGCGCCCATCCGATGACCACTTTGCGGACTCGACCTCGCCGGACGCGGCCATGTCGGCCGGGAGCACGCCAATTGCTTCCGTGTCCGTGAGCAGAAAGGATTCCTTCTGGAGGCTCGGCTGTGCCCAGGACCGAGTGGCAATCGAACATACTAGAGCAGACAGAAGAATGACAGCTGAAGCGCGCATCGGAATCACCTCCCGCGGGGGTATTCCGCCAATCGGTCCCCGCTTCCTGCCTCATCGAGAGCTTGAACAAGCCCGGCGTACTAGCTTAGTGTCTCTGACTTCTCTTTGCATGCAGCGCTGAATCCGACGCACGTCTGACAATCTGCTTGTCGTCTTGTTCGGCGCGCACACGGTAACGTCAATGAAGGAAGGAGCCACCAAGCACATAATCCTGGAAGGATCTGCTTTTCACGGTGGCGACGTGCAGAACACGAGGTCAAAACCAGACAGTCATGAATTCGGTTCACCACCGAGTATGAAAACCGGCTCGGGGCGCCGACGGAGCGGACGCCCTTCAGGTTTTCAGAAGAGATTCTCACAGGATGACGTTCGAACTACGTTCGCTCGATTCAAGGGCACGTTGTAGAGCCGTGACGGAGACACTACACTAGAAAAGACCGGGCGCATTCAGCGCCCGGCCCAAAACACAATTATTGTCTACCGACTCAGAGAACGGCTGCGCGACTGCGGAACATGGGGCAGTTGGCCGTTCTGTCCTGCGCGTCCTCATTGCCGCGCCGGGGCTTGCCATCGCGGGGTCGGCCCTTGTTGTTCCCTCGGAGATTTACGGCATTAGAAATGGACGGTGCAGGTCAGCGTGCCCACTCCGCTTGCTGAGACCGTGGCATGGGAATCCGTAGTGACGCCACTAAAGGTGCCGCAAAGGAACCCATCGAAGTTCTGTCCGGAACCGCTCAGGTTGGTGATGTTGTCGCCCTTGCACTTGAGCAGACTCTTGTTGTCGTTGATTACAGCTGTCGTGACCTGGCCGATACCGCCGAAGATTATGTTCCCATTGGCATCGGAGCCCGGCATGCCGCAGAGACCGTCGTTCTTAATGACGATGGCGCCGTCGGCATGGGACTTGACCGCGAACGAGCACAGGAGGCCGGACGCAAAAACGGCGAAGACGCCGGCTGCAACCCACATGTTCTTCATTCATAATCTCCTTGTTTGGGTTTTTGAGGACCGGCGAGGGAACTTGTCGATGCCGATGCCTCTTTGCAGTGATTTTGGAGACTTCAGAGGGTTGAGGGTACAACCTACGGGCCCACGGCGGCCATCCATGGGAACCCACCCTCTACTTCCAAGTGATATTATGACCGTCCGGTCTTGTTGTGTCAATACATTTTCCTTAATTCCATGCACATTAATTGAGCCCGAGTCTAAGCTACTATAGAATGTCCTTTTCGGCTTCGCAAAGTGCAGTTACAGCTGCACGGACAGCTTTCGCGCTGTACTGTTCTCCCGCGCAATCGTCACCTGCACCAGCGTCGGGTTCCAAGAACCGTTAGGGTCGGGAACGGAGCCGGCGGTCCATCACCCTCTAAGGAAATCGCTGCTATGGGCTTGACCAAGGAAGTGAAGATATTTGTCGTCCTAATGATGGTTGCGATCGCCATGATGGGCGTTGCAATCTACCTGTTGGTTTCTCCGAAATCGACCGTCATTCGTTCCCCGGTGGTCCTGATGTTAAAACGGGAGATGCTCGTCCCCTCATGGAGTGTCTTTCAGGGCGACCCGAAAGCGCCCTTCACCCTGGTGGAGTTCGGGGATTACGAGTGCCCGCCGTGCCGCGACATGGAGCCAAAGGTCGCCGGAATCTTGAACGCCAAAGCCGGCAAGCTAAACCGAGTCTTTCACCACTGCGTCCGAGTGACCGACCATCCTAACGCGAAGACTCTGGCACTGGCCGTTCAGGCCGCGGGGGAGCAAGGCAAGCTCTGGCAGATGCATGAAACCATCTTCAATAACCAGAATGCGTTCGACGGGGCGACACCGGCGCGCGTCACGGAGGAGCTTACGAAGTTGGCTCGCGAGACCGGCCTGGACGTGGATAGTTTCAACAAAGCCAGGGAGTCGAAATCTGCCCGCGACGCGGTGGACCGCATGGAGGCCCTGGCAAAGGCTATGAAGGTCTCGGTTACCCCGACCTTCTGCATCGTGCGGCCGAAGGGACCCATGCTCTTCCTGTCCATACGGGACATGGAGTACTGGCTGAACGACCCCGAGTTTTGGAAGTGACCGGCAGACCAAATCGATCAAGGAACCGCAGCAGCCATATGCCCGGAAGACATCGGCGTGTCGTAGGGGCGAATAAACCCTTTGCTACCGTCGCATCCGTTCTTCAATCCGTATACGGGGTTTATTCGCCCCTACCACTCTAAGTGAACCAAGCAAGTGATCCGTCTCACGCATCACTCATCACTTATCACGCTTCTCGCATCACTCCACTGTCACACTCTTGGCCAAATTCCTCGGCTGGTCGATGGAGCAGCCGCGCTCGCGAGCGACGTAGTAGGCCATGATCTGCATTGGGACCATGGCGAGGACCGGCATGAGGGCATCGACGGATCTGGGCACGTGGATGAGGTGGTCGGCGCCGTCCGGGGCTTCGTCGCCGTCGCGGATGACTGCGATGACGGTCCCCTCCCGTGCCTTCACCTCCTTGAGGTTGCTCACCATCTTCTCGTGGGTCTTCGGCTGGGTGCAGAAACCGACGACCGCGACGCCCGGTTCCACCAGGGCGAGCGGGCCGTGCTTCATCTCTCCGGCCGCGTAGGCCTCGGCGGGGATGTAAGAGATCTCTTTCAGCTTGAGGGCCGCTTCCAGGGCGGCGGCATAATCGTATCCGCGTCCCAGGTAGAAGAAGCAGCTGCTGGACGCCAGCTCGACCGCGAGATCCGCAACCTCGCTCTGCCTCGCCAAGCACTCCTCGACCTGCTCCGGCAGTGCGCGGAGGGCGGAGACGAAGGCGCGGCGTTCGTCTTCCGGAAGACCGGCGTCCTGCGCCAGATAGACACCCAGGAGACTGAGCGCCACGAGCTGCGCGAGATAGGCTTTTGTCGAGGCGACTCCGATCTCCGGCCCGGCCTGCGTGTACAGCACGGCATCGGCTTCTCGGGCCAGCGTGCTGCCCACCACATTCACGATACCCAGGGTCTTCGCGCCCTTCTGCTTCGCCTCCCGCATGGCGGCCAGCGTGTCGGCTGTCTCACCGCTCTGGCTGATCAGCACGACCAGCGTCTCTTCATCGACGAGTGGATCGCTGTAGCGGAATTCCGAGGCTACAGACGCTTCTACCGGCCGCCGCAAGAGCTCTTCGAACAGCCGCTTGCCCACGACGCCGGCATGGTAGGCCGTGCCGCACGCGACGATCTGGATTCGTTTGACCTTCGCCCAGTCGTTCGGGGAGATGTCTACATCGGGCAAAGTCACTCGGTCATCCGGCGTAAGCCGCCCGCGCAGCGTATCACGGACCGTCCTGGGCTCTTCGTGAATCTCCTTCAGCATGAAGTGGTCGAAGCCGCCCTTTTCCGCCGCCTGGTCGTCCCACGTCACGTCGAATACGCCCCGCTCGCGGTCGGATCCGTCCAGGCCGAAGACACGCACGGAATCGCCGGTGACCAGCGCGCAATCGCCGTCTTCCAGGATCACCACCCGCCGTGTAAAAGCAAGCACAGCCGGGATATCGGAGGCCAGAAAGTTCTCGCCCTCGCCAAGCCCGATCACGAGCGGAGAGTCCTTCCGGGCAACGAACACGCAGTCGGGCAGGAACTGGGCGATGACCGCAATGGCGTATGACCCCTCCACCTGACTCAGCGCCGCGCAGACAGACGCTGCGAAATGCTCCGCCGTCCACTCCGCGCGTTCGGCAGCGTTTCGCCTTTCCTCCGCGCCGCGCTCCCTCACGTCATCCATCCGGCCGCCGACTAGCTGCTGCTCGATGAGGTGCGCCAGCACCTCCGTGTCGGTCTCGGAGGTGAATTCGTGCCCACCGGTTTTTAGCTTCTCGCGCAGCTGCGCATAGTTCTCGACGATACCGTTGTGCACGACCGCGATCCGGTTGGAGCAGTCGCTGTGCGGATGGGCGTTGGCCTCGTTTGGCCGTCCATGGGTCGCCCACCGTGTATGCGCCACCGCTACGCGCGCGCCATCGGAGTTTCCGTTCAGGTTTGCTTCGAGGTTGACGATCTTGCCCGCAGCCTTTACGATCTCGATATGGCCGTTGCTGGGGTAAGCCACACCGGCGGAGTCGTACCCGCGATATTCCAGGCGTTTTAGATTTTGAATTGCCGTGGCGACGGCCGGCCGCCGCCCAATATATCCCGTGATCCCGCACATGTAATTGTTATCCCCCGAATTGCATTGTCGTACTCGTAATCGTACTCGTACCCGTACTCGTTCTCGCTACTAACTTCCGGGTACGAGTACCAGTACGATCAAGATCGGGTCTCCTCAAACTCAAACTGCCACCCGTTCCTCGGCGCCATTTCTGATAATCGGCTCAGATCCTCACGCTCCTTCGACTCAAGCGTATTGGTCACGAGCCGGACGTTCTTGTCCGCCAGGATCGATCGATCGGTGAACGCCCACGGATGTCGGCGTCCCACTTTGGTCGCATCCGTGGCCACTACAATCTCCGGGATCGGCGCCAGCAGCTGTTTCATGAACGCCGCCTCCTCCGCTCGGTGCGAGAACAGTTTCAGCTCGCCGGCTTGGAGATCAGCCACCAGCCCGCTCGCTCCGACGATCGCAAGGTTGGGATGGAAAGTCGTTCGCAGCTCAGTCGACTGAAAAGCGCGGTCGTCCGGATTGAACACCTCGCCGACCACTCCGGTCGATACCCCGGCGGAGATCAGCTCCAGCAAAGCAGGAAGACTGTTGGTCAGTGCAATTAGGTTCCTCGGATGGCTTCCTTCAACGTGCGAGCGCCGTATCTCTCGTGCAACGTAAAAGGTGGTGCTGCCGGCCGTGATGATGACGGCGACATTATCGTCGAGCCCCTCCACAACGCGCCTCGCGATTGCCTGCTTCGCACCCTTTTTGGCGTCCAGCTGATCGGCGAAATAGCCGGGCGCAAACGCATCCCGGCCCGCAAACACGCGGCCGCGCGCCATCTCGATTCCGTTTATCGAGGAAAGGAGCTGCTGCAAGTAATCGACGTCCCGCCGGATCGTACGCTCGTCCACCTGAAGCTGTCGTGCGAAATCGGCAAGCTCCCTGCCGGCCCCGTCTTCTCGCAGCTCTTCCAGCAGGCGCAATCGCCGCGCCTCTGCATGTTCGCTCATAGACCCCCGCCACGACTTAGTTCTGTCATAGAATGCCATATTTCTGTCATAAAGTCAATATAATATGACAGTCATGACATGCATAAATGACACGAGCCGTGCAACCAATTAGTCTTAGGAAATGGAATTGAACTGCGGACAGTAAGTCGGGTCGACCTAGAATCCGAAGAACGGGGAGAGCTTGCGGCGAAGCTCGCGGCGGGCGCGGCTGAGGCGGGATTTGATGGTTCCTGGCGGTACGCGCATCGCTTGCGCTATTTCGTCCACTCGCATCTCGTCGATATGGTGGAGCAAGATCACCAGGCGATAGTCTTCGGGCAGAGTTTCGATGGCCCTATTGAGCAGACGAACCGACTCTTTCGATGAGAGCAGCAGCTCGGGTTCGCCTGACGGATCGATAACGTCCCTGGAGGCCTCACAGTCCGCCCCGAAGTGGTTGTCGAGCGATGCCGGAGGCTGAATGGAGTTTCGCTTCCGTATGAAATCCAGGCAGAGGTTGACCGCGATGCGGCGGATCCAGGTATTGACCGCCGCTTCGGCGCGCAGCCGCGGAAGCGCGCGGTATGCGCGGACGAAAGTGTCCTGGGTGAGGTCGGCGGCGTCCTGCTCGGACCGGACCATTCGATAGATCAGGTTATATATCCGGCGGTAATGGAGGTCGACCAGCTCCTGAAAGATCGCGTCGATCTCGCGATCGCGAGGAGAGGCCAGGGAATCCGGCCACTGCAGGACACGGGCTTGTGCGGAAGGGGCCAACGGCGCAGTCTCCTGAGACGCACGGTCGAACGCTCGAACGGACTATCCGGCGCACCTGTTACTGGTGAGACGGGCAATTCGCGCATTTGTGACAGCCCGTTACGCCGTTTCGGCAGGTAACTCCCGGTGAGTTCACGAATCCGGGCATATCCGCTCGAGCGAGGACATGCTTGGAAACCCTTCGAAGTCAGGTCGATCCAAATTCACCGTCGTTTAAAGAAAATGCAAACCACAATACAGCCCTGATCGAAGAGCTGCGTAAACGGACCGCCCGCGTCAAGCGCGGCGGCGACGACGAGGCCGTGGCAAAGCACCGAGCGCGCGGCAAAATGCTCGCAAGAGAGCGGATCGACGCGCTGATCGATCCGGCGGCGCCGTTCCTCGAGTTCAGCACGCTGGCCGCATGGGAGATGTATGACGGCGAGGCGCCGAGCGCGGGTATCGTCACGGGTATCGGACCCGTCCACGGGCGGGAGTGCGTCATAGTCGCCAACGACGCAACGGTTAAAGGCGGCACCTACTTCCCAGTCACCGTCAAGAAGCACCTGCGCGCTCAGGAGATCGCCCAGCAGAATAATCTTCCCTGCGTCTATCTCGTCGATTCCGGGGGGGCGTTCCTTCCCCTGCAAGCGGAGGTATTTCCGGACCGCGATCACTTCGGCCGGATCTTCTACAACCAGGCTCAAATGTCCGCACGGGGAATTCCCCAGATTTCCGCGGTAATGGGGAGCTGCACGGCGGGCGGGGCCTATGTCCCGGCGATGTCCGACCAGGCCGTCATCGTTAAGGGCAACGGTACGATCTTCCTGGCCGGCCCGCCCCTGGTCAAGGCGGCGACCGGCGAGGTCGTGACTGCGGAAGAGCTTGGGGGCGGCGACGTCCATACCCGTAAGAGTGGCGTGGCGGACTACCTGGCGGAGGACGACGGCCACGCCCTCGCCATTGTTCGGGAAATCGTCGAAACTCTAAATCGAAGGAAACGGATCGAGCCCGATGTCGTTTCGCCGGAAGATCCGATCCACGATGCGAAAGAGATCTACGGCATCCTGCCTAAAGACCGGCGCCGGCCGTTCGAAGTCCGCGAGATCATCGCCCGCCTGGTGGACGACAGCCGGTTTCACGAGTTCAAGCCACTCTTCGGTCCGACTCTGGTATGCGGATTCGCGCGATGGTTGGGCTTTCCCGTGGGCATCCTCGCCAACAACGGAATTCTTTTCTCCGAGAGCGCGCTCAAGGCTGCCCACTTCATCGAGCTCTGCTGCCAGCGCCGCATTCCGTTGGTCTTCCTGCAAAACATCACCGGGTTCATGGTCGGGAAACAGTACGAAAACGAGGGGATCGCGAAACACGGCGCCAAGATGGTCATGGCGGTCGCCAATGCGCAGGTGCCCAAGTTCACGGTTATCATCGGGGGCTCGTTTGGTGCGGGTAACTATGGGATGTGCGGCCGGGCATTCGGACCTCGACAGCTCTGGATGTGGCCGAATGCCCGTATCTCTGTAATGGGCGGCGAACAGGCAGCGAACGTGCTTCTGACGGTGAGACAGGAGCAGCTCCACACGAGGGGCACGAAGATGACGAAGAAAGAGGAGAATACTCTTGCGCAGCCGATTCTGGACAAATATGAGGCAGAAGGCTCGCCCTACTACAGCACTGCCCGCCTGTGGGACGACGGGATTCTGGACCCGGTGGATACCCGGATGGCAATCGGACTGGGAATATCGGCTGCATACAATGCGCCCATTCCGGAGACGGAGTTTGGTGTGTTCCGGATGTAATTTCCATGCCACTTGATGAACTCATCATAAGACCTTGGGCTGGTGTGCTCCTTTGGATAGTCCTTTATGTTTCCGATTACTATTGCACGATTGCGGCGGCCCGGATGTATTACGGTGGGGTGAATCGGCATTTTGAATTCGAGAAAGGCTATGAACTCACTCCATATTTTCAGGAAGACATTGCCCAACTGCGCCGATTCAGTTGGCGGTTTGCCTGGCAGCTATTCTTGTCGTCCGTCTTCATTGTGTGTCTCTGGTATCTCAGTGTCAACCAATACCATGCTTCAGGGCTGTACGAGGGAGTCTTGGGAGCCAGAGTATTAGAGGAAGTAGCTGTTCACGTTCGACACCTCCACAACCTGATCTTTTTCTGGCACGTGAAGCAATCGATCGGTATTACCGGCGTGGTAAAGACTACACATTGGCTGACATTACGCGTCTCAGCATTTGAACTGTTGGTGTTTGGACTATTATGGCTCCTCGTTTTTGTCGTCACAGCTCGATGGTTTTTCTTCGGCGGGGCAATCATGTGCGGCTTAACTGCTGCGCAACATTGGGATTTGGCGAAGAAAGAGCCAACTCCCGCCAGTGTAGTCGAGCACAATCCTGAATAAGAAACCTTGGGGCACTAGAGGCAGGTCTTGTTCCACGTGGTCAACAGATTGATTTTGACAACCATCGCGACATTCCTATCAGACTGTTCAAAACGCAACG
>ORMF012525291.1_pt1 | contig 16090 bp, 16 predicted proteins | sample 1779871 | NCBI WGS metagenome assembly ORMF01 (sample SAMEA104232316, study PRJEB22302) | groundwater metagenome | biome: forest; feature: aquifer; material: groundwater | place: USA | collected 2011-08-07 | depth 5.4 m
GCAGCAGCGCCATCACCGTGCCGGGAATCGTTTTGTCGCATCCGGAGAGGGCGACCACCCCGTCGAAGAGATGGCCGCGGACCACCAGCTCGATCGAATCGGCGATGACCTCGCGGCTGATGAGCGAGGCCTTCATGCCCTCGGTGCCCATCGACACGCCGTCGGAGACCGCGATGGTGTTGAACTCGATGGGCGTGCCGCCCGCCGCCCGCACGCCGGCCTTCACCCGCTCCGCCAGCCGCCGCAGGTGAAAGTTGCACGGCATCACCTCGGTCCAGGTGTTGGCGATGGCGATGAGCGGCCGCTGCAGATCCTCGTCGGTGAGCCCGACCGCCTTGAGCATCGCGCGCGAGGGCGCGCGTCCGATGCCGTCCAGGAGCACGCGGCTGTGTCGTCGGAGGTCGGTCGCCATCAGTAGTCGATGCCCGCCTGCGCGGGGATGTGTTGCTGCCACGGATGTTTGATCTCTGTCATCTCGGTCACCAAATCGGCCCGGTCGATCAGCGCCTGCGGCGCATTGCGACCGGTCAGCACCAGGTGCAGCGACGAGGGCTTCGCCTCGATCAGCCCCAGCACCTCGTCGAGCGTCACGAGCTGCACGCCCGCATAGTCGATGGCATAGATGATTTCATCCAGAATGATCAGGTCGTACGAGCCGGAGGCGATCTTCTCGCGCGCCACGCGCATCGCGTCCTTGGCCGCCGCCACGTGCTCGTCAAAGGGCTTCTTGTCGCCCATGTAGCTGACGAACCCCTTGCCGAGCTGCAGCACCTCGAGTTGCGGGGCAAGCCGCTTGCCCATCTCCAGCTCGCCGAACACCACCGGCCAATCGCCCTTGAAGAACTGGATCACGAGCACGCGCCATCCCTGCCCCAGCGCCCGTAATGCCAATCCCAAGGAAGCGGTCGTCTTGCCTTTGCCGTTTCCGGTGTAGACGATGACCAATCCTCGGCGGGACGCGGTGGGCATGCGGACGTCGCCAGTCTAACAAAGGGCCCTGGAGGTGTCAACGAAGCGCTCCCGGGCGTGGACGAGGCGGGTCACCAGGGCGTTCATCGGCGCGGGAATGCCGGCGCGCGCGCCCAGGCGGACGATGGCGCCGTTCATGGCGTCGATCTCAGTCGACCGGCCGCGGCGCAGATCCTGCAGCATCGACGAGTGGTGGGCGGCCGTGCTGGGGATCAGCCGCGTGAACAGCAGCTCAAGGTACTCCACGGCGGTCGGCGGCTTCAGCGCGATGGGCTGCGCGGCCGCGACCCGGTACGCTTCCTCGATGATGCGCTCCATCATCCGCCGCGTGACCGCCTGCTCCACCAACCGGCCGTACGGCACTTCGAGCAAGGTCGAGAGGCCGTTGAGCGCGCAGTTGTAGAGCGCTTTGCCCCACAGCGCCGGCACGATGGACTCGGTGGGCCGCGACGGCACGCCGCTCGATTTCAGCGCGGCCGCAAGTGCTGCGATCGCATCGCGCGGCACCCGCGGATCGGGCGCGCCGATGAGCACCTCATCGGCGGAGACGGTCACGGCCACGCGGCCGGGCTCGATCTCCGCGCCGAAGATGACGCGCCCCAGCGCCACGCGCGACGGATCCAGATGCTGCGTGAGCGCTTCATAGTTGCCCAGGCCGTTCTGGAACGCGCACAGCAGGGTCGGATCCCGCATCACCTGCTTGACCATTCGAGCCGCCTCCTCGGTCTGATGCGCCTTGACGCAGAACAGCACCCAGTCAAAGGGCGGGGCGGCGTTGAGCTCCTCAAGGCGGGTCGCGGTGTTCAGGCTGCGGATGAGCTGGTCGCCCCACAAGCCGCTGATCGCCAACCCGTTCTTCCGGATGACATCGAGGTGCCAGGGACGGCCGAGGAGAGTGACCTCATGCCCGGCCTTCGCGAGAAACCCGCCGAGCACGCTGCCGACAGCACCCGCCCCGAACACCAGGATCCGCATGCGGGCAACCGGCTAGGCATACCCGACAAGACGCAGGAAGTCCTGTAGGGTGGGCGCGGCGAAGAAGGGGTTGGTGCGCTTCTCCTGCGCGACGGACGAGGTGGGCACGTCGGCGTAGTTGTGGCCGGGGCACACGATCGTCTCATCATCGAGCACCTTGAGCTGCTTGGCAAAGCTCTCGTACAGCTTTCTCGGATCGCCGCCCGGCAGGTCGCAGCGGCCGCAGGCGCGGATGAACAGCGTGTCGCCTGACAGCAAGCGCCCATTCACGAGGAGGCATTGCGAGCCTTCGGTGTGGCCCGGCGTATGGATCAGCGCCACGGGCACCTGCCCCACCCGGATCGTCTCGCCGCCGGCGACCGGCTTGAGGCTTGAGCGCGCCACCTCGAGCAGGGGCGCATCGTCCCGGTGCACGTAGACCGGCATGTCGATGGCCTTGAGCAGCGGCTCCAGCCCCATCACGTGGTCGAAGTGGTGGTGGGTGACGAACGCCTTGGTCAGGCGGTAGCCGTCCTGCTCGGCGGCCTGGAGAATCCGGGGGACCTCCCAGCCGGGATCGACGACCGCCGCCTCGCGCGTGGCGGGGTCGCCGATGAGATAGATGAAGTTCTGCATCGGCCCCAGCTCGAGCTGCTTGAGATAGAAGGGTGCGTCGCTCATCGCAGCGCTACTCTACGGCGACGGTGAGAAGCTGTCAATCATGTTACAATAGCGGGATGGCGCTGCCGCAACTGCACGTTCTGCCCTCCGCCTCGAAGCGGATCCAGCATTTCGACTGCCTGGTGTTTCGCGACGAGCTCGCCGCCCCCGTTGACGGGCTCGACAGCGGCGCGGTCGTTGAGCTGACCGACCCCCACGGCACGTTCCTCGGCTACGCCTTCTACAGCCGCGAGTCGCACATCGCCGCCCGGGTTGTGAGCCTGGACCGGGCGCGGCCGGTCGACCGCGCGCTGATCGCCGAGCGGCTGCGCGCCTCGATCGCGCGGCGCGCAGCCATTCGCGACACGGACGCGAAGCGGCTGGTTTTCAGCGAAGCCGACGGCCTGCCCGGTCTGATCGTCGATCAGTACGGCGAGCACCTCGTCCTGCAGAGCCGCACCGCCGGCATCGAAGCCTGGAAGCCGGAGATCGTCAAACTGCTCCACCAACAGGTCCATCCCAAGGGCATCCTTGAGCGCAGCGACAAGGAGTTCCGCGAAGAGGAAGGGTTGCCGCCGCTGACGCAGGTGCTCTCCGGCGCGGTCCCCGAGCGGCTGCTGATCGAAGAGTCCGGGATGAAGTTCTGGGTCGATCCCTACCGCGGCCACAAGACCGGCTGGTACCTGGACCAGCGCGACACCCGTCGGGTGGTGCGCGAGCTGATCCGACCCAGCGAGCGCGTCGCGGACGTCTTCGCCTACACCGGCGGATTCGGCATCGCTGCGGCCGGCCGCGGCGCGCAGGTGACCTGCATCGAGCGGGAGCAGGCGTGGATCGACCTGGCGAAAGAGCACGCCGAGCTTAACGGCGTCTCCTCGCAGCTGGAGTGGGTGACGGGAGATGCGTTCTACTGGCTGGAGGGGACCGCCAAACGCGGGGAGCGATTCGACTGGGTGCTGCTCGATCCGCCCGGCCTGGCCAAAACCAAACCGGACACGCAGAAGGGCCGGCAGGCGCTTCATCGCCTGCTCGTGCACGCCCTGAACCTGCTCGCACCGCACGGAACGCTGGTGCTCAGCGTGTGCAGCTACCACCTCTTGGCGATCACGGAAGAGATCGTGCGGATTGCGGCGGAGGAGTGCCGCGCGCGGCTGCGCGTGCGGGCCATGAGCCTGCAGGCGACGGACCATCCCTGGATCCTGCAGATGCCGATGACGCGCTATCTTACGACCTGGATTCTCCAGCGTGAGGAACCACCAGCGGCTTGATCCACCAGCAGAGGCCGCTGAGGAGCAGCGTCACCAGGTAGGACGAGACGAGCAGCAGCAGCGTCGCCGTCAGGCCCACCGACGGGTCGATCCCCTGCTGGCTCAGCAGCGCGATCACCGCCGCGTCCTTGGACCCCCACCCGAACACCGAGAACGGTGCGACCCGCCCGCCCACGCGGCTGAGCGCGACGATCTGCGCGACCAGCGGCATCCCGAGCGTGAGCCCCAACGACCGCAGCACCGCGTCGAGCTGAAAGAACAGCAGGCTGAACGCCAGTGCGGTCACCGCCAGCGGCGCGAGGAGCTTCGGGGAGAGCAACTGGCGGATGCCTGATCGGAACTCGGTCATATCGATCTGCCAGGGGGACAGCCGCTGCCACTTGCGGGCCAGCCGCCGCAGCGACACGACCCACAAGGCGATCCCGGCCGAGAGCAGGACCAGCGCCAGCAGCCCCAGCAATGCCACGCGTTGCGCGCCCTGCTTGACCGTAAACTGCGCGAGCAGCGGCACCGCCCAGATGCCGAAGCCCAGCATCGCCGTCCAGCTGAGCACCTTCTTCATCACCACGCTGGAGAGCGCGTAGCCGAACGTGATCCCCGTCTCCATGGAAACGTAGCCCGCCGCCAGGAACTCCCCGACATGGCCCGGCGTCACCGTGCCCAGGTACTGGCTGGCCAGGAAATTGACGAGCGTCTTTGGATAGGGCTGTCGGATGCGCTGGAGGCGCAGCAGCCACTGCCAGACAAACGCCTCCAGCAGCAGCTGTCCGACGGTGAGGGTCATGCACCAGCCCAGCCACCGGGGATCGAAGCGGGTCAGCTGGACGTTCTGCGGTCCGGAGGAGAGCCGCCACAGCACGACCAGGAACGCGAGCAGGCCGATAAATCTCAGCCACCAGATCGGCGACCCTCGAACCGGTTTACGGGATGGCATGCGTTATCCTGTCTGCTCCTCAAACACGCACGGCGGCCCACTTCTGGGCCGCCGTGCTGACAAACCGTACGTGAAGCGGTGACGCAGAACTAGTCTGTGACCGGGGCCGGTACCGCTTCTTCGGCGCCTGCGGGAACCTCTTCAGGAGTGGTGGTTGCCTCGGCGGGAGGAGCAGCCGGTTCAGGGCTGACGGCCTCGGGTGCCGGCGTGGACGCCTCGGGAGCTGCTGCCGGAGCTGCGGGCTCGGCCGGCGGCGTCACCAGAGGAGCGGCTTCAACGGGCACGGCGACCTTGACCGACACCGCATGCCGCTTGGCGGTGTTGACGTCGAAATTATACTCCACCTCCACGGCGGTCCCAGTGGCCAGCTCGCCGGTCTGAACGGCGGCCTCACCCTTCATCATCTTGGTCTCAGGGGTGAGGAAAATGGGGGTTTCAAATCCGTACCGGTCCTTGACCTTTAACAGGGAGGCGGCCGGGTCGTTCGCGTCAAGCGACACCACTTCCCCCTTGATGAGCAGGGTCGGCAGCGCTTTGGCGGCGGCCTCTTCGGCGCACCATCCGGTCCGCTGGAGCCCACTGACCAAGGCTACCCCTAAGACGACGTTCACAAGCACAGCTTTCATCTCTCCCTCCTCCTTCGCCGTAGGACGATCGCAAGCCGAGTAATAAGTAGTTAGTATAGAGTTTCCCTGCCATTTGTCAACCTTGCGAGCCGGACAGGAAGCGCGAAGCGGAGGGGAAGAAGCTCTCAGCGGTCTAGTGAACTGGCTCTTCGTACCATCCGAGCGATGTAATCGTGTAGAAACTGGGGCTCCAGGGCGGCAACGCCGTCGATCCGCTCAAAAAGCTCGCGTCGAAGCTCCATACCCGGGTCGGAGGAGAATAGGCCCCGGTGTTCCCGCAGCACGCGAGGGCCGATGAGGCCTCTTCGCTGGTCCAGGCGCGAATTTCCGAGCCGGTGAAGGTGAAGGTCCGGCCTGTCCAGTCCTCCAGGAACCGGATCACGTGATCGCTGTTGTTGGAGGCTCCTCCGATCTTGCCGGCCATCACCGCGGCATTGACGTTCGCGTTCGAGGCCGTGCGTGCCGAGGTCACCGCGTGACCCTTCGCGTCATCCCAGTTGTCCGACAGGATCGTCAGGCCATCGGCAATCAAGGCCGCCGGCTTCTTGTGCACGGTGTTGTAATCGCCCTTGACGTAGAGGGGGTGCTGCGTCACGACGGTCAGCCCCGGCATGAGGCTGCCCGAGGGCACCTCCGAGCCGTTCACCAGCCGGACGCTGTGCTTGCACGATCCTGCCGGCGCGGTGTCGCCGACGTAGAGGACTCCGTTGGCGGGGACCGCCCCGCTCGCTCCCAACTGTCCCAGGTCGATCTGCGTCACGCACATGTCGCTGCCTTCGCGGGCGTCGTAGAACACCGCTGAGGTGACGGTTCCGGGCAGGAGCGCTGGATGCGCGCCGTTGTGGTCCACGGCTACTTGATCGACGATCCGCAGGTCCGCCTTATAGTAGAGCTTGGCTTCCATCACCTCTTGCGTGTCGCTGGCCGCACCCAGCTTGATGATCTCAATCGGCCGCGACACGGTCTCGGGCAGCGGCAGCTTGAGCTGGGGAGCGCGAGCCGTCACGGTGGGCGGCGGGCTGGTCACCGTGTGGTTCCCCCAGCGATCCAACGACACCGTGTCCCAATTGGCATCGGTGCTTTGCACCCACGTGCCATCAAGATTTCTCATGCTTTGATCGTTCCCGTTCAGATCCTTGATGTGGACCGAACCGGTGTTCGATCCATTGTGGAGGATCTCTCCGGACGCCGTGAGCCGGCCATTGATCGTGAGGCTCGTGACGGGAGTAATGTTGATGGTCCCATTGCTATAAATGGAGCCGTTGATGGTCATGGGTGGGCCGGGCTGAAGAAAAAGATCCCCTTGGTCAAACATGGCAAATTGAAAGACCGGGATGAGATCGATCTGATTGATGTAGACGAGGCGGATCTTCGCCCCGCTCGATGTCGACGTTGACTCGCTGGTAATCCGCACCAGTCGTCTGGAGGCCGTCATGCCGGCAAATGATCCTGTCGTGATCGGCTGGGGCGGCGGCGGGGCTCCCTCATAGACCACTTGATAGGGGGGTTTGGCCAGCGTGGCTCCGGAAAACGTCGGGGGGTTGATCTCAGAAAGCGAGAATCCGTTGAGCGCGTCGGACGACGGAGGGTCCTGGGGAGGGAATTGTCCGAAGGCTGAGAGCCTGTTTCTCACTTCCAGCACCGCGGAGTCGATTCCCGCCTCCGCTGTGTGAAAGGTCCGCTCCCGCTCGCCGTAGGCGGTGGCCGCCCGCAGCTCGGTGGCGCTGCGCATCAGGCCGACGCTCATGTAGAGCAGGAGCCCGCTCGACGCGAGCATGGCCGTGATGAGCATGAAGGCTTGTCGGTTGTTTCGCAGTTGTCCCATCTGGCTCCGATAACAAATAAGCCGCTGAATCGAAGTGGATTCGGCGGCCCGGCGATCCTTCTTAAGGACCCGTGGCTTTCCGACCCCGGATTACTCCGGGTGTGGCTTGAGCGATACTGAAAAGTATACCTTACCCGAGCAGTTTTCTGAAGTGCCGGGGGCCAACTTGCAGCACCGCGCCTCGTGCGGAGGCGAGTGGGATGGAGGGGGTGGTGACGGTCTGACCGTTGAGTTTGACGCTGTTCTGCCGCAGAAGTCGTTTGGCCTCATTGTTCGTCTTGGCCAGGCCGGCGCCGACCAACAGGTCGACGACGTCCACCGTATCGCCGCGTGCCACAGCGGACAGGGCGACTTCAGGCAGGTCGGTAGGCGGTTCGCGTTTTGAGAAGACGCGCCGGAACTCGTCGCGCGCCTCCTGGGCGGCCGGTGCGCCGTGGTAGATCGTCACCAGCGCCGCCGCCAGATCCGCCTTGGCATCGCGCGGGTTGACGGCGCGGGTGCGAAGCTGCTGCTCCAGCTCAGCCAGCTCGGCGGCGGCCATATCGGTCAGCAGGGTCGCGTACTTCACAATCAGCGCATCCGGGATGGACATCAGCTTGCCGAACATCTCCCCTGGCGGCTCGTTGATGCCGATGTGGTTGCCCAGCGACTTGGACATTTTCTGCACGCCGTCGGTTCCCTCGAGCAGCGGCATCGTGATGACCACCTGCGGCTCCTGCCCGTAGGCGCGCTGCAGGTTGCGGCCCACGAGCAGGTTGAACTTCTGGTCGGTGCCGCCCAGCTCCACATCAGCCTTGAGCATCACCGAGTCATAGCCCTGCATCAGCGGATAGAACAGCTCCAGCATGCTGACCTCATGCCCGGCCTTGAGCCGCTTCTGGAAGTCGTCCCGCTCGAGCAGCCGGGTGACGGTGTATTTCGACGTCAGCCCTACCAGTTCCTTCAGACTAAAGGGCTGTTTCTTCCCGGAACCGTATTCGCCACCAAGCCATTCACTGTTGTAGCGTTGCCCGTAGGTCTTTGGGCTAGAAACATCCAGGATTTTCTGAACCTGAGTATGATAGGTCGCTGCGTTGGCATGGACTTCTTCTGGTGTCATGAGCTTGCGCATTTTGGATTGGCCGGAGGGATCGCCGACGAGTGCCGTGGCGTCGCCGATGAGGAAGACAACCTGGTGCCCGAGGTCCTGGAACTGGCGGAGTTTGCGGAGGAGGACGGTATGGCCGAAATGAAGGTCCGGCGCGGTGGGATCAAACCCCGCCTTAATGACCAGCGGGCGCTTGTTCGCGAGCTTCTGCTGCAGCTCTTCCGCGGTGATGATTTCCACCGCGCCCCGCCGGATCACCTCAAGCGGGTCGGCGGTGGGCATGGCGCGCGGAGGCGGTCAGCGCGGACTAGGACCCGGCCGGCGCCGTGTCGGCGGGCAGGTTCTTGTTGCTGAGGCCGACCTTGCGCTCCAGCTCATCGAGCTTGATGACCTGCGCGCGGATCTTGGAGCCGACCTTGTAGCGCTCATCCAGTTTCTCGGTCGGGCCCAGCTCCAGCTCCGAGAGGTGCATCAGCCCCTCGATATCTTTGGCAATTTCGACGAACAGCCCGAAGCCGGCCACCTTGGTCACCGTGCCCTCGACGATCGAGCCGAGCGAGAACTGCTGGACGAGCTGCGGCCAGGGATCGACCATCAGCTGCTTCATGCCCAGCGTGATGCGGTGGTTATCGGGCTCGCAGGTCATAATCACCACATCCACCATCTTCCCTTTCTTCAGCACTTCGGAGGGGTGGTTGATCTTGCGCGTCCAGGAGATGTCGGCGTTATGCAGCATGCCTTCCAGACCGTCCTCCAGCTCGATGAACGCGCCGTAGTCGGTCAGCTGCCGGACGCGGCCCAGCAGTTTGGTGCCGGCCTGGTACTTCTCCCTGGCGTTCTGCCAGGGATCGCCGGAGGCCTGGCGCATTCCGAGGGAGAGCCGCTGGTTCTTGGCGTCGACCGCCAGGACCACCGCCTCGATCTCCTGCCCGACCTGCAGCAATTCGGAGGGATGAGAGACCCGCTTCGACCACGACAGCTCGGAGATATGCACCAGCCCCTCGATGCCCGGCTCCACCTCCACGAACGCGCCGTAGGGCACGAGGTTGACCACCTTGCCCTTGATCTTGGTGCCGACCGGGTACTTCTCCTCGGCATGCTGCCAGGGGCTCGGGAAGAGCTGCTTCAGCCCCAGCGATACCTTGTTGGACTGGCGGTCCACGGAGAGCACCACGACGTCGAGGCGCTGGCCGACCGCGAGCACGTCCGAGGGATGGCCGATGCGGCCCCACGAGATGTCGCCGATGTGCAGCAGCCCGTCGATGCCGCCCAGGTCGATGAACGCGCCGAAGTCGGTGAGGTTCTTCACCGTCCCGCTGCGGCGCTCGCCCACGGTGAGCGACTCGATGAGCGTCTTGCGGATCTGGTCCTTTTCGCGCAGGAGGTAGTCGCGGTGGGAGACGACGATGTTCTTTCTCGCGCGGCTGATCTTGAGGATGATGAACTTGAGCGGCTGGCCGATGAGGCTGTCGAGGTTGGCGTAGCCCTTGAAGGAGGCCAGCGACGCGGGCATGAACGCCTCGATGCCGATGTCGACCATCAGGCCGCCCTTCACCTTCCGCACCGCCCGGCCGTCGATGATATCGCCTTCCTTGAAGTTATTGACGATCCGGTCCCAGCCCTTCTGCCGGTCGGCCTTGTGCTTGGAGAGGATGACCATGCCGTGCTCATCCTCGACGTTCTCGACGAACACTTCGACCTCGTCGCCGACCTTGAGGCTCTGCGGATCCGGAAACTCGAGGCGGTTGATCGAGCCCTCGGACTTGAAGCCGACGTCGACGACGACGTCGTTGGGATTCACGGCGATGATGCGGCCCTTGACGATCTGCCCCTCGGTGATGACCCGGAGGCTCTGCGCGTACAGGTCAGAGAGGGTGATGGACGTCTCTTCAATGGTTGCCATGATGTGCTGACCTCGCTTGGTGTCTGGTGCGGTACAGACCGCGCCTCAGTCTGCCATGCAGGCTCGCGTGTTGGCCACCGCCACCGTGGCGGCGAAACTCAGCCGGGACTTTGCAGGCGCCCTTCAAGCTGGCGCCACTGCTCGGTCACGGCTGTTGCGAGCTGTTCGTGCTGATCACGAGCGGTACGTCTTGAAGACGACTCAGTATACGGAATCGGCGTGCCGAAGGCAACCCGAATTTTTCCCGGCTGCAGCCATTTCGCCTCGGGCGGCAGGGCGCGGAACGTGCCGCTGACCAAGACGGGAATCACGGGCACCCTGGCCGCGGCCGCGAGGAGCCCCACACCCCGCTTCGCCACCCCTAGTCGGCCGGAGAGCTGGCGCGTGCCTTCCGGAAAAATCGCCAGCAGGTCGCCCGCCCGCATCCGCTCTACCGCGCTGCGGATCGCGCTCAGGTCGGCTTCACCGCGCGCCAGCGGGATGACGTGGACGCCGCGCATGAACGCCCCCAGCAGCGCGTGCCGGAACAGGTCGCGCCGGGCCATGAAGACGATCCGCCTGGGGCAGGCCGCGCCGAGCACCGGCGGGTCGATGAAGCTGACGTGGTTGGACGCAAGGAGGCAGCCGCCGGTCTTCGGGACGCGCTCCTGGCCGGTCACTTCCAGCCCGTGGCCGAAGCGGAAGATCAGCCAGACGGTGAGCTTGGTGAAGGCGTAGAACCAGTACTTCACCCCGCCACCCCTTGGGACCGGCCGCCCGTCACGTGCTCGAGCATGGCGGCAACGACTTGCTCCGTCGTGAGTCGCGAGGTGTCGATCACGACCGCTTCCGCCGGCTTGACGAGCGGCCCGACGCGCCGGTTGCGGTCCAACCCATCGCGGAACTCAAGCTGCTCCTGGACTTCGGCCAGCGGTGGCTCAGCACCGTAGAGCTTGCCCAGTTCGCGCTGGCGGCGCTGCGCCCGAACCGTAGGATCGGCTTCGAGAAAAAATTTGTGGGTGGCGTTCGGAAAGACCACCGACCCGGTGTCGCGCCCCTCCACCACGACGCCCTGCTGGGCCGCCAGCCTGCGCTGCAGCTCCACCATCGCTTCGCGGACCGCCGGGTGCTGGGAGAGCTGGGCCGCCGCCTCCGAGACGCGCTCCGTCCGGATCTCCTTCGTGACGTCGCGGCCTTCCAGGATCACGGCGAGCGCTCCCTCGACCATCGGCACCAGCCGCAACGGCAGCGTGCGGGCCAGCTGCGTCAACGGCTCGACGTCGGTGACCGGGCTGAGCTTGCGCTGCAGCGCGGCGTAGGCAAGTGCGCGGTAGGTCGCCCCGGTGTCCAGATACATGATGCCCAACCGCTTGGCCAGCAGCTTGGCGGCGGTGCTCTTCCCCACCCCGCCGGGACCGTCGATGGTGACGATCAGCGCTGGCATCACCCCTCCGCAAGCGCTTCGCGCTTGGCCTGCGCCCGCGCCAGCTGAGCGCGCAGCGCGCCGCGGCGGGCCCGCCCGATCGACGCGCGCAACAGGCGCCATGACCGCTCGAACCGCGTCATGGCCGCCAGTACCTCGCGCCGGTTGCTCAGAAAAATATCGTCCCACAGCTCCGGGCTGCTCTTGGCCAGGCGGGTCATCTCCAGGAAACTGCGCGGGGCCATCGGCAGCTGCCTCCCATCGACCGCGTGCGCAAGAGCGTAGGCCAGCAGGTGCGGCAGGTGGCTGGCACCCGCCAGCAGCCGATCATGCGCCGATGGCGCCATCGTGACCACGCGCTCCGCCAGCGGCTTCCAGTGCGCGGCGACCCGCCTCCGGGCCTGACGGGGCGTGCGGGCGGTCGGCGTCAGAATGCAGACGGAGCCGTCAAAGAGGTCGTGCCGGGCCGCCCCGAACCCCCGGGACTCTGAGCCGGCGATCGGATGCCCGCCGACAAACGCGACGCCCGTCGGCAGCCCCCGCTCAAGCGCAGCGACAATGGCGCCCTTGGTGCTGCCCAAAGCGGTGAGCACGCTTCCGGGCCGCATGAAGCGCGCCGCCCGTTTCGCCAGCGGGACGATCGTCTCAACGGGCGTCGCGAGCACGACCAGGTCCGCCCCGCGCACCGCCTCCCGCAGGTCGGTCGTACCCTCGTGGATGGCACGGGCTCGCCTGGCGCGCCGCAGCGTCTCCGGAGACCGGCTGACTCCGATCACGCGCCTCGCCAGGCGGCGCCGCGTCAGCGCCAGCCCGAGCGAGCCGCCGATCAGGCCCAATCCGATGATCGCCACGCGCTTTGGCATCGCTTCCTATGGCTGAGGCTTCGAGAGCTGATCAAGCGAAAAGACCAGGCCGGCCAGCGCGCGAAGGGCCCCATCGTGTTCGGGGTACTCGCGCAGCGCTTCCTCGTAATGCGCTTTGGCGGCATCGCGGTCGTTGAGAACGTTCAGCGTCACCTCGCCGAGCAGGAACGCGCACTGGCTCCTGAGCAGTCTCGTGTCCGGCTCCGCGCGCTTCGGCTCGGAAAGCTCCATCGCCAGGCGCAGCTCCGCCTCCACCGCTTGAAACACGGCGCGGCTCTCATCCGCTTTTCCGGCCTGCAGCAAGCCAACCCCCTTGTAAAACATGACGCTCGCATAGTTCAGGTGCGCGGCCGGATCCTGAGAGGTCGGCGCTTCAGCGTGGGCAAGGCACGGCAGCAGCGCTGCCAGTGCGGCCGCGCGCAGGACGTGGCCGCCGTGAAACGGGATCATAACGACCGTCCGACCGCCTTGGCGACCTTCTTCAGATCGTGGACCAGCGCGGTAAACGTCTTCGGCAGCAGCGACTGCGGCCCGTCGGAGAGCGCGATCTCCGGATTCGGGTGCACCTCGATCATGAGGCCGTCGGCCCCGGCAGCGATGCCCGCCTTCGCCATCGGCGCGACGAAGTCCCACGACCCGGTGCCGTGGCTGGGATCCACGATGACCGGCAGGTGCGACAGCTTCTTGATGACCGGCACGGCGTTGAGGTCAAGCGTGAAGCGGGTGTGCGTCTCGAAGGTGCGGATGCCCCGCTCGCAGAGCACCACGTTGAAGTTGCCCTGGCTGAGGATGTACTCCGCCGCGAGGAGAAACTCGGTGATCGTCGCGGAGAGCCCGCGCTTGAGCACCACCGGTTTCTTCGACTGCCCGACCTCCTTGAGCAGCTCGAAGTTCTGCATATTGCGCGCGCCGATCTGGATGATGTCGGCGTAGCGCTCCAGCAGCTGGATGTCCCGCAGGTCCAGCAGTTCCGTCACGACCTGCATGCCGGTCTCATCGGCGGCTTCGCGCAGCAGCTTCAGGCCCTCCTCGCCCATCCCCTGGAATGCGTAGGGCGAGGTGCGCGGCTTGAACGCCCCGCCCCGCAAGACCTGCGCGCCGGCCTGCTTTACCGCCCGCGCGGCCTCGAAGAGCGTCTGCCGGCTCTCGACCGAGCAGGGCCCGGCCATCAGGATGATCCCTTTGCCGCCGATCTTGACCCCGCCCCCCAGGTCGACGACGCTGGCTTGCGGCTTGAACTCCCGCGAGGAGGGCCTTTAGGGCTTGTGCAACGGCATCACCTTCTCGACGCCTGGAATCACCTCGAGCGGCTGGACCCGCAGCGCGTCCTCGGGCCCGATCACGCCGATGATCGTCCGCTCGGTGCCCTTGGACACCATGGGCTTGAGGCCCAGCGCCTTGATCCGCGCCAGCACGTGGGTGAACTGCTTTTTCGTGATCGCCGGTTTCAGAACGATAATCATGCGCGCTCCTCCGTCATGGTGATCTCAACGATTGTTTCAGCGCCTGGATGAAGCGGCGGTTCTCCGCCATCGTGCCGATCGTCACGCGCAGGCAGCCGGAGAGCTTCCACGCGCTCATCTCGCGCACGATGACGCCGCGCGTGAGCAGCGCCTGCGCGACCCGTGCCGCGCCGGGGCCGAGCTCCACCAGAATGAAGTTGGCGGCGCTGGGCACGTGCCGGATCTTGAGCGCGTCAAACTGTTTGACTAGGTACTGCCGCCCCTCGCGGATCATCCGCTTGGTCTTCGCGAGAAACGCGGCGTCCTCGAGCGCGGCGCAGGCGGCCACCTGCGCGAGGCTGTTGACGTTGAACGGCTCGCGCACCGCATCCATCGCGGCGATCAGCGACGGCTGTGCGAGGCCGTAGCCGACGCGCAGCCCGGCCAGGCCGTACGCCTTGGAAAAGGTCCGCGTGACGATCAGCGGATGCTCGGCGAGCGAGGCCAGCGTCTGCGGGTAATCGGCTGCGTCCACGAACTCGTAATACGCCTCGTCCAGGAACGCGATCGTCCGGTCGGGCAACCCCCGGAGAAACGCGCCCAATTCCCGCTTCGTCACGTACGTCCCGGTCGGGTTGTCAGGATTGGCGATGAAGACCAGCTTGGTGTGCGGGGTGATCGCGGCTTTCATCGCCTCCAGGTCGTAGCGGTAATTCTTCAAGGGCACGACCGTGACCGCCGCCCCGCATGCCCGCGCCTGCAACTCGTAGATGAGGAAGGTCGGGCTGGCCACCACCACGCTGTCGCCGGGGTCCACGAACGCCCGGAGCGCGAGCACGATCAGCTCATCGGAGCCGTTGCCGAAGATCAGCGACTCCGGCGAAACCCGTTTCGCTTTCGCGAGCTTGGCGCGGAGATCGCGGCACGTCGCATCGGGATACCGGTGCAATAAGCCCGTGGCTTGGCGCAACGCAGCCACCGCCTTGGGTGAAGGGCCCAGCGCATTCTCGTTCGAGGCCAGCTTGATGACGGACGCCAGCTTGAGCTGCCGCTTCACGTCCTCGATCGGCGTGCCGGGCTTGTAGACGGGCAGGTCGCGCACTGCGGTCCGCGCCCGCGTATCCATCAGCGTCATCGCGCGGTGGCCGGATAGGAGCCGAGGACGCGCAGCAGCGAGGTGGACGCGGCAAGCGCGCGCAAGGCCTTCTTGACTTTCGGCTCCATGACGTGCCCCTCCAAATCGATGAAGAAATAGTACTGCCATGCCTTTTTCTTGGACGGCCGCGATTCGATCTTCGTGAGGTTGATTCCTTCCCGCTTGAACGGGGTCAGCGCATCGTAGAGCGCGCCCGGGCGATCTTTCAAGGCAAACACGATGGACGTCTTGTTGCGCTTACGCCGAGCCGGCTCCTTTAAACCGATCACCAGAAAGCGCGTCTTGTTTTCACGCTCCTCGGGGATGGCCACCGTTTTCAATCCATACGCGCCCGCGAGCTCCTTGCGTCCGATCGCCGCGCGCCAACGGTGCGTGCCATCGCGCGCAACCAGACTGACCGCGTCCGCCGTCGAGTTCGTCTCGAGACGACGGACCTGGCGCAGGTGCTGAGCCAGCCAGCGATGGCACTGGGCCAGCGCCTGCGGGTGCGAATAGACCTCCTCCACTGCGGACAGGGCGACCCCCCGATGCAGAATGAGACAGTGCCGAATCGGCTGTTCGATTTCGCCCTGGATGTTGACCGGCGTATCCACGAAATCGATAAACCGATCAAGCGTATGCGTCACCGCCCCCTCGAGCGAATTCTCGATGGGCACGACCCCATACTCGACCTGGCGGCGCTCCACCGCATGGAACACGTCATCGACCGTCGGCGCATGCAGATACTTCGCCGAGGCGCCGAAGTGCTTCAGAGCCGCAAGATGAGTATTGGTCCCCTCGGGACCCAAATACGCGATCGTCGGCATTACCTGCGGCGGGCGTTGGCGCGCTCGGCCTGGCGGCTATGGCGCAGAATGGCGCCGAAGATCCGCCGGATGGCGGCGTCCGACAGCGGCCCGCGGTTCGTCTTGGCCACCTGCCGCAGCACCTCGATCTCGCGGCGCGCGTCGAAGATCGGCAGGGCGCGCCGCGGCTTTGTCCCGCCTCCCCCGGGCCCCCCC
>ORMF010856820.1_pt1 | contig 16084 bp, 11 predicted proteins | sample 1779871 | NCBI WGS metagenome assembly ORMF01 (sample SAMEA104232316, study PRJEB22302) | groundwater metagenome | biome: forest; feature: aquifer; material: groundwater | place: USA | collected 2011-08-07 | depth 5.4 m
AGTGCCCGCCGCCCCGCAGCCGTCCGCCGCCGGGCAGGTCCGCGATATGCTCCGGCTCTCCGCGCGCCTTCAGGTCGCCGTTCGCGTATTCAAAGCGTATGACCTCGTCTGTATTACCGGCGTATAGATACCGCGGATTTGGTCCATTGGGGTAAAAGGCCAATCCGAAAGGCAGGCGGAGGCCGGAAGCGAAGACCTCATTTGCGGTCGGTTTGGCATCCGCTGATCCCCGCAGGACGCGAATTCGACCGGGATTGCTCTCCGAAATAAACAGGTCGCCGTTTGGCGCGGTTATGATCTGGCGGGGGTTGTTGAAGCCCGTTACGTACTCGTCTACCTTGAACCCACGCGGGACCTGCGGCCACGCGCCTTCGGGCCGCTGAACGATACGGGGCCCGTGGTCCACGGAAGGAGTAGCGTATGGAGCGGGCAGATCGGCAGCCGTGATACGCCGCCGCACGCCAGGCTTCTCGGTAGTCCAATCGCCCATCGCGGCCCTGCCGGTGAGTACTGGCGGTCCGTCCGTCCTCCGGCCGCTTACCTGTGTGCGGCGTGCGGCAAAAACGCGATCGGGCGGACGACAGCTCCCGAGAGGGCATATACAGGCTAAAGCGGCACAGATGATGATGGCCCGGTTGGTCATATTAGTCGGCTCCGAACGCGTCAATTGCGATCGCTGGGCGCTCGCTCGCGTAGTTTTTCAGATTATAGCAGGCGCTTCGGTGAGCGCGACCAAGGAGTGTCCCATCCGACGCGAATGGAGGAAAACCGACAGATATTTGGAAAGAGTGTCTGCGATCTGAATCGGGTCCACCCCCAGCGGCGACTTTCACACGAACCGTGTGAACTACTTCACTGAGCAACAAGCGCCGGCCTGTTATCATTGATTCGGGACATGCCAAAAGAAAAACGCCCTATATCGCAGCCGGGGAAGGCGGAGATCGCTCATGTGGTTCTGATGGATATGGTTGGCTACTCGCTGAAGCCGATCGACGAACAAGAGCGCGTCCTCAATCAGCTTCAGGAGATTCTCCGCAATTCGGCCGAATTCCAAAAGGCGGATGTTGATGGGGATCTCATCTCGCTGCCAACAGGGGATGGCATTGCCCTCGTGTTCTTCAACGATCCGATCTCGACGGTGCAATGCGCTCGGGAAGTCGCGCAGGAAGTCAGGATGAAAATGCAGGTGCCGGTCAGAATGGGGATCCATAGCGGCCCGGTCAGGCGCGTGCGAGATATTAACGGCCACGAAAACGTAACCGGGGCGGGCATCGATGTCGCCCAGCGGGTCATGGACTGCGGGAGCGGAACTCACATTCTTATTTCTTCGACCACGGCCGACTTTCTGCTTCAGCTGGGCGGCTGGGACGATGCACTGTATGACCTGGGCGAATGCAGGGTAAAGCACGGCAAGCTGGTGCATCTTTATGTACTTGACAAAGGCGATTCGGCTGCCAAGGATGTGGCGAAAGATGTCCGGAGCGAACCGTTCGCCGCAGGCTCCCCCGGGCGGGTCAAATACTCGACGGAATCTCGGCCCGCAGAACAGACGGGCGACCAGCAGCGCATCGCTCTCCTATACAAACGCCACTCCGAACCCGACAACTACGTCCTTAAGCTTTTGGAGGAAGAGCTGAGACAGCGCGGGTACCGCGTCTTCGTGGATCGTCACATCAGCATTGGGATGGAATGGGCTACGGAGATCGAGCGGCAAATTCGCGGAGCCGATGCGGTGATCCCGCTCCTTTCCGAGGCGTCCGTCCACAGTGATATGCTGGAGTATGAAATCCAGATCGCGTACGACGCGGCGCAGCAGCAAAGTGCGAAGCCGCGTATCCTGCCCGTTCGCGTCAATTATCAGGGCCCGCTGTCCGACCCGATCTCCGGTTTCCTAGATCCCCTGCAGGCCGCATTATGGCAAACACCGCAAGACGACCGGCAGCTTATCGAACAGATCGTGTTTTCACTCGAAAACCCTCCTTCGCCGGAATCCGACACCTCTGTCGCGCGACTGGAACCCGTCGGAGGAGCCGTGCCGCTCGATTCGAAGTTCTATATCGCGAGAGCGGTCGACGCGCAGTTCCAAGCGGCGCTTGCCCGGCAGGACAGCATTGTATTGGTAAAGGGGCCGCGGCAGATCGGGAAAACGTCGCTCCTGGCGCGGGGACTTCAGAAAGCGCGTAAGAGCGGCGCCAGGGTCGTTCTCACCGACTTCCAGAAGCTGAGCTCGGCCCAGCTTGAGACCACCGATGCGCTGTTCCTCACGCTCGCGCGATCGTTTGCCATTCAGCTCAACCTCGATGTATTACCGAATGAAACGTGGAGCCCGCATCTTAGCGCCAATGAGAACTTCGAGCGATTTCTTGGGCGCGAAGTCCTCGGGACGGTTCGGACTCCGATCGTCTGGGGTCTGGACGAAGTCGACCGGCTCTTTACCTGTGACTTTGGGGGAGAGGTATTTGCGCTTTTCCGCTCCTGGCATAATGAGCGGTCGCTCGCCCCCGAGGGTCCGTGGAAGCGGCTGACGATGGCAATTGCATACGCGACAGAGGCGCATCTGTTCATTACCGATCTCAATCAGTCCCCTTTCAATGTTGGGACGCGACTTACCCTCGAGGATTTTACCCTGGAGGATGTGGAAGAGCTGAATAAGCGATACGAGTCGGTACTTCGGAACGACGAGGAGATCGCAATCTATTTCGCACTGGTTGGGGGCCATCCCTATCTCGTGCGCCGGGGACTCAACGAGATGGCGACGCATGGCCAAGACCTTTCCGATCTTCAACGCCGGGCGGATCACGATGAAGGTCCTTTTGGAGATCACCTGCATCGCATTCTCGTCTTGCTCGCACGCGACCCCGAGCTTAGCGAGGTCGTGCGCGGCGTCCTTCGGGGCGAGCCCTGCCCCACACCCGACAGTTTCTACCGACTGCGGAGCGCCGGCCTGATGGCCGGCGATTCCCAGCAAACAGTTCGGCCCCGCTGCGAGCTCTACAGAACATACCTGGAGCATCATCTGCTATGAATCCCTCCGAGACACCGTTCTTCGTAACGGGGGGCACGCTTCCAAAAGACGCCCCATCTTACGTTTCCAGGCACGCCGATAAGGAGTTGCTGGAGGGGTTGAGGGGCGGCGAATTCTGCTATGTACTGACCTCGCGCCAAATGGGGAAGTCAAGCCTGATGGTCCGGGCGGCCGTCCGACTGCAGGCAGAAGGCGTTGCCGTGGCCGTCGTCGATCTGACGGCTCTGGGTCAGACCCTTACCGTCGATCAGTGGTACGGCGGATTACTTCGCCGTATCGGAAGACAACTCGGCCTTGAAGACGATCTGGAAGCATTCTGGACGAGCCGCGGCACAATGGGCGCCCTCGAGCGCTGGATGGCGGCGATCCGAGAGGTTGTCCTAAAGTGGCGGCCGGGCAAGGTTGTGATCTTTATCGATGAGATCGATGTCGTTCGATCACTTCCTTTCTCCACGGATGAGTTTTTCGCCGCAATTCGCGAGTGTTATAACAATCGTGTGCGAGACCCGGAGTTGACCCGGCTTACGTTCTGCCTGTTGGGCGTTGCCGCACCTTCAGACCTGATCCGCGATACACGGATGACGCCATTCAACATCGGCAAGCGGATCGAGCTGCATGACTTCAGCGAAGCGGAGGCGGCTCCCCTCGCAAAGGGCTTGAACGAGAAGGGGCGTCCCGGCGCGATGCTCCTCGCGCGCATTCACTTTTGGACGTCCGGCCATCCCTACTTGACTCAGAAACTTTGCCGTGAAACCGCGGACGATCCCGGCGTTCGGACGGCTGCCCACATCGACCGCTTGTGCGAGTCGCGGTTCTTCTCAAACCGGGCGCGGCAGGACGACGATAACCTGCTCTTCGTTCGCGAACGCCTCCTCCGGAGCGACGTGGATCTTGCCGGCCTTCTTGAGCTCTATCGCAGCATTCGTTCCCATAAGGGCGTGCTCGATGACGAATCGAACCCGCTGGTTACGACACTGCGCCTTTCGGGCGTCGTGAAGTCGGAGGGCGGCCGGCTGCGGGTCCGAAACCGCATCTATGAGCGAGTGTTCGACAAAGACTGGATCTTTGCCCGCATGCCGGATGCAGAGGTGAGGCGTCAGCGTATCGCTTTTCGGAAGGGTGTATTGCGGACTGCTTTGGTGTCTACGGGCTTGATGGGGGTTATGGGGGTTCTTATTGGGATGGTGGTCTCGCGAGCTCACGAAGCAGAGCAAAAACGGGACGAGTTGCGCCACTTAGTCTACGTGAGTAGTATCGGCAGCGCTTTTTCAGCACTACAAAGCCACAACACCGCCCGGGCGCGGCTCCTCATTGATTCCGTTCGGCCGCCCGGAAAACCCGGTTTCGCTTGGAGCTACATTTGGCACAGAATTCACCGATCGATTTTGACACTCGATATGCCCGGCCTAAATAATTACGGTCTCCAATACTCGCCGGATGGCAAGTCGCTAGCTGTTGGGTCCGGCGATGGGAAAGTAAGAATGTGGGACCTGCGGGCTGGCAAGATGATTCAGGAGCTCAATGCAGGCGGATCCCCAATTATAGCCCTGAGTTCCTGGCCAAGGGGGAATTGGCTCGCGGCTGGCGGGCACAACGGGCAGATTACCGTTTGGGATTGGCAGAGTGGACGACAGCTGCGCAAGATTCAGACGGAACACTTCCTCCATTCTCTTTGTTTCTCGCCCGATGGCAGGATCTTAGTTACCGGGCACGGCCAGGGCATCGTACAGGTTTGGGACACCCTTATTTGGAGACGTATCAAAACGGTGCGCGGTCCGTCCGGAAGTGTGGCCACGATTGCCTTTTCGCCTGATGGAAACAGGGTTTTGATGGACAGTATCGCCGGGGGGTTTCAGCTCTGGAACTTGTCGACCTGGAAGATGGATCCGCTACCAGCGTTTAAATCCGGCGTCGCCGCAGCTTACTCGCCGGACGGCGAATGGCTATGTATTGCCGAGGATTCCGGCGGGGTTTTTCTGTGGAATACGAAGAAGCATCGAATTCGTCGTCTGGATGATCCGGAAAAAACCATCGCGACCTCGCTTTCCTTCTCGCCCGATGGTCTCAAACTCGCTGCGGGCGGAATCGATACGGCTATCCGTGTTTGGAACCTGACCGCTGACGACAAACCGGAGGTTTTGGAGGGTCATATGGTTCGAGTAACAAATGTCGCTTTCTCACCGCGAGGCAACGGCCTTGCATCCCGGGATTGGACCGGCAACGTGCGAGTTTGGCGGGCCGATAATCTGACGTCGTTTGTTCGACTAAAGGATAAGCGGTCCATCTTCAATAGTGCGGCCTTTGCGCTCGACGGGTCCCTCCTCGCCTCTCTAGACAGCGAATTCAGGCTAACGGGATGGGATACATTCACGGGGAGCCCAGTTGCGACTATGGGTAAGATGGGCCCGGATTATAGCGGATCCGCATTCTCACCGGACAACCGGCAACTGCTAATCGCGACCAATCGCGGCACGGTCGAGTCCTTTGATACCCGAACAGGCGAGAGAATAGGACGCAGCGTCCATGCAATCCAGGGGCTTAGATCCCTGGCCGTCTCTCCAGACGGACGAACAATTGCTGGAGGACTATCGGACGGTCATGTCGTACTTTGGGACCAAAGCACACCCGAGAAGTTTGCACAACTTTGTAAGCACTCCCAATCCATCAGCGCTGTAGCATTTTCTGCCCTGGGATCCGATCTAGTGTCCGGAAGCTGGGATGGTTCGGCCCAAATATGGGACCTACACGCTCATCGGCAGCTCGCATTGTTTGACGGGCAACTGAAGGAAGTGAGGTCAGTTGCCATTTCGCCCGACGGACAAACCGTTGCCACAGGGGGCGCCATGGGACAGGTTCGTCTTTGGGACCTTGCGACGGGTCGAGAGCTGTTTACAATCTCCGCCGGTCCGGCAGATATTCTTGCAATCGTATTTTCGATTGACGGTTCGACCCTGGCCGCAATTGACTCAAGCGGCCTCATTACACGCTGGCGCTCCATGCCGGCGTCCTCTGCGTCCGGGCAGGCCTCAAACCCGCCCACTCAACAACCGCTTGCCCAGACAGGCAAACGTGGGGAGACGATGAAATGGCTCAGAATGAAGGTGATTTCGACATTCGCAAGTACATTCCGGGCGGTAAGTACGACAATGACATGTTTCAGGCGGGGTATGAACTAACCAACTGGATGGTCCGAGTCTACGGTCATATTCCGTTCGGAGAGTTCTACACTCAACCCTGGGGGAAACTGTTCTCCCGGTTTCCGGGGTTCCCGGACAATCTCGGTGCGCCAATTCCCGCGCGGTACGCACTGAACAAAGACGCAAATAAGATGCTCGGAGACTTGAGTCAGCCGAAGTTTGCCGGACTGTCCTTTCTAACTCTGATGAGCGGAGACGCGACCCGAGAGAAGAAATTGGCGAACGAGTTACTGACGAATTTATGGATGCAACATGCGGTGGCGCTGCCTGTACGGCCAGAAGTAGAGGACGCGCGGCTAGGTCGCTTGCGTGCTGCGAGAAGGCTGATAAAGCTCGCCCCAAAATATACGTATCGAATGATTTTCGAGACCTCCAAGAAAAAGGCTGGGCCGCTTATCACGCGGACCATAGAGGACGGTTACCTCCACGGTCTGTTTGCGCCCGCGCCGGACGATAGGTGCTGTGGCTGCAGTAACACAGTGCCCCCGGTATGTACTTGTCAATCGCTGCCGTATAGCAGGAAGCACTGCGGTCAAGCCGTAGGCGATTCATGTTCGCTTTCATCGGAACCTGGCTGTAACCGCCCATGTCGATGCAGGGATAATCAGATTCGAGCTGCGAAGAAGGGGCCTAAGAGTCGGAAGAGGTCCCGTTAGGCATAAATGAAATGGGGCCTCACTCGTGGCAGCCACTCGGCCCGTGGGACATTAGCGGTCGAATTAAGTGCCTTGCGATCGACCCGATTGACGGCAACATCGTTTATGCGGGCAGCGCCTCAGGCGGAGTCTGGATAACAGAGGACGGCGGTCAGACATGGCGGTCGCTAATGTCTGACCGCGGCCAATGCTTGGCTATTGGAGCCATTGCGGTGGATCCTCGGAATAGGCGAGTTCTGTACGTCGCGACGGGGGAGGATACCGGGCCATTTGGCCCGTCCTATCCGGGCGATGGCCTTTACCGGTACCAACCCTGGAAGCCCGCCTGGAAGCATGTTGCGCCACTCAAACGCTTGCCATGTATGCGCTGCACGCGAATCCTTATCCACCCTAATGACGGCACAGTTTTCGTTGGGGGGGAATCAGGGCTATACCGTTCGACCGGCACCCTGAAGACTTGGGTTCGATTGAGGCTTTCCGGGCATGTGACCGATGCATTCATGGATCCAGCCGATCCGGACCGCCTATTCGCGGCAATTTGGAATCAAGGCGTATACCGAAGCCAAGATGGTGGCGACAACTGGGAACCCCTGTACGAGGGAATACTGACGGGCCCCTGTGCGGGTTGGATTAAGATTGCGTACGGAAGTGGAGCAGACGCTGCGAGTCGGTTCGTGGCCGCGAAAATGGGAGAATGTGGCGACCTCGTCTTCGGCTCAACAGACGGCGGAGATACTTGGGACCAATTACCTGGGCGGCCAACGGCATCGGATACCCCGGAATGGGCGAACATGCTGGCAGTAAATCCCCGCAATAATCGAATGCTATTTGCGGGCGCGGTAGACCTACAAAAGAGCTCGGATGGCGGACTCAACTTCAATCCAAGAGAAGGAATACATGCCGACAATCATGCCATCGTTTTCGATCCTGTTCGGGCCGACCGCTGTTATCTCGCGACGGACGGAGGCGTTTACGTTTCCCTGGACGGCGGCGACAACTGGCGGCCCACGACCGGCCAGCCCCCTACAACACAGTTCTACAGCGTCGGCGTTTCACAGACCGAGCCGGTTCATTTTGGCGGCGTCACTCAGGACCTAAATATTCTAATCTGGGATGGCATGGGTAACTGGGCGGTGCCGAGCGTGCCAGCTGAAAACGGTCGATTTGCTGTGGATCCGTCGAACAGCTCGATCTGTTACGCGATCAGTAACATCGACGATGCGACCACCCTCTGGAAGAGTGTAGACGGCGGCAGGACCTTCGATTACATTCTGGCTGGCGGCGGCGGTGTGCCGCCGAACCGAATTCGGGACCTCGCCGTTAACCCATCAAACCCGCGGCAGTTGGTGTGCGCCGCAGATCGTTTGATCCGTTATAGTCCGGACGGTGGTGTCAGTTGGTCGTCCGGCGACCCGGCGAACGATGTGGTCACCCGAATTGCGTTTTGTCCGGCCCGTTCTCAATTCTGCTATGCTCTAACAATGAAAGGCGAAGTTTTCGGGTCCAAGGGATCTGGGGCTCCTGGAACGTGGCAGCCCGCGGGAACGCCGAACCTAAGGCTGATCGATCCTTTCAGTTCCTCACTGGCGGTCAGTTGGCAAAGTCCGCGCCGAATTTACCTGGCGATCAATTCTCGCAATCGTAGTCCTATCTATCGTTCGGCAAATGGCGGCGAGACCTTGGAAGACGCCTCAGGATCGACTGGCCGGGCCCCATTACCAGAGGTTGAGGTCAACGATCTAGCGGTCGACCCAGAAGACGACGATACCGTCTACGCAGCCACGGAGATTGGCGTCTTCGTCAGTTATGATCGTGGCGAACATTGGCGCAGCTTCAACAAAGGACTTCCAAAAGTAGACACGTCCGGCCTGGCAATCCGAAAGACCGGGCCTAACCCGAGTACATACGAGCTCTACGCCAGCACAATGGGACGGGGCGTATTCTCATGTACCGTGTGATTAGCAGGACTCCGGCATTTCGGATGCGATGATCGGTCTGAACTCATGGGAATAATCAACTCCCCCATCATCGAGGTCGCGATCGGGCTGGTGCTTCTCTATCTCGTTGTCGGCTTGATTTGTACTGCCGTGAACGAGCTGGTCGCTCAGGCGTTCAATCTCCGCGCAGACATGCTTTGGGATACCGTCCGAACTCTTCTTCACGACTCAGGCGGAGAGAACGCCGCGAAAGACCTCTATAACCACTCGCTAATCCGTTCTCTAGCCGTGCGCGCGGGAACTCTCCCGAACGCGGGCGGCGACGATCCGAATGCGCGGGCAAAACCCTCATATATTCCGGCGTCGCTGTTCTCACTCGCGCTTATTGACTTAATTGCCCCGCGTGCCGCGGATTCCAAAGCAGCTGGTCCGCCGACTCCCAAGGAATTGATTGGTAGGCTCCCTCAGAGCGGTCTTCCTGGGCCGCTGCAAAGTGCGCTCGCTCCACTACTCAATTCGACAGCTGGCACGATCGAAAAGGCGCGTGAGAATATTGAAAGCTGGTACAACGCAGCGATGGACCGCGCGACCGGGTGGTATAAGAGGCGGATCCAGAAGATCACGCTCTATGTTGCATTTCTCATTGTCTTCTTTGCGAATGCGGACTCGCTCCAATTCGCAAACCGTCTCTGGGCGAACCCGGTCGAGCGCGCGCAGCTGGTCGAGGCAGCAAGGAAGATGCCCGCTCCGGCCGCGGCTCCAGGGGGTTCATTGCCAACTACGAATAGTGTGACGCCGGCCGCCGGTACGACCGCAGCAGCGGTCGATGGACCGGTCACCCTGCCGCCGATCCCCCCGGAGATGCGGGAGCTCCTGGGCTGGGCCGGCCCCGTCGACCCGTATGCGGCAACCTATAACCCCGAGGATCCTCGCCGATTCCCGCGGGGGACGAACGAGTGGGTGATCAAGCTGCTCGGACTGCTCGTGACCACGTTCGCGGCAACTCTGGGCGCGCCGTTCTGGTTCGATGTCCTCAACAAGATCATCAATATCCGGTCCACGGGGCCATCACCAAATGAGACTGCGAAGCAGCCGGCGAAATAACCGGACGACATCACCAACATCTGCTTACGAAGCCGATAAGGAAGAACGACTAAATGCGCAGGCATACCGCCAATCCACCCGCGGGTAACCCGCCAAATCCGGCGCAACCCCAAGGGCAACCCAGCCAAAGCGCCGGCAAGAAGCAGTCGAAGAAACACACCGTGAAGTCGGTACTGACCGCCGCGGCGGCGGCGATAGTGACGGGTGCCGGGGTGTTCGGACCACATCTAAGCTCGACACCGAACATGGACGTGTTCGCCGGCTGCGGGCTTGCCGGGATTGTCACAACGGCCCAGCAGGCGAAGCTGAACCCGCTTAAGAACCGCTATTCGTTTCCAACCCCGGCTGATATCGCCGCAAATGTGGATCTCGCGACAATGCTAAAATCGACTGGAGGCCAGCTGGACGACAGTAAGGCAGCCCAGATCGAAGGGTTTATCACCGAAGTTAAGCCGGGAGGCATAGAGTCCTGCAACTGTGGGGCGACCGATCCGATCAACATGGACACGCATATCTATGTCAACGAAACGCCGGGCGGGGACAAGAAGCACGCGATTATCGTCGAAGTCACGCCTCGCCTCCGACAGCTTATGGCGGGAAAGGCGGATTGGTCCACGCCTACGCTGATAAAACTTCTGAAACCTGGGACCAAAGTTCGAATTACCGGCTGGCTATTCTATGACGCGGAGCATGAAAACGCCGCGCAGAATATCAAAGATCGGCCGCACAACTGGCGTGGGTCGTGTTGGGAGCTGCACCCGGTTACGGGAATTGAGATGGAGAATGCCGAACAGACGCCGGGATTATCGCCGCCAGGCTGAGCCGATCTAGCCTAACCTCGAAGTATCAAGGGGCGTAAACGAATTCGTTCGAGTTCAGCAGCGCGCGGCAGAATAGGGACATCGGCTGCTCCTTGAGGAAACGTGTGGCAGTCATCTCGTCTCGGGGGGTTGGCGGGCGGCCCAGTGCGAGCAAATATGCCCGTCGCACCTGCGCCGTCCGGTCGTTCGGGAATTCCTTCTCCAGCCGTTCTGCAAACAGCTCTGCCTGCCGGACCACGAACTCGTTGTTCATCAGCGCCAGCGCCTGGACCGGGGTGTTCGAGGCCGTGCGCTGGGGAGTTGCGACCGAGGGGTCAGGGCAGTCGAAGCTGTCGAGGAGCGTCCGATCTCCCCCACGCACGGCAAACCGGTAAACGGCCCTTCGCCAGACGCCTGGCCCATCGTTGTTCATCGCGTGGTAGATAAATGCGCCCCTCCCTTTTTGTTCATGGAGCCGGAAGCTCGGGCCGCCCAACCGCATGTCCAGGCTGCCGCTGACGGCAAGGATGGAGTCCCTGAGCATTTCGGCATCCATTCGTCTGAGCGGCATCCTCCAGACGAGTCTATTCCCGGCGTCGACCGAGTGTGCACTCGGATTAAAAGCGGAGGACTGTTGATATGCTCGCGAGGACAGGATCAGGCGGTGCAGCCACTTGATGCTCCAGCCGTGCTCGACGAAGCTCGTCGCCAGCCAGTCCAGAAGCTCCGGATGAGACGGCCGGTCTCCGTTCGCACCGAAGTCGCTCGGCGTGTTGACGATGCCGGTTCCGAAATGGTAGTACCACACGCGGTTCACAATGACCCTAGCGGTGAGGGGGTTTCGAGGGTCTGTGATCCAGTTTGCCAGAGCCAGCCTGCGATCGGCATCGGATGCCTCCGGCGTAAGCCCGAACTCCGAGGAGACCTGTTTTACCGCGAGCAGTGCGCCCGGCGTCACCTCTTCCTTATGCTTTTGCACGCTGCCACGCTCGAGGAGAAAGCACTTTTCCGGTTTGCGCGTGTTTGCGGCGTAAAGAGCGGGAGGCGAGGGAATGGCGCTGAGGCGCGACTGTAGCTCGTCGATCTCTTTCAACAGTACGGCTCTCAGCTCGCGGGCTTCGGGAGTTAGGGCCGACTTTAATTCGCTCTCCTCCAGTACCGGAAGGTCGAGCTCGTTTTTGCCGACGTGGTCGAGAGACGAGGCAATAGTCGCCCATTCCTTTCCATCCGAGGACGATTCCAGACGGTAGATCTTGATGGCTCCATCACCCTGATTGGCATCCAGACTGCAGCTCCACTCCATTTCTGAGACTTTCTTGGGGCTGCCGAGGTCGATGTCAATGACCACGGGCTTGTCTTCAGAGGCATCGGACGGGGACACCCACCGTTCGATCATATGACCGGCGGGCTTCAACTCCAGCCGGTCCAGCCGCGCTTTAGACCCGGCATTCCCGCTGATGACGAGCCGGAAATAGCGGGCTGCGACCGGAGAAAACCAGTTGGCGTTGTAGATCGGGTTGAGGGTGTTCCGCTGGCGCTCCCCCTTTCTCGACAGCTCGAACGCCCTGTACTTTTCACGCAGCAGCCTCGCAATGACTTTGTCCTCGATCTCGCCGAGCTTGGCCTTCTTCTGGCCAAGGGCGGATTTCAGCGGTTTGGCCCGAGCATCATACGCTGCCTGTTCCGTGGCGGTCGCCACACTCTTTTCGCCGAATCCCACACCGCTGAACGCAGCGGCAACGCGGTAATAGTCACGCGAGGGGATCGGGTCGAACTTGTGATCGTGGCATCGCGCGCAGTTTACGGTAAGGCCCAGGAATGTGGAACACGTTGTGGTTACCAGATCGTCCAGCTCGTCCATCCGGGCGGTCATCTTCATGACCGGATCTTTATTCAATACCACGCTAACCTGGTCCCACGGACCTGAGACGAGGAAGCCCGTCGCCGCGAGGCGCCCGCGATCTCCCGGAAATAGGATGTCTCCGGCGATCTGCTCGCGGACGAACTGGTTGTAAGGCATGTCCCGGTTGAAGGCGTCGATCACGTAATCGCGGTACGGCCAGGCGTTCGAGCGCTCGTAGTTATGCTCGCCGCCGTCGGTCTCGCCAAATCGGACCACGTCCAGCCAGTGGCGGCCCCAGCGCTCACCGTACTGCGGGGACGCCAGGAGTCGCTCGACGGCTTTGTCGTATGGCTCATTCAACTTATCCGGAGACGGCGGCAGGCCAGTAAGATCAAAGGAGATACGCCGGAGAAGTGTGCGAGGATCGGCTCTCGGCGCGAAATCCAACCCCTTTTCACGAAGCTTGGCCAGAAGAAAGGCGTCAATGGGATTGGATGTGCCGGTGATCTTTGGGACTGGTGGCCTTTGGGGAGAATTGAATGACCACCACGTCGTACCGCCGGCTGCCGGTTTCAGCGTTTGGCCGTACAAGTACCCCGTGCACACTAAGAGCATTAGTGAGAGGGATATGGTTTGCAAACGCAAATCTGGCCGAATTTCCATGGTCCTAGTATATCAATGGCCGCGGAAAGATCACACTCCCGTGGCCCGCAGTGCACGGGATGTCTGTAGGTGCAGGAATTCGCGTTTGTAGAGGGAAGTCCTGCTCGGAAGTCATTACATAGCTGTTCAGAGTTCGCGAGAGAAACATCGCCCTCCCATATCGTTTTGCCGATTCTCATGAAGTCTGAACAGTTACGTCAATACTGACGCCGAGTTGGAAGGAATTGACCACTTTGCCCACCGATGGTCGCATCGAGATTCGTCTTTGGTTTCGCGAATCACCTGGGTTTACCTCGGTGCTCAACGACTACTTTGGTGGGGATGAGCCGCTCCGTTTGCTCCAGTTGCTGCTCGTTCGCGATCCCGAGGCCGGTTCCGTTATTCCCGGTTGTGGGGGCGTGCGAAAGGTACGTTGGCCCGATTCGCGGCGGTCGAAGGGGAAGCGTGGTGGCCTTCGTATCGTGTACCTGTACACTCCCGTTGCACAGAACATCCTGCTGATAGACGTGTATAATAAGAACGAGATGGACGACCTCTCACCACAGGACAAGAGGGAACTTCGGATTCTCGCGGATCAGTATCGTCGCGAGGTAATCGCAGAGCTCGAGAGAAAACGATGAAGAAGGATCGGCCGCCACTCGCGGAGAGGCTTAAGCAAGGACTCCAGGACGGTATCGCCGCCGCCCGCGGCGAGCGAGACGATCTCGTCGAAACCTGGATCGATCTCGATGCGGCGGATGAGGGTATTCGCAAAAGCGTTCACAGCGCCCGCGAAACAGGGACCACCAAAGCCCCGGCCCCGAAACGATAGCACAAACTAGGCCAGCACCTCTTGTATCACGTGCCCGTGCACGTCTGTCAGCCGCCGGTTGCTGCCGTTGTGGTAGTAGGTGAGGCGGGTGTGATCGAGGCCGAGCAAGTGGAGGATGGTCGCGTGGAAGTCATAGACCGTGGTGGGTTTGTCGGCTTTGTAGCCCAGCTCATCCGTCGAGCCGTGGGAATACCCCTTCTTGAGGCCGGCCCCCGCCAGGAATGCCGTGAAGCCTTCCGGGTTGTGGTCGCGCCCGCCTTCGCCCACGCCTTCCGTAACCGGGAGTCGTCCAAACTCGGTCGTAAAGACCACGACGGTCTCCTCCATTAGTCCCCGCTGTTTCAAGTCTCGCAGCAGCGCTGCGGTGGGCCGGTCGAGGATGGCCGCATTCTTGGAGTGGTTCGCAACCAGGTCCTCGTGGGCGTCCCAGTTCACCCTGGGCTCGCCGAAATGGCCGCCGTTGTAGAGCTGCACGCACCGAACTCCGCGCTCCACCAGCCGCCGCGCCAGCAGGCAGTTGTATCCATACGGCCGCGTCACCGGGTTGTTCAGACCGTACATCTCCTTTGTGGATTCGCTCTCGCCGCTGATGTCTGTCACGTCCGGCGCGCTCACCTGCATCTTTGCCGCCAATTCGTAGGCGCGGATCCGGCTCACCAGAACGTCTTCGCCGGGGTGCTGTTTCAGATGGTCCTCATTCAACTGTGAGAGTAAATCGTAAGTCGCCACTTGCTGCTTGCCGGTGATCCCTCCCGCCGGCCGCAGGTCCGCTATCGGGATCTTCTCCTCGCCGAAGACCACGCCCTGGTGGGCCGCGGGCAGGAAACCGTTTCCCCAGTTCGCCACACCGCAGGGCGGGAGACCCCTCGGATCCGGCAGCACGACGAACGACGGCAGGTTTTCGTTCATCGATCCCAGCCCGTAGCTGATCCACGAGCCCGCGGAGGGAAATCCCTGGAAAATGAATCCGGTCGACATCTGGAACAGCGCCGGGCCGTGGGCGTTGCTCCGTGAGACCATCGAATGGATGTAGGCGAGGTCGTCCGAACACGCGCCGATTTCCGGGACCAGATCGCTCACCATCTTGCCGCATTTCCCGTAAGGCCGGAACTCCCACGGACACTTCATCACCGTCCCGCGCCGGTTGTTGAAGGGAACGATCGTGTTGGTCCCCTTTACCTCCTTGCCGTGGAACCTGGCGAGGTCGGGCTTGTAGTCGAAGGAATCGACGCTGCTGAACCCTCCGGGCAGCGCGATGAAGATGACCTTTTTGGCTTTGGGGGCCAAATGGGGGCGAGTTCTTACTTGAGAGTTTCCGCCCTGGGCGAGTGCGCCGTCCTGGGCCAGGAGGGTGGCGAGGGCAATTCCGGCAAGTCCTCCTCCGACTTCCCAGAGGAATTCCCGGCGCGTAGGTGGGCGGTCTATTCGCTTGCAGTTGCTGCATCCCATAATCGTACGCTCTTATTGTAGGCGCGCGCCGCTAATTCCTTGCGCAGCGATCGAAGACAAACGGACTAAGGTCAATTGAACTGGAATGCACGAACGCCTGTTTCGATTCATTATTGTGTTCGCAGGACTACCCCGTTAGCGGCCTCCAGCGTACAGTCACGCGCCTCCAACGGACCAAGAGTCCTCAATCGCGGTTTGATTTTCTGGGCTCCGGCGCATTGCCGGAGCCTTGTTTTTGTGCCGACCGCTCGGACCTCGACACGCTGACCCCGCGGTCCCAACCACCCCGCATTTGTGTCTGCCTGTTCCATTCCCGCACGATAATCACGCATTTCTGCCTGCATGCTGCCGCTCCAAATGGCGGAACAACCACACGGATAGGTTCAGCCGTGACCCGCGGGGACGGAAGACCTAGCCATTCGTTCGGGCCGGTTTGTCACTGGCCGGCCGATCGACCGAATATAAGCTGATCCTTCGCAATCGACAAAGGCAAACCACTCGAAAGGGTGGGACGCAAGCTGCGGACCTAAGTGGATTGATGAGTTCTGAATGATGATTGATGAGGCATTTCGATACCTCTCATCATTCATCATTCCGCA
>ORMF011528630.1_pt1 | contig 16082 bp, 9 predicted proteins | sample 1779871 | NCBI WGS metagenome assembly ORMF01 (sample SAMEA104232316, study PRJEB22302) | groundwater metagenome | biome: forest; feature: aquifer; material: groundwater | place: USA | collected 2011-08-07 | depth 5.4 m
CGCCGCCTGGCTGATTCCGCTTGAGGCCGTCGTCCAGGCGCTTGCCGTCGGGACCTTTGGGCGCAAAGACCGCCTTGGCGTTGAACCGCTTGTCGCGCAGGAACTCGAAGAGCGTGCCATGCAGCACATTCGTGCCCGACTTCGTCACCGCGTTCACCGTGCCGCCCGAATGGACGCCGTTCTCGGCAGAGAGCCCGCTCGTCGCGACGCGGAATTCCTGCAGCGCGTCGGGAAACGGCAGCGGCATGTTCAGGTTGTCGTACGGGTTGTTGTGCGCCGCCCCGTCGAGCAGGTACGCCACCCCGAATGGCAGGCTCCCGGCCACCCCGGTAAAGATCGACCCGGGCATGCTCTTGTTGTTGGGCGCGTCCTGCACGGCGGCGCCCGCGAGCACGATCAGGTCCGTGACCTGACGTCCCTGCAGCGGCAGCTCGAGTATCCGCTCCTGCTCCACGACCTCGCTGATGCCGGTGCTCCGCACGTCGACGAGCGGCGCCGCCGCCTCCACCGAGATCGTTTCCTGGAGGTTGCCGACCGACAGCACCACGTTGATCGTCGGCGTCGCGGCCACCTGCAGGACGATGCCGGTCTGCGCGTAGGTGCGGAACCCCTGCAGCGAGACCTCGAGCCGGTAGGGACCGGTCGGCAGGTTCGAGACCACGTAGCGACCGTTCGCCTCCGTAACGACCGAGCGGGTGAACCCGGTATCGGTCTGCGTGACGGTCACAGTCACTCCCGGCAGCACGCCACCGCTCTCATCGGTGACGCGTCCGTTGAGCTCTGCCGTCGCCTGGGCCCAGGCGGACGCACTCGTCAGAAGAAGAATCAACCCAATCGCGAGATACCTCGGAAAACGCATGTTCTGTCCCTCCGCGCCGAAACCGGACTTGATGCCGAACTCTGAAGGCCGTACCCGCTACCAAGCGGGCTGGATCACGTCATCACTGCGCAGACGTCTTCTGCGCGTCCGAGTCGGTGCACTTCCCCGCGCGGCACCGATCGTTGTCGTCGCAGATGAACTCGAAAATCTTCCAGGTCGGTTTCATCTGCATCGACCAGTTTTCAACCCACGGCGCGGTGAAAATCGCAGAGTCGTCAATCGTGACGTCGTAGGACGCGTTCAGTCGATCGGTGAATGTGATGCGTTCGACGACGCGCGCCTGATCGCTGTGCCATCGCGATCCCCCGTCTTCCGGGTGATAGGCATCGAGCAGCCACCTGTTGAGACGCACCGTGTCGATGACCAGCGTGTCCCCGTCCCACCAGGCGATTGAATCGCCCATGTACGTGGGCTCGATATCCTCTGCATGGGCCCGGTTCGGCGCGCCGAACGGAATCACGCGGAAGAAATGCATGTACTCGTACAGGACGACGAGTTGATCCGGCGTTTGAATCCACTGCTGCGCATACGGCGACGGAATCTGGCGCGTCAGGCCATTCGGCAAACAGACGGCGGTGGGATCATCGATGCGAACGTCGCCCGTGTGGGCCCTGTACAAGAGCGACTTCCCCTCCGGTTTGATCGGGGCCATCTTCGCGTCCGTATAGAGCCTCACTGTGGGGCTATCGGTCTCTTTGCCGGTGTGTCTGAAGCCGGGGCCCGCCCAGACGCCCGTGAAGTCAGGCTTGCCGTCCGGTGTGCGCCGAATGTCCTGCGCGTTCTCCGCCTTCTGCTGCGGCGCCTCGCTGGCGCTCGAGCAACCCGAGAGGCCCGCTGCGGAGAGAGCGCCAATCGCCGCGAGCGCGACGACCGAAAAGGTTCGGACACGATTCTGCATGGCTGACTCCTCAGTCGGGCCGAGCGTCCTCAGCCGATGCGGTAAAGACGCTGCGGCCGTCCGCAAACGTCACGCGACCACCGGAGGCGTTGTGGGATCCGTCTCGCGCCCTGAAGCCCTCGACCTTCACCACGTCGCCTGTCTTCATGACATCCTTGCGGATCCCCTGGCGCATCAGAAACGCGGGAGGTCCACCCGAAAACCCCCACGTGACCATCCTGCCGCCCGCATCCTTGACGTCGACGTAGAACCAGATGTGTGGATTCCGCCACTCGACCTTGTTGACCACGCCGGTCACCGACACCGGTTTGGTCCGGTCGTATTCGGTGGTGAACGAGTGGTGAGCCAGGACAGGAGGAACCGTGACGAGTGCGACGAGTACTGCGGAAACCGCACCCATCGTTTTCACCCTTCTCCGTGACATGCCCGTCTCCTTTTGATTCTGGTTGACGGTCTCGAACGAACAGTCGGGAACCGGCCCGTAGCCTACACCTGAAGGACTCTCTCCGCCAATCCGTAATAGGTAAAAACAAAGCGCCAATACGGATCCGTTCTGGTAACATCTGCTCCGCTTTTCGTCCACCCGGCCGCCGAGGAGAAAACACGATGCGTTCCTTCATCACCCTGGCTGGCGCCCTGACGTTTGTCCTCACCACCGCCCCCGCGTGGGCACAGCTCTCCACGGCGCAGTTGAGCGGTCGCGTCACCGACGAGAGCGGCGCCGTACTTCCCGGCGTCACCGTGACCGCGACGCAAACCGACACTGGATTGACGCGCAGTGTCACGACCGACGCGACCGGTTCATATGTCCTCCCCAACCTTCCCACCGGTCCGTACCGCCTGGAAGTGGCGCTCCAGGGATTCCGCACGTACGCGCAGACCGGTATCGTGCTGCAGGTGGCCGCTACGCCGGCCATCAATGTCGTGCTCGCACTCGGCAACCTCCAGGAGACCGTCTCGGTTGAAGCGGCGGCGCCGCTGGTCGACGTGCAGAGCGCCGGCATCAGCGACGTCGTGGACAACGAGCGGATCGTGGAGCTGCCGCTGCAGGGCCGTCAGGTGACCGACCTGATCGTGCTGGCCGGCGCGGCGGTTCAGACCGGCGTCGTCGGTAGCCGGAACTTCCCGGGGGGCGTGACGATCTCCGTCGCCGGCGGCCTGCCGACCGGGGTGGGGTACCTGCTCGACGGCGCGACACACAACAGCCCGCAGAGCAACGTGAACCTGCCGATGCCGTTTCCCGATGCGCTGCAGGAGTTCCGCGTCGCCACGAGCGGCCTGTCGGCCCAGAACGGCATGCACACGGGTGCCTCGGTGAACGCGGTGACCAAGTCGGGGACCAACAGCTTCCGTGGCAACGCGTTCGAATTCCTCCGCGACCGGCGGCTGAACGCGACCAGTCCGTTCGCCATCATCGGCCCCAACGGCAAGCGCCAGGACGACGGGCTGCGGCGGAATCAGTTCGGCGGGACGCTGGGCGGCCCGATCGTGCGCGACAAGCTGTTCTTCTTCGGCGGCTATCAGGGCACCAGGCTGCGCTTCCGGCCCGCCGACCAGATTGCCTGGGTGCCGACGGCGCAGATGCTCGCCGGCGACTTCACGGCGTTTGCCTCTCCGGCGTGCACCGGCGGCAGGCAGGTCAATCTGGGCGGCGGCTTCGTCGGTAACCGCATCAATCCCGCGCTCTTCAGCCCTGCCGCGCTGAAGCTGGCCCGGCTCCTGCCGTTCACAACGGATCCGTGCGGCCAGGTCACGTACAGCACGACCGACGACAGCAACGAAGGCCAGGGCATCGGGCGGATCGATTACCAGATGACCGCGGACCACTCGGTGTTCGGCCGGTACATGGCCACGTTCATCAAGAAGGCGCCAGCGTATCAGGGCGGCTCGGACAGCCTGCTCAAGGCGAGCGGACCCGTCGGCACGAACCCCGCCGGCATCGACAATCTCGCTCACACGCTGACGCTCGGCGATACGATGATTTTCGGGCCCGCCGTCGTGAACGCCATCCGCGTGGCGTACAACGCAACGACGGTCGAGCGGTACAACACGCCGTACTTCGATCCGATCGACTTAGGCATCAAGGCCTATCCGTACGTCCGGGGACAGATGCCGATAGATGTCACGGGCGGCTTCCAGTTTCTGGCCGGCACGACGGGGGCGCATTTCGTGAACAAGTTCTACCAGGTGGCCGATGACCTCACCCTGGTTCGCGGCCGGCATCAGTTCGGTGTCGGTGGCAATATCGCGTACGCGAATGGGCGATACCAATCCTCATCGAGGGCCGCCGGCATCTGGTTGATCGACGGCAGCGCCACGGGTCTCGGCCTCGCCGACTTCCTGCTTGGCCGCATCACGTCCGTCGAGCATGGCGGCGTGCAGGATCTACCGGTGCACAGCTGGTACTTCGGGCTGTACGGCCAGGACACGTGGCGAGCGACCGAGCGGCTGACGTTCAACCTTGGCGTGCGCTGGGAGCCCTTCTTCGGGCTGAGCGCGGAGAACAATGCGATCTCGATTTTCAAACTCGACAACTTCCGGCGAGGCATCAAGAGCAACGTGTTCGTGAACGCGCCCGCCGGTCTCATCTACCGGGGCGACGAAGGGTTTCCAACCGGACAGACGGGGCTGAACAGGCAGTGGGGGAATGTCTCGCCGCGGCTCGGCGTCGCGTGGGACGTCACCGGCGACGGACGGACGGCGCTCCGCGCGTCGTACGCACTGGCCTACGACTTCATGACGAACGACTATCACCAGATCAACACCTCGGCGCCGCCGTTTGGCAACCGGTCGCTCATCACCGATCCTCCGGGGCGCATGGACGACCCGTACGGGCACCTGGGGGGCGATCCCCACCCGATTGTGACGAACCGTGACACGGCGTACCCCGCGTTTGGCTCCTTCGGCACGATGGATCCCGATATCAACTCGCCGCGCGCGCAGAACTGGAACGTCACGCTCGAGCGCCAGATCGGTAACGATTGGGGCGTCGCGGTGAGCTATCTCGGGAGCTACATGGATCGGCTATGGGCGCAGACGCCGTTCAACCCTGGCATCTACATGGGGCTCGGGCCCTGCACGCTGCGCAATGGGGTGACCTACCCGGTGTGCTCGACCAACGCCAATCTGAACTTCCGGCGCGAGCTCTACCAGGAGAATCCGGTGGAAGGGCGGCTGATCGGCACGCTCGATCTGAACGACGACATCGGCTGGCAGGAGTACCGGGGGCTGAAGCTGTCGGCGCAACACCGGGCGGCACGCGGCCTCAGCCTCAACGCGAATTACACCTGGTCGCGCTGCATGGGCACGAAAACGCCGAACACCTTCAGCCAGATCGCCTCCGGGTACACGAACCCTGACGACCCCGAGTTCGACAAGGGCTACTGCGATCAGGATCGCACGCATCTGGCGAGCGTCACGCTCGGGGCCGAGACGCCCGAGTTTGCCCGCGCGGCGCTGCGCGCGCTCGCCACCGGCTGGCGCGCCTCGGGCATCGTCAGCCTCCAGTCCGGCGCCCGCATCGACATCACCACCGGCGTAGACAACGCGCGCAACGGGCAAAGAAACCAGCGGGTGGACAAAGTCAGCGACGACGTGTATGCCAAGACGCCGACGCTGACGAACTATTTCAACCGCGCCGCGTTTGCGCAGCCGGCACCGGGGACGTTCGGCAACCTGATGAGGAATGCCCTGACGGGTCCCAGTTACTGGAACGTTGACCTGGCGATCTCGCGCCAGCTTGGCATCGTCGGGATGCAGACGCTGGAGCTGCGCCTCGAGGCGTTCAACTTGTTCAACACGTTCAACTGGGGCCAGCCCGGAACCGAGCTGACAGCCGGTGGATGGATCGCGAATCTAAACTCGGGGCAGTTCGGCCGCATCACCACGCAGGCCGGCACGCCGCGCATCATTCAGTTGGGAGTGAAGTATGCGTTCTAGTGCCTTCGTCCTCGTGGGCAAGCTGGCAGCCGCCGGCCCCGCCGCCGCGGGTGTGGCCATTCGACTGGAGCAGCCCGCGAAGCGGTGCCAGGGCAAGTCACGCGCGGGCCTAATAGCCAAGGACGAACTACGCCTGCGTACCGAGCAACCAGAAGCGCTAACGTCGCGTCCACCGGACACGGCGTGATCAGGAACTTCGCGTCCTCACTGCGAAGCCGCCGTCCACCGACGTCCCTGACGTGCTCGCTGTCAACGAAGACTCTGAAGACGACTCTCGAGCAGCGCGCTTGCTTCGCGAATTGACCTTGACGCTGACATAGGCAGGTCGGCAAGCGTTCGAAGTCCTGCCAGAACGCTCGAGTAGGCGAATGCGGGTGGCGACAGCTGATTGAACGGCGCATAGGCCACCGCTGGATCGGTCCCTCCGAGGAGCAATTGCAGAAGCGCCAGGTCCGCCAGCGCCCAATAGTCACCCCGTCGAGGGCCGGCCAACTGCTCGGTAATCACGTCGGCCGCCTGCTGTAATGCCGTTCTGAAGTGGATCAGCGCGATATCCTCGCCAAGATCGATCGCGTCCGTGGCGTCGAACAGATCGGGGCGGAGCAGGAGGCGCACGAGCAGGCGATTCAGCAGATTGTAAGAATTGTTGATCCGATACTGAGGGTTCGACTCGAGTTCGTAGCCGGCATCGTACGCGCGAATCGACTCCCGCAGGTGGGCCTCGCGCTCCTCGCCCGGACCATCGACCGCCCATCGACGCTCAATGCCACCGATGATTCCGTAACAGTCGGCCAACTCCGTTGCGAGTTCAGTGGAACGATCGTCGCCTGTTGCTTCCAAGAGTGCCGCGCGCGCGATGCCGATCGCGTCGCGGAGCAGCGCGACGGCGCGCGGGTAGCCGGCGAGCCCGCGATCGCGGCGATTCTTCGCCTGGGTCTTCAGCTCGCGGATTTGCTCAGTTGGTCCGACCATCGGGCGTGTCCTTCTTGTGTTGAGTGCGGACCCAGTCGTCCAACTCGTCGAGCATCTCGTAGATTTCTTCGCGCAGCGCCACAAGGGGGGCATCGTGCACGTCATGCAGACCGAACTGCAGAACGTCGTTGCCAAGCTTCTGGATCGACGCGCGCAGTGTGTCGGACGCGAGAATGTCGCTCTTGGGGTACCGATACCTCAGATAGTACCAAGCGGCGACCCATCGCTCTTGGACGCTCCGGTCGAGCTCCCGGCGAAAATCTTCATTCGTGGAGAAAAGGATCGGTGAGCGGCCGACCGCCTGCTGATCTTTCCCGAAGGGCGCCTCGATGCTTTTCCGCAAGGCATCGTGCGGCGGGAGCGTGACGTCCTCCTGGCGCCAGTCAAAGGCGTCCCGGCACGTCTTGAATGTCGCGTCGTGCGGAAGCGCTGAAACCGACAGCGCGGGCGGCCGATCGCGGCTGATCGCGTCGTGCACCCTGAGTGCGGAGCGAATCGGCTCGTCGTCGCCGTCGACGTCGTACGGCGTCGGCTGGAACAACTGAATGAGCTGGTGTTCCTGCGTCAGCGCGCCCGGCGTTGAGACCGAGTCATACGCCCCACGCTCTATGATTCCCACCGGCCCGGTGTCGGCGCATGCCAGTCGCACGCCCATCTCGAAAAACACGTTTCCACGCCATCCGGTCCAATCCACCACGCATGTTCGCGCCCAGCGGATACTCTCGTAGAGGGCCTGTCCCACCAGCCGCGGCGATGGAATGTCGAGCATGCGCGCCGGCGGGCGGAGGGGATAGTGGAGCGACAGGGCATTGCTGACGGTCAGCCAATTGCCGTCTTCGTACGAGGGATCAAAAAAACAGAGCACCAGGACGCGGTCGCGTGCGTTCGATGCGCCCGTGTACGCCGTCGGTACAGCGCACCGCACCGCGTCGTAGGCCGGCAGATCGAGGTAGCGCGGCTGCGCGCCGAACTCGCGCCAGCCTTCGACGATCGCCGACGCGATCCGGTTGTGCGGGTGCTCCTCTGCGTAAGGTTTGAAGCCGCTGCCGTGATGTATGAGCTTGCTTTCCTGGATATTGAATGGCAACGTCGACAACGTTGCCTTTTTCAAGTCGTCGGCGGTGCTTGTGAGGGTTACACCGCGGCGCACGACTGCGCGGACACCGAGGGCGAGCATGACCGCCGGTTCGAAGCCGGTGGCGTCGAAGATCGCGATGGGCGCGGCGCACAGCGCCCTGACGAATTTCAGCCAGCTCCCGGGAGACTCGAGCGCCTCCGTGATCCGGACCTTGGTGGATATCGGCGCGAACTCCTTGACGAGGGCGTCTTTGATCGCGTCGTGACGCTTCTCGAGCGAGCCGTCCACCCATTCGCCGAGGTTGCTCTTCTTGCGCTCGGACTGTACGACAAGTACCCATGGTTCACTCGGAAACGCGTCGAGCCACGGTCGCGCGAGCGCCATGAGAAAACCCGGTTGGCTCAGAAGCGACGTCGCAGGAACGCCCGCGAGGCGGCCGCCCTCAAAGCTTTCCGGCGCTTCCTTGATGATGCCCGCAAGCCGGCCGTTGACGAATACCGGCGCGCCCGATACTCCTGACCAGGCGTTCGCTTTCGGCGGTGCGTTCACGCTCAAGTCGAGCTCGTGCGCCCCCTGTCCGCCTCCACCGGCAGCGTAGAGAAGTCCGCCAAACCCGACGGTTTTGCGAGCCGTTTCCCCATTCTGGGCGATCGTCGCCGCATGCGGATAACCGCTCGACGTCCACTCGACGTCGTCAGCGAAGACAGCATCGGCCCAGGTGACATCGTCGCCAGTGTCGAGCCCGTCGGCGACGCGAATCAGCACGGCGTCGACGCCGGAGTCTCGTGGCCCGCGCCAAACCGGCGCAGGGGTCGCGGTCTTCCAGACTGCGTCGGCCTCGGTTCTTACTTTTACCTCGATTACGTCGGCTTCCGGCACGACGTGGCCCGCGGTAAGGACGAGATCGCGCGTGACGAAATAACCCGTGCCAAAGGAATACGACGACGCGCCTCCTGCGCGCGCGACTCTGACCTGTACGAGCACCAGCCGCCCGGTGTCGAGGCCGCCCATTCGCTACTTGGTCGACACAGCGCGATCCGCCCTGTCGCTGACCCTGAGGCGACCGTCACCGGAGGTGGGCAAGAGGGTGAGCTTGAAGGTGTGGGCCGTGTCGAGACCTGCCTCGGCACCGCCACCCATATTGATTACCCAGAAAGCAATGCCCGCGTCTCCCTTCTTCTTACGAGACACGGCCACTTTCAACTCGAGCTCGATCTTCTCGATGTCGAACGTGATGTGAGAGCCGGCGCCATCGGCCCGGGCCTCGTCGAGTTCGCGCCGGAGCGTTTGGATCATCTCTGCAAGAGGCACTCCTGTCGAACTGCCCGTTTCGTCATCTGACATTGCGCCCTCCATTCAATCGCACTTCGCCGAATCGAGCTCGAAGGGACCAAGAAAGAAGAACTGGATCCGCCCTAACGTGTCTCAGGCAGGAGCGTGACTTTCACATACCGATTGGTGTTCAGGTACTCCCGCGCGGCATCGCGCAGCATCGGTGCGGTGAGCTGGTCGTAGAACGGCCGCATGTTGACGATCTCTCTGACGTCCTCACCGTATTCGTACTTGAAGAGGATTCGATTCAGCAGGTAGTCGTTCCGCTGGCTGTTTGTTTCGAAGTCCCGGACGAGCGCCGCGCGCGTGTCGACGACCTGCCCGGTGCTCGGACCGTACGTTTTGAACTGCTCAATCACCTGGAATGCCGCGGTGACCAGGCTCTCGGTTCGAGCCGGATCGCATGCGAAACTCACGGTAAAGCGATACTCCCCCGTCGGACGTTTCGTATAGCTCGGCTGGACGCTCACGCCGTAGGTGCCTCCCAGCTCCTCTCGCAGCGTTCTCTGGAGGTTTCCGGCCAGTGTCTCTGCCATCGCGCTGGCGACCACGCGATGCATCTCGTCGTTCTGAAACGGCCCGCTGAACACGATGCTCACCTGGCTTCTGGGCTCGATGCCGCTTCTCACCTGCTTCTCGACCACGCCCGCAGGAGGATGCATGCCGATGTCCTTCGCGGCTTCGCTGCGGCGGAGCGACGGCAGGCTGCCCAGGTAGCGCTCAACCAGCGGCTTCATCGTCGCGAGGTCGAAGCTCCCGACGAACACGAAGACGAAGTCGCTTGCATCGGCGAAGCGGTCCTTGTAGAAGGCAAGCGACTTGTCGAGATTCATCTGATCGAGGCGTGCCGGCGTCAGCGGCTGGGCGCGGAAGTGATTCTGGCTCAGGGCGGCATCGAGCGCCTCGTCGAACACCGCCTCCGGCGTCGAGCGCTGATTGGCCAGCGCGACCTTCAATTGATCCCTCATCACACCGAACGCGACAGGATCGGGACGCGGAGCGGTGAATCTGAGATAGATGAGCTGAAACATCGTTTCGAGATCTCGGCTGGCGGTGCCGCCGCCGAGCCCTTCTTCCGTCGACCCGATGTCGGCTCTGACGAACGCGGTCGTGCCAGCGAGAACCTTGTCCAGATCGATGCTGCGAAATCCGCCAAGGCCGCCCTCCGCAATGACCCTCGCGGCGGTTGCAGCGGGAACGAAATCCTCATCGCTGACGAGCGATGTGCCGCCCGGGCTCACAGCCCGAAACAGGATTTCATCCTGCTTGAACGTCGTCGGCTTCAACACGACCCGGGCACCGTTGGACAAACGCCACTCGGTAATGCCCAGAGCCTCGTTCGTGGTGGTCGTGGCGACAGCGCCGGCAGCGGGGAGTCGAGCGAGCAGCGGCTGCGTGCTGACTGTGTCAACGTAGGCCGTCACGGGAGCTCCGCTGGCAGCCGAGATGACGGCTGCCAGCCTCGTCTCATTGGGCAGGAGCGGCTTGTTCTTCTCCGGCGCGCTGTTCACCACGAGGGGGTTGCGATCGGGGACCCAATCCCTGGCCACGGTGTTGACCTCGGCTAGCGTGATCTGCGGCAGAAAACGCTGGTTCAACCCGTACTCGTAGACGATGCCAGGGATCGGTTCGGCGTGGATGAAGTTGCGGACGAACTCGTCGGCCAGCGGGCCGGAGGCGCTCTTGTCCTTCTCGATGACTGACTGCTGGAGGTATCGCTGAAGATTCAGCTTCTCCCGATTCAGTTCCGTCGCCGTGAAACCGAAGCGCGCCACTCGATTGACCTCGGTGAACAGCGCCGCCAGACCCCGTTCCACGCCGTCTCCCGTGACGAGCGCAACGAGCGTCGTCGCCTCTTCGGTGCGCACGAAGAGTCCGCGATTGGTTGCGGCTCTGAGAAACGGCGCATTCGGCGCCTGCGTGATCTCGTCGAGCCGCGCGGAGAGCATGGCGCTGAACAACCGCTCGACCATGTTTTGCCGATACGCGCGGATCGTCGACTGCGGGCGCGCGTCCATCTTGACGGACACACTGATGCGCGTGTTCGTCGCTTCGGGGTCGGTAATCACCGAATAGACCGTCCCCGGTTGATCCGGTACGCCGTATGCGGGCCGCGGCTTCGGCGATGCCGTCTGAGGGATCGAGCCGAAGTGAGATCGGATTTGCGCCTCGATCGCAGCTTTGTCGAAATCGCCGACCGCGACCACCGCCATCTGGTCGGGGCGGTACCAATCCGCGTAGAACTGCTTCAGCCTGTCGTGGTTGACGTTCTGGATGATCTCGGGCCTGCCGATCGGCAGCCGTTCCGCATAGCGCGAACCTTTGAGCAGGAGAGGAAACTGTCTGTCTGATATCCGTTCGTTGGCGCCCAGCCCGAGCCGCCATTCCTCCAGAATGACGCCCCGTTCCTTGTCGATCTCCACCGGATCGAATGAGACGTTGCGCGCCCAATCTTCGAGGATGAGCAATGACCGGTCGATCACCGCGGGATTGTCAGTCGGAATCTGCAGCGTGTACACCGTTTCGTCGAAGCTGGTGCTGGCATTCACGTGCGCGCCGAAACGCATGCCGAGCGACTGCATGAAGTTGACGACGTCCAGCCTGGGAAAGTGCAGCGTCCCGTTGAAGCTCATATGCTCGACAAAGTGCGCGAGGCCGCGCTGGTCTTCGTCTTCGAGCACGGAGCCCGCGTTGACGACGAGCCGAAGCTCGGCCCGCGACTGCGGCTGCCTGTTCGCGCGGACGTAGTAGCGGAGCCCGTTCGGGAGCGTGCCAACCGTAATCAGGGGATCAACCGGGACGGTCTCGTCGAGCGCGGCGGCCAGAACATTCGCGGGGATCGCCGTTTGCTGCGCGCCGGCGAAGGTGGCGGCTGCCACGATCGCCGACAGGAGAAGCACCAACCGGACGCGTGTGCGAACAGTCATCAAGGTCATATGGGTTTTATCGGGCAAACCGACACGTTCATTGTAACGAAGAGTCCAAGCACCAGCGCGAATGATGGGTAAGCAGTCCCTAACGGCGGCCGGGCGTGCGGTAACAACGATCCGGACGAACCGGAACGGAAGCGGGGCGAGCGGTTTCAGCGCCCGGACGACCGGTCACTTACGGGACGACCAGTATCGGCGCCCGGGCGGCTGCTCACACCACCCGGACGATTGGTATAGACGCCCGGACGACTCCGGGCGATGGCGTCAACGCCCGGGACGACTCTCACACCGCCAAGCCGGCTGGTGTCACGCGCTCGACGAACTGCGTCTGGCCCGTTTGCGCGCAACCGCATCTCTCGGTTCCAAGGACTGTTCGGATAAGATGCCGCCGCCGTTGTACCAGTAACGCAGGAGGAGAGATGAAGACACCGAGCAGGACGCGCGCCTCGAGAGCCGCGGCAGCCCGCAGCAGCCGCGCCCCGCGCGAACGTTCGTTCCCGAAAACCACTCGTCCCGATGCGGGAAAGCGGCGCGATGCCGAATCGAAGGTCAGTACCGAGGAGAAGATCGGGAGGCGGCTCGACGCCGTGCCGGACCGGATCGACGTGCGCGACTGGCCGTACCAGCCGCGCCTCACGGCGCTGCCTGATGTGCTCGTCAACTGCGACGTCGTTCCCGCGGTCCTCGACCAGGGGACCGAGGGGGCGTGCACGGGCTTTGCCCTGGCCGCTGTTGTCAACTTCCTGCTGCGCTCGCTGAACTCCCAGCGACGCGTCAGCCCGCAGATGTTGTACGAGATGGCCCGGCGCTATGACGAGTGGCCCGGAGAGGACTACGAGGGCTCCTCGGCCCGCGGTGGCATGAAGGGATGGGTGATGCACGGGGTGGTCTCCGCAGACACCTGGAAGACCGATAAGAAGGGACCGCAGCACTTCACCCCGGAGTTCGCGAAGGAAGCCAGGAAGACACCAGGCGGGGCGTACTACCGGGTCATGCACCGCGAAGTGCGCGACATGCACGCGGCGCTGAACGAGGTCGGGATCCTCTATGCCACGCTGATGGTCCACGCCGGGTGGAACGAGCCGGGGCCGATGAAGCGTACCGTGCGTTACGTCGAGTCCGGACTCATGAGGGAGCGGGAGTTCCCGGTTATCAAGCGCCAGGGACGCGCGGACGGCGGGCACGCCGTCGCCCTCGTCGGCTACTCCGACGAGGGGTTCATCATCCAGAACTCGTGGGGAACGGGCTGGGGCAACGGCGGCTTCGCGCTGCTGCCGTACGAAGACTGGTTGCTGCACGCGACAGACGTGTGGGTCGGCCAGCTCGGCGTGCCGGTCGCGCTGGATCTGTGGTCGACGGGGAACGCGGCGGACACCAGCGCCGGCCTGCAGCGGGCAACCGATGCGGTGCCCCTCGACACGATCCGTCCGTACGTCGTCGACGTCGGCAACAACGGCGAGCTGTCGTCCACCGGCACGTACTGGACCACGACGGCGGATCTCGAGCGTCTGTTCGCCCAGGAGATTCCCGACCGCACGGCGGCGTGGTCGAAGCGACGGGTGCTCCTGTACCTGCACGGCGGCCTGAACAACGAGAAAGAAGTCGGGCAGCGGATCGTCGCGTTCCGGGACGTGATGCTTCAGAACGAGATCTATCCCATTCACATCATGTGGGAATCCGGGCTGGTCGAAACGCTCCAGAGCGTGCTGCGCGATCTGTTTACGGACGTGGACGACCGTGCCGGCAAAGTTGCCGACTGGCTGAGGAAGCTTCGCGATGGCCTCGTGGAAGCCAAGGATCGCACGTTCGAGCTGACCGCCTCGGCGCCGGGGGGCAAACTGTGGCGGGAAATGAAGGAGAACGCCCGGCTCGCGTCACATCATCCGGACAACCTCGGCGGCATGCAGTTGCTGGCGGAGCGGGCCAAGGCGGCGATGAAGAAGCTTTCGCCAAAGCAGCGCGAGAGCTGGGAGCTGCACGTCGTCGGGCATAGCGCCGGTTCCATCGTCGCCGCGTCGGCGCTGCCGCACCTGCTGGACAGCGGAATTGCGCTCGAGACCCTGCAGTTCCTGGCGCCGGCCGTCACCCTTCAGGACTTCAAGGACCTCATGCTCCCGTCGATCAAGGCGGGTCGATGCCCGCATCCGTCGATGTTCATCCTTAGCGACGTCGGAGAGCGCGACGACGACGTCTGGGCGTATGGCAAGTCGCTGCTCTATCTGGTCAGCAACGCCTTTGAAAAGAAGCGTGAGACGCCACTACTCGGCATGGAGCGTTACGTCTCAGATGATGGTGAGGAGCAAGCGAGGTTCGTCGATCCCGCGATGAACGCGCTCTTCAAGAAGAAGGTGGGCGGCTTCCCCAGCCTGGTGATCGCCGGAAGGGCGGCGGGTGACGGCAGCAAGTGCCGGAGCGAGTCGCACGGCGGGTTCGACAACGATCCCGATACGATGAACTCGGTGCTGTGGAGAATTCTGGGACGGGCGCCAAAGCCCGAGTTCACGTCGCGCGATTTGCAGTTCTAAAGACGAATGAATCCCGTGCGCCTGGCCCATTTGCTCACGACCGCTGGAGATATCCGAGCATCTGCCGCCGATGCGCGATTTCGGCACTGGTCAGCTGCCTCGCGTTCGAGAAGAACGGCGGGAGCGGCAACGTCGAAGGAACCGCTTCGGGGCGCTGGGCGCGCTGACGATTCAGCTCGGAGCGATAACACTCGAAACAAAGCACGGTTCCCCGTCGTAGCTCGTTCGATTCGTTGGCGGCAGCACAAGACATCTCGACCCTCCATCCGGAGGATAGAAGAGAGCCGTGACAGAGTAGGTCCTACGTCTTCATTTCGCCTGGCGCGACGCCAGCAAAGAAGGCTTCGAGGATCCGCGATCGGACCCTGACGGCCCAGAAGGTAACGGTCAAGCGGTGACGATCAACGGCGACAGCCGTCTCGACCTCCACCTGGTTCGACGCTGAGCGAGTTCATACAGCCCTGATGTCAGTGGGACCGCTCATTTGCTCCCGCCATTTCACGCTCACGATGTCAGCCCAATCATCGTCGTTCGAGAGAATCTCACCCGGGTGTGACACGACCAGGAGCAGCATGACCAGGAGCGGGACATGACCTGCCCGCCCCGCCGTGTTGCGCACGATTGACTCGAACGTGTGGCGGACGTATGGTTGGCGCGGTTGACCGTCTGGCGTATCTGCCATGCGTCCACCTGCTTGTGGACATGACACGATCCCCCGGAGGTCGACGCCCTCGATTCGAGAGTGCGGAGGCACCGATATGAAAGCAAGAACGTTACAGATTGCGGCTGTGGGCGTCGCTTTGGTGGCGGCCATCCTAGTGACGAACCGGCTGGACACTGTCCAGGGACAGCAGAAGAAGAACCCCGGGGAAGGGTTTGCAGCCGTGCCCGGACTCAAGGGCGGGCAGGACGTGTTCGGCCCGTACGATCCTGTGCAGAACTGGCCGAAGCCGTTGGCGGAGAGCCTTCCCGACCACGCGGGGTGGACCTGGTCGCAGGCCACCGATGTGTTTCCAGAGAGTCCCGACCGCGTGATTGTGGCTCAGAAAGGCGAGCTGCCTGTGCTTGCGACGGGGCGGGGGCGTGGAACCACCTGGCTTCCGCAGATCGGGCCCAGCATCAAGTTTCCGGTGGGCGGCGGCGTGCCGGTGCGCGAGGCCGCCAGTGCCACGCCCAGCTTCGGCAAGGCCGCAGCAGATGGGAGTGACGGTCGTCCGGGCATCGATTGGCGGTGGGAGCACGTCATCGTGGTGCTCGATCGCAACGGCAAGATGATCGAAGACTGGTCGCAGTGGGACAGCATCTGGGGCCGGCCGCATGATGTGGAGATCAGCCCCTACGATCCCGAAAAGAACATCTGGATCGTGGATGCCGACGCCCATTTCGTCAGCAAGTTCTCGCACGACGGCAAGAAGCGACTCCTGACCCTGGGCACGCCCGGCATGCCGGGCACCGACGACAAGCATTTCAGCCGGCCGACGTTCATGGCTTTCATGGACGCCAACACCTGGTATCTGGCCGACGGCTA
>ORMF010356020.1_pt1 | contig 16078 bp, 15 predicted proteins | sample 1779871 | NCBI WGS metagenome assembly ORMF01 (sample SAMEA104232316, study PRJEB22302) | groundwater metagenome | biome: forest; feature: aquifer; material: groundwater | place: USA | collected 2011-08-07 | depth 5.4 m
CAGATTCACGCGGGTGAACACGTCGCCGTAGATCACGAAGAACGGGCCATCGCTGAAGAAGTGTTCCAGCGCCTTCAGGGCGCCGGCCGTGCCAAGCAGCCGCGGTTCGAACGAGTAGGTGATCTTCACGCCGAAGCGCGATCCATCGCCCAAGTGGTCGGCGATGACGCCCGCGTGGGCGTGCAGGTTGATGGCGATCTCGCGGACGCCGCTCGCGGCTAACAGCTCGATCGTGTGCTCCAGCAGCGGCCGTCCGCCGATCGACACCATCGCCTTGGGCACGCGGTCCGTCAGCGGGCGCAGTCGCGTCCCATGTCCGGCGGCCAGGATTAGCGCTTTGCGCGCCGGGTTGTGTCCATTCGTCGACAGGCGCTCCCGGCCGCGGGCAGCGGTGTGCCCGTTCCCCGCCATCCCGGAGCCGCTGTGCTCGCCGTCACGCTGCGGCGATCCATTCGGGCTAACGAGCCGTAGCCCGCGTCCGTTTGCCGTGGCGTTCCCCGCACCGCGGGCGGATCCGCCCGGACGGACACCTGACGCTCCCGAAGTGGCGTCTTCACGATCGTGGCCCGATGATGCGACTGACTTCACGGTGCACTCATCCTCTCAAGGCGATACTCGATGACGTAATCCGTCGAAAGGTCGAATCGCAGGCGCGCAGGCGCCGCCTCGGCACGACCCTCGTTGATCCGCACGGTTGTCGCGCGCATGCCCGGCGGCGGCGTCAGGCTCAGCGTGACCGGGGCCGGTCGCCCGCCAGGCTGCTTACGCAGTGTCAGCCGGTAGACGTAGCCGTCTCCCTCGGCAGCGAGCACGGGCGGCGTCACGTAGCGGAACGCCAGCCGCTCGCGCTCGTCGCGTGCAAGGGCGAAGAAGCGCCCGAAGACCGTCGGGCCTAACGCCCGGCGAAACTCCTCTAGACCGACGTCGCGGCCCAGCGCGCGCACGTCGACGATCGCGCTTTTCGGTGGCACGTAGAGCCGGACGTATCCGCCGTACAGGCCCCCGAGCATCAGTTTCGCGGCGAGCGCCGGGTCCTTACCGGACTCCCAAGGCCGCAGATTATTGAAGTAGTCCACCGTGACCGTCGTCCGCGCCGCGCCGGCATCATCAAGCCGCACGTCGATGTCCATCGACTCTTCGAGCACCGCGTTGAGCTTCGTGCCGTTCACGCTAGCGTCGACGAGCATGATGAAATCGCCGCCGCCGTACCGGACTTCGCCGCCCCAGCCAAGCTTGCGGATGAGCTGTTGCTGCTCCGGATCGCGCGAATAGATCAGCAGATCTTTCCGGCCGGCCAGCTCCTGGAACAGGTCTACCAGCCGAGACCACGTTCCCGGCTCTGGCCGGAGCGCGCGATCCAGAACTTCGTGCGCGAGGAGCGCGACGAATGCCTTGCGGTCTGTTTGCGGCTCCGAGGGGTCGCGCGTGTACTCCTCGGTAAGCTCGAAGACGTTCTGGGAAGTGGCAACCACGCCGTACTCCGCCACCGTCACGGGTCCCGTGACCGCGAGGAGACGTTCGAGCGTCTTGACGTTGATCGCGATGACGCCATCGACGTCGCCGCCGCCGCCCAGCCGGTAAAAGCGCTGCGCCTCGCGCGCCGCGGTCGGAAAGTCGGGCGACCAATTCGACACCGAGAGGTTCCAGCTCGTGCCTTTCAGCAGGTAGCGGTCAAGAGGCGCGGGAGGCGCTTCATAGGCCCCCGTCCTGCGCACCCAGTCCGCACCGAACTGCACGGCATCGAGGAACTCCAGCTCCGACACGCGGCCATGGTCGAGGTGCATAACGCCGACAACGCTGACGAGCCCGCCTGTCGGAAGCAGCTCGGCGTTGTTCTGGGCGAGCAGGAGATAGTTCTTGGGCCGGGAGAACCCCAGGAACTCGGGCACGAACGCCCGGGCGTCGTCATACGTCTGGACGACCTCCCCAACCCTCCGGCGACGTTCGTCGAAGGTCTCGACGGCCCGGGCCAGCGGCGGCAACAGCGCGTCACCGCCCACGTCGTTGCGCAGCGCGTCCGCGACGGAGAGGCGTTGCGTAATCGTCTCGAAGGACGGGCGGACCCGCTCCAGGATGGCCCCGCTCTTCTCCGGCAGCGTGCCGTCTCCGTCCGCGCGGACTGCGGCAAACGTGTCTGCGGCATCGACTCCGGCGATGCCGATCGCGCCCGCTTCCTCACCGATGCCGGCGAGGTCAACGGCGGCATCCGCCTGGTGTTCTACGACGGGCGTCCACCGTGCCGCCCACATTAGTGGATCATGTCGCAGCGTTGTCCGGGCTGCCGCGAAATCGCCTTGCGCGGACCGGAACGCACTCCGGGCCAGTTGCAGGTCCCTCTGCGTTGCATCGAGCCGATTCATTTCAAGCACGTTCTGTCCTCGCTTGAGGGACGCTTGTCCCCGGCTGATCTGGCCAACGACGATCGCCGCCCGGCAGCCCTCAATTGCGCTCATGCAGAGCACGACCAGCGCGAGCAGCATCAACGCCCGCATCCATCCCCTGGCTCGCACCCGGAACCGGGTAGGCAGAGCCGAAACGTGTCCCGGCAACCGGTGCGCGTCTCCTTCGATGGGCCCCGCTTGCCGCGTGCCTGGGGGCACGCGACGGGCCTCCTGTCTGTCATCCACGCGGCCGGCGCGCCCGCACTGCCTGTATGCCGAGCGCAAGCAACACAACAGCCATACCCAGGACAACGGTCACGTCGGTCCCACCGGATTGCTGGCCGGGGCCGCTGCCGGTGCCGGGCAGCTCGATCGCCGCCGCGGGCGGAGTCGCCGGGCCCACGGCCACACCGGCGACCACGTCAACGCTCCCTGTGACTGCACCGCAGGTCACGCGCACCACGACGGTCCCGGGCGTCCTTCCCACATAGACGGCGGCCGTCACGACACCCGCCGCATCCGTGTTTGCGTTCGCAGGCGTCACGCTCGCATCCGTGCCCGGCTGGTTCGCGAGATACAAGATGCAGGAGTGGTTGGCCAGCCGATTGCCGTTGACGTCTCGGAGTGTGGCCGTGATCGTCACGCTCTGGCCGGCTGTGGCCGTCGTCTGCGATGCGGCGACGGTGAGATTTCCCGAAGGCGTCGGGTACTGCGCTTGCGCTATCCCGCTGCGCCATGCGACCGTCAGCAGCAGAACCGCCACGACCGCGCCAAGTGATGTCATCCTACGCATGCAACACCTTCCCGTCTTCCTGTGCTGAAGCGAGCCTCGGACCCGCTTCGCGTTACTCCGGCCGCCGCTCAACGCACCGGCCGATCCTCACGGGACGTCATTTGCGTTTCGCATCCCTGTGCAGAACGACGTCGATAACCCCTCTATGACCGCCCGTGCCTTGCCCGTTCGATCGTGCGATCGTACTGGCGGCCAATGCCGTAATTGGGCGAGGCACGCGCCCGTGCTCCTTTGACCGGCCATCGTGCGCCGTGTAGGAGCGCTCGTAGTAGTACGAGCCGTACGACCCGCGGCCCCGCCGTACCTTGTTCAGCACGACACCAAGGACGTTGGCGTTCGCACGCGTCGCGGCGTAGTAGGCTGCACGTAGTGCCCCTGCGCGCGTCCGGCCCTGGTCGGCCACGAGGATCGTGGCGTCGGCCTTGGCAGCGAGGATGCGCGCGTCGGCGACGGCGAGCAGTGGCGCGCTGTCAAGCACGACCAGGTCCACCTTTGACTTGAGCTGTTCGATGACGGCATCGAAGCCGGCCCATTCCAGCAATTCCGTCGGGTTCGGCGGCAGCGGACCGCTCGGGATAACGAACAGGTTCGGATGACTCGTCGGCACGAGTGCGCTGACATCAAGCGGAGCATCCTTCAACAGGAGATTCGTTAGGCCGGAGCTGTTGTCGAGGCCGAACGCACGATGGAGTGAGGGCCGCCGCAGGTCCGCGTCCACAAGCGCGACCGTCCTGCCCGCCTCGGCGCACGCCAGCGCGTAGTTCGCGGCCGTGGTCGACTTGCCGTCACCGCTGTTGGCGCTGGCGATCAGGATCACCCGCGCGGGGCGCGCGATCGAGCTGAACTGCACGTTCGTACGCAAGATGGCATAGGTCTCCGCCTCGGCCATGGGCAAGCCCCGGCTGCTCAGGGGGATCCGGTCCTTATCGTGCGGCAACCGGCCGACCTCGACGAGCGTCGGCATGCCCGACGCAAATCGCACATCTTCGGACGACTTCACCGTGTCGTCCATGTACTCGATCAGGAGCGCTAGGCTGCCGGCGAGCACCAGACCCAGCAGCACCGCCATCGCCACGTTGAGCCGCAGGTTCGGCGAGATCGGCGACGATGGCACACCCGCCGGCTCGACAATGCGTGTCGTACCCGGACGCGTGATGGCGTCGCTGGTTTCCGTCTCGACGAAGGTCTGGGCGACGTTGTTCGCCAAGGCCGCGGCACGTTCCGGGGACTGATCACGTACGGACACCGTCACGAGCTGCGTGTCCTTCACGGCCTTCGTGTCCAGCTTCGAGCTCAGTTCGCCGACCGTGAGCCCGGGCTCATTTGCCTTGTTGACGACGGATTCCAGGATCGGGCGCTTCGTGATGAGCTCTCGATATGTCTGCGTAAGGCGCTCGCTTGTGAGCACGTCGCTGTAGACGATCGATCCGGGCGTCTCAACCTGGTTGATGAGCAGTGTCGCCGACGCCTGATAGGTCGGCTGAATTGTGCCTGTTATGAAGAATGCCGCGGCACCGGCCAGAGCCGATCCGGCCAACAGCAGCCACCACCATCGCCCCAACATCCCGAAGTATCTTTTCGCGTCGGATGCGTGCTGGACGTCGGCGGAAAGTTCTTGCGCTTCTGTCATCGAGTCCTTCGATTCTGCACGTAACCGCACGTGCTGGCGGTGCGTGACTCACGTCAACGCATTGGTCGGTGACGCAGACTAGCCGAGGGCTCCATAAGGGTTACAAGGCGAAACGCTACGAACGGCTCTCATCCTCGTTTCAGTTCCGTCTCAAGGCCGGCCGGCCATCCCGTCCCTGCTCGAGGCTAATTCGCCTTGCTTCGCGCCAGGCGTATGAAGCTCGGACGTACGATCAGCTCGTACCGCCGCCGTGGCTGAAGCATGGGCGGACGATGGCCGACGGCTTTCACCTTGTCCGTCCTCGGGTGTTGGGGCTTCTTGGCTATCTCTTGCACTGGGTCATTCCTTTCGTGCGCGGCGGCGCCGCCTGCGATGGCGGGAGGGGGGAGGACAGAGCGAGGGATCGGTCCTCCCCCCGGGCGTGACCGTCACGGGTAGCAATGCGTGACAGCCCTGGAGGAGCCGCGCCGCCCAAGGCGCCGCATCGAGATGCTGGCACCAGCGACGACGAGACCTGTGGCGGCGAGCACGATCAGCTCCGGCAGGTCGACCGACGACCTCGTGCCAGTGCCTGTGCTCGTTGACGGCAGACGACCGGGCTCCGCTTCCGCGCCGGCCTTCCCGCCCATAGAAGAATCCGGCAGCCCGGCCGGAGCCCGGAACAGCGGGCCGGCACGTGCCACCGGAGGATTGGCGCCGGTGGCACGCGCCGAACTCCGAACCGGCGCGCTCTGCGCTCGGGCGGCACCGCCGAGCCAGCCAGCGAGGAGAATCACAGCCGCGGCCGCCGTGGCTACAGGCAACGCCGACCTGACGCGGGTTCGCATGGCTCAAGTCCTTTCGTCCTGCCCGTCCCGAACGGAGAGATCTCGGCGGGCGCTCTCACCCGGCGGTCTCCGTGCTGGCGCGGAACCTCTCGGAGTGATCTCTGTTCTTCAAACGGGAAGCTCGAGGGCGGGGCGCCGGGCCGCGCGATGGCCTCGACGGGCGAGGATCGCACCCCGTTCAGCACTGCCAGGTAATAGCTGACGAAATCGCCGAACTGGACGGCGGAGAGCTGTTGGGCGAGGACGCTCGGCCCCGAGATATCCAGGACCTCCGCGGTCACGCCGCTGCCGCGCATCTCCGCCGCGGTTGCGTCGACGCGGAGCCTGGTGCGCTCGTCCATCGACGCATGGCGCAGGAACACCGCGTGCAACAGCGGCAGCATATGGTGGGGAAGCTTGAACCCGGCGTGCGTGTTGTGGTTCATCTCGGGCAACTCGTCGGAGATCGCCCAGTTCCTGGCGTTCTCGTTGATCTGCGTGCGCCAGCGATGCGCGACCGGCGCCAGCGCCTGGGCGCTGACAACGACAGGCAGCCTCCCGGCCAGGCGCCGCGCGAGTTGCTTCGCTGGATTCCTGGCCTCGGGGACATCCGGCTTGATGCGCGCCCGCATGATGCGCATGGCATCGAGAGCGCGCGGGAGGTCGCGCGCCGTGCGCGACAGTACGCCGCAGCGCGCACACAGTGCGAGCAGCGTCCCAAAGCTCCAGCCGAACGCGGCCCGGGGGTCGCGTTCCCCGTCGCAGGTAAACGCCGGGATGCGATGCTCGCGGGCGAGTTGCGCGCATCGCGCGCTCGTTGAGATGACGCCGCAGGGTATGCCTGCGGCGATCGCGTCGCGCAGGGCGGATATGGTCTCGTCCGGGTCTCCCCTCGCCGAGCAGGCGAGCACCAGCGAGCGGCGATCGGCGAACGCGGGCAGCATATGGCCGCGCACGACGAACACCGGTGTGCGCGCGCCGAGATCGACCGCAAGCGTCCGGAGGAGACTGCCACTGATCCCGGAGCCGCCTGTGTCCAGAACCACGACTCGTTCGGGACGAGCGAAGGACGGGGGTAACGCCACGGCGGCGGCGGCCGCCCAGGCCGCTTCAAGCTGCTCCGGCAGCTTGACCATGCGCCCGAGCAGGTCCTCGTGGTCGAGACGGTCGTAGATGCCGGGGCTAGCGAGAGCGCCGGCCCGCGGGCACGCACCGAGCCGGTCTTCGTTGCGCTGGGTCTCCGGGTCGCCGGGCATGACCGCCGTCGGCCTCATGGTCGCCTCCTTTCGAACCACCCGCGGTTCTCTGCACGACGATCGACACGGCGCGTTACGGCGAAGTCACGCCGAGCGAGAGACATCTCTCAAGGCAATCTCAAGCTCGTTCTGGTTGGAGTGATACGAGGGGGTAGTCAGGAAGGGTGCCGCGTGGACCGGGCGGCGCTGAACGCTGCGCTCGGCGCTTACGCCGCCTTCTTCGTGTTTGCGACCAGGAGCCGGTAGCCCACGCGCGGAAGCGTCTCGATGAGACGGCGGCCCGAGCCGTCGACTTTCTGGCGGAGCCTGCTCATCGTAACCCGGAGCATGTGCCGGGAATCGATGTACTCGGGACCCCACACGGCCTCGAGAATCTGCTCATGCGTGAGGACCCGGTCACGGTTCCGGATCAGATGGGCGAGCAGGACGAACTCCGTTGCCGTCAACACAACCTCAAGGCCGTCGAGAAGCGCCATGTGCCTTGCGCCATCGACGACGAGAGGGCCGGCCTCAATGACTTCGGATGGCAGCACGGCAACCCGCGATCGGCGCAGCACGGCGTTCAACCGTGCAAGCAGCTCGTCCGCGCCGAAGGGCTTGCGGACGTAGTCATCGGCGCCCGCTTCCAGAGCCGCCGCGGCGTCCTTCTGGTCATCGATCACCGTGAGCATCACGATGGGGACGTCCGATGCCGCACGGATCCGCCGGCAGACGGCCAGACCGTCCGTGCCGGGCATGCGCACATCAAGGATGACCAGGCGCGGCTGTACTTCCTCGAACAGGCGCAGAGCGCTGTCGCCGTCGCCGCAGGTGAATGCAAAGAAGCCATTGAGATGCAAGATCGTTGAGACGACCTGTAGGATCCCTGGATCATCATCCGCGATCAGCACCCTCGGCGCCGATCCTCTCGTCATCGTCAGCATGAAGCAGTCCTTGCTTTTAGTCCTACGCGACGAATCGTATTTCTCCGAGTATCATAGGCCCGCCTCATTCGCGTGTCACGCGTTTTCGCGGGCGGAGACTAATTTGAGACACGTTGTGAGGCTTGCGCGATGCTCACGTGACAGGAACGGCTGCGGCCGTGCCGGGACTGTGACGCCAAGTCTCCGCCCCCGAGCGCCACCCGCGGCCCATCGAGATGGCCTCACGTGCTCGGACGTGGACATCCGGCGCGCGCGCCGCGAGAAGCACTGGCTGCCTATCGCACCGCTGATTCCGTCACGAACCCTGGCGAAGGAACGGCGTGAGGCCGGCAACCAGCTCTCTGGCCCCGATGGGCTTGGTGAGGAATCCCACGCTCAGACCGGCGGCGCGGCGCCTACTCTCGTCATCCACGTCGGCCGTGAGAATGACGACCGGGCATTCGGCCGGCGACGGGTAGGTGAGCCGGATGCCATCAAGCACGTCCCAGCCCGTGATGTCGGGCAGGCACAGATCCAGGACGACGAGGTGGTACGGCGACGCGGCGCTGTTGACCAGAGAGAGCGCATCCGCCCCCGTGGACGCCGCAACGACGATCGCCCCTTCGAGGCGCAGCACTCCCGCGACGAACTCCTGTACGGCAAGATCATCTTCTACAACGAGGATCGATGTATCGATCAACACATCCACGGTCGGGACTCCGTGGGAGACGGGGTGCCGAACTTGATCCGCACGAGCGACAGCCGTACGTCCGCCGCGGTCGAACTCGCCGAGACCGGAATGGAACTGCGCCACGATGGTTCCAGGTGGGAAGGCAATACCGGCCACCCATAATATACTTATGTCAGCATATAGGGACAACCCGCGGTGGGGAATCGGCGATCTAGACCTGACGCAGGGAGAAGGTTATTTGGAGCCCGCCGCCGGCGGGGAGACTGGCCCAGATACGGCCGCCGTGCGCCTGAATGATACTCCGGCAGATGGCGAGGCCCAACCCGGCGCCACTCACGGGCGTGCGGCCACCGGCTGCGCCGCGATAGAAGCGGCCGAAAATCGCATCCAGCTCCCGCGGCGGTATGCCGGAGCCCCGGTCCCGGACGCTTACCTTCACGAGGTTCTCGTCCGCGGTTTCCACCGAAACCTCGACTGGTTCGCCCTCGGGCGAGAACTTGTCCGCGTTTTCGAGCAAGTTCGACAGCACTTCCAAGAGCCGGGCGGGGTCGCCCTCCACCCTTATGCTGGCGCTCTCTGTCGCCGTACGGAACTCGCGCTGTCTCGCGGCGATGCCGGTCGTCCGCACGGCCTCATGCACGACCGGCACGATGTCCATAGGCTGAAGGTCCATTGTCAGCGCGCCGGCGTCGAGCCGCGACATGATCAGGAGGTCCGATACCAACCGCTCCAGCCGCAGCGTGGCACTATCGATGTCCCGGAAATACTGTATGAGCTCATCCGGCGACAGCCGGCCGGCGTACTCGAGGGCGGTCGTCGCGTACCCATGGATGACAGAGATGGGACTTCGCAGCTCGTGCGAGACCGTGCCGAGCAGGGCGTCCTTCAGCCGCTCGCTCTCCTCCGAGGCGCGCAGACGCACCTCGAGATCCAGCGCCCGGTGGCGCTCCGTGACGTCGATGCCCACGCGAAGGAAGCCGGTTACACGTCCATCGCGCTGGATCGGGGCGATGATCGTGTACTCGACGCGCGTCTGTCCGTCACGAGTGCTCGCCTCTTCCCAATGGACGACTTTGCCAGCCATGACACGGCGCCTCGTGCCGTCCCAACGGGCGACCGCGTCGTCATCCATGCCCGTGTCTTCGATGCGCTGTCCGATGCGGTCGCCCCACGTCTCCCTGGATGCGGCGTTCTGCATGAAGCATCGCCCGTCCGCATCACAGGCGCAGAAGCTGAACGGCAGGTTCTCCACCGCAGCGAGCAACCTGGCCTCGCTCTCCCGCAGGGCTTCCTCCGCACGCCGGCGCTCACTGACGTCGCGGATGGCCGCGATGACGAGGACGCCGTTGTCCGTCGGGAGGGGGCTGAGGCTGATGTCGACGGGGATCTCGCGACCGTTTTTGTGGCGTGCGACGAGATCCTTGCCCGCAGCCATCGTGCGCGGCTGTGCGTCCGCGTAGTACTGGCCCACTGAATCATCGTGCTGGCGCCGGAAGCGCTCCGGGATGAACATCTCGACGATCCGGCCGACGCACTCCTCCGGCCGATAGCCAAGGAGGCTCACCGCGGTGGTGTTGATGAACACCACGCGGCCGCCGCCGTCTGTCACTACGATCGCATCAGGCACAGCCTCGAGAAACTCGGCTGCGGTGCCTTTCAGGGACTTCAGCACGTACGTTTGCCCTCGACGTGTCGGTCTCCGCCCCATGGCTACGCCCATCATAGCCGGACGGGAGATCGACATTCCAGTCGGTATCGCGCACATCTGAAGATACTGCATCAGTTCTTACAGAAATGTGTATGAAGCTTCGCGACTCCGCGCGCTGCTGAGGCGTCGCCAAGGAACGACGCACTGCGGTGCAGCTCCCCTTTACGCGGCCGCCTCGCGGGCGTCGTCTGCCTTCCACCCCACGGCACGCTGTCGCGCCACGCGGAGCAGCGTCTGGGGATCTCTGCCGTCGATTTCGAAGGCGCCCCAGCCGATGCGAATGGGTTTGATGGTCCGGTCCCCGACGCTCCTCGGTGATTCGGGCCGCAGCGCCGCCTCGATGCGCGCGCAGGCGCTGCGGCTCCCGTGAGGACCGGCGCCCGCCAGCAGCACCCAGATCTCGCGAGCGCCGGAGTCGCCAAGAATGTCGGGTTTGCGAATCGCTCGACGGACCTCCCTGAGCGTGGCCGCGGCCATCTGTTCCCCGTCAGGCGTGCCGCGTTGAACGGGAGGCAACTCGATCACGGCGACGGAGAAGACCCTGTTCCTGCCGCGAAGACCTTGCTCGCACTGGAACCGCAGCCGGTTCAGGAATCGCACCTTGCTCCGCACCGACAGGCGCTCGCCGAGTAGCGCGCGGACGACCTCCAACTTCGGCTCCTCCGCGAAGAGCGGCGTCCAGCGAAGGAGGAGCACCACCGTCCCGGCGTTGAGGCCGGCCAGCAGCGCGAAGCCAACCGTCGTCGCAGCGCTCCAGTCGCCCCAGCGCATGCCGACGGGCAGCCAGGGCATGGCCCATACGATCAGGACCGCTAACAGCGTGAGCAGCAGCGTGGAAGACGCGCGAAAAAGGCGCATCTCCTGCCGTTCCCGCATCTCCAGCAGAGACGAGTCGAGACTCCGAGCCGGCGCGCGATATTCAGCCTCGTAATTCATGGTTGGACCTCCGTCTTGACTCCAGTCAGCGATCTCCGCGGCTCGGGATCGCTGGAGCTTCGTCGATGTGCTCTCGATTCGTCGTGGGCGCCGGCATCGCTGAAGGCCACAGCGCGGCCAGCCAGCAGCCGCACCCATCTTTCTTCAGGCATCCGTCAATCGGCGTCAGCGGCACGCTCTCGAGTCCGTACACCCGCGACGCGCTCTTGCACGGCGGACAGGGCTCTGGTTCGGCTACCAGATACGCCAACTCCAACCACGGGACGAGACGCGCACGGGTCAAGAACGCCCAATTGTGAGCGATCGTCGGGGAGCAGCGCTGTGCGGACATGTGATCACCTCTCTACGCGGCTTCGTCGTGATCCTCACCACGTCTGCGATCCACGTGGCCCTGATGGTGCATGCGCTGAAGGGCTGACACGACCTTCGGGCTGAATTGCTTCCCTGAACCCGCCACGATACGGCTGATCGCTTCCTCGACGGCAAGAGCCGGCCGGTACGGGCGGTCGTGGGTCATCGCGTCGAACGCGTCAGCCACGGCGACGATCGCCGCTTCCTCGGGGATGTCATCACCTGCCAGCGCCTCGGGGTATCCCTCGCCGTCCCACCGTTCGTGGTGGTGCCGGGCCACGGTGGCTGCCAGCTCGAACGCGGGCCGCCCGGACAGAAACTCGGCCCCCCAGATGGTGTGCTGTTTCACGACCGCCCACTCCGTCGGACTAAGCTGATCGGGGCTGAGCAGGATCGCTTTCGGAACGCGTATCTTGCCGATGTCGTGAAGGATCGCCGCAAGGCCGATCTCGCCGGCGGACTCTTCGCTGTGCCCGAGCTCTCGTGCAAGGGCCTCCGTGAGCGCCTGGACGTTTCGAAGATGCAGACCGGTCGAATGGTCATGCGCTTCGGCGGAGGCGGCGAGCATCATCACGGCATCAGCGTGGGCCAACCGGGCCTGCTCGGCGGCAGCCTGCAACTCCGTCTCGACCCGCTTACGCTGGCTGATGTCGGCGTGGTAGACGACGGCGCCACGGCGCTCGCCCGAAAGAGGCGTGACCTTGAGCAGGCCCCATCGATCCTCTGATGGCGAACCGCAAGCATATTCGAGTGTGAACCGCGGCTGAGATCCGTCGAGCACGGACGCGATGCCGCGATGCGCATGTAGTGCCATGTCCGGCGAAGCCCTTGAGAACCATCCACATCCCTCAAAGCGACTTCCACCCACTCGGCCTTGGGCCAGGTCTTCGCCGGCGTTCTCGGCTGCGAGACGCTTCCATGTATCGTTTGCGGCGATCACGGCGCCAGCCGCGTCCAAGACGACGATGCAGGAGTCGAGCGAGTCGAGGACGGATTGGCTGAGCTCTTCGCTCTCGCGTAACGCCCGCTCGATGCGCCGGCGGTCGCTCACGTCGCGGATGAAGCTGATGACGAGGAGCCCGGCATCGGAGCGCATGGAGCTGAGACTTACCTCGACGGGGAACTCCGCACCGTCTCCGCGCCGTCCGAGGAGACTCATCCCTATGCCCATGGGCCGCGTGTGCGGACTGGACGCGTACTGCGTCCGGTGTTGCTGATGCTGTTCCCGGAAGGACTCCGGCATGAGCATCTCTACGGGCATGTGCAGGAGTTCCGCTTGAGCGTAGCCAAAGAGCACCTGGGCCTGGCCGTTGGCGAAGACGATGAGTCCGTCCGCGTCCGAGACGATGACGGCGTCGGGCGCACGATCGAGCAGATCCTCGGCATGGAACCTGCGCATTGGACGGCGTGTGCTCGTCGTACGGGCGCGCGTACTCATGATTCAGGCAAGCATCCAATCTGCACGTCAACTTCGTCTTCGTCCCCGCGAGAGGACTCCCCATCGACTCTTCGGCCTATCTTGTCGCGCGGAAGTCTCTCGCGTGCGCGGGGGCTGTCTCCGGACTGTCTCAAGTCCCGGCGCTGACCACCGAATGATCGTTGCGGGGGTCACCATAGGGTTCCGTCCTTGTCGCACGCCGTGGCGAATGTGCGACGTGTTCTTGGACGTAAAGGAGTGATTGAGCGTTACAATACGCCTTCGGCGGCTCAGAGGCGAGAAAGCTCTTACGGACTCACCACTCGTGCTTGGGAGCACACTCGGCGAAGCGCGACCTACCACACGCCCGTCGACGGGCAGGGAGCGCCGGTGGCGCCCGGCCAGCGCGCGGCGAAGCTCTACATCACCGACCTCTTTAACTACGCGCAGCATCTCATTCGCTACGAGCTGACGGACGAGACCGTGGTCATCGAAGAAGCATGTACGTGCGGCTCGGCGTTACAGCGAATCGACGACATCCATGGGCGAACAGATGACGTCTTTCGCTACGGCGACGGCACCGTCGTCCATCCCCTGACGTTCCGCTCGGAGCTTGGAAACGATCCATCGATCCTTGAATATCAGGTGAAACAAGAATCGCACGGCGCGACAGTCGGCATCCGCACCAGTGCGCCCGCCGACACGGCGTCACTCATGCGGCGGCTCTCAGCCGCGCTTGACCGTGCTGGCGTTGCGGGAGCGACCGTCGACGTCGAAGTCGTCGACGGATTCGACCGGCAGCAAACCGGAAAGCTCAAGCGGTTCATTCCGCTCGACTAGTTCGGCACGATCTGAGGCGCGGCCCGTCACGATGAAGTCATCGTGTTCTACGTTCGTGTAGGCTGAGCCTAGTTGCGTGTGAACTTCCCCAGGTAGATCGCGGGCTCGACGATGAGTCCCAAGTCCGGCAACTGAACGAGCTCGCGTGTCCGCGGAGCACCGCCGGTGCTCGAGGCGATCTCATACGACAGGACACGTTGGCCTTCCTTGGAGGAGAAGCTGCACGTCGCCGTGCTCGATCCGGCGCTCGAAGGGTCTTTGTACGTACACGTGTCACCGACGATGAGCGTGCCACCGGCGTAGATGTTGATGGCGCCCTTGCCGCTCGCGTCGAGCTGGTCGAGCGTTCCAGAGCCGACGTGGAGATTGCGATCGGCGTCGACGTACGCTTGGAACACCGTGGCGGCGCCGGTGTCGTCGGCGATCGCGTATTCGTGGTCGCGAACCTCGAGCCTGCCGGTGTAGTCCATGGGCGCGCAGTCGCTCAGTACGCCAAACGGCCGCCCCTTCGAGAGGATCGCTGACGTGCCGCAGTTCTTGATCGAGAAGGTTGCCGTGCCATTCGCGTTGAATGTGAGCTTGCCGTATTCGCCGGACCACGTTCCTGTCGCGGACGACGTCAATGCTGCGATCTGGCCGCCCCCGGCGGCAGGCGTGTCACTGGACGACGTGGCGGCCGTCGCGGCGCCGACGACCGGAGTCGCCACGGACGCGACCGTCGTCCGCGTGTTCGGAGACCCACTGGTCGCCGCGTACTTGGTCGACGAGCCACCACAGGACAGCCCGGCGATCGCCGCGAATCCCACTGCCAGAAACACGTAGATCCGCATCATGCGTCCCCCCTCGAACTTCGCCCTCCAAAGCCAGATGAGCGTCGCCCGTAGTTTAGCGCCGACGCGAGGGCGAGGCGTCGCCGCACGCCGAGAAGCCATCGTGCGCCGTAAGGTGGTCGTTGACGTTTGGCCGCCGCGATCGGTGTGCCCGAACTTCATCTTGATGTCATGACGACGAAACCTGAGCGTAACGGACGCGGGCGATCATGGAAGCGTCAAGTGCGGGCTGCCTTCCCGCATGCACCGCGAGGCCGAGGCCTGCCAACATGATCGAAACACCATGAGTCGCTGTCTCGCCTGCTCCTCAGAACAAAGCGAGCACCCGCCGCTCTGCGGTGCCTGCGGCCGCCGTAGCGGCGCTCCGCTTGTCACCCTCTGGCCTGAGCCGGCGGTCAACGCCGCTCCGAGTCCGCAGGCCTCGCTACGGGGCGGACTCATCAGCGAGTTTGAGGCGCGCGTTGCACGCAACGTGCAGGAGGGCCCCGCCGCGGTGGACTTCCTGATTGGACTCGCCGACGATCTCATGCGGGACCACCGACTTTACGAGGCGAAGCACCTGCTTGATCGGGTTGTTGCCGAGGCGCCCGCCGAATTCGCTGTACGTTTGCGTCGCGGAGCGTGCCTGGCGGCATTGGGCCTCTACCGAGAGGCGCTCTTGGATCTGGAGCGCGCGCGCGCTCCCAGCCCGGGACCTCAAGCGGGTCACCTACCACCGAGAACTGCATCGCTGGGTCGGCGAACAGATGACCCGTACGCAACTGTTATCGAAATCGACGACCGCGGCGCGTCCGAGGGTGCGTCGCGGAGTGCGCAGCTGGCTCGGCCGGAGGACGCCAGAACGCGAGCCCTGAGCTGATCTCTACGCGCCGTTCATATGGTGGTGCCCATCTCTACGGGGCTCTGCTATCCTTGGGCCATGTCGACGATCTTCGATTACATCCCGCATCCGCACATGGAGACGCGCAAACAGGCGGGCCCGCCCAAGGTAGCGGCGGCCATTGCTCAGGTCCATGGACCGGGTCTGATCGGGCGCGTAAACGCCAAGATTGGATTGAAGGTCACGCTGATCGTTGGCACGATGTGGTGCGCGTATCTCTTCACGCTTATCGCTCTTGTCAGCGCTCCTTCGGCGTTCCAGACAGGTGATTCGATCATCCTCGTCGGCTGGATCGCCCAGACGTTCCTGCAGCTCGTGCTCCTGCCGATCATCATCGTCGGCCAGAACATCCAGGCCGCTGCCACCGATGCCCGTGCCCAGGCTACGTACGACGACGCGGCTGCCGTCCTGGAGGAGTCCAAGCAGATCCAGGCACACCTCGCGGCTCAGGACGCCGCGATCGAGAAGATCCTGGCGGCCATCACGCCGAAGTCCCCCTAGTGTCTCTACACAGAGAATATGACTGGTTCGGGCGGCTGCGGGCCCGACTCATTCTCCGTATCCGGCGCGGGGCGCGCAGGATCGAGTTGCTCCTCGACCCAGCGCTTCTTCCCGCGCTAGGTCCACCGCTGCAACCGATCAAAACCTCTGTGCAGA
>ORMF012108919.1_pt1 | contig 16077 bp, 10 predicted proteins | sample 1779871 | NCBI WGS metagenome assembly ORMF01 (sample SAMEA104232316, study PRJEB22302) | groundwater metagenome | biome: forest; feature: aquifer; material: groundwater | place: USA | collected 2011-08-07 | depth 5.4 m
GAATGTCTCGCTCACACGCTTTTCCCGCGACGAACTGTGATCGAGACCGAACCTGGTTCTCTCGTCGCGGGTCTACCAGGATCTCTCGCTCTCCGAGGTGTCAGGTATTCTGCTGGTGAGAGTGTTTGACAAGGACACCTAGTGGCGATGTCAACGTCAGAGACAACTGATGGGCTGTCTGCGCTTGTTCAGGTTGCGCGAACTGGGGAGTCTGCTCGAATCCGATTCCAAGCCGTCAGTGCCATTGCGACTTGTTCGGTGGCCACATCATTGGCGGATGAACGGATCGGCGCGCTGAGAGGGCTGGTTGATGGAACTGACCTGGAGGTGTGCGCAAAGGCGGCCCAAGTGCTTGTTCCATTGGCCAAGACTCTGGGGATCTTTGGGAGAGCTAAGTTGGACTCGGACCGGAGTCTCCAATCCAGGATTCAGTGGCTCATCGACTCTCCAGCATTGGACGATCACTCTCGGGCCAGGCTCGAGCAGACACTCCTCGATTTGAGCCCTTCCGGCCGATAGGCGCAGTGCAGAGATCGTGAGCATTCCATCTGTGACCGGTTAGCAAAAGTCCCTTAGCGTGAGACGGCACCCCGGGTTAGAACTCTAGTGCGTTACTGCCGTAGTCCTAAATTAGAGGGGTGCCGCATGGCCAGGCGTACTCGTCTGGAGAAGCGGTGGGAAGGATTTGCGCACGGGGGGCACGGGATGAAAGATGAAAGTGGCTTTCCAGACTTGTATTTACGTATCGAGACGGCTCGCAAACGCCAGCGGTGCAGGAATCTGCCCGGATCCGGGCGACTCTCGGCTCTCCAACAGAGCGCCCATGTGCCCCTCGACGACAGACTCCCCCACCGTTACAACCCGCTGAAACTTGCTCATTGAGGCTTGGGTCTTCGCTATCGGAGCGGTCCCGCGCGCTCCCGTGCCCTCTCAATCCACCCCGCGAGCTCCGGCACGTTGTCCCCCACAATCGCCCTCGCCGCCTCGTACGACTCCACCGCCTCCGCGAACCGCCCCATCCGCTCCAGCAGCATCCCCCGGTTCGCGTGCGACCCCCACAATCGCGGGTTGACCCCCGAGGCGCGACGGTAGTCCTCCAGCGCCTTCTCCCAGGTCGACGTCGGGTCCTCGCCCCGCTCCTTCTCCGCGTCCCCGCGGTGCGCCTGCGCCACCGCGCGTCCGTCGTACGCCTCCGCGGAGGACGGGTTGCGCTTCGCCGCCTCGCCGAAGTCGGCGATCGCGCGGTCGTAGGTCGCCAGCGGGTCCTTTCCCGAGGCCGCTTCCAGCTCCGCCATGCCGCGGAGCGCGTTCCCGCGCGCCACGTAGACCTGCGTGAGGCCCGGGTTGATCGCCAGGGCCTCCCCGAGGTCGCCGATCGCGCGCTCGTAGGACACGGTCGGGTCGATGCCTCGCTTCGCCTGGGCGGCGGCCATCTGGAGCCTCGTGACCCCGCGGTTGTAGTAGGCCTTCGCCGAGCGCGGGTTCGCCTCGATCGCCGCGTCAAAGTCCGCGATCGCCTTGCCGTACGTCGCCCTCGGGTCGTCCCCCCGCGCCGCCTCCGCGTCGCCGCGCGCCCGGAGCAGGTTTCCCCGGTTGTTCCGCGTCGCCGCGTCGGCCGGGTTGCGAGAGAGCGCCTCGCCGAAGTCGGCGATCGCGTGATCGAACGAAGCCGTCGGGTCCGTCCCCGTCGCCGCCTCCCGCTCCGCGCGCGACATCCACGTCGATCCGCGCGCGGCATAGGTGGGGGCGCTCTCCGGGTCGATGCGGACCGCCTCGTCGAAGTCCGACAGCGAGGAGGCGAATCGGCCCGACCCGTCCTGGCCCCGGTCCTCGTCGGCATCTCCCCACATGCGCTGGAGCATGCCCCGGTTGACGAGCGCCGGGACCGAGCCCGGGCTCAATCGCAGCGCCCTCGTGAGGTCCTCCACGCCCTTCTCGCAGTTTCCGCGCGGGTCGAGGCCCCCGATCCGCTCCACCTCCGCGATGCGCATCCGCGCGATCCCGCGGTTGTTGAGCGCCGAGACGTGCTCGGCGTCCCGAGCCAGGATGCGGTCGAACTCTGCAATGGCCGCGAGGAGGTCCTCTCGCGGGTCGTTCCCTCGCGCGAGGAGCGCCATCGCGACGCCGATCCGGCAACCGCCGAGCGCGTTGGCCGCCTCCATGTCCTCGGGGTCCGCCTGGATCGCGCGGCAGATGTCCTCGATCGCCTTGCGGTAGGCCTCGGACGGGTCGCCTCCGCGCGCGGCCTCCGCCTCGCCGAGCGACCTCCAGGCGATGCCGCGCTGGTAGCGGACCTCGGGCGTGTCGGGCGCCATCGCGAGGCCGGCGTCGAACTCGCGGACCGCCTCGCGCCCCATCTCGCGCGGGTCGCCGCCGGCCCTCGCGCGCCGCATCGCGAGGGCGGAGCGGATGGTCCCGAGGACGTACCGCACGTCCGCCGCGCCAGGGCGGGCCTGGCGGACCCGGTCAACGTCGGCCAGGGCGTCCTCGAAGCGCTTGCGCAGGTAGCGCACCTTCCCGCGCGCCAGGAGCACGTCCGTCTCGAAGGCCTGCGTCGAGGCGGCCGCGAGGAGCGTCGTGAGGGCGTCGTCCGCCTCGTCGTAGCGCCCCCCGAGCATCGCCTTCATCGCCTCGAGCGCGGAGTGGAACTCGCGCGCGAGGCCCTCGCCCCACACCGGCGCCGAGGAGGCCTCGATCAGGAGCCTCTCCGCGCGCTCGCGGGCCGCCACGAGGTCCGCCGGCTCCTCGGGGGCGGGGCCGAACTCGATGCCGGCCGTGGCGATCACCGCGGAGGGCAGCGGGAGCCCCTCCTCCCACACCGTGAACCACACGAGTGCCTCGACGACGGCGCCGTACGGCAGGTCCGGGTCGATGCGTCGCGCGTCACGCATCCACGCGAGCCCCTCGGCCTCGTGCCCCGCCAGGCGGCGCGCCCAGCCCGCCAGGGCGCGCATCGTCGCCTGGGCCTCGGTGTCGGTCGGCGTCGCGCGCATGAACTCCTCGATGCGCGGCCAGACGGCCTCCGCGGCCTGGCGTCGCTCCTCCGCGAGCTTCGTCGTGTCGTGGGCGGCGGCGTCGAGGGCCTCGATCGCGTCGGCGAGCCTCGCCCAGCGCGCGAGGACCTCCTGCACGAGGCCCGCCTTCTTCAGGGACTGGGTGGCGGCGTCACGCTGCGCGCGGGCGGTGTCGGCGTCCTCCGCGTGGCGGCGGGAGTCGACCCAGGCCCAGGCGCCGACGCCGAGCGCGGCGATCGCGACCCCGATCGCGGGGAAGAGCGTGGCGCGGTGCCTCATGGCGCGGCGGACGACGCGGCGCACGCCCGAGATGCGCCTCGCCGTGATCGGCTCGCCGTCCAGCCATCGCCCGAGGTCGGCGGCCATGTCGGCGAGCGTGGGGTAGCGGGCCGCGGGGTCCTTCTCCAGGGCCTTCATGACGATGGTGCGGACGTCGGCGTCCACATCCGCGAGGCGAGCGGGCTCGCGGTCGCAGATGGCGTTCAGGAGGTCGAGCTGCGACCCAGCAAGCTGGCCCTGCCCGTCCCCTTCGAATGGGAGGCGGCCGGCGATCATCTCGTAGAGCGAGACGCCGAGGGCGAACTGGTCGCTCGCCGGGCCGATCCGGTCGGCCTTCCCTCCCACCTGTTCGGGGCTCATGTACTGCGGGGTGCCCATGAGGACGCCCTCGGCGGTCAGGCGGGCGCCCGGGGTCCCCTCGGGGCGGACCTCCTTTGCGAGGCCGAAGTCCATGACGTGGGTCCGCCCGTCGCGGTCGATGAGGACGTTGCCGGGCTTCACGTCGCGGTGGATGATCCCCTGCGCGTGGGCGTAGTAGAGGGCCTCCGCGATCGCCTTGGCCCAGACGACCGCCTGGCGGATCTCCACGCGCGGGCGGATCCGCTCCTCGAGGCGATCGCCGTCGATGAACTCCGCCGTGTAGTACGGCCTTCCGTCGTGCTCGCCGACGTCGAGGACGCTGACGATCCCCGGGTGCTGCAGGCGCGCGGCGATCCGGGCCTCGCGCAGGAACCGCTCGCCGCGGCCGACAGGCATGCCCCCCGCGACAAGGATCTGCTTGAGGGCGACGACGCGGCCGAGCTGCATGTCCCACGCCTTCCAGACGACGCCCATGCCGCCGCGGCCGATTTCCTGGACGAGGCGGTAGCGGCCGAAGGGGACCCCCTCGGCCCTGGCAAGGCCAGCTTGCGAGTCCGGGGGCCGGGGCGTGGCCTCGTCGGCGGGCGGGAGGGTCTCGGCGCTCGACGGCGCGGCGATCCGCGAAGTGCAGTGCGGGCAGACCATCGCCTGTCCCGGGACGACGCTCCCGTGGTGGGACGGCTCCCCGCAGCTCGGGCAGTAGACGGGCATCGCGCGGCGATCCTACTGCGCCCCTCGCCTTACCACAAGCCGCATCCCGAGCGTGGTCGAGACCTGCGAATCCTCCGCGTCCAACCGCGAGGCGAGGCGGAACGAGCGCGGGTCGCCGTCTCCCCAGGACCCGCCGCGATACGTCGGATGGCCCACCTGCGGGGTGAAGCGGCTCGCGGTCCACTCCGAAACGCCCCCAGCGAGGTCGCGCACGCCGTAGGGGCTCTCGTCGTAGGGGAACTGCCCGTACGCCTCGGGCCGCGCGTCCCGGGGCCGCGACTTCAGGCCCCGGCAGAAGGTCCAGTCGAACCAGGGGCCCCACGGGTAGGTCCTCCCGTCCACACCGCGGCCCGCCTTCTCCCACTCCTCCTCGCGCGCGAGGTCGACCTCGAAACCCTTACGGAGCGGGAACCGCTTCCGCAGCCACGCCAGGTAGAACCCCGCGTCGCGGTGGCTCACAGCGAACACCGGGCGCTCCCACCAGCCCATCGGCGGCAGATACCGGCCGTCCGCGCCAGGTGTGAGCGAGCGGTTGAAGGCGACCGTCCGCCTCGGGACCCGCGTGAGCTGCCCCTCCACGTTCTCGATCCGCGCCTGGACCTCCGGGTCGTTCAGGAACTCCAGCCACTCCGCGAGCGACACCTCGTACCTCGCCACGAAGACGTCATCGACGTGGCGCGCCTCCGCGTCCAGCGGCGAGTAGGCGGACGGATCGAGACCCATGCGGAACGGGCCGCCGGGGAGGAAGCACCAGTACGCCGTCGGGTCCTTCGTCCTCGCCCCGGGGGGGAGCGGCGGGAACTCCTCGACGCTGGGCAGACGCACGGTTCCCTTCCACGTCCCGCCTCGCGCGACGCAGACGGGATAGCGCGTCTCGACGCGCCCCGGAGAGCGGAGGACGAGGAGGTAGCTCCCCGCGGGGAGGAGCGCGGCGCCAGGCGTCGTGAAGAGGCGGCTTGCGGCCTCGCAGACGAGCGGATATGCGGTGCCCTCACGAACGGCGCGCAGGGCCTCCTCGCGACGGGCGAGCACGGGGCGCGGGCCGAGGTCAATCGCTTCCCACTCCGCCCCTAGGAGGTCCTCGCAGGTCAGCGAGACGTCCACCGTGGCGCCGCCGCGTGTGATCACCGCGGGGAGGCGCTCCGTGCCCGGCGTCCCCGAGAGCATCGCCCGCAGCGGGCGCTCGTCCGCGACCGCGATCTGGCGGACCGAGACGAGGAAGTCGCCGTCGCGCAGCGCGTCCGGACCCGCCGCCGCGCCCTTCGCTCGACGGACCCAAATCGACCGGCGGGGGACGCCGCCGGTCAGCGCGGTGCTGAGGGCGTCGTACTGCGGGCCCTTCATGAGCGGGGCAAAATCGGGGTCCTCCCACATCGGGGGGACGTCTCCCCACCCCCCCGCGAAGGCCTCCACGACGTGGGGATACGCCGCGTCGACCTCCCCGAGCCGCAGGAGGGCGCGCGCCAGCTCGTAGTGAGCCTCGATCAGTTCGGCGTCGATCGCGAGGGCGGCCTCCAGCTCCGTGCGTGCCGCGGCGGCGTCCCCCTGGCCCAGCAGGTCCACTCCCGCGCTCCAACGCGCCAGGGCCTCCACGGTGCGCGGCCCGGGGACCCCGGAGGTCGCCGAGAGGTCGGTGGTCGCCGCTGTCGCGGGTGGCGGCTCCAGTGCGCGCCCAGATGCGACGTCCCACGGGCAGGGGACCAGCCGCCTCCCGCGCTCGGCGTAGCGGAAGACGTAGACCTCCGCGCCGGGTGGGTCGGACGCGATCGAGACCTTCGCCTTTCGATCGAACTCCGCGGCGAACCGCCCGGCGACGTCGTGGAACTCGACCAGGAGCCGGGCCTGCCGCATGGCCGCCTCGTCGCCGCGGGCCTCTGCCTCGAGGTAGGCCTCCATCTGGATCCGCGCCAGCCGCTCCCGCGCCGCCGGGCAGTCGCGTTCGTACCCGAGGGCCCGGGCCAGCTCCTGCTGCGCCTGCCCGAGGAGGTCCTGCGACCTCCTCCGGGCGCCGCGGGCGGCGTCCTCCGCGGCCCAGACGCGCTCCTTGTCGGCGACCGGGGCCCAGTCGGGCACGGCCTCGGCCGCCTTCCGCGCCTCCGCGTCGCGGGCCTGGGCCTCCAGGAGCGCCTGCCGGCTCGCTGTGTGGAGCCGGTCGCACTGGGCGATGCACACCGCCGCCTCGGCGCGGCCGCGCAGCCGATCGAGGTCGAGGTCCTCGGGCGCCAGCTCAATCGCCCTGCGAGCCGCCTCCCGAGCCGACGCGGGGTCGCGCCGCGCGAGGGCCTCCTCGGCGTCGGCGCGGAGCTGCGCGACGCGGCGGTCGGTCGCGATGCGTCGTCCGAGGATCACGCCGATCGTGGCGATCGCGAAGAGCAGCGTCAGGCCAACGAGCGCCGACGCGGTGGGCCTGCGACGCACCCATCGGACAGCCTTCTCCCACCTCGTCGCGGGGCGGGCGTGGATCAGCTCGCCGCGGAGGAACCGGTCGAGGTCGTCCGCGAGGGCCTTCGCCGAGGGGTACCGCTTCGCCTTCTCCTTGTTCATCGCCTTCTGGCAGATCACCTCGAGGTCGCGAGGCAGGCTCCGGACCAGGGCGCGAGGCGGGAGGGGCTCCTCGTTGAGGACCTGCATCATCAGCTCCATCTGCGACTGCCCCTGGAAGGGAGGCCAGCCGGTGAGCATCTCGTAGAGCGTCGCGCCGAGGGAGTAGACGTCGGTGAGGGCGTCGAGGTGGCGCGTCCTCCCCTCGGCCTGCTCGGGGGACATGTAGGCGGGCGTGCCGAGGGCGAGGCCGGTCTGCGTGAGCGGGGCCTGGGCCGAACTCGCCGAGGAGTCGCGCGCGAGGCCGAAGTCCATGAGGACGACGCGGTAGTCGCCGAGAGTGCGGCCGTCGGGGAGCGGAAGTGGGGCGTCGAGGACGGGGGCGGTGGGGGCGGTCGGCGTCCCTCCGATGGGCTCGACCATGACGTTCTGGGGCTTCACGTCGCGGTGGACGACTCCCTGCTCGTGCGCGTAGGCGAGGGCGTTGGCGGCGTCGCGGGCGACGCGCGCGGCGGCGCGGGGAGGGAGGGGGCCGCGGGACCGGAGGAGGCGCGAGAGCGGCTCGCCCTCGAGGAGCTCCATCGCGAAGTAGGGGACCTCGCCGACGGCGCCGACCTGGTGGATGGTGACGATCCCGGGGTGCTTGAGTTTGGAGATCGTCTCGACCTCGCGCTGGAACCGCGCGGCGGCGTCGGGGGAGCCCGTGGCGAGGAGGGGCTTGAGCGCGACGACGCGGCTCATTCGCGTGTCGAGCGCGCGGTAGACGACGCCCATCCCGCCGCGGCCGAGCTCGCCGAGGAGGCGGTAGGGGCCGAACGCCTGCCCCACCTCGGCGGGGGCGGAGGGGGGCGAGGGCGGCGCAGGGCCGCCAGGCATCGGGATCGTCGGGGGGTCTTCGTCCGTGGGCATCCTTCAGGGCCTCCGGTCCAACCAGGGCTGGATGGCGACCACGACGTACCCGACGGCGTGGACTCCCGAGAGCAGGATGAGGGCCAGGCCGGCCATGGTGCGCGCGGTGGGGCCGGAGGTCCGGATCGTCGAGAGCGGCGCGAGCGGCTCCTCCCGCCAGGCGAGATCGAGCGCGGCCCGGCCGGGGTAGTAGAGGATGTAGATGGCGAAGGCGTCCGGCAGGAACCACATGGAGACCAGGACCGTCGTCAGCAGCTCCGTCGACCGCAGGCTGAATTGGCCCAGGCCGCTGCGGGGTCCGGCGTTGGCGAAGACGCAGCCAAGGCAAGTCAGCATCAGGGCGTGGAAGCCGAGCAGGACCTTCCACGCGGTCTCGGAGCGCAGGAAGAGGCCGCGCCCCTCGGAGATCAGGCCGATGCCGATGACGAGGGGGATGAGTCCGCCCAGCCAGTCGTCCTTGCTCTCCTTGAGCAGCCACGCGGAGGACAGGACGGTGGCGACGAGGATCCCCGCGCCGCGGAGGATGTCGGCCGACCCCACCGAGCGGAGGAGGACCTCCGCCTCCCAGTTCCGCAGCGGGATGGCAGTTCCCTCGACGGTGGCCATCTCCTCGGACGGGAGGGACGCGGGGGGCTCCTCGAGGAGCGGCTCTCCCTCCCTGGGGACGAGCGAGCCCTTGCAGACGGGGCAGATGGCCGCCATGAACTCGGCGCGGCGGACGGCCGCATGCCCGCAGGCGCAGTAGAGGCGGCGCCAGCGGATCGTCGAAAGCCCCTCGATCGAGCCGCACCGCGGGCAGCACCGCTCGGAGCGGTCGTCGAACTCCTGGCCGCAGTGGCAGTGGAGGAGCATGGAGGTTCCCGCTAGGTCCTTGACCACGGCGTCAGGCTGTAGACCAGGAGCGCTGTAGCAAGCAAGGCGAGGCTGACGATGCCGAGGGCGGCCCACGCTCGGAGACTTCGGCCCACAGTCCAGGCGGAGGAGAGGGGTGCCATCGCCTCGCCAGGCCGGCTCATGTCCCAAACCCAGTCCCCGCCGGTCGAGAAGACCACATAGAGGGTGAAGATGTCGATGGCGAACTGCCCAGCGAAGGCCGGAGCGAGCAAACGCCACTGGGACTCAAATGTCCTGCTCACCCCTAGCAAGATGCCTGTGCAAGCGAGAGCGGTGAGGGTGATGAAACTCTGAGACACCATCACCCATCGGGAGCTTCGGCCACGGAGGAACGTGGCGCGTCCTTGCCAGGTGAGAATCAGGCCCATGGCCAGGGGGACTGCAAAGGAAGCAGGATCCCAGCTCGGCGTGCCGACCCACTGCGCGAGCAAGAGCAACCCTCCGAGAAGGAACGCGACCCCCCTGAGCACGACTGCCCAGCCTGCCGCTCGGACGAGCACCTCGGCCTCCCAGACGCGGAAGGGGAGCTTGCGGCCGTCGACGGTCACCGTCTCCTCGACGTCGGCGTCGACCACGCGGTCGCAGGATGGGCAGTTGGGCGGCAGCGCCGAGTAGAACGCGTGACCGCAGAGGCAGCGCCACATGGGGGGATGGTAGCGGGTTGCCGGGGCGGGGTCGAGAGAGAGCAGCCGAGCGGGAGGATCGGGACGACTGTAGCAGATACCCGATAGCAGATACCCGATACCCGATAGGAGGGGTGGATCGATCTGGGCCCGTCCTGCTTGCCGTGAGGTGGGTGTGCTCTTCGCCGCGTGGAGAAGGACTTCGACCTCCTGGCAAGCTCCGCTGGCCCGGATCCATCATCCCTCCTATCGGGTATCGGGTATCTGCTATCGGGTATCTGCTACAGCCGAGCGCGGAGATCCCAGATCCAAAATCCCAGATCCCAACGAAATCCTGAATCCAAACACTGGCAATAGGATCTGGGATTTCGGATCTGGGATTCCGGATCTGGAATCTCCGCATCCGCGGGGCGAATGGCTTGACAGTGGCGCTGGACGCGTGGTTACCTTGGAGCCAAGTCCGAGGGCCACGCATGTCCGAGGGGAAGGGCTTCAGCCGCCGCGACTTCCTGAAGGCCTTCGGCGGCATCCCCGTCGCTGCCGGCGTTCTCGCCGGAGGCGCGAAAGCGCAGGCCGAGGACAAGGCGCCCCCCGTCCTCGGGCCCGGTCCGGTCCCCCTCACGCTCAACGTCAACGGCAAGGACCACGCCCTCCAGGTCCCCCCGCGAACTACGCTGCTGAACGCCCTCCGCACCCACCTCGACCTCACCGGGCCCAAAGAGGCCTGCAATACCGGCGCGTGCGGCGCCTGCACCGTCCTCGTCGACGGCCTCCCGATGAACGCCTGCCTCGTCCTCGCCATCGACGTGGTCGGCCGGAAGATCGTCACCGTCGAGGCCCTCGCGAAGGACGAGAAGCTCGCGCCAATCCAGGAGGCCTTCGTCACGCACGACGGGATGCAGTGCGGATACTGCACGCCAGGGTTCCTCTGCTCCCTCTCCGCCCTCTTCGCGAAGAAGCCCAAGCCCAACGGCGCCGAGATCCGCGCCGCGTGCTCGGGAAACCTCTGCCGCTGCGCCGCGTACTCGCGGATCTTCGCTGCCGCAGAGGCCGTCGCCGCGGGCAAGCCCGATGGCGGCGTCATCCATGGCGATGCGCTCCTTGCCCTCGGCGGCGATGCCCTCAAGAAGGTCCTCGAGACGCAGGGCGTCCCGCGGATCGAGGGGGTCGAGAAGGTCACCGGCCGCGCGAAGTACTCCACGGACCGGCGGCCGTCCGGTCTACTGTATATGCGCGCCATCAACTCCCCCTACGCCTCCGCGAAGGTGGAGGGGAAGCCCGACCTCGCCAGGGCGCGCGCGGTGCCTGGCGTGTACGACGTCCAGCTCGTCGGCGACGGCGGCGTCAGGATGGGCGCCCCGGTCGCCTTCGCCGTCGCTGACGATCCCCAGAAGGCCGACGAGGCCCTCGCGCTGATCGGTCTCAAGCTCGTCCCGCAGCCGCGGAATGTCGACCCCGAGAAGACGTTCCACGACGCAAAGCAGGTCGAGGAGGTCAAGGGCCGCGGCTTCGATCCGCCCGAGCGGGTCCGGAAGGCCCTGGAGAAGTCCGACGCCGTCGTCGAGGGGACCTTCATCATCCAGACCGTCCAGCACTGCGCCCTCGAGCCCCACGGCTCCGTGGCCCACTGGGAGGGGGACCGCCTCACGGTCTACGAGTCGTCGCAGGGGATCTGCGGGGCGCGGGACTCCATCGCGGAGGCGGCAGGCGTTCCCCAGGGAAAGGCGCGGCTGATCTGCGAGGTCACCGGCGGCGGCTTCGGTGCGAAGCTCGGGATGTGGAGCGAGACGCCGCGCGCGATCAAGCTCGCGAAGCAACTGGGCAAGCCCGTCCACTACTTCGCCTCCCGCGCGGCCGAGCTGATCGCCTACGGCGGGAGGCCGCCCCAGGTCGTCCAGGTCCGCATGGGCGGGAGGAAGGACGGGACGATCACGGGCGAGATCCGCCGCCTCTTCGGCCGCGCGGGCTCGTACTGGTACGACGTCCCGCTTCGTGCCGCGGAACAGGTCCAGGGCGACGTCCAGGGGCATGGGAGCACGCCTCCCCTCCGCGGGCCGGGGCAGCCCGAGAAGTCGTTCGTCATGGAGTCGATCGTCGAGGACCTCGCGAACGCGCTCGGGATGGACCCGCTCGAGATGCGCCTGAAGAACAAGCCCGACATGAAGCCCTGGTTCGATCAGGGCGCAGAGGCGATCGGCTGGTCGAAGCGGGAGCCCCCGGGCTCGCAAAAGGGCGAGGTCCGCCGCGGGTTCGGCGTCGGCTGCGGCGACTTCGCGGGGATGAGCGGCTGCCACTTCGCCGAGGTCGAGGTCGACATGGGGACGGGCGTCGTCCGCGTCGTCAAGGCCGTCGCCGTGATGCAGGGCGGGTTCATCAACCGCCTGGGCGTGATCAACCAGATCCTCGGCGGGACCGTGATGGGCCTCTCCTGGGCGATGTTCGAGGAGCGGATCCTCGACCGCGCCACGGGCGGGATGCTGAACGCGAACCTGGACGGGTACAAGATCGCGGGGGCGAAGGACGTCCCCGAGATCGAGGTCATCCTGATCGGACAGCAGGGAAGGTCGAGCGGCGTCGGAGAGGCCCCCGTGGTGCCGATCGGCGGGGCGATCCGCAACGCGATCGTGAACGCGACCGGGAAGCCGCTCTACCGGATGCCGTTCACGCCGCGGAACGTGCTCGCCTCGCTCGCATGAGGGACGAATGGCGCAGGTGAAGATCCACAAGGACGGGTCCGTCGAGGCGCTGATCGGGACGCAGGAGATCGGCGGCGGGGAGCGGACCGTCGTGTGGCTGGTCGCCTCGATGTCGTTCGGGTACCTGCCGCTCGGGAAGATCCGCGTCTCGATGGGGGACAGCGACCTGCCGCGGTCGGGGGCGAGCGGAGGGAGCTCGACGACGGGGATGATCTTCCGCGAGGTCCGCGAGGCGGCGACCAACGCGCTCAAGAAGCTGTTCGACCTGGCCGCGAAGCCGCTCGGCGCGGACGCGGGGAACCTCGAGGTCCGCTCGGGGGGCGCGATCGGCGTGAAGGGGGGCGGGAAGTCGATGTCGTGGGACGAGGCGTGCTCGCGGATCCCCGACGTGTTGATCGGGCTGATCGACTCGCCGATCATCCCGCCGGATCGCTGGTACGTCACGGACGAGGAGGGCGTGGTCCTCCGTCAGTCAGGCAAGGACAAGTACGTCAGCTAGATGAAGAGCTTCGAGTACATCCAGGCAACCGACGTCGCGCAGGCCGCGCAGGCCGGCGCCGTGCTCAAGGCAGGCGGCGTGGACCTGCTTGGGCTGGTCAAGGAGCGCCTCCTCGCGCCCGACCGCGTGGTGAGCCTCCTGGGCATCCTCGACCTCCGCCAGATCACGGGCGCGAAGGACGGCACGCGGATCGGCGCGCTCGTGACGCTCGCGGAACTGGCCGCGCACGAGGGCGTCGCGGCCTCCCACGGCGCGCTCGGCCTCGCCGCGGCCCACACCGCGACGCCGCAGGTCCGCAACCAGGCGACCGTCGGCGGCAACCTCCTCCAGCGCCCGCGCTGCTGGTACTTTCGCAATCCCGACATGACGTGCCTGAAGAAGGGCGGCGACACCTGCTTCGCTCAGGAGGGCGAGAACCGCTACCACGCCGTCTTCGGCAACGACGTCTGCGCCATCGTGCACCCCTCGAACATTGCCCCCGCCCTCGTGGCCCTGGGAGCCATCGTCGTGCTCATTGGCCCCGACGGCGAGCGCCAGGTCGCGCTCGAGGAGTTCTTCACGACGCCCGAGAAGGAGATCACCCGCGAAAACGCGATTCGCGACGGCGAGGTCCTGACCGAGGTCCGCGTCCCCGAGAAGGGCCTTCGCTCGGCCTACCTCGAGGTACGCGAGCGTCAGTCGTTCGACTGGCCGCTCGTCACGGTCGCGGCGGCGGTCCGCATGAAGGGTGGGAAGGTCGAGGAGGCGAGAGTCGTCGCCGGCGCGGTGGCGCCCGTGCCGTGGCGCCTCAAGGCGGTCGAGGAGGCGGTCACCGGGACCGACCTCAGTGCCGGGGTCCTCGCCAAGGCCGCGGAGGCCTCGGTGAAGGGGTCCCGTGCGCTCGCGCAGAACGGTTTCAAGCTCCAGCAGCTTCGCGCCCTGGTCCCCCGTGCCCTCCAGCTTGCCTCGCGAGGCGCATGACATGCCTGGCGCATCGCCCGGCGTCGAGACCCTCCCCGACACCACGGAGAAGACGGCCCTCGCGCCGCTCTACCGCGTGCTCATCCACAACGACGACATCACACCGATGGACTTCGTCGTGCGGATCCTCGAGGAGATCTTCCACAAGGGCGGGGTCGAGGCGATGAAGATCATGCTAACCGCGCACCTCAAGGGGGTTGCCTACGTCGGCACGTTCCCCCTGGAGGAGGCCGAGTTCCGCGTCGACCAGGCGCACTCGAAGGCCCGCGCGGCGAAGTACCCGCTCACGTTCACCTACGAACCGGAGGCATAGACCCGCCATGCGCTCACGCTGGTCCAAGCACCTGCTCGACGCCGCGCTCGGCGACGTCCCGATCCACCCGCTCGCCGTGGCCGAGGGGAAGACCTGCTTCGGCGCGCGCGACCAGGCGAAGCGATTCGAGGACCTCGAGACGGGCCTCGCCGAGGCGGCCGTCGTCATCAAGGCGCTCCTCCACATGCTCAAGCAGAAGGGCGTGTGGGACCCCAAGGTGTTCGCGCAGGCCCTCGCCTCGCCCGACGTAAAGGAAGAGGCCCTCGTCGGCGCCCCGCCTCCGCCGAAGGGCGACCCGAAGACGTGTCCCGCGTGCAAGGCGAAGAACCCGACCACGGCCAAGGCCTGCCAGTTCTGCGGGAAGGCCTTTCCGGTGACCGCGTGACGCACGACGTACGAGGCCTCGAGGGCATCGACCCCGTCGTGGCCGCCTACCACGAGCGCTCGAAGCACGGGCCGCACGGCTTCGCGCCCGGGCCGGGGTACCTCGACTGGGCGACGCAGCCGGACCCGTTCCGTAGGTACGCCGGCGCGCCCGTGGCGAAGTTGCCGCTCCCGGCGGAGGGGAGGACGCTGCCGTATGCGGACCTCTACGTCGAGGGACGCGTGCCGACCGCGGCGCTCTCGGTGGGGTCCCTCTCGCTCTTCTTCCGCTACGCGCTGTCGCTCACCGCGTGGAAGGAGGTCCCGGGCTCCCGGTGGGCGCTCCGGGCGAACCCCTCGAGCGGGAATCTCCATCCGACCGAGGGGTACGCGATCCTCCCCGCGATCGAGGGGCTCTCCGCGCATCCGTCGGTATGGCACTACGCGCCGAAGGAGCACGCGCTCGAGCGGCGCGCAGAGCTGACCGACGCGGCCTGGCGCGAGCTTATCGGGCCGTTCCCGCCGGGCTCCTTCCTCGTGGGCCTGGCGTCGATCCACTGGCGGGAGGCGTGGAAGTACGGCGAGCGGGCCTTTCGGTATTGCCACCACGACGTCGGCCACGCCCTCGGCGCGATGCGCCTTGCCGCCGCGGCGAACGGGTGGGGGCTGACGATGCTCGATGGGTGCGGGGACGAGGACGTGGAGGGGCTCCTGGGCGTCGGGGGTCACGCGGCGGGCGCGGCGGAGCGTGAAGAACCAGACCTCCTCGCGGTCGTCACTCCCGAAGGCGCGCGGCCCACGGCGTTCGCGGTGAGCGCACCCTCGGGGCTTGCGTGGTCGGGGACGCCCAACGTCCTGTCGGAGCACCACGAGCACGAGTGGCTGGCGATCGAGGCGGTCGCGAAGGCCTCGCGGAAGCCCCGGACCCACAATGCGCCCCGCGAGCCGCTCGACGGCCTTGGCTCCACGGGCGTCCCGGCGCGCCCCGCGCGCCTCACGGCCGAGCGTGCGATCCTGGGTCGCCGGAGCGCGGTCGCGATGGACGGGAGGACCGCGATGGAGGCGGCGGACTTCCTCGCGATGATGGCGCGGCTCGTCCCGTCGAGCGGAAACTCTGTGGCGCCGTTCGATGCACTCTCGTGGCGCCCGCGCATCCACCTCGCGATGTTCGTCCACCGCGTGAGGGGGCTGGCGCCCGGGCTCTACGCGCTGGTGCGGGACCCATCGCGGCTGGAGGCCCTGCGCGGCGAGATGCGGCCCGACTTTGCGTGGAAGGCCGGGAACGAGGGCCTTCCACTCTACCTCCTCGCGGAGGGGGATGCGCGGGACGCGGCGGCGTACCTCTCCTGCACGCAGGAGATCGCCGGCGATGGCGCGTTCAGCCTGGGGATGCTGGCGGACTTCGGGGCCACGCTGCGCGCGCACGGTGCCTGGGCGTACCGGCGGCTCTTCTGGGAGGCGGGCCTCGTGGGGCAGGTCCTCTACCTGGAGGCGGAGGAGGCGGGAATCCGCGGCACGGGCATCGGCTGATTCTTCGACGACCCGGTGCACGACGTGTTCGGGCTTCGATCCCCCGCGTTTCAGAGCCTCTACCACTTCACCGTGGGCGGACCCGTGGACGACCCGCGCATTCGTTCGGGTGCTGCCTACCCATAGGTTCACCGCAGAGACGCAGAGGACGCAGAGACCCGCGGAGGCGTGGACCTCGGAGACGGACCCGTTTCCCCGGAACACACCTCTGCGGGTCTCTGCGTACTCTGCGTCTCTGCGGTGAACTTAGGCTCTGTAACGAAACAAGGTATCCGATTGGGGAAACGCCTTGCTGGAGTCGCGCCCGTCAGGGCGCGGTGGATGACGCCCGTAAGGGCGTCAGGAGCGGCTCGGACGCCCTTACGGGCGTCGATCCACCGCGCGC
>ORMF010103325.1_pt1 | contig 16072 bp, 18 predicted proteins | sample 1779871 | NCBI WGS metagenome assembly ORMF01 (sample SAMEA104232316, study PRJEB22302) | groundwater metagenome | biome: forest; feature: aquifer; material: groundwater | place: USA | collected 2011-08-07 | depth 5.4 m
GCCCGTCTGCCCTGATGCCCACGGCTCGCGAAGTAGTTTTGGCTTGATCAATTTCATGCTCCGGGGAAAGACCGGCAACACCGTCGTTTCCGCCTCCAAGAACGGCCGATTGGATTACCTGAGCCTGGGACCATCTCGAGGTCAGTGTTCCTTGAGCTGCCATGGGAGCGACCACGACGCCAGGCAGTATCCGCCCCTCCCCAAGCCGCCACCCGCTCGCGTTAATCCTAAAGCGAGCCTGAACATCTGGGATAGATGACCTCATCGATACGCGCGGGTATCTGCCGTTCGCAAAATCAAAGCAGGCTGTATGCCGCGGGCGGTCCCGAACTCGCTGAAAAGATTTTAACCGATTTTTCACTCAATCATTCTGTGCGTCGCCAAGGCCAACTTGGACCGTGAAATCAGCGAGATTACTCCTAACCTGACCGGCTGAGTGGTCGGCAACAGCGTAAGCTCCCAACCGAAAGGTCTGCGCGGAAGGCGCGTGGAAAAGAGGGGAAACTTCTTGCAGCGACCCACTGAGGGCGTTGCGTTGTTGAAACTTGAGGACAGCTACAATTTTATCTACAGTTTTCGAGATTATCCCTTATCTAACGCCTGAGAAGACAGAACTAGATTCCGGCCGCATAGCAGCCAAAAGTCTGCAGATACGTTTTTGCGGACCACAACTGCGGCAAATGAAGCTGCGGCTCAAGAAAGTCGTTCGCTGCCCAGGAACAAAACTCCCCAGAAGCCCAACGGCATCGCCAAGCGTGGCGTCTTTTTTGCCGATTGCGATTCCCGCTTCAGCCTGCCGCAGCAACGTCACAATTCGCTCTGGATTCTACGTCCTGTTTCTCATGACCAACCCTTCGCCTTGAACGATATTAGGAAAGGAGCCGGTCACGCTAACGGGATTGCCGCCTTGGGAAGAGATGCCTCCAGTCGGGCCAGCCTCTCTTCGAGATGAGTCATCGAACCTTCCGGCAATTCCGGCCGGGCTGGCGTGTGGATGATCGGCTGATTTACCCACCAATCGAGGCCCATTTCCTTGGCCTTGTCCACGGAACAGATCACCAGGCGAATCTGAATGGTCAGCAATTCGATATCAACAATCTTGACCTTGATATCCCCGGCGATCACAATTCCTTTATCCAACACGCGCTCCAGGATATCCGCCAGCGTGGATGTTTCAAGCGCGTGCCCAACCTGATGTTGTATTGCCATAATTTCTCTCTTTCTTATACCAGCTTGCCGAGTGGGCCGAGGTCGATATTCAGATCTTCTTCTCTCAGACCCAGTGCCTTGCGAATTCTTTCGATTTCCTCTCCCTGCCTCATGAGGGTGATTCCGAGGCGCTCGATCTGATGTTCTGTCAGGGAACCGGAGTCCACGCGCCGCATCGCCTGCCGCTCCAATAATTCATGTAACAGCTTTATCAGGGTGAGGACCAACTGTGCGAGTCCGTTTCTTGCATTCTCGGGGTTTATGCTCAGACGGGGTGATTTCAGGGAGGGAGCTGACAGGCAACCGGACTGCATTGCTTGGGGGAAGTCCGCTATCGCCGGAGACTCCACAGATAACCGCTCTGTCAGCACTTCAATAGGCGCTGCGCCGGTCGGGGACCCGGCGTTCACGGTTGCGGCTCTAATAACCCTTCTTCTGCTTTGTGACATTTAAGCCCTCTCCGGCAGCCGGACGCCTTCCCGCATAGCCGTTTCGATGGAGGTTACAATGAGGCGCAGTCCCACATATAACAAGTCGACATCAGCCACGGAGACGGTAATATCTCCATGAATCACCGCACCCTTATTCAGCACGCGATCCAGAACGTCACACAACGTAACTTGTTTCTCGGCCTTAAAAAGCGGGCGATTTGCTGTTTTCATTTTGATGCGCCTGCGCAAATCAGGATGCTAATTCCTGGGCCACGGCGGGCGAGTACAAGATCTCTCCCAACCGTTCCAATTCGGTTAGTCCGAGGGGCTCTCCTTGCTTGTAAATAACCGTCAGCTGCCTGCCGGGAAAAGCCTCGCGGAATTTCCCGCACACCTCCTGCTCTGCTCGATACTGTGAAGAACAAAGCGGGCAATCGCTGGCCGGCGTCGCCTGATTGAGGAGCAATGCCGGCGCGGTGATCCCCATTCGCTGGCAGGCATCCATCAGATCCTTGGTTTCCTCCAGCCCCATTTCTGTCAGGATGCTCACGGCAAATAAAGCGGACCGGCTGGAATCGCTCAACAAAGTTCGAAACTGCTTGATCCTTTTTGAGGTCTCCACCATCCGCTGAGCAATCTTCGGAAGCCGAAAAATATGCTGATACTTTAGGAAGATGCCGAAGAAAACTTTGAGCCATTCCTCCATCAGATGGGGAAGCTCCAGAAGCCGGATTAAATGCCCCGTGGGTGCCGCATCCAGAACGATGACGTCGTATCGATCCTGCTCTAGAAACTCCATGATCCGGACCAAGGCCATGACCTCGTCCAAACCGGGCGGGGAGAGATCCAAAAGTTTTTCCATCACCTCACCGTCGTAAGCCAAGTCCACATCTGCCAGCAAAGAGCCGAGGACTTCATTCAACTCCTCCCGGTATTGTTGTTTCAGAGCGTCGAATTCCGCTTGGGCATCGATCTCCATAGCCCACAATCCGGGGCAAACCAAGGTCGGCGTATCTGCTACGGGGAAGTCCAGACAAGCAGACAGAGAGTGGGCCGGGTCGGCAGAGAAAAGAAGAACCCGTTGGTTCGGGAATTCGGCAGCCCAGCGCATCGACGTAGCACAGGCCAAAGTGGTCTTGCCCACGCCCCCTTTGCCGGCGAAAATCAAGAGCGTCTTCTCGCGCCAAGGCGGTTCGGCGGCTTCCTCAACCATCGCAGACAATACCACCGGCGCGGGACGGAGGGCCGTGGCTGTGGCGTCCGGTTGATGAACCCCTTTCCAAAATGTCTCCAAGCGCTTCTGGCCGCGAACTTCCTCCGGGCAAAGCGGGAGTCCCCAGAACGTATGGCCGGGCAGCATGGCGAAGAGATTCCCCAGTTGCCTCTTTTGCCGCCAGCGGGTGTCGGTGCAGACCGGGCAGGAGTTGGGCGGAACAAGCCGGTTGACCACAATATCCGAGGTGGCCACTTCGAGGCGTTCGAGTTCCTTCACCAGAGCACACGTCTCGCTGATACTCAAGACTTCGGCGAGCAGAATGGGAACAAAGCAGCAGCGCTCGGGATCGCGGAGCAAGGCTTCCATTTCCCCTACAGAACCTGCGATCTCGTTCAGAAACCGGTCCGTTTCGTCCTGCGGGGCCGAGGGATTGAACCGTGCCCTGAGATAGCGGTGTTTCGCCAGAAGCGCTTCCAAGGCACCGAGCCATTGCTGCATCAGTTGGGGCATGGCCAGAAGGTTGAGGCAATGTCCGGCCGGAGCCGTATCCACGACAATGCAATCGTAATCCCTGGACTTCACCCACTGGGAGATCTCCAGGAAGGCCATGAGTTCGTCCATGCCCGGCAGAGAGAGTTCCAGGAACTGGCTGATGTCCTGCTCATCCAGGAAGGTTCCCCGCGATACGATCTCGCGGAGCTCCCGATTGTGCTTCGCTTTGAATCTCGCCAAGCATTCCGCTGCGTTGAGCTCCAGCGTTGTTAAGTTATCGGGAGGAAAAAACCCCGCAAGGCAATCGGCCAGGGAATGAGCGGGATCGATCGAGACCAGGAGGTATGAACTTTCAGGAAAGTCACTTGCCAGGGTTAGAGCGGCCGCCGTGGCGCAAGTGGTCTTGCCGACTCCGCCCTTGCCGCCAAAAAGCAGAAGTTGCAGCCTCCGATCACCCAAGAATGATGGAGTTTCCATCGCCGTACCGGATTTATTCCGTGCAGCAGCCAATGCCTTTTCCCGCTCTCTTTTAATCGCTTCGATTCCCCGGCAGCAAAATCGGTCCTGCGGGAAGCAGCGCCGCGGCGGCGGCGCTTGGCGGATAGCTCACGCCCGCGTATTTCGAGACAGCGCCGTTATCCGGATCCAACAGATTGTAGCGCCGGCGTTGACCGCATTTGAGACAGCTTCGGTGTGCTCCTGTTTCGCCGGAAAGTCGCATCGGCCAGCTCTGGCTCTTATGACTGCAAGGGACCAAAGACGATAGAATAAGTTTCAGGATTGCGTTGTTCCTCATGCATTTCTCCTCGGGCTATAGACTCTCCAGGCGATCCAGCAGCACTTTCTCCCTGGCATCATAGTCTTGTTCGGGAATCTTCCCGGTTTCCAGCATCATATAAAGGTCTCTCAACTCCGCTTTGATCACGTCGGCTTCGCCAGCCATTTCTTCCTCCGCTGCCTGGCTTACCTTCTCAAAGATCCACAGGATACCGTGGGCCGGGGCCAGCAGAATGTCATCCACCAGGAACATTTCCATCCTTGGTTCTTTAGCCACGGAGCACAAAGGCTCCATAATCTAGATCAGCGTAAACTGAGGCGCGGACCAGACAACCCGTTCACGAGATTCCTCTGTGCCTTAGTGCTTCCGTGGCATCATTTTCTATTTCTGTTTCCGGCCTCAAAGATTCAGTCCGATCGTGACAAAGTTGTGGGGAGCCCACGGCCCGTTGTAATTGAATGAAAAGTTGTTGTCAAAAAGCTGAGCCGCTTCGAAAACGCCGGTTTCAAAGTCTTTCAGCGCCTGCTTTTCTACCAAGCAGGCCAGGTTCATTACCTCCCGCTCGTCACGGCATTTGTTTCTCTTGATCTCAGCGCAATGCGCGGACAATATGCCTTCCAATTGCTCGGCATAGGCTTCCCGGTCTTCCTGAAGCGCACGGTCAAACAGCCGCCCCACCTCAATTCTTTCCTCCTGGGTGGGCTGCCGATTCTGTCCCATAAAGCTGTCGCGAGCCTCTTTCAGTTCCGGATGGGAGTTGACGAAGTATTCGAAGATGTTGGGAACATCCCAGGCGACTCGCAATCCCATTTCCACCTTGCCGTCCAGGCGAAGGAGTTGCTCCAGGAAGGTTTGCTGGTTGGCGGACAGAATTTTCTCAACCGCCTTGACGCTCTGCGCAATGACGCCAAATGCCATGGGCAGCGGAGTAGTGGTTTCCAGCAACCTCTGCAGCACTTGTTGCTGAGCCGCCAGATTGCGGCGCTCCGGACGAATGTTTCCTCCGGGGATGTCACTGACTACCGCCGCAACCCGGCCCTTGGCGATCGTATAGACAACGCCGCCGTTAATCCCGCATGGACCCAAATCATTCTCCAGGCTCCGCGCGATCATTGCATATAAGTATTTGCGGGTGCCTCCCGCCGTCTGGTTGCCCGATTGCTGTTCCGGTTCTTTCAATTGCTCGACCTTGGTCATGGCTGGTTTCCTTTGCTCAATGATCTTATCGGCTCGGGCACCGCTTTACATGAGGGGTGAGTCATCCATCCAGCCGCTGCTGCTTGGAGCTGCATTTTGTGGCTTCTTGTTCGGACCGCTTTTGGAGCTTGGGCGGGCTCACAGATCTAGCAACGGCGGGCATTACTTGCACTCGGCGGTTCGAAGATGGGCGGAATCAATCAATGTTCACAACGGGCGGCTGCCATCAACCGATGAAGCTGGAGCGGGCCTGTAACGGGGAGAGTCGCCGGCTGAGCTTCACGAAGGGAACCCCAGTAGGCAGGCCGCCTCCTCTACGGACAGCCATAGCGCCGTTGGAAACGTCGCTCGCCGCCGTCCTTCATCGCTTAGCTGGCGCGCTCGAAGATCTCCACGGCCGAGGGGCGCGGGACCAGCTTCACGAACTGGACCGCTTTGACATTGCCCTCTGCTGTCTTGATTTCGAGCATCGCGCTGCAGGCATAACACTTGACCTGACCTTCATAGTCGTCATAGGCATCGTCCAGACCCACCGTGTGTCCGCAGGAAAGACAGTTGATTTTCATTATTGCTTCCTCGTTTTCTCTGTGATCGCTGCGCTGGCGCTTCCGGTGCTTGCTGCACTGGTCCGCAATCGCCGCGCAACCGTTTCCATCAGCGTCGCATTCCGTCAGCGTTTCAGCGGTGATGCGATCGTGCCGTTCACCCTTTTCAACTAGTACCTGAGCCTGAACCCGGCCGAGCTTGCTCGGGGGGAGTGCGTGCGGTCCCGGCTGGAAACACCAGCGGGCTTGCCATCGTCTCCGGTATTTTGCTTCTCCACCTTCCGCAGGAGAGTCCTTTTTTCCGCTTCGATTTCCTGGAGCCGGGCGTCCAGGCTGTTAATTCTCAGGAGGGAGGTTTTACGTTCGCTGTGCCGTCTTGATTTTTCCATCTCCAGGCAGGTAATTTGCATGTAGGCGCGATAGGGACGATCTGTTTGATCCTGCTTTCCGGCGTGGGTGCGGATTTCACGCAGCCCTCTTTGGGGAATCGCCATGGGTTTCCTCCTTCCTTTTCGCAATGCTGGGAGCGCCGTTCCGCCGCTGCTTGGGGCCTCCACACACCTTGCGGATCGCCTCATCGACCATTTGCGGAACAACCGATTGACCGTTGCGAGTCACTTTCGCGGTATCCGTGCTGAGCACGTCCCGGCAGACCCACTGGAAAACGGGATTGTCTGATTCCGCGTGGCCCTGACAGTGCACCAGCATTCGCGCGATCATAATGCAGGCCCGGGTCCTGGGCCGGTGGCTGTTCGCCCCCACGCCGCGCAGTTCCCGCACGACATCCACGATCTTGGCTGCTTCCGCCTCGGAAATGCCCGACTTCGAAATAATGATCTGAATTTCGGTGTCACGATCGAAGTGGTCGGTATGGATCGTAATCAGGCGGTCCATCAGCGCGTCCTGCGCCTTGTGGATGCCGGCATATTCTTCGGGGTTGGAAGTGAAGATGGCCCGGAAATCCGGATGCACCCGCAGGTATCCTTTTCCGGATCTGCGCATCTTCGGCAGGTTGAGAATTCCCTCCTCCAAGACGCTGAGCAGGGCGTTGTTCGCCTCGGGTCTGGAACGGTTGAATTCATCGTAGATGAGTGTATGACCTTCCTGGCAGGCGGTGGTGAGCCGGTTGTCCATCCACAGGGAGCTCATGGTCTCTTCCGTTTTCAGGACGGAATGGATGTAGTTGTCAACCATTTTCTGCTTGTGATAACCGGCGTCCCTGCCCACCAGGTCGGAACTGGAGAATTCATCATCCCCATGCATGAGGATGACCGGCCGGGCTCGCTGAGCGGCGACATGAAAGGCTAAAGTGGTTTTCCCCGTACCCGCCGGCCCAGCAAAGTGAACAGCGTAGCCCACCGCGAGATAAGACAAGGCGCGCTCGGTGAGCTGCTGCACATACGGAGTTTGCACGAACTGTTCGCTCGGTTCCGGCAGCACCTGGTCCTCGCCGGACAGCGGGGCCAGGTCGGTCCTGACCAATTCCATCAAGTCTACGTCATTCATTCGATTTCATCCTCTTCTTCCTCACGCGCTTCTTTGCCTGCTCTTTTTTCTCTCCGGCTTGAAGGAGAACTCCGCCCCGGCTCGCTCTGCGAATCCCCTTGCCGGGCCAAACCAGGCGCGTGAAGCGCCATCCAGGTCCGCGCGGAAATCATTGCGAAATCCCGCCACTCCCTCCCTCAGCTTGAAAACGAAAGCCGTGAGGTCGTTCTTCAATTGCATGGCATTTCGGGCGCGAGCAGCGGCAAAGTCGGCCCGCATCTCGAATACCCGAGTCTTCATTTCGTTGGTTTCTTTCGCGAGGTTCTTCATAAATGTCCCCCGCTCCTGGCGCAAGGCGCCTATCTCTTCCGACAAGTGAGTCATTGCATCCGTCAATCCCATAATTGTTCCTCCTATTCCTTTCTTCCGTTTCTGGTGAATGTCCTGCCCTATAGCCAGGAGAAGGACTCGGGAGAAGGCCTAGTCCTGGCACTCGGGCGTTATGAGTTCTACTCGCCGTTAGGCAGGAGTGGCAGCGTTGGCCGTCAAACCGATCGCTTCTGCGTACTTCAGATAAGTCTCGACAGAGGCAATCACCACGCGGGCTTCGATCGACAACAGCTCAATTCCCACGAGGGAAACCTTGGCCCAAACATCGACCACGATACCTTTGTCCAGGATGCGGTCCACTACCTCCGCCAAGCTCGATGAATCGGTGGATTTCGCTACTTTTGCCATTTATTGTTCCTTTCAAGATACGATAATTTTTCGATTTCAACTGCCGACCGTCATTCTGTTTCTGGCCGGTATCATTAATAACGCAAGACAAATGCCAGACAAGAAACAGTCGATCCTCGCTGGACGGCCAGCATTGTCATGGCATTGCGGCCCATGGCTCCGGACCGGCGGGTGGCTATTGAACCGACGCTATGGATTCGATTCCCCATTTGACTGGAACCTTCAGGAAACAAAATTGTGCGGAGGCCACGGCCCGCTCAAGAAAAGTTTTGCGCGTGGACAAAGCTCGACCCGCCGAAATGCCGTGCGGAAAGATTTGACGGAATTTCTGGATACGAGAAAGTGAAGGGAGAGATGGCGGTACCCTTCGACAAGACTCCGTTCCGACTTGCTCTTTAGAAAGAGCCCGGAGACCAAGCGACGAATTCTGCGGCTGATCCGTTCCTGCTCTGCGGCGATTTCGTCAACTTGGGCGTAGCGCCTTCTTTGCGTTGCCAGGTAACCGACCCCGGATCGTGGGGCCGAAGGCGGCTGTGGTGCGGCGTCCTTGAGAAGAATTCGGACGCCCATCTCTGTCGAGCCCTCCAGTTCCGTCAGGAGTTCCGCGTAATGTTTGCGGTGTTCCTCCAAGAACCCGGCAATCTGCAATTTGCTTTCGAACACGGAACCAAATCGCATGGGGATGACAGTGCCTGTGCGGTGAATGGATCCGAGCACCCTTTCGTACGCTAGCGCGCCGGAGATATTCGGAGTCAACGCCGAATCTTCGATCTTCGAGACCGCAGCGCTGAGCCCGTTCTTTTCAATTAAGAACACCGCCTGGAGGCCGACACCCCGAAGGGTTTCTGGCCACCGACGATCGCCGTTTCGAAAGACGCCGTACAGGAGAAACTTCATGCTTTGGGGCTCGTCCAGAGCGAAGCAGAAAAGCTATAAGGAGGCCATGGCCCGGTTATTTCGAAGTTCAAGCCCCGCCCGCGGTGTCTGGCATCGGCTTCTGAAATTCGCTTTTGAAACTCACTGCCAGCGCTGCGTGGCACCAGAAAGGCACAATTCATCACCATCTCCCGATCTCCTTTTTCGGTGTCCAGGGACAGCACCGGGCGCTGCAGAAAGGGCGCGGCAATCGGGCGCAGGTCTTGCATGAGGTCCTCGCAGATTTTCTGCAGCGAGGCTTGCAATTCCCTCTCCACCCCGGTCCCCAATCGCCGCTCCAGCAAATAGCGCGCTCCCTGGGATAATCCGGAAAGTTCCTGTTCCCGCCCGGCAAGACTTTCGGTAAGCATTGCCTCCTTCGCCTTTTTCCTCTCCAGCATTCCCTTGACCGCCCACTCGTCTTTGCCAGCAACCCGATTCAGAAATCGGCGGATGCTGGCATAATGTTTTTTCAAAAACTCTTCCAGGCTCTGGAGCGAAGAAAACAGAGTGGCGAAGCGCGCCGGAAGGACCGGGGAGAAGCGCATTACCTTTTCAATTACCGCTTCGTGGCGGCACGCTCGCGGGCCCATCCAGGCCAGGTCCTGCATCCGGTTCTCCGCTTCCGGCCCGCAGAACTCCTCTCGCCTGACCTTGCTCACCACCACCACCACGTCCCGAAATGTCCAGGATAAGAGAGGGTTTTTATCGTCCACGCCCCGCTCTTCTGAAATGTCCTCTGAACTCAGTCCTAGCGGCGAGCGAGCCAGGCAATACAGATAAATCGCAGAACTGGGATCAGGGTCGGAACTGAAACGCTCCGCTGGTGACCATTTCTCCATTGCCGCTTCTCCCTTCCGCCAGCGCTTTCGCATTGCGCACTTGCTCCATGGCTGAGCGGAGTTGTTCTGCCGTGATCGAAATCGGCGCTTCGTCTAAGGCTTCGCCCTGCGCTTCCGCGACGGTCCGGCGGACGGCATCGAGCGCGGCACGGTGGCAAACCGCCGCGATCTCGGCGCCGGTAAATCCTTCCGTTTGCGCCGCCAGTTGCTTCAGATCCATCTCACCTGCTAGAGGCTTCTTGCGGAGGTGAACGGCGAAGATCGCCTGGCGTCCAGGACCGTCGGGGGGAGGGATTTCCAGAACCTGATCCAACCGGCCGGGACGGAGCATGGCCGGATCGATCATGTCCGGGCGGTTGGTCGCACCCAGCACCAGTATCCCTTTCAGCTCTTCCATCCCGTCCAGTTCCACCAGAAACTGGCTGAGGACCCGGGCGGCGACATGCGAGTCGGAACCCGACGCATCGCGGGTCGGAATCAGGGCGTCGATCTCATCGAAAAAAACGATGCAGGGAGCTGCCTGGCGGGCCTTGGAGAATATTTCGCGCACCGCCCGCTCCGATTCGCCGACATACATGGAAAGCAGCGCGGGACCCTTCACGGAGATGAAATTCGCCTGGCTTTCGGTGGCAATGGCTTTAGCCAACAGCGTCTTCCCGCATCCCGGCGGCCCGACGAGGAGAATGCCTTTGGGAGCTTTGACTCCCGCCCTCTCAAAAAGGTCCGGATAGCGAAGCGGCCACTCGACGGCTTCCACCAGATTTTTCTTGACCTCATCGAGGCCCCCGAGGTCTTCCCACCGCACGTCGGAAACTTCCACGAAGACTTCGCGGATAGCCGAGGGTTCCACTTCCCGCAGCGCGGTCAGAAAGTCCTCCCGGTGCACCTCCAGCTTGGACAGTTGTTCGTAAGGAATCTGGGTTAGCGAAAAATCGATATTGGGAAGAATGCGGCGCAGACAGATCATCGCCGCTTCGCGGCACAGCGCTTCCAGATCCGCGCCTACAAACCCATGCGTGATGGCCGCCAGATGCTCGAGGTCCACATCCTCGGCGAGCGGCATCCCGCGCCGGTGAATTTCCAGAATCTCCAGGCGTCCCTTGCGGTCGGGGATGGGAATGGAGATTTCCCGGTCAAACCGTCCGGGACGGCGCAAGGCCGGATCGAGAGCCTGGGGAATGTTGGTGGCGGCGATGACAATTACATTCTGCCGCTTGTTCAGCCCGTCCATCAGGGCCAGCAGTTGAGCCACCACGCGTTTCTCCACGTCGCCGACGACACGGTCCCGGCGCGGCGCAATGGCGTCAATCTCATCGATGAAAATGATGCTGGGCGACTTTTGCGTGGCTTCTTCGAAGATCTTGCGCAGATGCGCTTCGCTTTCCCCGTAGAATTTGTGAATGATCTCCGGGCCGTTGATGGGAAAGAAATGGGCCTCGGTCTCATGCGCAATCGCGCGGGCAATGAGGGTCTTGCCGCAGCCCGGCGGGCCGTAGAGCAGCACTCCTTTGGGCGCATCGATTCCCAGCCGTTGGAATACTTCCGGATAGCGCAAGGGGAGCTCGATCATTTCCCTGACCCGATGGAGTTGGGGCTTCAGCCCTCCAATATCTTCATAGGAGAGCGGGCGGGCCTTTTCCGATTCTGCGGCATTGGCTTTGCCGATGACCAGCAGCGTGGTGGGGTTGATGACCACCGGTCCGCGTGGAGGTGTGGCTTCCACCCGGCAGTCGGCATGACGGCTACCGAATAACGCAGCGCGGATCCAGTCGCCTTCCACCACCGGCAGTCCATCTAACAGTCCCCCGATGTAATTCAGATCGCGCCCGGTAGGAGTGACGGTTGTGGGAGCCAGCACCACCCGTTCGGCGGCGGTGCTCGCAATCTTCGAAACTTGTACGGTTTCGTCCAATCCGGTCCCGGCATTCTTGCGGCTCAGCCCGTCCATCAAGATCCGCGACTCGCCGCGGTGCTCTTTGAAGGCGGGCATCGCTTTGCAGACCGTCCGGCGTTTCCCGCTCACTTCCACGATCTCGCCGATTTCGATCCGCAACCGTTCCAGGTCCTGGGGATCGATGCGCGCCAGCGCCCGTCCCACATCCTTGCTGAGCGCCTCGGATACTCGGAGTTTGAGAGCCTCTTTGACAGACTCGGGGGCGGTTTTCATTTCTTGCACCTGATCTGGAGGATTCCATTCTGGCAAGAGATCTCCAGCTTTTCCTTCGTGAAACTCTGGGGGAGCAGAACTTCTTTGCGATACTTCTTGTCCCCTTTCTCGGCGGAGATGATTAAGACATCATCCCGGACTTCGACATGGACATCGCCCGAGCCAACCCCAGCCATCTCGGCCACCACCAGCACGTGGTCGGCTTCCTCAAAGACATCCACCACCGGCTCGCGGATTTCGCTGACCACCGATTGTCCGGTGTCGTTGTCCCGGCCGATATTGCCGAACGGTTCCACTTTGAAGCCTTCGCTCCCTGGGAGTCCCTTTACGGAAAATCCATACACTCCCCGCAAACCTTTTCCCGCGCTGAATTCACCGGATCGCGAGAGAGTCTCCCCTTTTTCGGCCAGGTCTCCCAGTTTGTCGACCAAGTCCCCCAGCCCTTTCAAGATTCCTCCCAGACCCGATCCAGGCCCGTCATTCGTTGTGTTCATCCCGGCACTTTTTCTCGTCCGTTGCGTCATGGTTGGTCCTCATTCATAATTCCGTACTGGCGAATTTTGGTGTGGATGGTTTTGTTATCGATTTGCAGCATTCGCGCCGCTTTGGCTTTATTTCCTCCCGCCCGTTGGAGCGTTTCAACCAGAACGGTACGTTCGATCTGGATGGTATTGTGCAACACCAGCTCCTTGAGGGAGAGTTGGCCTTCGTCGCCGGACTCGCCCGCCGCAGGCAGCATCCGGCTGGCGGTCCCCAGCATCTTCTGTTGCGCTGGGATTGGGATGGAGGGAATGTGCAAACCGAGGTGTTCCGGTGTGATTACTTCGTTGGCCAACAGCACGGCCCTGCGTACGACATTGCGCAGTTCGCGCACGTTGCCGGGCCAATCGTAGGTCAGCAACAACAGGATGGCGGCTTCGGTAAAACCTTGCACATCTTTATCGAGCTCCTGGTTGGTACTGGTCAGGAACCGCTTGGCCAGGAACAGGATGTCTTCCCGCCGCTCCCGAAGAGGCGGAACCTGGATGACGTACTCGCTTAGGCGGTGAAACAGATCTTCCCGGAAATTGTTGGATACCACGAGCGAGCGCAGATCCCGATTGGCAGCCGCGATCACCCGAACGTCCACCTGCACGCCAGCCGTGCCTCCGATCCGGTAAATCCGCTTTTCCTGCAAGACTCGCAGTAGCTTGGTCTGCATCCCGACCGGCAGGTTGGAAATCTCATCCAGGAAAAGCGACCCACCCGAAGCGGCTTCGAACTTCCCGATCCCCATGCGATCGGCCCCCGTATAAGCGCCTCGTTCGTGCCCGAATAATTCGTTTTCGATCAATGACTCGGAGATCGCCCCGCAGTCCACGGAGAGAAACCGGTTTGCGGGCTGGCGGCTTTGCAGGTGGATGGCTTGGACCACCAGTTCCTTTCCCACTCCCGTCTCACCGACGATGATCACAGAGAATTTGGTCGGAGCCACCCGGGCGACCTCGGCGACAATCCGGCGCACCTGTCCGCTGCTGCCCATCAGCGAGAGCAAGGACCCGTCGTCGCTCTCTTCCGGGTTTGCCCCGCGGCGATCCTGATGGCGGCGGTCTCCCTTCCGGACATTGCGAATCGCGGCCATCAGGTCGTCCTGATTGCATGGACTGGCCAGATAATCCGAGACGCCGGCTTTCACGGCATCCATCGCGTCTCGAAAATTTGGGGAGGGCGTGGCCATGATCACGGAGAGACCGGCATCGAGATCCCGAATCCGTCGCAAGAGATCCATTTCATTTGCGTGCGGCATGTGACAATCCAGCAGAACGACGTCGGGCCATCGTACCCGGATCAACTCCAATGCTTTGGCCACATCATCGGTATCCTGCACCTGGAAGTCTCCGCCCCGTACGCGCTCCGAATGCGTGTGGCGCAGGCAGCCGTCCTCCACAATCAACACGCGGATCGGACTCTCCTTCATAGACCTTTCCTTTTGTTAGCCGCCCAACGTGCACTGCCTCGGTCAGCGATCCCGCTCTTGGGTTGCGCCGGCCGAAGAATTGGATAATGCACCTGGATATCCCTGGCGAGGCGCTCCTCCAGGGAGTGCAGCATGCCCAAGAAAAGAATCCCCCTCTCTCCCTCGCCCAAAGTCTCGTTAATGCGCTCGGCTATGTAGCGGTCCCGCTTTCCCAACAAAGCCTGGCTCAACGATTTCTGTCTCGCGTGAACCCGCTCGGCTTCTCCGAGATTTTGCGCATTCAGAACCTGTTGCGCCAGTTGGTACTCTTCCAGGAGAAGGTCGGCAGACTCGGTGCCCATTAAGGTCGCTCCCTTTTCCATGAGAAGAAGCAGAACTTGATGATTGGGACTTCCGGCTTTGGCCAAGTCGGTGACAATCTGAACCTCTCGCCCGCAATCGGGCAGCCCATCCTGAAAGAGACGAACTCGCTGGTAGGGCAAATCCAGCTTCGCAATCGTGCCGCGGATGACGCCCCACAATTGGTCAACCGCTTTGAGGCTATGTTCCCATTCCCTGCGGCCCAGTTTCTCAATGGCGAGGCGTCGCATGGCTCCTGCCATAGCTCCGATGTCGGCCTGGGTGTGGAGAATGGGGATATAGATCAGCGTCCGCATACATGCTGTCGCAACGCCGGCCCTCCGACGGCATGGTCCAAGGGTGGCTCTGTCCTGTTTCGCTCTGCCCGAAACCAGGCGGGGACCTAGTCGGGCCTCACTTACCGTGATGTTCCGTTCCCAGCATGAGAGACTCACGCCTGGGTGGACACGCTTATTCTTGAGGAAATTGCCAGAACCGACGAAGGCGATTCTTGGAGGCAGGATATGGCTTTTGAAATGAAGCCTCCATGCCGCCCTGGCCGGGCGCTTTTCCCTTCCAGAAGACTTATCGGCCAGAATCGCCTTAAGGTTAAGACCCGTTGCTGCCCTGCACGCGCCTGAGGAGCGTTGGGGTGAACCCCTCGATTGAGACAGTTTTCGTTTCTACACTTCGCAGTCGTGTCTCATTTTAGGGGTTCAGTCCAATGAATGAGCGGGCGAAAAATGGCGAAAAATAGTCTTGACAATGGGAGCCACTTCGTTTAGAACCGTGAGCAGCGATAACCCTGACAATTCGAAATTGCTTCTGTCTAGCTGGGGAGGTGGGCATGGCGGCAAGAACCAATTGTTGTCTAAGATCCGGTGAGCGCAAGCTGGCTGGATTTACGATGGTGTTTTGCTTGGTCCTCTGCGGAGTCGGCATTTTCCATGGAATCGCGCACGCCCAGGGCACTTCAGCAGATATTGTAGGAACTGTTAGCGACGCAACTGGCGCCGTCGTTCCTGGAGCAAACATCACCGCTACCAATGTGGAGACGAACCTGCGACGGATTGCGGAAAGCAGTAGCACCGGCGTTTTTGTGATCGCGAACTTGCCTCCCGGAATCTACCGCGTCGAGGTGACCAAGCAGGGTTTTCAGACCGGCGTTCGCGAGAGTGTCACGTTAACCGTGGGACAACGATTCCTTTTGAACACCACACTGGAAGTAGGCGAGGTGAGCCAACAGGTTTCCGTGGTTGCCGAAGCAGCGCAACTCCAAACCACTACTTCGGAAGTCTCCGGAAGCGTTTCCCCAACCCAAGTCCAAGAGTTGCCCCTGCTGGGGCGCGACTTCCGTGACTTGACGATGTTGTTGCCCGGTGTCATTCCCATCCCCGCCAGTTACACGCAGGGTTCGGTCACCACATCCGGCCTGCGCTCGTTCCGGATCAGTATTTCCGGCGGGCGGACCACCGAAACCGGTTACTATTTCGACGGTCTGTACATCAATAATCAGAGTGGCTACGCTCCGGCCGGTGTCACCGGCGGCCAGTTGGGCATTGATGCGGTGCGCGAGTTTCGGGTCCTTGTAAATTCCTACACCGCGGAGTATGGCAGGAACAGTGCGGGCGCGGTCGAGATGGTAAGCCGCTCCGGGACCAATACGTTCCACGGTTCCGCGTTTGAATTTTTACGGAATGACAAACTGAATGCCCGAAACTTCTTTGATATCCCGAACAAGGCCCCGCAGCGGAGGAACCA
>ORMF012581102.1_pt1 | contig 16071 bp, 17 predicted proteins | sample 1779871 | NCBI WGS metagenome assembly ORMF01 (sample SAMEA104232316, study PRJEB22302) | groundwater metagenome | biome: forest; feature: aquifer; material: groundwater | place: USA | collected 2011-08-07 | depth 5.4 m
GCCGGGGGACGGTTTGTTTTGGGGCCGCGCCCCCGTCGATGGGCAAGACCGCCTTCATGCTCTGCTTGGCGCTTGCGCAGATGATGGCCGGAATAAAAGTCTTTTTTTTCTCCCTTGAAATGCCGCGTTCTGACATGATTGCGCGCCTAGTCTCGATTGTAACGCGAATCCCGTTGCTCGATATCCTCCAGCGTCGCATCACCAATGAGCAGGCGAGTCAGATTGTCGGCGCCTTACCGACACTATCGCCCTTGCCGGCGGACTGGACCGAAGAGGCGAATCTCAAGCAGATTGTCAGACTCTTCGCGCAGATCGAACCCAAGAGCCGGAGCATCGTCTATGTGGACTTTCTTGGCCTAGTCGAGGTTCCAGGCCTCGACGCTGGGCAATCGTACGCCGTCACCACCCAAGTGGGCTTGGCGCTAAAGCGCGCGGCCATGAATCTGCAAATCCCGATCGTATGCGGTGTCCAGCTCAATCGCCAAGTGGAGATGAGAAAAGAAAAACATCCGCTGCTATCCGACTTTCGCGACTCCGGCCGCCTCGAGGAAATCGGCGACCTTTGCTTGGGCCTCCATCGGCCGGGATTCTACGACGAGAAAACACCCGACGATGAGCTTCAAGTCTTTTGCCTGAAAAACCGCAACGGGCCGCGCGTGAATTACGTTCTTTCCTGGGATGGGCCATGCGCCCGAGCCTCGGAAAAGACGAAATCGTCATGGACGGAGGTCGCCTAGATGCAATTCGTCGCGCCGTACCATCTCATTCCCGGCGGCAACTTTGCCGGTTACTTTCACCCGAATCACTTAGTTGACCTGAGGGCATCCGGCTTGACCGACGATACCATCCGCGCGGCCGGCGTGTACTCGGTGTCTCCCAATACCATCAGCCGCTTTTTCCGCCAAGTCCAGGACGAAATAGAAACAGCCCTATGCTTCCCGTATCAAGGTCGCGAGTTTGCGCGGATCAAACTTTTTCCGGCGCTCGGCAAGATGAAATACAGCCAACCACCGGGAACCGGCGCTCGGCTTTACATGCCGTTTGCCGTGGATGACAGGCCGCTTTATGTGTGCGAGGGCGAGAAAAAAACCTTGTCGGCATGGCAACACGGATTCAACGCGGTTGGAATTGGCGGCATCTGGAATTGGCTTTCAAAAGCGACCCGCTCGCCGATCGCGGACTTGAATCGAATCCGTTGGGACGGGCGCGAGGTGACGATCATTCCCGATTCCGACGTATTCAGCCGCGTGGACTTGCTCCGGGCCATCTACGCTTTAGGCCGCGAGCTTCAGTCACAAGGCGCCAGCGTCTACGTTGCGCAGATCCCGCAAGCAGGAGCCGCAAAGGTCGGGCTTGATGATTTCATAGTCGCCGGCGGTGCGGTTGATAGGCTCGAAGTCTTTGCCTTGAGTCACCGAGTTTTTAAGAGTTGTGACTACTGGCACGGGCAATGGAAATTTAAAAAGGCGCTGAAGGCGGCATGACGACGAACGATATGAGCGAAGCGGCGAAGACCCTTAACCCGTTTGACTTGCTCGTTGAGCAGATCCGCGCGGTCGTGCGCGAGGAGCTCAAAGCGGCAACTATTGCCGGAAGCAAGAACGACAGACTCCTTGACCCCGAAGAGGCGGCAAAGCTATTGTCGGTCTCGGAGGACTGGCTCTATCATCAGGCAAAAAAACTGCCGTTCACTCGGAAGCTGGGACCAAGGTTGTTGCGGTTCAGTTATCAGGGAATGATGAAGTGGATGGAGTCGAAAAAGTTTGGAAGCATTTGAAAGGGGGGACGTATGAGAGGGCAAGGTTCGATTTACCTTCGAGGGGAAACATACTGGCTCCGCTATTCCTGGCGGGGGAAGGAATATCGGGAGTCAGCGGAGACCGGCGACGAAAAGAAAGCTAGAAAGCGGTTACTCAAAAGGATCAAGGCTCTAGGTACGTCCAAGTTTATCGAGCCGAAGGACCAGCGGTATACCCTGGACGATATGATCGGGAAGATCGAGCTTCACTACATGAAAAAAGAGCATCGCTCGTTTAAGAACGTCCAATACAGTTGGCCGTATCTTGAGGCGGGATTTCCTTTTCATCGAGTCGTTGACATCGACAAGGACGCTGTGGAGCGCTACCAGGCGGCGCGGCGCAAGGCCGGGGCCGCACCTGCGACGGTAAACCGCGAGGTGTCCTATTTGAAGCTGGGTTTCAAGTTGCTTGGGGTCACTGTGCCGATGGTTGACAAGCTGGTGGAGGATAACGTCAGAACGGGCTTCATTCGCCTACCTGAATTTAATGCTCTACTGGCTGAGATCGAGGGGGCGGACGTTCGAGACATCATCGAGTTTCTCTACCACTCTGCATGGCGGTCGAGCGAACCTAAGGCGATGCAATGGAGCTGGCTCGATCTTGATAGCTGGACGGTGAGACTGCCGGCGGAATACTCCAAGAATAAAAAACCCCGTACCCTGCCCCTTGAAGGCGCGTTGAGAGATATTATTCAGCGGCGCATTGAGGCGCGGGACTTTGCCTGTCCGTATGTCTTTCACCGGAACGGGCGGTCTATCAAGTCATTCCGCAAGGCATTCGCGGCGGCGGCTAAAGCAATCGGTCAACCGGGACTTGTACCGCATGATATGAGGCGATCAGCGATCAGGAATTTTAGAAAGGCCGGTGTGTCGGAAAGCGACGGGATGAAATTATCCGGGCACAAGACCCGAAGCGTCTATGATCGATATGACATCATCGATGAAGAGGATTCGCGTCAGGCGATGCAACAGGCTCAGAACTACTTACGGCAAGAAGCCGCGAGAAAAGTCATTCCGTTGAAACGGACGGCTTGATGAACCTGTACAATTGGCGCACAAAAGGGCATTTTTCGAGGGTAAAGGCGACACGATTTTTCCTGTACAGGCGATAAATTGAGGTTTGCGAATGTTAGCTAACGGACTGAAAGCAAAACGAAAAGATGGCGGAGAGGGGGGGATTCGAACCCCCGGTACCCTTATTAGGGGTACACACGATTTCCAGTCGTGCACCTTCAACCGCTCGGTCACCTCTCCTTACTAGCAAATGACTCCGCGACGTTTGAAACTTCGAGTGACTCGAAACTACCACAGAGTTTCGCTCTTTTCTACAAACGCGCTTCGGTTTCGCCGTTCGGGCCGACCGGAGTGTCGCCGCCGAAACCGACATGACTTGCCAACCAGATCGGCTATGCCGGTCGATCCCTCGTGAGAGCGGAATGCGCACAGCGGGGCTATTGACTACGCCATTTCGCATTGATATGTTCGCGCCGATTGTTGAACTCGATCCGTCGTTCAGAGGGAGCCCTGGACGGTCGGCAACCGAGCAGGACAAGAATCAGGGTGTTTGGAAACCAGCGGCGCTTGCTTATACTTTTATCGCCGAATCGTACGGAGGGCTCCCATGACGCAATCATCGAGTAAATACAACAATCCCGCCAATATCAGTGACCCACAAGTCGATGACGCTTACAATCGAACCATCGGGCCTCCCGATCTGGCGCGCCTCAGAGCGGATTTCGAAGGCATGAAGCTCATTCCCTGGCGGGATATCTGGAAATCCTTGAACGTGGCAAGAATCCGCGGCAACGGAAAAATGATCGAAGTTTTCTACGACACGCTTTTCAAGGATGCGGTCTTTGACGACCGCGGCGCCTGGTCAATCGAGACAAAAAGACCGCACTGACTGCCACTCTTATTCGCCTCAAGGCGAGCATCTTCTCCGGGGCGTCCCGCCATCTTGGCTTACCTCTCGCCGCCATGTCTGCATTCGTATTCACGCCTTTCGATGTGGCCGAATAGCCGAAGCGCTCCGCGATTACACCCAATCCAATAAATATTCCCGCAGCAAATGAGTCCGTTAAAACTCGCCGCGTGGCAGTATATGCGAACTGTGCGCCGGTCTAATGATCCCGGATTCCGCAGTGGGAAAGTGACGCTGTGAGCGAGGGGCAAACCTTGCGCAACGAAGACAATGCTTTTCTACCCCTGAGCTAAGGACAGCTCTCGCTGCTGTGCGAATTTAGTCGGAATAATAAGGCGTTGTGCCAAGCGGCAGAAAAGACTTTGAAACAGCACCCCTGGGTGTCTTCGCCGCTCCAGGTTCGCCCCTCGCTCATGTTCAACTGCGGAATCCGGGATGATTCAGACAGCACATTAAGCCAACGACCAAACGTGCGGAATTTATTTGAGCGGGCAACGGACTATTAGGGAAATGTCAGTGAACGGCGGCCCAAAAGGTGATTAGGAACTGCGACCGTCCTCGCGCGGGCCTGGCGCCTTAGCGGAACTAGAAATTGCCTAAAATTACTTTTTGCCGGCTTTCTTCGCCGCCCAGAAAGCCTTCAATTTGGCGGACAATTTCGCTTTGGCTGCCGGACTCATGCTCTTCTTCTTGGCCTTGGCAGCGGGTTTGACTGAGAGCGCCGCTGATTTGGCTCGTCGAAGGTTTGCCCATCTGGCTTTTTGAGCAGCGGCAATTTTCCTTTTCACAGAAGCGCTCATGGTCCGGTTTTTCTTTGGCGCGGCTCCCGACATAGCTGGCGCACCGACGATAGCGCGCAGCTCTTTGTTCAGATTCTCGATTTGTTCTTTAATCGCCGCAGCCCGTTTGAGTTGGTTAACTGTCAGATCATGTAAATTCATGGGTTATTTATTAACATTCAATACTGGCAAAAATCAAGCGCTGGCCAGGTGCTACTTGCTGGCGATGACGCCTATGGCCGTCCTCAAAGTAAATACTCTCCGATAATCGCACCGCGAAGAGGTCTTGCCCTTGGCGTCAGTTAGCGCCAGGAGACCATCAAGTAAAGCACTGAACCCTGATCTCTCGGAGTATTATTGGACCGCCTGGAACCAGATTTTACGACTGGCCACAGCGAGATCCATGACTCACGAATGTTTTCAAGATAGTCATGATGTAAAAGTCTGTCGCCACCCGGAAAATGAGTCGCGGCCACCCTCCCCGCTCCTCTTGCAGAGCCACGGGCCGGACAATGATGCCTGAATCAAACTGGCCAGCTTACTAGGATAGATCCTCCGTGGATGTCAAACGGTCAAGATTCCGAGACAGAGACTAGCGTTTTCGCGCCAAGAGGCCAAGACGCAAAGTAGGCGCCCCTATCCTCGGTTGACGCCCGACTGTGGACCTTCTAGTCCGGGATGATCTTTCCTGGGTCCAGGAAAGCGTTGAGTTAGAGCTCGATTTTTTCCCGTTTCACCGTTCGGTAAATCTCGGCTAGTGATTTACCACGCCAGAAACGTTTGATCTCCTTGACGGTATCTCCCTCGCCGCGCTCAAAGTCCACTAAAAAACGAGTGGCCTTAGCGATACCCATTTTTCGTACCAGAGTCTTCCAGCCTTCCAAGATCAATGCCTCTTCAATTTTCTCAGCAGGTTTTCCCATAGGTCACCACCTCATTTTCGCGCCGAAAACTTCGGGATTCATAACTTCCAGAGTACGGACCTCATTTTCGACGACCAGCGAGAGTGGCTTTCCTCTGAATCTTCGACTTTAAAGTGGAGGGTCCAGCTGCGTAACTCCATGCGGCAGCGCATATAACCGCGCTAATGCGGGTCTTCCGGAATTACGGTGAAAGACTATTCACCACAGAGACACGGAGTACGCAGAGTTCGAGTATTTTATAATCAAAAACTCTTTTCTCCGCGACCTCAGCGTCTCAGCCTTGAAATTTGTGGCTGATCCGTCCTTTGGCGGACTTTGGCGGATCCGCGGTGCAATTTCCGAGTCCTTGCAATGAATCAGCGTTGGCAAGGTTAGCCACACCGACGCTTGAATATCTCCTAATGATTAGAACACAAAACGAGAACCTCGTGGCGCCTCCTTTCGGTCCCTCCTAACCCGTTTACCTCTAACCTGCCTTTTCAGCTTTGCGCGGATAGAGCGCGTCGACCATCGCACGCTTATGATACAACGGCGTGCCGAGATACTGATACAGCGAATGCGCCAAGACGCTGTGCGCCATCAAAGGATGTTTGTAATCGGTTCCAGGCCCGGCGAACACCATGTGCGAAAAGTTGCACGACTGATAGTACGCTTCGCTGGCCACCGCCTTGGCTTGATGCACGCTCGCCGACGCTTCGATTCCTGAATCGATCTTCCAAAGAGTCTCGTAAGTAATCCAGCGCGCGCCGTCCAGGTGAATTGAAATATCGACGCAATGATCCTGCACCCGCTGGAAGCGCCCGATGGGCTGGCCGAAAACCACCCGCGTGCGAGTGTACTCATTGGTCATTTCGAAAATTTCCTGGCAGGCGCCGACTTTGAAGGCACAGAGAATCGGCAGCGCCTTTGCGAGCGCGCGTTCAACTACGCCCCAGTCGCCGATGAAGTTGTCCGCGGCAACCGCCACATTGTCGAAGCGGACTTCCGCGGCGCCGATCATAAAACCCAAAATCGGCTTGACCGACACTCCCGGCGCGTTTCTGTCGACCAGCGCAAGCACGACTCCGCCGTTCTCCGCGCGCGCGGCGCAAATAAAGCTGGTGGCCGCGTCGGCATCGCAAACGAAACGCTTCGTCCCAGTTAACCTGAAACCGACGCTTGTTTTACTCAGGCGGGTTTGCACCGATCTCGGTCCCCACTGAATGGGATCGTCCGAAACCGCGGGAATGACGACGGCCCGGCCGCCGCAAATTTCCGGCAGCAGCGTCCGCTTCTGCTCCTGGGAGCCGCCCGCCAAAATAATCCCGGCCGCCAGAACACCCGATGAAAAATAAGGTCCGGGCAGCGGCCCCCGGCCGAGCTCTTCAAACACTACGGCACAATCCGTACAGGAGGCGCCAGCGCCGCCGTATTCTTCGGGCAGCATCATGCCAAGCCAGCCGACCTCGGCGGTCTTTTTGTATACCTCCGGGAGAAAGGCGATCTTCTTCTCGAACCAGTCGGTGATCACATAGGAGGGCGCTTCGGCTTTCAAAAAGTCCGCCGCCACTTTTTTCATCATGCTCTGATCTTCGTTTAGTCTAAGATCCATAAATCACGATCCTTTCTATTCCATGGCGAGCGCAAGATCGGACAGGACAACCACGGGGTCCGAATTCGCTATTTGCGACCCCGTGGGCGCGATGAATCGCGCCCCTACTATGCGTTCTTTGCGGCCATTATCTCTTAAACTGTCGTCGGCGCGGTTTCCTGCGACGGGCGACCGAGGCCGAGTCGGCGGGCGATGATCAACCGGTCCGTGTCCAAAGTGCCGCCGCCGTGGAGCCAGCCGGGCCCGCTGCGCACGGTGTATTCGAAATCGGCCACTTCATGAACCGAGCCATCCGGCACCAACGCGTCGTAGCCTAGAATCCGTTGCACTCGCTCGGAGTTTCTTAGACGCACCATCCTCTGGTAGTAGATGAATTGGGCGCCCCCGTAAGGATGCGGATCGCGCACATAGCGGTGCCAGAAATTGCGCAAGCCCATTAATCTCTGGACATCGAGGTCGATGAGCAGATCGGCAATTTCATCGCGGACATCTTGATCCTCCATGATGCTATCACCGTCGAATTCTGTTTTCTGGCAGCGCTCTATGAGCCGTTTGAATAGCGGGTTCTCCGCCACGCTGCCGCCGCCGCCATGTTCGAGCTCCAAATAGCTGTTGGCGACTTTCCAACCATTGTTCTCGCCGCCGACCAGATATTTCGCCGGCACCCTCACGTTGTCGAAAAAAACGGCGTTTTTGATTCCCATCATCAGGTTCATATGTTGAATCGTGATGCCAGGCAGATTCGCAGGGATGTAAAGCCAGCCGAGGTTCTCGTGGCGCTTGCCAGCGGGATTGGTGCAGACAATCGTCCAGAGAAAATCGGGCGGCAGATGGTGACCGACCATGACCTTTTGGCCGTTGACGACGAAATGATCGCTGTCGCGAATCGCTTTGGTCTGGCAGTTGGCGAGATCACTGCCGCCCTGCGGCTCTGTGAGAACTTGCCACACCGCCAACTCGCCGCGCATCATCGGCGGCAAAAGCTCCATCTTTTGCTCCTCCGTGCCAAACTTCAGCACCGCGGGAGCGACCAGCCGAGCTAGCGTGTAGAAGACCGATCCCAGCGGCAAGCCGTAGCGGTCGATTTCGGTCTCGACGACAAACTGATGGTCGAGGCTCAGACCGGCACCGCCGTATTTCACCGGATAGGTTGGAAACAACCAGCCTCTTTTTCCTAACTTGGTTGCCAACTGCCGGCGAAACTTGTACTCCTCATCATTTTCACGGGTCGACCAGATCCCCGACCAGCGCAGGTGCTCGCTGCCGCGCATGTTTTCCGCTAGCCAGTCGCGCACCTCTTTGCGAAATGCGCTGATCTCCGGCGTGTCCGGTTGTAAGCTGAAATCCATATGTCAATCTCCTTTCCCGTAGCCGCCTCGACCATCGAGCAGCTCCTACTCTTTGCTTCTACTACAACAGGCCTTGAACAGGCAAAGCATAAATCTAATCAAAAAGCGAAACTGCCACGCGTTGCATCATCTTACGGTTGTGATAAACGACTCCCATGAAAGGACCGGGGCATGGACAAGAGAGTTAATTTTCTTTTCATCATCACCGACCAGCAGCGCGCGGATCATCTCGGTTGCTACGGCAACGCGGTCGTGCGAACGCCGAACATCGACGGCATCGCCAGGTCGGGAACCCGCTTCGACCGCTTCTATGTCGCGACGCCGATATGCATGCCGAACCGCGCGACTTTGATGACCGGGCGCATGCCCTCGCTGCATGGGGCGCGCCAAAACGGCGTTCCGCTATCGCTCACCGCGACGACCTTCGTCGATATCATGCGCGCAGCGGGTTACGACACCGGGCTTATCGGTAAGTGCCACCTGCAAAGCATCAACGATGCGATACCGAGAATCGGCATGCCGGAGCCCGACCCCAATCGCGTAGTGCCGCCGGAAAACCTACGCGAAGCCGATAAAACGTGGCCGCTGCACGGGCGCTACGATCAGGAGCTTCCTTCGACCTGGCGCAATGAACCGGACTTCGAGCCGGCATTACCCTATTACGGTTTCGATCACGTCGATCTCGCCATCGGCCATGGCGACAAGACCGTCGGCCACTATGAACGCTGGCTCAAGGCGCCCCATCCAGCCCCCGCCTCTCTACGTGGCGCGCAGAATCAACTGCCGGGCAACGATTACGTCGCGCCGCAGGCCTGGCGCACGCGAATTCCGGAAGAGCTTTATTCGACCTCCTACGTCGCGGAGCGGACGATTGCTTTTCTAGAACGGTACTCGGCAGACAGCGGCAGACCATTTTTTCTTCAGTGTTCCTTTCCCGATCCTCACCACCCGTTCACGCCGCCGGGAAAATACTGGAAAATGTACGATCCAAGATCGATTTCGCTGCCCCAGTCATTCCAATCGGGCGAGCGACCGATCCCGTCCCACCTGCAAGAACTATACGACGAGCGCGCGCTAAACAAAGCCAACATAGACGGGCAACGAACGTTTGCAGTGAACGAGCGCGAGGCACGCGAGGCGATCGCGCTTACCTACGGCATGATCACGATGATCGACGACGCCGTCGGCCGGATTCTTTCCCGGCTCAAGAGCCTCGGCTTGGCTTCGAACACGGTGGTCATTTTCACCACCGACCACGGCGACTTCATGGGCGATCACCAGTTGCTGCTAAAGGGTGCGCTGCACTATCGCGGCTTGGTTCGGGTCCCATTTATATGGAGCGACCCTGCCACCGAACGGAAGGGTCTACTTAACTCTGGGCTTTGCGGCACACTCGACTTGGCGCGCACGATTCTGGACCGCGCGGGTCTGGCGGGGCACAACGGCATGCAGGGTGAGAGTCTTCTGCTCGCGGTCGAAGGGAAGGCTACGGATCATGCTTCGCTGATTATCGAAGAACATCAGCGGCGCGGCGACATGGGATTCAAGAACAACTTTCGCGCGCGCAGCTTGGTCACCGAGGATTTTCGTCTGACTCTTTACGAGGGCGTGGACTGGGGCGAACTGTATGATATCTCCAGCGATCCGCACGAGCTGAACAACCTGTGGGACGATCCGAAGTCGAAGAGTTTGCGTGCCGAACTGACCGAAAAGCTTGCGCGCAAGATGATGGAACTGGCGGATTCAAGCCCGCTGGCGACGCACCACGGACCGTAGGGGATCGATATCTGTTTAAGGTTCCAAGTTCAAAGTTCCGGGTTTCAACTCGAAACCTTGAACCCGAAACTCGGAACCGCGCAGTGCTACGGTTTTACGGCTGACGCGATCAGCGCCGGCATCGGCAGCTCGACGCTATCGCCTTTCGTGTATTTCACCAGCTCCGCGCGTATCGCCTCGCGGATTTTTCCTAAGACGGTCGGCTTTTGTGCGCGCAGCAAGCCGGCCGTGCGCACCGTGCTGTCTTTCATGGCGTTGAACAAACCATCTTCGGCGGGCAGACGCCACAGCTGCGGGACTTTCGTAACCGTCGGCGACTCGAAACCCGCCAGAAGCAAAGATTGGCGGCATTCTTCGGTGTCGCTGTAGCGGAAAAACGGCGGCCCTTCCGGCAGCTCGATTCTCGGCTCGCCATAGGCTTCGACGGCGCGTAGCACGATGCCGAAACCGATCGTTTCATCGGGCTTGGCCCAGACTGAGAAGGCGAATCGACCGCCCCTTCGAACCACGCGATGAGCCTCGACCAAGGCATGTTCGGGCCGTGCCAGGTGCAGGATACCGAAATTCATCACCGCAGCCTCGAACAAACCATTGCCGAGAGGCAATTCTTCGGCGTCTCCTTCGCGGAAATCCAGATCAGGATGGAGACGGCGTGCCTGGTCGACCATGCCCTTGGAGAAGTCCACACCGAGCGGAATGGCGCCGCGCTTGGCGGCCGCAGCGGCGACGTAGCCCGGTCCGCTGGCGATATCGAGAAGCTTCATTCCCTTCTTGACGCGCACGGCGTCGAGCAGCGGTCCGATCGCTTGAGTCGTGAGGCTACCGAAAGCTTGATGATAACCGTCAGGGATGCTTTCCCAACCCGCCCGCTCAAAAGCATGAAATTTTTCCAGTTCGAGAATCACAGTTGTTCCTCACGGTCATTGATGGCCAATTTCTACATCGCCTGGCGCGCGTTGTAAACGGCTTGCTTTCTGATTCTGAGTTCCCAGTTAGTTTGAGCGTCTTGTGTTGACGGCAGGCTTGGATGTGCATCCTCCTTGGCAAAAAGCCACGAGTGTAGACCCGTGGATGTATGGGGCTTTGTTCGCCACAACTAATCCTTCCCCCAGCGCCAGCATGGTTTTTCTCCTTTGAGGTAGCAAATGATTATCAGAACTATCGACAACGTTCCGGCATAACCAACGTAAAGCCCGGTATGTTTTGCTACGAGGAACGCCCCTCCGAAAAGCAAACCCAGGTAAGTTGTAAGCACCACCCATCCCTGCCAACAGTTGGGCAGTCCCCAGCCCCAACCATACTTCTTGGCTGGGAACCATACCGTTCTTTCGGTCGGTTGCATTTCCCTGTTTCCCACCAAATCGAACGATCGCCCGCCCCTCTTAACGATTCTGCCGCCACTCGGCTTGCCACAACCGATCCAATTCGGAAGCCACCGTCGGCGGCGGCGCGCCGATCAAAGTCGTCCTGCCCCGTTCGTAGATTTTTCCGTACACGACTCCCTGCGCGGCCGAATAGAGCAGCACGGTGTTGTTGTCGCCACAGTCGTGATTCTTGCAGGAACTCGCCAACACATACTCCGTGCCGCCGATTTTGACTTTCTTGTTCGACGGGCTCGGGCCGTCGAGCTGCGCGAGCCAGGTTTCTTTGACCTTGGGCCCGAGCGCCTTGTAGTAGGCAGCCTTGAACTTGGGATCGACGATCAGCGCCCCCGCGTCGCCCACCGTGTCGGTTTGAGGCGCGGCCGCCGCAGGCGCTGGCGCGCTCTCTTTCCTGATGGGTTCACAGCTATAATACTTACGTCCGAGCAACGCCTTGCCGAGCGCCGCTTGAACCTTGGTATCGCCATCGAGCTTGATGTATTGGCCGGACTTGTCGCGATAGACGATAAACAGCAATTGCAAACTATCGCGCAGCTCGCTCACCAGCGCGACTTGGTAGTTCGGCGGCGGCGATTGTCCAAAGAAGGAATAAGCGGCCTGCACGTTTCCCCCCGTCAGGCGCTTGTTCCCCTGCTCGACCATCAACGCGTCGGCGACGACGCGCAGCCGCGGCGCCGAAGTATTGCCGCATTCGGACGAATAGATACCGCCGTAAAGCTTGAGCACTTCGGCGTCCAATTTGCCTTGCGCCGAGGCCGGCACAACGGCCGCCACCAATGCGGCGGCGCCAATCAACCAACGAAATATCCTCACGCGAATTCCTCCATCTCAACTGTCGGAAAATCACACACTAATACTTAACCTCCACCAAAAACAATCCGCACGCCGGGGCCGTCGCTCCGGCTTTGGTGCGGTCGCGCGCTTCGAGCAATTCTCGGAACGACTGCGGCGCGCGCAGGCCGCGGCCGACATCCACTAGCGTACCGACGATGTTTCGCACCATGTGGCGGAGAAAAGCGGTCGCTTCGATGGTGAAGACCAAGATCTCGTCTCTATGATCTAGCGAGACGCGGTAGATTGTTCTAACAGGGTGCGCCGCGTCGCAACCGGCGGCGCGGAACGAGGAGAAATCATGTTCGCCGAGCAGGCAATGAATCGCCTCGCGCATAGCCTGCAAATCCAGCGGCTCGTGCAGACGCCAGGCGCGGTTCAAATGGAACGGGGAAGGCGTGGAGCGATTGAGGATGCGATATTCATAGACCCGCGCGCGGCCGTCGCGGCGGGCGTCGAACGAATCCGCGACGATCTCGACTTCTTTGATCGTAATGTCACTCGGCGTGAGCGCGTTGAGGGCGCGCTGGATACGGTACGGATCGAAATCCTTGTCCGAATGGAAATTGACTACTTGCCCCAGCGCGTGCACGCCCGCGTCGGTGCGCCCTGACCCGGTGACACGGGCGGGTTTTCTCAGAAATGTCGAAACGGCTCGTTCGAGAACCGATTGGATGGTTTCGCCGTTGGGCTGGATCTGCCAGCCATGGTAATTTGTCCCATCGTATTCGACGGTGAGTTTGATATTCACGGAGAGCGTGCGTGGTTCGAGTAGCGACCTTCGATTTGAAACCGGCAACCCGCAGATTTATGACTTGGGAATGTCTTTCTTGGGATCGAGGAAAGGTTTATGCACGACCTTGGCCGGGCGCCCCTTCGTTCGCGGTACCATCACCGTGAACTTCGTTCCCAACTCCGCGTGTTCGATGGGCAGCATCGCGTAGCCGATATTCTGCTTCAAGCGCGGCGAATAGATCGCGGAGGTCACGTAGCCGATATCCCCACCTCCGTTCCGCACCGGCCACCGGGTCATATTGAATTCGATGGGCCGCCCGCCGATCTCGACACCGACCAACTTTCGCCGCACCCCCTGAGACTTAATCCGCCGTAGACTCTCTTTGCCAATGAAGTCGTCGCGTTTTTCAAGGTCCACAAGCCAGCCAAGTCCGACTTCGTAGGGATTGTTCGCGAGCGTCATGTCCGCGCCGTAGTTGAGAATCCCCGCCTCGATACGCCGGATGTCGGAGGGTCCGGTAGGAGCGATCTTATAGCGCCGCCCTGTCTTAAGGATTTTCTCCCAAAGTTCGACACCTCGAGTCGGATCGCAGAGGAAAATCTCGTAACCAACCTCGCCGGTCCAGCCCGTCCGCGTGATCACCAGAGGGATGCCGTCGAGCTTCGACCCGATGAAATCATAATAGGGAAGATTCAAGATGCTCGCGCCGAACAGGTCGCCCATCAGAGCCCTGGACTTGGGTCCCTGTATTTGCAGAGGGAAAACATCGACCTCGCGGACCTCAACTTTAAGGCCGCCCGCCAGGGCGACACCTTTGGCCCACAGGAGAACATCGCTGTCGGCCAGGGCAAGCCAAAATCGATTTTCGCCCAAACGCAGCAGCACCGGGTCGTTAATGATGCCGCCGTCCTCCGCCGTGATCAGCACATATTTAGCTTGGCCGACCCGGCACTTGTGAAGATCGCGAGGGGTGAGCTTGTTGACAAGCGTAAAGCCATCCGGCCCCCTGATCTCGACGATCCTCTCGACGCTCACGTCCCATAGGGTCACATCGCGAACCAGCTTCCAGTATTCTTTGACCGGGTCGCTGTAGCAGTTCGGCAAATACATGTGGTTGTAAACCGTATAACCTTTGCAGCCGTACCGTTGGGTGGCTTCAAAGTATGGCGAGCGGCGTACCCGCGCGCCGCGGCCGATCTTCGAAATGTCAAAGGCTTTAGCCATATATTAGATACCTAACTTGGAAAGGTTGAACCGAACGACTCCAGGAAAATTTATCTCGCCAAGGCGCCAGTGAAACAAAATCCAAAATCCGAAGCACCAAATCCGAAACAAACCGCAGCCAAATAAACCCAAAACCGAAGAAAATCCAAAACCCCGAATTTAGCTTCAAGTAGTTTGAAATTTTCTATTTTTTGAACATTTGAATTTGTTTCGAGTTTCGTGCTTCGGATTTCGTGCTTCGAATATTGGTCCTTTGTGTCCCTTCGACTTCACTCAGGACATGCTTGGCGAGAGACATGCTTTTTTCCGACCTCTTGTGCGTTTCCGAATTTCAAACGCTATTAGCTAGAGGTGATCGCGGATAAGAATCTCGGCGATCTGGACGGCGTTGAGCGCAGCGCCCTTGCGCAGATTATCCGCAACGATCCACAGGTTGAGGCCGTTGGCCACGGAATTGTCGTCGCGTATTCTGCCGACGTAGGTCGCGTCCTTGCCGGTGGCGTCGATCGCCAGCGGGTAAACGTTATTTTCCGGCTCGTCGGCGACGATCACACCGGGAGCCTCGCGCAAGATTTTCCTGGCCTCCGCGGCGGACAACTTGACGACGGTTTCGACGTTGACCGACTCCGAATGGCTGCAAAAGACCGGCACCCGCACCGTCGTCGCGGTGACGGCCAGCGACGGCTCGCCGAGAATCTTGCGGGTTTCATTGATCATCTTCAACTCTTCCTTGGTGTAGCCGCCCTCGGTAAAGACGTCGATATGGGGAATGCAATTGAACGCGATCTGGTGCGGAAATTTTTCCTTCTTTAGCTCCCGGCCGTTGAACAATGCCGCCACCTGCTCGCTTAGCTCTTCCATCGCCTTTCTGCCGGCGCCGGACACCGATTGGTAGGTGGAAACCACGACGCGCTTGATGCGCGCCGCGTCGTGCAGCGGTTTAAGCGCGACGACCATTTGGATCGTCGAGCAGTTGGGGTTGGCGACGATCCCACGGTTTCTATAGTTGGCAATTTCCTGCGGATTGACCTCCGGCACAACCAGGGGAATGTCCGGCTCCATGCGAAAATATCCGGTATTGTCGACCACCACGGCGCCCGCGGCCACCGCGAGCGGCGCAAACTTCGCGCTGACGCTGCCGCCGGCGGAAAAAAGGCCGATGTCGATGTCCTTGAAGGAATCCTCTTTTAGAACATGCACGCGGTGCTGTTTGCCCTGAAACTCGAGCAACTGCCCCGCCGAACGTTCGGAGGCCAATAGCCGCAGCTCGCCCACGGGGAACTCCCGCTCTTCGAGCACCTCGCGCATCTGCTCGCCGACCGCACCGGTGGCGCCGACCACCGCAACGTTGTACTTTTCTTTTTTCATGATCTTCTCTACTTGTTACTTTGCCTAAATACGTTCATCAAGTTGGCGAGTCGAGGATGGAGGATAGAGGATGGAAGATAGATAATCGCGATCCTCGATCTTCTATCCTCGATCCTCTATCTTCGACCCTCGATCTTCTCCCTCACCAACCGGCCCATCTCTTTGCAGCCGACTAGCTTGCGTCCTGGCTCTTGGATATCCGCCGTGCGGGAACCTTCGTCGAGCACGACTTCGACGGCCTTTTCAACACGGTCCGCCGCCGCGCCCTGGTCAAAAGAATGGCGCAGCATCATCGCTACGCTTAAAATCGTCGCCAGCGGATTCGCCTTGTCCTGGCCCATTATATCCGGTGCGGTGCCGTGCACCGGCTCCTCCATGCCCACCCTGCCCCCC
>ORMF011523600.1_pt1 | contig 16065 bp, 13 predicted proteins | sample 1779871 | NCBI WGS metagenome assembly ORMF01 (sample SAMEA104232316, study PRJEB22302) | groundwater metagenome | biome: forest; feature: aquifer; material: groundwater | place: USA | collected 2011-08-07 | depth 5.4 m
CGAGCAGCCACTGCAACTGTTCCAGCAACCGGAGATTCTCCAGGGCTTCCTCCGGCGAAATCCTCCGCGCGACCGTCTCTGTGACCGTCAGGAACTCCGGAAAACTCAGCCGTTCCGGCCCCATCCCCAGCGTCCGCAGCCACACGTCCCGGAGCCACCATTGCAGGCCCAGCAGCAAACTGGCGCGCTGCCGGCGGTATTCCGCCTCGATTGCCGCAGCCAACTCATCCTCCCACTTCTTCTCCAGTTGCGGCTCGAGATCCTCGTAACGCTCCAGGGGCGACGCCGCGCCCAGCCGTTTCTCGATGCCCGCCTTCAACTCGCCCAGCTTGGCCAGCAGGCTGCCGAGCAAATGGTAACGGCCCAGCACGCCCTTCTGATTCGTCGCCGCCCGCTCGCCGAAAGTTTTCAGCCACGCCTCCTCCTCCGCCTCCGTCGGCCGGCTGCTCTCGGCGGCGAAGTTCAGCCGGAGGCAGCGCGAAAGGATCGTCTCCAGCATCCGTTGCGGTTCGGTCGAAAGCAGGATCAGCACGGACTTCGCGGGCGGCTCCTCCAGCGTCTTCAAAAACGCGTTCGCCGCATGCACGTACAGGCGATCCGCCGCCACGATCACGCCGATCTTGTATTGCGCCTCCGTCGGCTTGAGCTGCACGACGTGGATGAGGTCCCGCACCTGGTCGATGGTGATGATGCGCGACTTGGATTCCGGCCGAATCCACTGCACATCGGGGTGATTGGCCGAATCAGTCTTGCGACAGCTCAAACAGTGGTCGCAGCTATCCAGCGTCACGTGGTTCGGGCCCCCCGCAACCGCGGGCGGCTCGTGGCAATTCAAAGTCTTGGCCAGCGTGCGCGCGACTGCTTCGAGCGGCTCCAAACGGGCGCCGGTGAAGAGATACGCGTGCGCCAGCCGCCCCTTGGCCAGCGAGCGCTGGAGCAACTGCACCGCCTGCTGCTGGCTTGGAAACTCAGCGAAGGACATGCGCCGTCAACTTTTCGTGTGCTGAAAAACTCTTCATCATCGCCGTTCGTGCAGCGCCAGCTTGTGTTTCGCGTCGCCCGAAGGCCAGAGGAAAATTTGAAGAGAAGCTCAAAGAGCAAAGCTCAAAGTTCAAAAGAATCTCCAATTGCCAAGTTCCAAACCCTCGACAACCCGCAGCCCTTGAAGCTTGGAGCTTGGACCTTGGGATTTATTTTGAGCTTTGACCTTTGACCTTTGAGCTTCGCGGCAGGCTTCCTCAGCCGCTTTCCGAGCACCACTGCGCAACCGCCTCCGCGAACTCACTGCCGCACCATTCAGCGTTCGATGTTCAGCGTTCGATGTTCGATGTTCACGTGCGGCGTCCTCCGCTCCCTCCCTCCGCGAGTTCCCACCCGCCCTCATTTCCCCTCTCCTCCTTCCACCCGCCACGGGATCACCACCCGCACCACCAGCCCGCCGTTCTCCCCATTCCGCAACTCGAAGCTGTGTTCGTCGCCGTAGAGATGCTGGAGCCGGGCGCGCGTGTTCGACAGGCCAACGCCCTCTTCCGGCATCCCATCGTCCGGCAAACCCACACCGTTGTCGCGGACTTGCAGCACGAGCCGGTCGTTCTCCCGCCGCGCGCTCAACTCGATCTGCCCCACCGTCGCCTTCGGCGCGATCCCGTGACGGATGGCGTTTTCCACCAGCGGCTGCAACACCAGGTTCGGCACCTGCACAGCCAGCGTGTCCGGCGCGATGTCCTTCCGCACTTGCAGCCGGTCGCCGAAGCGCGTCTGCTCGATCTCCAAGTAGCTTTCCAGAAACTTCAGTTCGCGCCGCAGCGGCACCTCTTGTTCGTCGGAGCTTTCCAGCGCGTACCGCAGCAGGTCGCTCAGCCGCGTGATCATGCTGTCCGCGGCCTCGACGTCCTTGTGCATGAGCGACGAGATCGCGTGCAGCGTGTTGAACAGGAAGTGCGGATTGAGCTGCATCTGGAGCGCCTGGAGCTTCGCCTGCGCCAGCCGCTTCTCCAGTTCCGACGTGCGCAGTTCCCGCTCGTGGTAACGGCGGTAATAGTCCAGCGCGTGCCACACCGCGATGATGACCCAATAGACCAGCAGGTTGATATGAAACGTCTTCGTGAGCAACGGCAATGCGTCTGCGAACGGCACCGACTGGCCGCCCGCCCAGCTCTGCACCTGGCCGATCCACGCCCGCAGGACCATGTACGCCAGCGAAAACATGCCGCTCGCCAGCAAGTGGACCACTGCGCGCGCGCCCCATTTGGCCCGCTCGAAGTGGAACCGCCGCGCCACCCGCATCGCCGGCAGTGAGAGCAGCGCGAACACGTACCAATCCGCCAGCGAATAACTCAGCGCCTGTCCCCAAGTCACCGGCCGCCCGATCTTCGAGCTCGACAGGTAAAACTGACTGGCAAACGACAGCCCGATCAGCGTCCAGATGCCGAAGGCCAGCGCCCAGCGCCATCCGCGTCGTTCAATGACATGCCCGTTCATGCAGCGGAGTTTTGACACGCTTACTCGAAATCGCCACAATGCGAAAGATGAATGTTGGCGACAAGTTGTGCGACCTTTGCGTCTGTCCGGCAAAGAAGCTAGTCGTCAGGTTCGGTTTGATCCTTGCCGCCAGCCTTCTGCTTGCGCTCGACGGCTGCGGACGAGCTCATCCTGCAGTCAGGCTAGCGCAGGTTGAGTTCGCGGAACGTAATCCTGGGTCGAAGATAGTGAGCGCACGGGCTCGGGAAAGCGATGCAGACCACGTGTGTGTTCGCATCAGGTTCGTCCACACTCCGGCGAGTTCATTCCCACCTAGAGCTGGGGTCTGGGAGATGGAGATGGGTTACGAGAGGGAAGACACCGGATGGAGACTGGTCTATCAAAAAGGCTCCAAGTACATCAAGCCAGCGTTCTGAACCATGACTTCAAAACCCGAACCCGAGTTAAGCAGTGCTCTGACCGAAGACTCAGCACTCCTCCGACAAATTCGCGGCCCGCGGATGGGTCGTCATCGGTGTGTTGATCGTCGGGCGACATGCCTCATGAGTTTCTCGAACTGCCGAACCTCCACGCAGACTTTTACGGGCGGTTCGGAGATATATTCTGTGTTTTCACACGATGAGACGTGCCTGCAAATGTGACTCCTTGGAGCGGGCGGCCGAGGATACGAAGTGCCCTGTCGAGTTCGACGACGAGCTTAATGAGTATCACATCACTCTCGAGGATGACGGCTACATGGTGATTCGCTACTGCCCGTTCTGTGGAGGTCGAGCGCCCGATTCCAAACGTTCCCGCCTCTTCCACATGCTTACGGACGATGAGCGCCGACGCCTTTGCGATCTTACCAAGGGCACGCGGACCCTCCAGGACGTGACTGCCGCGTTCGGTGAGCCGGAGATCAGGCAGCCGGTCGGCATGGTCGTGACCATGCCGGAACGAGACGGCAGCCCGGAGACAACCAAGAGCTATCCAGTGCTGATCTACACGAAGCTGTCGGACATTGCGAATGTCCACGTCACCGTCTATCCTACCGACAAAGTCGCCATCAGCTTCCAAGGGAAGGCAGTAAAAGAGGAGACCGCTTAACACCGCGCACATTTGCACCCGATGATCAATTCGCCAGCCAACAACCCTGGCCAACCGGACCCTCCACCTCGGGAGGACTTCACTGGCAGAATGTTCGCCTGGGCGATCCTCGCGTTGGTGGTGATGGTCCTCATCGGCGTCGCGATGCTGTTTTATCGGACTTGGAAAGCCCAGATGAAGCCGGCACAAGTAACCTCGACCAGTGCTGCCGTCCGACCGAATGTTTCGGCGAAGGAAATCCCGACAGCCAAATTCACCGACATCACGGCTTTGGCCGGCCTTACTTTCGTCCACACCAATGGCGCCTACGGCGAGAAACTCCTCCCCGAAACCACCGGCGGCGGTTGCGCCTTCTTCGACTTCGATAACGACGGCGACCAAGACATCCTGTTCATCAACTCGACTTGGTGGCCGTGGAAGAAGCCAGAAGGCAAACCGCCGCCGACGCTGGCCCTTTACCGCAACGACGGCACCGGCCATTTCCAAGACGCGAGCGCCGGCTCCGGCCTGGACGTAAGCCTCTACGGCATGGGGTGCGCGATCGGCGACTTCGACAACGACGGCGCGGCGGACGTCTTCGTCACGGCCGTCGGCGGCAGTCGCCTTTTCCGCAATCTTGGCCACGGGAAGTTTGCCGACGTGACGGCGCAAGCCGGCGTCGGCGGCGCGGGCACCGAGTGGAGCACCAGCGCCTCCTGGCTCGATTACGACAACGACGGCGACCTCGATCTGTTCGTCTGCAATTACGTCCGCTGGTCCCACGAGATCGACCTGCAGGTGAACTACCAGCTCCCTGGCATCGGCCGCGCCTACGGGCCGCCGATGAACTTCGCCGGCTCGTTCCCCTACCTCTACCGCAACGACGGCAATGGGCGCTTCACCGATCTCTCCGCGGCCAGCGGCATCCAGATCAAACATCCCGCGACCGGCCTGCCGCTGGCCAAGTCGCTCGGCGTCGCGCCGGTCGATCTCGACGGCGACGGCTGGCTCGACTTGATCGTTGCTAACGACACCGTGCAGAACTTCGTGTTCCACAACGAGCGCAACGGCACGTTCAAAGAAAAGGGCGCCACGTCCGGCCTCGCCTTCGACACCTACGGCGGCGTGCGCGGCGCGATGGGCATCGACTCCGCGCGGTTCCAGGACGACAACACGCTGGCCATCTCCATCGGCAACTTCGCCAACGAAATGACCGCGCTCTACGTCGCGCGCGACAACCCGATGCTCTTCACGGACGAAGCCATCGCCCAAGGCATCGGCCACGTCAGCCGCTCCGTGCTGACCTTCGGCGTGTTCTTCTTCGACTACGACCTGGACGGCTGGCTCGATCTGCTAACGACCAACGGCCACGTCGAAAACGAAATCAACCGTGTGGACCCGCATCAGCAATACCGCCAATCCGCCCAGCTCTTCTGGAACGCGCGCGGACGCCGGGCCAGCGCGGGATTCCTGCTGGTCGGCGCCGACAAATGCGGCTCGGATCTTTTCCAACCGATCGCCGGCCGCGGCTCCGCGTTCGCGGACATCGACGGCGACGGCGACCTGGACGTGCTCATGGCCCAAATCAACGGCCCGCCGGTGCTCCTGCGCAACGATCAGAAACTCGGCCATCACTGGGTGCGCTTCAAACTCGAAGGCACGAAGTCCAACCGCGACGCCATTGGCGCCTGGCTCAAAGTCCGCGTCGGCGGCAAAACCGTCCTGCGCCAAGTGATGCCCACGCGCAGCTACCTCTCGCAATCCGAGCTGCCCGTCACCGTGGGCCTGGGAAAAGCCGATCGCGTGGACCTCGTCGAAATCGTCTGGCCCGACGGCTCGGTGCAAAAGGTCAACGGGGTGAAGATCGACTCGCTCAATAGAATCCAGCAGGCGACGCCGTAACGGCAGGTTGTTGCCCTCCGCGTTCCTTTGGGTCAGTACTTCCGAAGCCCGCCTGACCAGCCGTTGGTTTGAAGGGCGTGCCGCCGCGAGCGCGCGCGGCACCGGCCAGCTTTCTCCTATGCCGCCGCCGCTTGCTTGGTTACTTTGCGTACGTAGGCCTGCTTCGCGTAGAAGCGCGTTTCTTTGGCGCCGAGCAGCAGGCCGGCCGAGCCGATGTCGCAGTCGAGCAGCGGCCAATAAACGCTCGAACCGGTGATCTCGAACGTCTCGCGCTCCTCTCTGCTGGCGAGCAGAAGCGTGGGATAAAAAGCCAGCGGCACACTCACGGTCCGTCCGTCCACGAGCTCAAAGCCGAGACGGTCGTCGCTGATGCGCACCGCAGAAATCTCAACGTTCAAGTCGCTCATTCCATTTCTCGATGATCAAGGTTTCGTTGGCGGCGAGGAGTTCGATGATTTCCATGAGATCGTGCTCCCGAAATCGGCGGTTCCACGCCAGCCGCGCGAGCGATTCTGGCCGCTACTCGTGCCGCAGCGCTTCCACCGGGTCCATGTTCGCCGCGCGGAAGGCGGGGTAGAGGCCGAAGACGATCCCCACCAGCCCCGAAATTGTGAAGGCAATCATCGGCGACCACAACGTCACGATCGTCTTCATCTCGGAGAACAGCGTGACGAAATACGGGATCGCGAGGCCGAGCGCGACACCGATCAGGCCGCCGGTGCCGGAGAGCATCACGGTTTCGACGAGGAATTGCGTGACGATGTCGCGGCGTTTGGCGCCGAGCGCGCGGCGGATGCCAATCTCTCGCGTGCGCTCGGTCACGCTGGCGAGCATGATGTTCATGATGCCGATGCCGCCGACCAGGAGCGAGATCGCCGCGATGGAGCCGAGGACGATGTTGAAAATCTGCTTGGTCCGCTCGGCGCGTTTGAGCAGCTCCAGCGGGATGACTACGTCCCAATCCTTCTTCTTGTGGTTCTTCTCCAGCATGTCCTTGATCGTCGCGGCCACGTCCATCACGTCTTCCATCCGTGCGACCTTCACGGTGACCTCGTGCAACTGGACCTTCTGCGACTCGAAGCTGCCGCTGCGGCGCTTCATGATTGTTTCGCCGAAACGGGCGCGCGCCGTCGTGAGCGGGATGAACATGCGGTCGGCGGCCGCGGCTTCGCCCCCCGGCGCGCCGGCGGCGGTCTCGCCCAACTCGGCATAGAGCGCCCGCGACGCCATCACGCCGATGACGCGGTAGTAATCGCCGCCTACGCGCACGCGTGAGCCGATCGGTTCTTCCAGTGGAAAGAGTCGCTCGGCCATCTGGGCGCCCAGGACACAGACGTTTTCTTCCTTCTCCATCTCCAGCTCGGTAAAGAACCGGCCTTGGGCTACCGGATGACTGCGCATCGAAGGGTACCACGGCACGGTGCCCATCACCTCACTGTCGATGCGCCGGCTGATGTTCCAGACGTAATCGCGGATGATGCGGCCGGGCACGACGATCGTCACGTCGGGAATTGTCTTCTCAATGCGATTCACATCGGCGTATTTGATCCCGTATTCCAGCACGTAGCTTTGGTTGGCCTGACTGGAGACCTTCTCCTCCTCGGGCGGCTTGACGCTGCGGACGATGATGTTCTGGCTGCCCAGACTCTTGATCTGCTCCTGCGCCTCGTAGCTCGCTCCTTCGCCAATCGCCAGCATCGCGATCACCGAGCACACGCCGAACACGATGCCCAACACCGTGAGCAACGAGCGCAGCCGGTGGAGCCAAAGGCTTTTGAGGCCCAGCCGGAGGATGCGGCCGAACTTGCGGCGAACGTCGGTGAAACTGTCGGCGGGCAAAGGCATGGCGGTTCAAATGACGAATGACGAATGACGAATGACGAAAGAATGGCGAAGCCCGAATGACGAATCACTTTTCGAAGCAGCGCGCGTAACTTGGGATTTCGGATTTTGGGCTTCTTTTGTCATTCGTCATTCGTCATTCGTCATTCGGGGTAGAGCGGGATGCCTTAATTCTTCACATCGCTCTCCACGATCCCATCACGCAGGCGGATCGTGCGGCTGGCGCGGCGGGCGATGCTGTCATCGTGCGTGACCACGATGAGCGTCTTGCCGCGGTCGTGCAGGTCGTCGAGGATGCCCAGAATTTCTTTGCCGGAGTTGGAGTCGAGATTGCCTGTCGGCTCGTCGGCGAGGATGACCAGCGGATCGTTCACGAGTGCGCGGGCGATGGCGACGCGTTGCTGCTGGCCGCCGGAGAGTTCGTAGGGTTTGTGGTCGATGCGATTCTCCAGGCCGACGCGCGTTGCCAGCTCGATGGCGCGCTGCCGGCTCTCTTCCTCGGGCAGTCCCTGGTAGAACAGCGGCACCTCGATATTCTCCACGACGGTGAGCTGCTGGATGAGGTTGTAGGACTGGAACACGAAGCCGAGTCGCTCGCCGCGGATCGCTGAGAGCGCGTCGTCATCGAGTTGCGACACGTCCTGGCCGCCGAGGTCGTAGCGCCCCGACGTGGGCCGGTCCAGGCAGCCGAGCAAGTTCAGCAAGGTGGATTTGCCGCAGCCCGACGGTCCCATGATGCTGATGTATTCGCCGGCCTGGATGTCGATCGACACGCCGCGCAAGGCCTCCACGACGACCAGACCCATCTGGTAGGTCTTGCGGACCTCCTCGAAGCGGACGATGGGGGTAGCTGGAGCTGCCATAGTCTGCTAGCCAGCCAGAGCGAGAAACGCGCTGCGAGGACTCATTTCTAGGTGCGAATTGCTGTTTGCTAATTGCCAGTGAATCTGTTCAGGAGAACTCGAGTGTGAACTTCTGCATAATCGAGTGGACTCCCGCGCAGGGCAATGACCGCGGAATCCCGGTCGGGTCCGGGCGTCGCGTAACGTCCAATAATGTCTGCCAAACATCTCTTCGTGTCCTCGGTGAACGCGATCTCGACTGCGCCAGTGCGGCTGGCATACGTAGCGCCGATGAAAAGGCGGTGATATGTGCGCTTGTCGCCAGGGCCGTCGTAGTTGGGAATGGCCAACTGTAGTCTCTGGCCGTTCTGGTCGGTGATGTCGATGCCGACACTGCCGCCGTCGAGGTAATACTCGGCTGTGACCGAACGATAAGGCCGCACAAGGCTGCGAATGCTCGGATGCATGCGCGACAGATCATACGATGAAAACGGCCATAGCCAGACCGCTGTGAGAACGATCACAACCACCACGACCGAGCTGACGGTCTTCGTGCGCATGGCGTGCGGTGTGGCTTAACGACCAAGCTCAGGCACGCCAGGCCTGCGGCACAAGGCGACAAGACCCGCGCCAACCGGCGTTGCCTGGAGCGATTGGTTAGCCGACATTTTGATTTGTCGCTCAGCGTGCATTTGGCGGTGTCGGAATCGACGTCTCGCACCACTCCTCAAAATGTGTTGCGGGCTTGAGATGCAGTAAGGCCCTTACTCGGTCCCGCATCTCGACCGCCGTGCGACCGAGGCGGGACGATGGCGGTGGCCGATGATACTTAACTCCCACCTTCGAGAGTCCGCGAATATCGCGGACTGGAACAGAAAACGATAGAAACTGCTGCGGTCGTAGCACGACATTAGAGAACGCGACTGTCACGCGCTGGCCCGACCGAATCGGCTCCGCAGGGTAATACCTGCCAGAGGAGTCACGGGTGTAAGTCCATTCCGCTCCTCGGATACCTTCCTCGTATTCGGGAAACCACCCTGGAGGGCCTCTCTCAGGCACAATCCAGTACGACGGCCTGGGCAGTCCCTGGACTATGTGCAGCGGAAATGACCAGCTTCGACTCGACGCGTTCGTCAGCAGAACGACCGCCGTTCCGGTTGTCGAATCGAAAGCGGAGTAAACGAGTTTCGGCACGTCGCGGCGGCTCGCAGATGCCGACATTACTACGCTTGCGATGACCGCCAGCACGATCAAAAAACAAACCGCCCAGCGCACCTTCCTGTCCTTTGCAGCGTTGATCATGGTTGAGCGCGCGTTCGGCTAACCTGTGGTTGACCTTGCTGGTCCACCACCCGGCGTCGCCGGCTCTGCCGGCCTCTTCTGCTCCGGCTTCTTCCCCTGGTCGCTCTTCGCTTTCTCGGCCTTGCCCTCCTCCTTCTTCGCCGCGCTCTCCGCCTTCTCACTCTCCGGCGCGCGGAGGAAAACCCTTTCGGCTTCCTTCAATCCTTTCTTGATCTCGATGAACTCGTCGTTGAACTCGCCGATCTCGACCACGCGGCGCTTGGGTCCACCGGCGCTCGCCATGTAACAGACGTGCTCGCCGTCCTCGTTGCTCACGGCCTGGACCGGCACATAGACGACGTCCGGCAATTCGTTGACGAGGATCTCGACCTTGGCGCTCATGCCGGGCTTGAGCCACTCGTACACGGCATCGATGCTGATGGTCGTCACGTACACCTTCATGTCGGGGTTCATCCAGCGGTTCTGCGAGTCGGGCAACACGCCGACCTTCGTCACTTCGCCGCTGAGCTTCTCGTCGGGGAAGGCGTCGATGCGGATGTTCGCTTTCATGCCCTTCTTGATCTTCTTGATGTGCGACTCGTGGATCTTGAGCTTCACCGACATCTTCGTCATGTCCGGGATGGTGAGGATGGGCTGATGCTCGCGCACGGTGGCGCCTTCGCGGATGCGCTCCTCGCCGCCCCAGTAGAACCGCTCGTCGCCGCCGCCATAGACGACGAGGCCGGTCTTCTTGGCGCGGATGAGACATTTGTCGAGCTGCTCGTTGAGGTCTTTGCGGTTGTCGAGTTCGATCCGGTAGCGGCCCTCGGCGGCTTTGAGTTTGGCGCGCGCCTGGGCGAGCTTCGAAATGGTTTCCTTGAGCGCGCGCTCGTACATCCGCAGCGCCTCCTCGTACTTCGAGAAAAATTCTTCGGCCTGCTTTGGGAACTCGTATTTGATGAAGAGCTCTTCGGCCGTCCGCGACGTTTTCACCTTGAGCACGTTTTGATCGGTGATGAGAGACTCGCGCTCCAGATCGGTCTTCGGCACGAAGCCCTTTCCAAAGAGCCGCCGCGTGCCTTCGAGGTTGGACTTCGCCAAGCTCTCTTCTTTCTGGGCGACGATGGCTTCGTCATGGAGCTTGCGCAACTGCTGCATCGCCGCGCCGTCGCCGAGCAGCTCGACCTTGGCGTACTTGCTGAAGTCGATCGTCAGGAGCCGCGGCGGGGCAGGGGCGGGCGGCTCGGCGGGCTGCGGCTCCGGTGGCTGCGCGTCGGGCGGAGGCCTCGCGCGTTGGGACGGCTCCTTCGTCAACGAGATCGTCTTGCCTTCGATGGGCTGCACGTCCGACACGAGGCCGTTGGTCGCGGTGTGGTTGAGCGCGGCGAGCAGCGTCCTCTCGGCGGGGTTTTGCTGGGGCGGCAGCGCTGGCACAGCCGCGGCAGTATCGGCGAGGGCCTGTTCCACCAGGTTTGTCAGCGGCGCGTCGAGGTCTTCCTTCAAGCCCGCCTCTTTAATGATGTCGTCCGTGAGCTTGTCGCCGATGAATTTCGCCAGGTCCATCCGGGCGAAGCGCGCCTTCTGCGCCGCGGCCTTGATGTCGCTTTCGTTTTGGTTGAGCTGGATTGAGTAGCCTTGCTGCGCGTCGGTGAGCGAGGCGAGCGTCGATTGAAACTGGATGTCCTGCTGAATGATCTTCTGCTTGATCTCGGACGAGTCGAGTTCAACGAGCACCTTGTTCGTCTTCACGTCCTCCTCGGCGACCTGGTAGCCTTCTTCGACGATCTTGAGGATCTTCGTGCCCTGGTAGCCCTTGATCTCGGAGCGGCTCATTTGCGATTCGAGCGCCTCAATGCTGCCGCCTTCGACGACGTTGATCGGCAGCGTGCCACGGCGCGCGGTGAAGGTCGTGCCGCCACCGGCCTTCTTCGTTCCGCCGAAAGTGAAGTAAAGGAGAAGGACCAGCACAGCCGCGGCGACGCCGAGGCGCCAGCGCGGTTGCTGGCGAACAAGGTTTAGTAGTTCAGCGGTTTTCATTGATTGGAGCCAACCAAGCTAACCTCGGAGCAACAGAGCCGCGGTCGCTCTGCATCTCGCACCGCGACGCGTGCCGCACGGTTGGCCAGTTCGGCGCGCTCTCCCTCACCCCGGCCCTCTCGACTGCTGTTGGGTAGTGGCCGCAAACCACGTAGCGCCGATTTCCAATCTGCTGTATCGCCGATTTCCAATCGGCTCGGCGTTCGCACTTGCCCGCACCCGAGGAACCTTCGAGCGCCCGGCAGGTTGGAAACCTGTGATCCAGCAGATTGGAAATCTGCGCTACGGTCGCAGGCCGTGCGCCCGGCCAGATCCCAGCGGCCCTCTCCCGCTGGGAGAGGGGGAGAGTCAGCCAGCCGTTCGCCTGCAAGTTGCGCCCCGGGCGCACGGAGAATCCGACTGCGGTTCTCACTCTCCCAGCGGGACAGGGCCGGGGTGAGGGAGAAGGCCCGCTTCGGCCCGCACCGCCCCGGCTATTTTGCGCACGCCTCATAATGATCACTCAATACCCTTTCGCATCCGTCACTTCTTCCCACTGCCCGTTGTCTCTGATCGTTAAGATTCCCAAGTCGCGCCAGAATTGCAACCGCGCGATGATGTGGCCGACGAGCGCCTGCGTGCGGTCGTTGCGCGCGTTGATCAGGTCGGTGCGGGCATCAACGAGGTCCTTCGCCTCGCCGAGGCCCAACTCGGTGCGCAACTCCTGCTCCTCGACACGCCGCTCGCTGAGCTTCACGCCGACCTCGCTGATCGCGTAATTGCGCCGGGCCTGATCGAGGCTGCGCCAGCCCTCGTAAACGTCCTGCTTCACGCGATCGATCGCCAGCTCCAGTTCGCGCCCGGCCCGCTCGTAACTGATGAGCGCGGCGCGATAGGCATTGCGCTCGGCCTTGCGATCCAGCGGCAGATCGAGATCCAGCCCGGCGTTCCACTGGTAACGCTTCCAATCCATGTCGAACGGCGCGTTGCCCGCCTTGCTATCGACTTCGATCGAGGCGAGCAAGTCGAGCTTCGGCAACAGCCCGTTCGAGGCGATCTTGATCTTGCGCTCCGCATCGGCGTAACGGTCCTTCACGGTGTAAAGGTCAAGGCGCGTCGCGAGCGCGACCCGCAGCGCATCGTCGAGCTTGATGTCAGGATGGACGATCTTGAGCTTCTCCAAATCAGCGTCGTCGAGCACGACTTTCGCGTCCGTCGAGAGACCGAGCAGTATCTTGAACTCGTCGAGGCTGCGCTTGTAGCCGCGCACGGCGTTCACCCAGCCGAGTTCGGTCTGGAGCTCGGCTTGCTTCAACCGGCCCAGTTCGGCCTCCGGCTTCTTCTCCTCATCGACGAAGGCCTGCATGCGCGCGACGTTCTGTTTGAAGTTCTGAAAGCCGAGCCAGTTGTTGCGCACCGTATCCCGCGCCTGCAGCACGCCGTAGTAGCGTGAGGCGACATCGACGGAGAACTCTTTCCGAAACTGCGCGAAGTCGCGCAACGCATAGAGCAAGTTGCGCTCGGCTTGGGTGAGGTTCTCCATCGCGACCTTGTAGCCGCCGCCTTGCAGGAGCGGCTGGGAGAACGTGGTGAGCAGCCGCGACGAAGTCATGAATCTCGGATCGCCCTTGATGAAGCGGAAAAAGTCGATCGTGAGGTCCGTCGCGATCCGCCCGCCGGTGCGGAGCAGCACGTCCACCCCGGCGTTGACCTGGCCATTGACGCTCTTTTGCTCGACCAACTTGTCGATGCCGTTGGTGAGGTTAACGGTGACCGTGTCGCGGTTCACCTTCCCGCTGGCGCCGGCGGAGAAAATCGGCGTGAAACGGTACCGTTGCAGGGCAAGGTTGAGGGCTTCCAGGTAAAGCAGCTCTTTTCGGTTCTGGTAATCCCGGCTGTGCTTGACCGCTAGATCGAGCGCCTTCTCGAGTGAGAGGATGTGCGCGCCGACTTCCACCTGTGCCTCCGCGCCGAGGGAGTCTTCCGCCTTGTTGTTCACCGGCAGATCGTCGAGCGGCGGGAGCTTTTCCTGTTCGATGGTGAACTTCGTGTCCATGTTCGGCACCGTCGGCGTCTTTTCAGCGATGATCTTGGCGGCCTCGCGATCGGCGGACTTGCGGTAGTGCTTGGTCGTGCAGCCCGGGAGAACCACGCTCAGCAGGCAAAGGAGAAATGAGAACGCCAAAAGGCGAGCAGAGGCGACCGCGAAGCCAACAGCGGCAGGAGTGCGGACATTCTTGTCCGCCGGGTGGGTCTGCAGCCTCCTCTGCCCCGCGACTGAAGCTGATTCAAGGCAGCGGATAGCAGGCGAATTGGGGCAAACGAATTCGTCTGCCCTAATTCGTCTGCCTTGTTCCCCGGTCGCTCGTGGACACGGCTGTCCGCGCTCCGAGCGAGCGGGTTTGTCCGAAGCAGTCAGTTCACTCATGCGTTGCGGCGAGGCTCAAAGAATGGACTGTTCTTCCGCCGGTTTGTTCATTCTCAACGTCACCAAGGTACCCTCGAATCGTCACCGAGTTCCTTGCCGTTGCGGTTCATTCTGCCGAAGCCGTGCCGAACAGTCGAATTAAACCGCCCACTGGCGAAAGTTGCGCCAGCGTGGCGTCCCGATTCCCTGATTGGACCGAGCCGGTGCCCGATCCTCACAGGCCAGGGAAGCGAATCCCATTCCCCGGGCTGGGCAGCCGCCGGAACTGCTGAAGACTCCGCGCGTGAAGGAATCGGCTGCCGAATTGGGGCAAACGAATCCATGAGAAGTGGAGACGGCGAAAAGCTGGTGGCGGTGACTGCTGGGAGCGGTTTGGCTCTGCTGCGATTTCAGTCGGCGGCTCACTCCCCGAGGATTTTCACCAACACCCGCTTCCGGCGGCGCCCGTCGAACTCGCCGTAGAAAATCTGCTCCCACGGACCGAAGTCGAGCTTGCCTTTGGTGATGGCGACGACGACTTCGCGGCCCATGACCTGGCGCTTCAAGTGGGCATCGGCATTGTCCTCTCCGGTGCGGTTGTGGTGGTACTGCGAGATCGGCTCGTGCGGCGCCAGGTTTTCCAGCCACACTTCGTAGTCGTGCAGGAGCCCGTCCTCCGCGTCGTTGATGAACACCGAGGCCGTGATGTGCATCGCATTGACCAGGCAGAGACCTTCCTGGACGCCGCTTTTCCGCACCAAGCCCTCGATGGTGCCGGTGATGTTCACGAAGCCGCGCCGTTGCGGGACTTCAAACCAGAGATGCTCAGTCAAAGATTTCATCGGGCGTGTGGCAGATTTTCTGATTCAGACACCCGCACAGGTTGAGGGGCCAGCGCGATTTCGTCCAGTTCTACCGCACCTTTCCGGTAACGCGTCAGTGAACGCCGGTTCTGGCGACGGTCCCGGAGGAGCGCGGCATTTATGCCGCTTCAACTCTCGAAATGGCGAAAGCTTGAAAACCGGACGAGGCGCTCGGTTGACGGACGCTGAAGCGGCATGAAGGCCGCGCGCCGCCGATCCGGTGGCCGGCCACCACTGACGGATGACCCTTTCCGCCTCGCGCTCCTGAATCGCGACCACTCGAAACGTCACGAAGTGGCGGAAGCTGTCCTGACAATCCAAGCTGCCGACCGAGAAGGGATGAACGAACGAACCTGGTTGCCGCCCAGAGTTGCGCGAGCCGGGCAAGCCCAGCGAACCGCAGTCCAGTCTGTCCCAGGTGCGCTGGCCCGCTCCCGGAAATCTGCTCTGATCCAAAAAAGATGGGCAACGCGCGGCGTTTCTGCTTTAAGGAGACCATGCAAAAGCGACTGCTCACCTTCGTCGAGGAGCTCTATGAGGACCTCGAGCTGTGGTACCCGAAGCTGCGCCTGGAGGAAGCGGGCCTCGGCCTGACGCTCGCCGCGCCGGCGCTGAAGACTTACCGCGGCAAGCACGGTTATCCGGCCGCCGCCGACGCACTGATTGCCGAGGTGAAGGGCCTGGACTTTTGCGGGCTGCTCATCCCGGGGGGGTTCATGCCCGACAAGCTACGGCGCGACGCCCGCGTGCTGGCGCTCACGCGGGAGTTCTTCGAGCAAGGCAAGCTGGTGGCGTTCATTTGTCACGGCGGCTGGATTCCGATCTCGGCGAGAATCCTCCACGGGAAGCGCGCCCGTGGCTCGCTCGGCATCAGGGACGATCTCGAAACCGCGGGCGCGTTCGGGGTGGACGAGCCGGTGGTCCTCGACGGCAATCTGATTTCGAGCCGCACGCCGCTGGACTTGCCGCACTTCGCGCGGGCGATGGTGGAATTCCTGAATCCAACACCCGCGGTCGCGGCGCACCCAGCCGCGGCGGCACTCCCAACACAGCCCAAGCCCGGCGCCGCGCCGCAGGAACACTTGGAAGGCGTCTTCAAACTTAATCCCACACTGGTCAAGAAGATCAGCCACTGAACTGCGTCGGCGAAATGAAGCCAAATCCACAACAGACCGCCTACCAGCTTATCGCTCAGGTCATCGGAGGAAAGTGGGTGCCGCGAGTCGTTCGTTCGCCTCTCCCTCCCCAGGAACCTCCGGACGACCGCCGGGTCTTGGAGTGCGCCAGTCCTCTGGCGCTTTGGCTTGGATCGGCCGGCCGGGCCGAAAGCGCCAGAGGACTGGCGCACTCCAAGACGCTGGCGCGC
>ORMF010103093.1_pt1 | contig 16062 bp, 17 predicted proteins | sample 1779871 | NCBI WGS metagenome assembly ORMF01 (sample SAMEA104232316, study PRJEB22302) | groundwater metagenome | biome: forest; feature: aquifer; material: groundwater | place: USA | collected 2011-08-07 | depth 5.4 m
AGGTCGGAGAGTTCTGTCCCGCCGTTCCACACCACCTGGTAGGCGGCGAAGTCGGCGGTGGCCTCCGTCCACCAGCCGCGCCAGCCCATGCCGTACACGTTGTAATAGCCGTTCTGCACGACGTGGAACAGCTCATGCGCCGCCTCGTGCATGAGCGTCTGCGCGCTGTCGTGCGTCATGGCGAAGTAGATGTTGCCGGTCAGCCCGCTGCGCTGCGACTCCTGCGTGTCCTTGTCCACGAAGGCGTGCGTCTGGCCGGAGGGCATCGTGAAACCCGCTTTCGCGTACGCCTTATAGGCCTGCTCCAGATAGCCCGACACATCGTTGGCGAACGGCGAGGCGCTGACCTGCCTGCTGCCCACTATGGCCGCCGTCTGCTTGTCGTAAATCACCAGGAAGTGGTCCGACTCCTTCACTCCGTAGCCCCGGAGAATGTAATAGACCTTCCAGGTCGTCAGGTGGTTGGTCTTGATGGTGGCAACGTTGCGCTGTGTGTCCACGGTGACCGGCGTATAGACCCAGAGCTTCTGCCCGGGGTCCCAGAACGAGGCGAACAGTGCCTTCCGGGGCGCCAGGTCCTCCGGCAGCTTGGCCGGGTCGTAGGCGATGTCAATGGAGAGCTCTTTCTTGAACTCGCGCAGGTCGCCGAGGGTGATGGTGTAGCCCGCCATCTCGCCAATGGCCTTGAATGTGGGCGGCGGAACGTCCTGCGGCGGAGCGATAGCGAGGGTCTGCTTGCCGTTCAGAAGGCCCCCGGGAATGGTGACGGTGACTTTGTCGTTCCAGGAAAGCGTCTGCGCGGAGGCGGACGACTCCAGGGGCTTGGAGATGAGCGGCGGAGGCGCGGGAGGCCCGGCGGGTATGGTGGGCGCCGCGGGCTGCGCCGCCTGCGTGGGGGCGGCCTGGCCCTGAGGAGCGCCGACTTCTCGTTTTGCGTCGGGCGGAGTGCACGCCGAAAGCGCCAGAGATAAGACCAGGAAGACGGTGGCGAGGAGGGGTACCGGGAGGAGGAAGCGTCTGAGCGGGACTCTGGATATGGTCACAGCAGCGCCTCTTTCTGCCACGGCGTTTTGCAGGATTCAATCATTGGATACGATACAAGGGGGGGGACGACCTTCAATTGAACGTAACACGCGCGCCGTGAAAGGGTCAATGAAGCAGCGTCACTACCGCGCAGATTTACCATAGGCAAAACACACTACCACAGCGACCTCGTGGATGGGCCGAGGCGGAGGCGCGCTCTGTAGCTCTCCGCGAGTATGGTGTAAAATAGGCGCACGTTTGCAGCCCATACCTCTCCCGCTCGCCCGTAGCACGCGCTGACACGGCCAGGCCGAGGGCGCGGGACTGACAGGAGAAAAAGATGACGCCATCGACTCAGGATCCGAGGGAGCACAGCCGCGTCCTTCTCGACGGGCCGGACCGCGCGCCCACTCGCGCCATGATGAAGGCCGTCGGCTACACCGACGAGGACATGCGCAAGCCCCTCATCGGCGTGGCGCACTCGTGGATTGAGGTGATGCCCTGTAACTACCACCTGCGCCGCCTGGCGGCCAAGGTCAAGGAGGGCATCCGCGCCGCCGGGGGTACGCCCGTGGAGCTCAACACCATCGCCGTGTCGGACGGCGTATCCATGGGCACCGAGGGGATGAAAGCGTCGCTGATCAGCCGCGAGGTCATCGCCGACTCCATTGAGCTGGTGGCGCGCGGGCATCTCTTCGACGGTCTGGTGACCATCTCCGGCTGCGATAAGACCATTCCCGGCTCGGTCATGGCCCAGGCGCGGTTGAACCTGCCCTCCCTCATGCTGTACGGCGGCTCAATCGCGCCCGGCGAGTACCGGGGCCGTGACATCACCATCCAGGACGTTTTTGAAGCGGTGGGGGCCTTTTCCGCGGGCAAGATATCCCAGAAAGACCTGTGGGAGATCGAAGGGCACGCCTGCCCCGGCCCCGGCGCCTGCGGCGGCCAGTTCACCGCCAATACGATGGCGATGGCCTTTGAGGTGCTGGGCATCTCGCCCATGGGGAGCGCCAGCGTGCCAGCCATGGACCCGCGCAAGGATGAGGTCGCGTTCAAGTGCGGCGAGATGGTGATGGAGCTTGTGCGCCGCGACCTGCGCCCGGACCGCATCATCACGCGCGATGCCATCGAGAACGCGATCGCGTCGGTGGCCGCGACGGGCGGCTCCACCAACGCCGTGCTGCACTTTCTGGCCGTCGCGCGGGAGATGGGCGTTCCGCTGGTCATTGACGACTTCGACCGGATAAGCTCCCGCACGCCGCTCCTTGCCGACCTGAAGCCGTGGGGCCGCTACGTCGCGACCGACCTGTACAGGGCCGGCGGCGTGGGGCTCATCGCCAAGCGCCTGCTGGACGCGGGCCTGCTCCACCGCGACGTGATGACGGTCACGGGCCGCACCATCGGCCAGGAGGCGGAGGCCGTCGTGGAGACGCCCGGACAGGTGGTGGTGCGCCCTCTGTCCAATCCCTTCTCGCCGACGGGCGGCCTGGTTATCCTGAGAGGCAATCTGGCCCCCGAGGGGTGCGTGTTGAAGGTTGCCGGCCATGAGAAGATGCAGCATCGCGGCCCCGCGCGCGTCTTCGACCGGGAGGAGAACGCATTCGCGGCCATCCAGAAGCGCGAGATCAAGGCGGGCGACGTGGTGGTCATCCGCTACGAGGGGCCGAAGGGCGGCCCCGGCATGCGCGAGATGCTGGCGGTGACCGCGGCACTGGTGGGTCAGGGTCTCGGCGACCAGGTGGCGCTGCTGACCGACGGCCGCTTCTCCGGCGCGACCCATGGCCTGATGGCGGGCCACGTGGCCCCGGAGGCCGCGGTCGGCGGGCCTGTCGCCGCCCTGCGCGACGGCGACACGATAGTCTTCGACGTCACGGCGCGGAAGCTGGACGTGGAGCTCTCCGCGAAGGAGCTTAAGGCGCGGCTCAGCAAGTGGACGCCGCCCACGCCGCGCTATACAAGCGGCGTCATGGCCAAGTACGCCAAGCTGGTCTCGTCCGCGGCGGAGGGGGCCATCACCTGCTAGCTGCGAGGGAAGGACGACCATGCCGAATCACATCGCGGGTGTCATCCGGCGGTACTACACTGAACTGTGGAGCATGGGGAACCTGAGCGTGGTAGACGACATCTTCACCGCCGACGTCACGCTCTTCGGTCCCGAGCATCCCGACGGAGTGCGCGGCCTCGACGCCATCAAGCGCGAGGTTGCGGCGACACGGAAGGCCTTTCCTGACCTGCGACTCATGGTGGACAGGCAGGTCATCGAGGGCGACAGGGCGATGGTCCGGTGGAGCATGCTCGGGACGCAGTCAGGAGAGTACCGCGGGCTGTCGCCCACGGACAGGATTATCCTGCTGAGCGGCGTTGACCTCTTGTATGTCACGGGGGGCAGAATCACAATGATATGGAGCTATTTTGACGCGATGGTCGCCTACCAGCAGCGGGCGGGGACTGTCGCGACGAAGGCGCCTGTTAAGGTGGCGTCGCGCTAGGCATCGCTCAGGGCGAGTCGACGACGCGGGTCAACTGAAATGAGCAGAGGTACATGATGAAAATAGGCGGGCACGTCTCGGCCGCGGGAGGGCTGGACAAGGCCATTGACCGGGGCGCGGATATTGGCGCGGAGACTGTACAGATATTTGGCGCGCCGCCTCAGGGCTGGCGCCGGGCCGCCCTCGCGCCGGAGCAGGTCGCGCTCTTTCGCCAGAAAGCGCGGGACAAGAACGTCCTGCCGGTGTTCATCCACGGCGTGTACCTGATTAACCTGGCGACGGCCATTCCGGAGAACCTGACGAAGTCCGTCTCCTCCCTCACGGCGGAGATGACGTTGCAGGGCCAGATCGGCGCGGAAGGGGTCATTTTCCATCTGGGAAGTCACAAAGGCGTCGGTCTGGATAACGTCTTCGCCCAGATTGTGGACTCGGTCAGGAAGGTCCTGGAAGGCAGCCCCGCGCACACAAACCTCCTCATCGAGAACAGCGCGGGCATGGGCAACAGCATCGGCTCGCGGTTCGCCGACATCGGTCGCATTATCCACGAGGTGGGCAGCGAACGTGTGCAGGTCTGCCTTGACACGCAACACGCCTTCGCCTCGGGGTATTATAATGTAGCGGAGCGGGACGGCTTGGAGAAGACCCTGGAGGACTTCGAGAAGCACATAGGCTTGGCGCGACTGCGGGCCGTCCACGCGAACGACTCCAAGTGCCCCTTTGGCGGCGGGCTGGACCGCCACGAGAACATCGGCGAGGGGCACATAGGTCTCAAGGGTTTCCAGGTCATCATGGGGAATCCGGCGTTCAAGGGCGTCCCGTTCCTGCTGGAGGTGCCCGGCTTCGAGGGCGAGGGGCCCGACCGGCGGAACGTGGATATCCTCAAAGAGTTGCGCGGGCGGCAGGCCTGAGGCAGGGGGACACCATGGCGGACAAAGGGAAGGGAAGCGGCGGCGACTGGATTGAGAAGGAAATCGAGGACATTCTGCGCCGTTCGGGCGGCTTGCCAGAACCGCCGCGGGAGACGGTGGGCCAACGCGCGCGGCGGCTCTGGGACCGTATTCTTCAGCCCTTCCGCAACTTCAACCCCGCGCGCCTGCTCGTCATCGGCCTCATTCTGCTCGGCGTGGGGCTTGTCCTGCGCATGTTCCTCCCCGGCCTGTGGCGGCTAATCGTCTTCAGCGCCGGCATATTGTTTCTCCTGGCCTACGTCCTGTACCTGGTGTGGCGATGGGACAGTCTTGGCAAACGCTGGCGCGGGCGGAGGGTGGACGGTCCCGGCAGATGAAGGAATTGGACTATTCCGGCGACGGCGAGAGGGCTGCGTTGACTCGTAGCCCTCTTTTTGTTGCTCCGGAGAGGCAGGCCCCGTGCAGGCCCTGATGCGCCTGCGCGACGAGGCGACCGGCCCGCAGCGCCTCGTGTACGACCTTCTTGCCGCAGCGCTCGCGGCGGTGGACCCGTACGCCGCGGTACGCCGCGCGCTGGAGCGTGCGCCGCTCCCCGCGGATGCACGGGTGTACGCGGTCGGCGCGGGCAAGGCGGGCGCGGGTATGGCGCGGGCCGCTCACGACGTCCTCGGCGAGCGCATCATCGCGGGGTGCGTGGCCCTTCCGTGGAAGGACGCGCCGCCCGCAATAGGCCGCATCGTGCTGGCGTCGTCGGGCCATCCCGTGCCGGACGCCAGGGGCGTCGCCGCGGCGGAGCGCGTGGCGGAGTTGGCGCAGTCCGCGCAATCGGACGACGTTGTGCTGTGCCTCTTCACCGGCGGCGGCTCGGCGCTGCTGCCCCTGCCCGTAGCGGGCGTGAGCCTGGAGGACAAGCAGAGCGTCACGGGCCTCCTGCTGCGCGGTGGCGCGACGATTCATGAAGTGAACGCCGTCCGCAAGCACCTCTCGCGTCTCAAGGGCGGGCAGCTTGCGCGGTTGGCGTCGCGGGCGCGGGTGCGCGGCCTGTACATCTCCGACGTGCCCGGCGACCGCCTTGAGAGCGTCGCAAGCGGACCCACGTCGCCGGACTCGACCACCTACGCCGACGCCTTGCGCGTGCTGGAGCGGTACGGCCTGCTGGCCCAGGCACCGCGCGCCGTCGTGGAGCGGCTGCGCCTGGGACTCGCGGGCGGCGCGCCGGAGACGCCCAAGGGCGATGAGCCGTTCTGGGCGCGGGTGCACAACGTCATCGTGGCGTCGGGCGGCGACGGACTGGACGCGGCCCGCCGTCGCGCGGAGGCGCTTGGCCTGCGTGTTCACGTCCTGCCGGAGCTGTCGGGCGAGGCGCGAGAGGTCGGCGCGCGGCTCGGCGCGCTCGTGCGCCGGATAGCGCGCGATGGCAGCCCCGTGGCGCGGCCCGCATGCGTTCTGGCGGCGGGCGAGACGACGGTCGTGGTGCGCGGCGCGGGCAGGGGCGGGCGCAACCAGGAGGTGGCGCTGGCCGCGGCGGTGGAGATGGACGGGCTGGACGGCGTCGCGCTGGCGTCCTTCGCCACGGACGGCGTGGACGGCCCCACGGATGCCGCGGGCGCGATGGTGGACGGCGCGACGCTGGCGCGGGCGCGCTCGCGTGGGCTGGCGCCCGACCGCTACCTCGCGGACAACGACGCGTACAGCTTCTTCGAGGGCGTCGGCGGCCTCATCCGCACCGGCCCGACGGGTACGAACGTAGCGGACATCGTGGTGGCTGTGGTGGAGTAGGGTGGAGAGGGCGCATGCCGCTCATGGATTCGACAAGCTCACCATGAGCGGCGGGAGTTGTCCGCCGCCGCGTCACTTGCGCCTGAGCCTGTCCAAGTGCTGCTTGCGGAACTTCGCGACCTTCGGCGCAATGACTATCTGGCAGTAGGGCTGCGCGGAGTTACGTCTGAAGTAGTCGCGGTGATAGTCCTCAGCCGGGTAGAACGCGGCGAACGGCGTGACCTCCGTGACAATCGGCCTGTCCCACACGCGGGACGCGGTCAGGTCGCGGATGGCCTGCTCGGCAGCGGCCTTCTGTTCCTGACCGTGGTAGAAGATGGCGGAGCGATATGAAGTGCCGACGTCCGCGCCCTGGCGGTTCAGCGTTGTCGGGTCGTGAACGGTGAAAAAGACGTCCAGAAGGTCACGGAACGAGATAATCGCGGGATCATAGGTGATGCAGACCGCCTCGGCATGGCCCGTGGTCTCGGAGCAGACCTGGTTGTAGGTCGGGTTGACGACGTGGCCGCCTGAATAGCCGGACTCGACGCGCTCGACCCCATTGAGTTCTTGAAAAACGGCCTCCAGACACCAGAAACAACCGCTCGCCAGAGTGGCGGTCTCCGTTTTGCGTTCCATAGCTTTCTCCTTCAGCAGGCCGTGGGCTACTCGGTGCCTATCTACTGTGGTGTTTCCGAAGTCCGTCATGAATGTCATTGCGAGGCCCGACGAAGGAGGGCCGTGGCAATCTGGTGGTGGGGTTCACCCCACTTTCAGATTGCTTCGTCGTCCCGACAAGTCAGGACTTCTCGCAATGACAACTTTGCACGAGTATTTCAGGGACAGGACGCCAGTTACCGAAACCCCAGAGTGTGCAGAGAGGGACTTTCTCTCTCTGTACGGGGGTCTGGGGGATGTCCCCCAGCTTGCTTTCCTCCCTCGCTCTCATGACAAGGGAGTGGGGGATACAGGGGTGAGGGTTGCCAGACAGGCTAGAACGCCAGTAGTTTGATGATTTCGCCCGCGACCGGCCCAGCGTCCGTCGCCGCGCTCACCGCGAGGCCCGCCCGTGCCTCCGCCAGCGCCACGAAGCCGACGGCGAACGTCTCGTCGCGCTCCGGGTGGCGCGCCGGGTTCGTGACGAGGCCGATGTCGCGCCCGTCCCGCAGCACGCGCGCGCCGCGCGGCACCGACGCGACGCCGGGGAAGCGGAACTGCACGACAGTGCGCTGCACCTTCTTGTACGTGCCCAGCCGCGCGACGACCTCTTGGCCCACGTAGCAGCCCTTCGTGGAGCTGACGAGCGACGCCGCGCCGGCCTCCAGCGGGTTGTAGTCCTCCGTGAACTCCGTGTTGGAGGCGGGCAGGCCCGTCTCGACGTGCAGCGCCTCGTACGCCTCGACGCCCACCGGGGCGACGCCCTGCGTCGTGAGCGCACGCCAGATATCGCGCACCGCCTCGTTCGAGCCGAAGACGTGATAAGAGGGCAGGCCCATCAGCGGCACGGCGCCGCCGACAAGTATGGTCTCTCCGCGCCATGATATTGACATAAAGCGATACTTGGCGAGCGACGAGGGGTCGGCGCCGAGCACGTCGCGCAGAGCGGCGGCGGACCGCGGGCCGACGATGCGGAGCTGAGCGGTGCGCTCGGTGGCGTCTTCCAGCGCGCAGTCCTCGGTGATGATGTACCTGGCGATGCCATCGTGGACCTTTTGCGCGCAGCCGGGGCCGGTCATGAGAAGCAGGCGGTCGGGAAGCCGGAGCACGAAGACGAGGTCTATGATGCGGCCCTTGTTGGTCAGCAGCAGGGTGGCCTTGCCTTGAAGCGGCTCCATGTCCAGCAGGGCGTTGGTGGTGACGCGGTGCAGCAGGTCGAGGCCATCCACGCCCGTCAGATGCAGTCGCCCCTGGTGCGAGCGGTCGGTGACGCCCGCCGTAATGCGCATGGCGCGGTACTCGGCGGCGGGGCCCGCGAACGCGTGCGGCATCTGCCAGCCCGCGTGGTCGGCGAAGACCGCGCCCTGGGCTGCCTGAATGTCGTACAGCGGCGTCTGCGGCATCATGGTCTCCTCGGACAGAACAGGGACGGCGACGCGAACGTCAACCGTCCCTGTTCGTACGTTCCGGCGTGGCGCTGCTAGGCGGAGAAGGAGTTGCCGCAGCCGCAGGTGCTCTTGGCGTTGGGGTTGGCGAAGACGAAGCCCTTGCCGTTCAGCCCGTCGCTGAAGTCCAGCACGGTGCCCGTGAGGTAGAAGGCGCTCTTGCGGTCAACGTATATCTTGACGCCGTGCTCCTCGACGACCCTGTCGTCCGGGCGCGCCTCGTTCTCAAGCACCAGCTTGTAGGAAAGGCCGGAGCAGCCGCCGCCCGCGACCATGACGCGCAGGCCGTGGCCCTGCTTGCCCTCCTGCGCGGCAACCTTTTGTATCTGCGCCCCCGCCTTCGGCGTGATGTTGATGATGGGGGGCAGAGTAGATGTTCTGGTCTCGCTTGCTGTCGTCATGGACATATCCTCCCCGGTGAGTCACTGCCAGCGGGCGCGACTCACATATTCGTCCATATTCATTGTAGAGAGGGCGCACTAGGGCGTCAAGCTTCCGTGTCCGGCAGCGCCATCGCTGAGTGCCTCTGGTCTCGGCGGGACGCCGTGCGGCCTGTGCTACAATACTGCTTCTGCGATAGCTTCACCGGAGACGGGGTGCGACGGCCATCGTTCTGTTCGTGGGCCTCGGGGGCATGCTCGGTTCGATCACGCGCTATCTGGTCGGCGGATGGGTGCAGCAGGCGGCGGGCGCCTTCTGGTTTCCTTACGGGACGCTGGCGGTCAACGTGGTGGGCTGTCTGCTCATCGGGTTCGGCGGCGGGCTGGCGGAGTCCCGAAGCGCCTTCTCTCCAGAGGGCCGCGCCCTGCTGTTCATCGGCTTTCTGGGAGGGTTCACCACCTTTTCGTCGTTCGGGTTCGAGACGTTCGGGCTGCTCCGCGACGGCCAGTACATGCTCGGCCTGCTGAACGTGGCCCTGCAGATAATGCTGGGCCTGGGCGCCGTGTACGTCGGGTCAAGCCTGTCGCGTCTGGTGTGAGGTGAGTATGCTGTTGCCGGAAGAAGGGTTTCTCCTGCGCGTATTCATCGGCGAGTCCGACAAGCATGAGGGCGTCCCGCTGTACCAGTGGATTGTGCTCAAGGCGCGGGAGAACGGGCTTGCGGGCGCCACGGTCATCCGTGGCGTGGAGGGCTACGGCGCGAAAAGCAGGCTGCACACCGCCAGAATCCTGCGTCTGTCCATGGACCTGCCTATCGTGGTGGAGATCGTGGACTCACGCGAGAGGATCGAGGCGTTCCTGCGCGTCATTGACAGCGCCATCAAAGATGGACTGGTCACGCTGGAGCGCGTCCAGGTGCGCGTGTACCGGGCCGGGAGAAGGCAGGACGTCTAGGCCGCGTGCAGTCCGGCCCGCTTATCGTTGCCGTTCTCTCCCTCCCTCGCGCCGCCTCCCCACGCATGGATCGTCGGTCGCGCCCGTGATGCAGGTGCGCGCTACCGCGCGCGGGCCTGCTTCTTGAGCGGGCGCGGCGGCGTCCCGTCCTTGAGCGTGACGGGCCGGCTCACGGCTTTTGCCAGGCCCCAGGGCACACCCACCATGGACTGCGGGCCACGGCCCCCGCACACGACCACGATGACGTCGTCCGCCGACCGCATCACGGGCACCTGCGACAGCTTCAGAAAGTAGGCCGGGAAAATCGCCCGCGAGAGCTGCTGCCGCACCACCTCGGCGGGATGGCGCGCCGTCTCGAACAGGTACTCCTTGACGTCCTGCTTGCTCCACCCTGCGTCGGCGATCATCTTCGCGTGGCTGGGGTTCAGCATGATCAGGAGCTGTCCCAGATGCGTCATATTGTTCCCGCCCTGGGTCGCCGCCGTGGACGCGATGGTCTTGAGCAGCGCCTCCGGCCCGCCCGTATGCGGCCCGAGCACGTTGTGCGGCCCTTCGCACTTGTGGACGGTGACGGAGGTGACCTCAGGCCCGTACAGGTCGGTGTGCAGAGGGTTCCATGGGTTGGACTTATCGCTCTCCGCGAAGCAGTAGGTGAACTCGGCGGAAGAGCCGAAAACGGTCAGGTCCGACTTGCCGGGAATGGCGCGCGCGACGTTCATGATGGTGAGGGTGATGGCGCGCCCGATGGTGGCGTTGGCGCGAAAGCCTGGCCCCAGGCAGCCCGGGCCGGAGTGGATGCCAAGCTCCTCGGCCAGCGGGCCGCTGACGACGACGGCGTTGCCGCCGGGATGGGTCGTGATGGCGGCCTGAAAGATGCGGTAGGCGGGGTCGGCGATGGCCTGGAACGCGGCGACGAGGATGGGGAAATACTCGGGACGGCAGCCCGCCATGACGGCGTTGGCCGCCAGCGCCTGCACAGTGACGGCGGCGCCGCTGGGCGGGCATTCGTCCACCAGCGGATAGTCAGCGTCCAGGTCGGTGCAGCGCAGCATGGCGCGCACCCGCTCCTTCGTGGGGGGGATAACGGGGAAGCCGTCGCACATGTCCGAGGCGCAGAGGTCCTCGTAAAGGTCGGCGGCGAACCTGCCCGGGTCAACCTCGACAGTAGTCTTGCCGTTGCGACTCGTCGCGCGCGCCGTCACGCGTGAGGAGAGCCGCATCTCGCCTCCCTTGCTGGCGATGCGCGGGCTGGCGGACGAGAAGCGCTCGGCGAAGCGCTTCTGAAGGGTGGCGGGTGGGGTGGTGAGGCCCGCCACCACGTCGGGTGTAATGGCGTCGGCCTCCCGCTGCCCGAAGGCGTCGCCGGAGCCGACGGCGGGTTTGGCCAGGACAAGGGGAAGACCGGGGACGTAGGTGGACGCCGTGACGCCCGCCAGCGGCAGGCCAAGCTCGGTGCAGAGGAGCACGCAGGGTATGCCGCGACGCTCCAGTTCGGCGGCGAACAGGGAGGACGGCTGCGTGACGCCGGCGTGGCAGAGGGCTACGACTACAGCATTCACGCGGGCGCGGGCGATCTCATCCGCCTGAGCGGCGAGATGCTCCTTGCCGCCAAGGAGGAGGTTGCGGGTGTCATGGGAGCAGCGCGCGCCGTGTTGCTTCTGCAGACGCTCGGAGAGCCAGCGGAAGATAGGCCCATAGTTGGGCAGCTCGGCGGTGAGCTGGCTGTTGTCCAGCAACAGGACGGACTTGCCCTTCAGGCTGGCGGAGCGTGCCGCCAGGGCGGCGGGCTTGCCGCGGAACACGCCACGGGGGTCAACCAGCGGCTCCGGCAGGATTGTGATGTCCGTAGGCATGGGTTCCCTCCTTACGCAAAACTCATTGCAAGGCTCTTCAAGCCGTGTAGAGACGTTCAAACCCGCTCATGGTGAGCCTGTCGAACCATGAGCGTTAGGTAGTGTTCCGCGCGGCGCGTCATGCAGGCCCACCGCGACGCGCTCGTACCACGCCGCTCCGAAGCGCTCGCGCCCGTACAGCAGCAACGCGGCATGGCCCGCGGGCACCGTGTCATGCACGTGCCGCGTCAGCCAGTCGGCCAGCGCGTCCGGCGAGGCCGGGATAAAGGAAATCTCGTCGGACTCCCATGCGTCCGCCTTCCACCGGCTCTGCACGTCAGCCGCGTCTGCCCTGATGCGGAGGACGTAGGTCAGCTCTGGTTTGTAGCTGACCGCGTCTCGCACAAGTCCGGTGCAGACTAGCTCCGCCACCTCCTCACGCCGCACGCCCAGTTCTTCCTCCAACTCCGTCAGCACGCCCTGGGTGAAGCTCTCCGGCGGCTGCGGATGCCCGGACGGCTTCACATGATAGAATCCGGCCCGCTCCGCTACCTTCCCGCTCCGGCGCTCGATGGCGAGCATGCCGTCCGCCGTCTCCGTGGCCGCGGAAAGGGCGAGGGCGTCGGACATGGCGTTGGCGCCGGACTGCTCCCGCCACTCACGGTGGCAGCCGTTCGTGCCTATGTACTCCTCGTAGTTGGTCAGGCCCACGCGCAGGACGAGCGATACGTCGGTCACGGTGTAGGACACAAGCCGGTAAAGCGGCTCCGCGGTAATCACGCGACCCTCTTGGCGCAGAGCGTCGGCGGAGCGCCAGACCTCCACCCGCTGAGCGTCGGTGAGCGTGACGGTGGCCGCGGGATCGAAGCGGCACAGCACGTCGTCCGGACGGAAGCGCCCCGCGACGAGGATGTAGTAGAGGCCGGAGACAAGCAAGAACGCCTCCCGGGAGAAATGCAACGCGCCCATTGTAGGGGCGCGCCTCTGGCGAGGCAAGGGCCTCTCGGTTTGCCCGGGCGCGTCGCCGTCGATGGCGCGGCGCCCTGAGAGCTTTGGTCTCCGTTTGACCGCCGTAGGGCGGTCTCCTACAATGGATGGAGAGGGATTGTCAGTCCGTGGCCCCATGCAAGGACGATTGCTATGGGAGTCCGCGGCGGACTCATGGGGAGGGAGCGCGTCAGGGTATGATGAACAGCGAACAGGTCACGCTGAAGCGTGACTGTGAGGCAACACAGGTACCCAGCGGCATGAGGCTGCATCTCACGAAGGGCAGCCTTGTGCTGGTCATGCAGACGCTGGGCGGCTCTTTCACGGTCATCACGGAGCAGGGAGACATGGCGCGCATAGCGTCGCGGGACGGCGACGCCCTCGGCAAAGAGGTCGCGCCCGCCTCGGCGAAGGCGGAGACCCCCGCCGCGCCGCGGGGACCGGTGGACGAGAAGCTGGTGTGGGAGGAGTTGAAGACCATTTTCGACCCGGAGATCCCGATCAATATCGTGGACCTCGGGCTTATCTACGACTGCCGCATCACGTCCCTGCCGAAGGGCGGGAACAGGGTGGACGTGAGCATGACCATGACCGCGCCGGGCTGCGGCATGGGCGACGTGCTCAAGGCGGACGCCGAGAGCAAGCTGCTGGCGGTGCCGGGCGTCACAGAGGCCGTTGTGGAAGTGGTCTGGGAGCCTCCCTGGGATCCCAGCAAGATGACCGAGGAGGCGAGGCTCGCCTTGGGGATGTAAGTCGCCGGGACCGCTGGCGACGCGACCAAAACAGAGCGCCCTTCTCATACGGAAAGGGCGCTCTCCGCATTAACTTCACAGGGACTTGCGGGATTCCGCCCTGCCCGATGAAGGCCGAGAGGGACTTAGTGCCCGCCGCAGGCGCAGCCGCCGCTCCCGCAGCCGCCCGCTTCGCTGCTGCTCTCCGCGCTCCCGCAGGCGCATCCACCCGAGCCGCAACCACCGCCACCGCAGCCGCCTTCGCCATGCATGTGCTGCGCGTTCGGGTTGGTGATGGTGAAGCCCTTGCCCTCCAGGCCGCCGGCGAAGTCTATCTCCGAACCGGCCACGTAGGGGGCGCTGGCGGGGTCAATCAGTATCTTCAAGCCTTCGCTTTCCACTTCCAGGTCACCTTCGCGCACCTGGTCGTCGAAACCCAGTCCGTACTGGGGGCCGCCGCCGCGCGTGTCCAGGAAAAGGCGGAGGGAAAGCCCGTCCTTCTTCTCCTGGGCCATGATGTCCTTGATCTGGGCCGCCGCTGAAGGTGTGACTGTGATCATGCTGTTATCTCCTCCCGTCTGCTATTTTACCGCATCGTCGTCGCGCGGGCCATATCACAGGCTGCTGACGGCGACAGGCACTTTCCGTGGTTGCGCATGTTCCGGCGTTGCCTTCGCTGCCTGAGGGGCTTGCCTGACCCGGGACGCCAGGTCTTCTATCGTGGTGGTGTCCAGCACGCTGCGGATGGCCTGCTCGACAGTCCGCCACACGTCGCGCTGGGCGCAGCCCGGGGTCAGGGAGCATTTGTCCAGGTTGTCCATGCAGGGCACCAGGGCCGGCGTCTCTCCCAGGGCCGCGACCACCATCGTCAGCGTGATATCCGAGGGGTTGACCGCCAGGGTGTGCCCTCCCTGAGGCCCCCGCTGGCTCCGGGTCAGCCCCCGTTTGTTCAGGGTGTGGAGCAACTGCTCCAGATAAAGCTCCGGAATGGCGTTGCGCCGGGCGATGTCCGCCGTGCGGGCCAGCCCCTCGTCCGCGTGCTGCGCCATATCCACCAGCGCCCGGACTCCGTAATCAACTGCTATGGGAATGTGCATGGTTCCCTCCCCATGACGCGGCCTTTCCGGCCGGGCCTATTCGGTCGAGACTTCGTTCTCTTTTCCCGCAAGGGCGGCGTGCAGGGTGTGCCACGCCAGGGTGGCGCACTTGACGCGCGCGGGATAGTCCGCGACGCCCGCAAGCACCCCCAGGTCGCCCAGCTCGTCGTCGTGAAACTCCGTGCCCGGCTCGCGCGTGACCATGGCATGGTAGGCCTTGAACAACTTCTCCGCCTGGGCCACGGTCTTGCCCTTGATGCTTTCAGACATGAGCGACGCGGACGCGCGGGATATCGCGCAGCCCGACCCCTGAATCCCCACGTCCTGAATGACGTCATCGGCTACTTTCAAGTAGAGCGTCAGCTTGTCTCCGCAAAGAGGGTTGTAGCCGTCCGCGGTGCGGTTCGCTCCCTCCAGCTTGTGGAAGTTCCGCGGCTTGCTGTTATGCTCGCGGATGAGGTCCTGGTACAGCTCGCGCAGGTCAACGTACGTCACTACTTCAAGACCTCGATGACGCGCAGCATGCCCCGCGCCAGCGCGTCAAGCTCCTCTCGCGTGTTGTAGAAGGCCAGCGACGCTCTGGCGGTGGCGGGCACGCCGAACCGGTCCATGAGCGGCTGCGTACAGTGATGCCCCGTGCGGATGGCGATGCCCTCCCCGTCAAGGATGGTGCCGATGTCGTGCGGGTGGACGCCCTCCAGGACAAAGGACAGGATGCTGGCCTTGTGCTTCGCGGTGCCTATCAGCCGCAGGCCGTCAATGGAGGCCAGACGGCGGGCGCCGTAGTCCAGAAGCTCTTGCTCGTACGCGGCGATGCGGTCGAGCCCGATGGCCGTCACATAGTCAATGGCCGCGCCCAGGCCGATGGCCCCGCTGATGTGGGGCGTCCCCGCCTCGAACTTGTAGGGCAGGGAGTTGTACGTGGTCTTCTCAAAGGTGACGGACCGGATCATGTCGCCGCCGCCCTGGTACGGGGGCATGGCCTCCAGAAGTTCGGCTCTGCCGTACACCACGCCGATGCCCGTCGGCCCGAAGACCTTGTGCCCGGAGAAGACATAGAAGTCGCATCCCAGCTTTCGGACGTCCACCGCCGTGTGCGGCGTGGCCTGGGCGCCGTCCACCAGGACAGGGACGCCACGACTGGGCGCGACGGCCACAATGCGTTAGACGGGGTTGATGGTGCCCAGCGAGTTGGACACGTGCGTCACGGCCACCAGCCTGGTGCGGGGGGTCAGCAGCCTTTCGTACTCGTCCAGCAGCAGCTCGCCCTCGTCGCTGACCGGGATGACGCGCAGCTTCGCGCCACGCTCCTGGCACAGCATCTGCCACGGCACGATGTTGGAGTGGTGCTCCATGCCGGAGATGACGACCTCGTCGCCCGGCCCGACGCGCTGCCTGCCGTAGCTGTTCGCGACCAGGTTGATCCCCTCGGTCGCGCCCCGCACGAAGATGATCTCCTTGTCGTCGACGGCGTTGAGGAACCGGCGCACCTTGCCGCGCGCGCCCTCGTACTCGTCCGTGGCGCGGCCGCTCAGCGTGTGGATGCCGCGGTGCACGTTGGCGTTATAGGTGGAATAGTAGCGCACGAGCGCGTCAATAACGGACTGTGGCTTCTGGCTGGTGGCGGCGTTGTCCAGATAGACCAGAGGCTTCCCGTGCACCTGCTGTTTCAGGATGGGGAAGTCCCGCCGGATTCCGGCGACGTCAAAGGGCCGCGCGGAGGGCTCGGCCACGCGCTGTCCCGCTGCCGGGCGTTGCGTGGTCATGGCGTGTCCCAGAACTGGAAGCCGGGCAGCGCGCC
>ORMF010932794.1_pt1 | contig 16060 bp, 15 predicted proteins | sample 1779871 | NCBI WGS metagenome assembly ORMF01 (sample SAMEA104232316, study PRJEB22302) | groundwater metagenome | biome: forest; feature: aquifer; material: groundwater | place: USA | collected 2011-08-07 | depth 5.4 m
GGCACGGCTGAAGCCGTGCCCTCCCGTTCTTGATTCTCACTCTACAGCAATTGGAGAATTGCTCTAGCACAACAAGTTGAAGAGACTTCTTCGAAGCGCGGTCTCATCGGCTGACGTAGAGACGGTTTTTGTACTGACCGTGGAAGAGCGCCTTCCAGGGCCGCGTCAGACGGTCCCTGCCGAGGCCTTCAGGCCCGGTGGTCGCGTTGCTCAGGGGCTGAAGCCGTTCTGTTTTTCGCTTTAACGCCGGCCTGAAGGCCGGCTCTTCCACCAAGACCTTACGCGGCGTTTCGATCGGGTACACGTTGGGCGGCCGATAGGCTGCCCGATCAACCAGACTCACAACAAGCGTGTGACACGATGCCAGGCAGCGGGAGCCTGCGTTGCCGCCGCCTTCAGCCGCATTTATGATGGCTGTATGAATCTCGGCTTTCCAGAGATGGTGTTCCTGTTTATCCTGGCACTGCTCATCTTCGGACCGAAGAAATTGCCGGAAGTCGGACGCCAGATCGGGCGCTTTATGAACGAGTTCAAGCGGGCTTCGAACGAGTTCAAGGCGCAGATCGAGTCGGAAATCAACGCGCTCGAAACCGAAGTCACGCCGCAGATTCTGCCCCCGCTCCAGGCGCCGCTCAATTCTCTCGCTAGCCGAATCTTCAACCCGCCATCGGCCGAAAAGCTGGAAGCTGCCGAGGCCGGGGCAGCCGCAGAAAGCGTGTCTGTTCCGGAGCCATCTCCCGCGCCGAAAGTGGCTCCCGATGCCTGAGGCGACCGTGTCCTCGTCCGTGACCGAGCCCGCGCCAGACGAAATGCCGACCATGGGCTTCCTCGAGCATCTCGAGGAACTGCGGCGGAGAATCATCTATTCCATCGTGGCCGTGGCCGCTGGATTCCTCCTTTGCTGGAGATACGCTGAGCGGATCTACGAAGTCATGCAGCGTCCGGTGATGGACGCTCTGCACAAGAACGGTATCTCGGAAAAACTGGTCTATCTGAATCCGACGGAGCCATTCAATCTCTACCTGAAAGTCGGCCTGATGGCGGGATTGTTCGTTGCGTCGCCATTCGTGCTGTATCAGGTGTGGCTGTTTATTTCGCCCGGCCTTTACCGGAACGAGAAGCGCTACGTCATGCCCTTCATGTTCTCGACGGTGGCGCTCTTTCTCGCCGGCGGATATTTCGGATACAAACTTGTTCTTCCCCAGGCGCTCGTGTTCCTGATCGGCTATGGCAAAGAATTCCAGCCCATGATTACGCTCGGCGAGTACAGCTCGCTGTTTTTGACTGTCATCATCGGCATGGGCGTGATCTTCGAAATGCCGATTCTGGTGTTTTTCCTGGCGCTCATGGGAATGGTGACCGCCGGCTGGATGTGGCGGAATCTGCGCTATTCGATTCTGGGGATCTTCGTAGTGGCAGCGATTCTCACGCCCACTACCGACATCCTGAACATGTGCATTTTCGCGGCGCCCATGGTGGCGCTCTATGTGTTGAGCATCGCCATTGCGTGGATCGTGCATCCCAAACAGCGCCAGAAGCGAGCGGAGAAAAAGAGCTCTTAACCACAGGGAGCACAGAGGAGCACAGGGGAAACCATGAAACCACTTGGGACAGGCAGAACCACGAAGAGTGCGCGGGGAGGTTTCCTCTGTGTACCTCTGTGTCCTCTGTGGTTAAGCATTCTCTTGCCCTTGCTGATACTTGTGCTGGCCGGCACCGCTTGCAGCAAAAAATCTTCGGCGGCTCCGGCAGAGAATGCCAACGCCGCCGGAGCCAACGCCTCTGCTCCGGAACCAGCCGCCGCGCCTGCCGCCGGCACCGCTTCTTCGGATTCCGGCCCGCTTCCTCAGATCGACTCCAAACGTACTTTCCAATACATCAAGGAGATCGTGGCCTTCGGGCCGCGTCCCATCGGCAGTGAGAATCACAAGAAACTCGAGAACTACATCACGTCGCACCTGAAGGGCGACCAAGTCGAAGACGACGCTTTCACTGCGGACACCGTGGAAGGAAAGTTCCCGGTCCGAAACATCATCGCGAAGTACCCGGGTGCGAAAGATGGCGTCATCGTTATCCTCGGCCACTACGACACCAACTATCCTCTGCGCAACACTGGATATGTTGGCGCCAACGACGGCGGCTCCTCAACGGCGATTCTCCTGGAATATGCGAACCACCTGCGCGGCAAGAAGCGCGACGGCTACAGCGTCTGGCTGGTCTGGACCGATGGGGAAGAGGCGGTTCGGCAATGGACGGATACGGATAGTCTCTACGGCACTCGCCATCTGGCCGAGAAGTGGGAGAAAGACGGCACCTTGAAAAAGATCAAGGGTCTGCTCGTAATGGACATGATCGCGGATGCCGACCTCAACATCGATCGCGATACCAACTCGACGCCCTGGCTGATCGACCTGGTTTATGAAGCGGCCGAGCGCAGCGGAGTCCAGTCACACTTCTACGCCCGCGCCCGCGCCATCGAAGACGACCACTTGCCTTTTGTGAAGCGCGGCGTGCCGAGCATGGACGTCATCGACCTCGACTACGGCTACAACAACGTCTTCCATCACACCCCCCAGGACACGCTCGATAAGGTGAGCCCCAGGAGCCTGGAGATCGTCGGGAACACCACGCTCGAAGCCATCCGGATGCTGGACCGGCGCTGACTGCCTGGCTCTCGCCCGGTTTGCGTGGAAGGCAAATTTTTCACATCCAAGTCCGGCAACCGGTAGTGTCCCAATTTGCCTTTTTTCACCACAGAGTCACAGAGTCACGGAGAAAACCTTGGATCTGTAAAAAAAGCAGCAAGGGAAGGTTTTGCCAAGCAAATGCGTTTCTCTGTGTCTCTGTGGCTCTGTGGTGAAAACTAAATTAGGACAGTACCGGGCGGCGGATGCGGGGCGCGGAGTTGATCCCAGGGACCGCGATGCTCGCCTCACTCACCGCTTGACCCTTTTTCCCCTCCACCCCTACCATGGAAACAGCACCCGTGGGGGGTGACTCTAATCGGCTCCTACAGCCGTGAGCACGTGGGGATCCAGATTGTTCCAAAGGGTTTTCCTTGCAGTATTTCTGTTTGCATTCGTCAGCCTGGCGGGCGCGCAGAGCAAGCCCTTGCCGCCCGGGCCCATGAAGGCCAAGGTTAAGGCCACCTGCGCGCAGTGCCATAACGCCAGTCGGATCACGGAACAGCATCTGACCCGGCAGGAGTGGTCGAATGAGCTCGACAAGATGACTGGTCTTGGAGCCGAGATCCCGGATTCAGACCGGGCCGCCTTCCTGAACTACCTGTCAAAGAATTTCGGCCCGGAGAAGGTTGGCAAAGCGGCGGCGAAGAAGAGCGCTGACCAAGCCAAGTAGCAAACGCCTTTCAGCTGGAAACAGCAAAACGCTACCGACCCAGCGTCCGGTGGACGCTACGGTAGCGCCGCCACGAAAGAGCCTAACTGGCTTAAGGATGTGCGACCCGCGGCCAGGCTTCAAGTGATTGTTTAGGTACGGGCTGGAAGCGTATAAGCAGCGCCAACGCCTCCGCTGGGGCGGGCAAAGTGCCAACGCGACAGCTGGCGGCGCCCCGGCGCCCCCGGCGCTACAAAACCCGGGATGCCGCTGCGATCAGCGCCTCTTCGAGTCCCAGCAGGTGCCGCTCCTCGGTCAGGTAGCTGACGATCATCACGCGGATCACGCTCTCGCCGTTGACGATGGTCTCCGAAATCCAGCGCCGGCCATCGCGCGTGACCTCGTCCACGATCGCGTTGTGCAGCGCCGCCCGTTGCTTCGGATCGGCGATTCCTTTCAGCCGCAGGTTGAGAATCGGCACGACCATGGGCGCCGACAGTTCGAACTGCTCTGTCCTGCCCACCCAATCGGCAAAGCCGTGCGCAAGATTCATCTGCCGGTCGATGTGTTCCTCGTAGGCCTTCCTGCCGTGAACTTTCAGAGTCAGCCAGAGCTTGAGGGCGTTCATGCGGCGCGTCCATTGAGTGCTGATCTTGGAGTTGTCCGGCAGCACCGCGCCCGCGGCCTTCGGCATGTAGGGCGCGTACACCGCAAACGCGCGCTCCAGAATTTCCGGATGGCTCGTCAGGATCACTCCCGCGGCGAAGGGCACCGCCAGCCACTTGTGAGGATCAATGGTGATCGAATCCGCCTGCTCGATCCCGCGGATGAGATACCGATGTTTGTCCGAGAAGATAAGCGCCGCACCGTAGGCGCCGTCCACGTGCAGCCAGAGTTTGTGACGCCGGCAGATTTCGGCGATCGCGGGCAGGTCGTCAATGATCCCCGAACTGGTCGTCCCGGCCGTCGCGACCACGCAGAACGGCTTGCGTCCGGCGCGAAAGTCGGCTTCGATTGCCGCGTTCAGTTCGTCTGGGCCCATCTGCAACTGATCGTTGACCGGCACCCGCCGCAGCGCCTTGCGCCCGATGCCGAGCAGCCCGGCGGACTTGTCGAGCGAGTGGTGCGACTCCGAGGAGGCATAGGCGACAGGCGGCGCGCCGATGGTTGCCACTCCTTCCTCGATTGCATCCGGGAACTTCGCCGCCAGCGCCAGCGCCAAGCCGCTGAAGTTCGCTTCGTTGCCTCCGCTGGTGAACGTCCCGTTGAAAGCACCGGGCCAGCCCACGCGCTCGCCGATCCAGCGCAGCGTCTCAACTTCAATCTTCGACGCCAGTTGCGAGCGCGCCAACGTGGCCAGTTGCGGATTCAGCCCGGCCACCAGCGCCTCTCCGAGAAAGCCCATGTAGGTCGGCGTGGGATTCATCAGGCCGAAGTAGTTGGCGGCCGGCACGTGGAAGCCCTGGTCCACCATCTCGCGGCAGACTTCGTCGAGCACCTCCAGCGGATCCGCGCCGTCTTCCGGCAGCGGTTCGTCGAGCGGGCCGTAGGTTCGCTGGTCGGCCGGCAATTGCACGGGACGGTCGGGCAGGGAAGAGTAGAAGGCGTCGATGTGGTCGATGAGGCGGTAGCCCAGACGGCGACGCGTGGCGGAGTCGAGATCGAAGAACATAGGTATTCGACGAGAGTTTCGCAGAGAAGGAATCGAACAATCTATCCGGAGCTTGCGGTCGAATCTTTGAAATGAAAACCCCATGGGACCCAGACGATAACGAGGACAGCAGATCCTTCGCTTAGCTCAGGATGACAATTTCTTTTGGGGTGCGCTGTCCGTGGTTCCCTCTGTGTCCCCCGTGCCCCCTGTGGTTAAGGGTTTCTCCGGCCTCAGCAACGGAAACAGAATCACGTCCCGGATGGTATGCGAATCGGTGAGCAGCATCGCCAGGCGATCCACGCCCACGCCTACTCCTCCCGCGGGCGGCATGCCATACGACAGCGCGCGGATGTAGTCCTCATCCATCTGGTGAGCTTCTTCATCGCCGCGCTCGCGCTCTTTCCGCTGCGCTTCGAAGCGGCGTCGCTGGTCTTCGGGATCGTTGAGTTCGCTGAATCCGTTCGCGATCTCCATCTTTCCGGCGAAGATCTCCCAGCGTTCGGTCCAGTCGGGCTCGTCCGGTTTCTGCTTCGATAGCGGAGAGATTGCCGTAGGGAATTCGTAGATGATCGTCGGCTGGACCAGGTGCTCTTCCGCGACCGCCCCGAACAACGCGGCAATCGTCTTGCCCGCCGGTTCGTTCACATCGTAAGCGAGATCGATTCCGGCGCCGCGCACTTGCATCACCAGCGCCTTCACGGATTCGTGCGAGCCGAAGTCGCTGATCGCCGGCTTGGCTCCCGCCTTCTCCGGCCAGAACTGAATGATGGCTTCACGCATCGTCAGGCGCCGCCAGTTCGTGCCCGCCCAGTCAATCTCGTCCTCGCCCCACTTCGTCTTCGTGCCCCCGGTCACGTCTTTAACCGCCTGCTCAATCGCCGCCTGGGTTGTGTTCATGATGCCGAGATAATCGGTGTACGCCTGGTAGGCCTCGAGCATGGTGAACTCGGGATTCCAGCGCCATCCCAACCCCTCGTTGCGGAAATTACGGTTGATCTCGTACACGCGATCGAAGCCACCCACCGTCAGCCGCTTCAGGTAAAGCTCGGGGGCGATGCGCAGGAACAAGTCCATGTCGAGGGTGTTGTGATGCGTCTTGAACGGACGAGCCACCGCCCCGCCCGCAATGGGATGCATCATCGGGGTCTCGACTTCGATGAACCCCTGGGAATCGAAATAGCGGCGGAACGACTGCACCAGCTTGCTGCGCTTCAGAAAAACCTCGCGGACCTCGGGATTCATCACCGTGTCCAGGTAGCGCTGCCGGTAGCGGAGTTCTACGTCGGTCAGGCCGTGCCACTTCTCCGGCAGCGGCAGCAGGTCTTTCGCGAGGAACGTGAGTTCTTCGGCGTGAATACTGAGTTCGCCGGTGCGCGTACGGAACAGATATCCACGAACGCCAATGTGGTCGCCGAGGTCGAGCAGCTTCCAGAGCTCAAAGCCGTTCTCGCCGATGGCGTCTTTCTTGACGTAGAACTGGAGCCGCTGCCCATCCTGTTGCAGATGCGCGAAGCCGGCCTTTCCCATCAGGCGGATGGCCATGATGCGTCCGGCCACGCGCACGTTGACCCGCGACGCTTCCAGTTCCTCGCCGGTCTTGCCGCTGTACTCGGCCAGAATCTGCGGGACGGTGTGGGTGAACTCGTACTTGCGCGGATACGCCGGCTGTCCGAGAGCTTCGATCTTCTTCAGCTTCTCGCGGCGGATTTCGTAGATGTTTTCGTCGAGTGACAATGAGGGATCCTTCGTTTGATTCGGAAAGCTCTGATTATAAACAAGCTGTTCCGAGAAACCGCGGAGCCGGAGTTTCTCTTGCCATTTCGTGTGTACCGTGGTACATTGGTACCAATGACCACCGAATCCCAATTCCTCGTAGAGCGCGTCCAAACCGGCGTCCGCATGGAGAAGCGCCTGCTTAAAGTGTTGAAGGGCTTTGCCGAGTATCACGACCTGACGCTCGGCGACCTGCTCGAAGGCATCGTGCTGCATGCCTTTGACGGCAAGACTCCCTTCAGCCCGGCGTCGCTCGAACGCATCCAGGAATTGAAGAAGTTCTACGGCCTCGACCTCGACTCCAGCGCCAGCCATCGCCTGACTGAGATCAAGAAGGGTTATGGCGGAACCAAGCCCGCGCGAGAGAAGAAAAAATGAGACGCGTCAGTTTTTCTTGGCTGGTTTCTTGACGGCCTTCTTGGCCTTCCTCTCGTGAGCCGCAGGCGCACTCTCGATTCGCAGCCAACCCGCTTTGGGCGCTTTCCCGCCTTTCTTCCACGCGACTAATTCCCCGAAGCCACGCTCGACCTCCGTGGGCTTGATGTTGCAGTGCCCGCCATGTTTTACATACTGCTGAACGAAGAATTGGCCGGCGCCCGCCTCGCGCGCGACCAGAAAGTAGTCGCTCGGTATCGCAGGAGAGACCAGCGGATCGTAGCTGGTGTGAATCGCAAGTACGGGCCGCGTCAAGTGCCCAGTAGGCGTGTAGAACTGCTGCAAGTAGGTTATCGCGCCGGGGTCGGCTTGGTAGCGCTCGATGCGATCGTTCAGCACGTCGCTCGCGGGCAGGCGAGTATAGATGGTGTTGCGGTTGTCGAACGGATTGCCTCCGCTGCGCTGCTCCAGATCCTTCAGGATGTAGGTCAGAAAAACGATTCCGTCTGCCAGTTCCTTGTTCGAATGCACGTCCGCAAAGCCGCGCACGGCAGCCGCGGCCGAGGGTTTCGCGTTGAGAGCGCGCAGCACTTTGCGGGTGAGCTTTTCCGACATTTCATAGCTCGGCGGGACCTTTGCCGGCGAGGGCAGCAATCCGGGGAAGTAGTAATCAAAGACAACGCGGTTATCAAACGCCTGCTGCATGAATCTCGGCGCCGCCCCAATTACGCCGCACATCGCCAGCCCCGCGTCATACGTGTCAGGATATTTCTCGATCATCAGCACCGTCAGCAGGCCGCCCATGGAATCGCCGGAGACATACGTTTCCGCCGGCTTGCCATACTTTTCGGCGAAGTATTGGCGCAGGACTTCGTTGTCCACGACCGCCTGCTCTACCGCCCATCCGCCCGCGGAATAGCCTGACTGCGCTACCGCATATCCCGCTTTCAGAAACACTGCAAGCGATGAATCCAGTGCCTTCTCTTTGAAGGCCCCCGGCTCCGGATCGTAGCCGTGGCAGTACATCACCAGGCCGTGGTTCCAGTTGTCGGGGATATCAATGCGGAATTTGGCCTGGTTGAGCTGTCCAATCTCAGTTTTCGCGAAGACCGTGATGGACGCGAAGACAAGCAGCACAACAGTCAGAAAGTGGCGGCGCATGGGTGAAATCATTCCATGTCTTGCGCAGCAAGGGAAGTGACTCCCGGATCAGCAGGTAACGGACGGGCGCCATTGTCCCGTAGATCACAGCCTTCGGTGATCTTTATACCTTGAAGCTTTGGCGTTCCGGCGGTAGCATGGCGGGTCCGAACTATTGAGGTGAACAAGGATTCATGCCGCAGAACTACGTTCCCATTTTCCTGTTCATTGCGGTTGTCGGTGTGCTGATCCCGCTCACCCTGGTGCTGGCAAGAATTGTTCGCCCCCAGAATCCCCACCGGACCAAGCTGATGCCGTACGAGTGCGGCATTGACCCGGTGGACAACGCCCGCGGCCGTTACACGGTGCGCTATTACATTATTGCCATGCTGTTTGTGGTGTTCGACGTGGAAACAATTTTCCTGTTCCCCTGGGCGGTGAAGTTCAAAGCACTGGGCAGGTTCGGCCTGGTCGAGATGCTGGTCTTTTTGGGCATCCTGATCGTGGGCTACATCTGGATCTGGAAGAAAGGCGCGCTGGAGTGGGTTTAAGGCAGTTCCCAGTTCCCAGTTCTCGGTTCTCAGTAGGGTCCGAAACAGGGTTTTCTGAGAACTGAGAACTGGGAACGGAGAACCGTAGCGATGACCGAGGAACCCAAATCGCCAGTCTCACCGCCAGCAGCCGACGCGGCTGCCACTGCTCCGCCCAAACCGGCCGCCCCCGCTAAGCCCGCCGGCCCCGTTCCCGTGCCGTGGTCGTCGCCGATGGTTGAGAAGTACAAGCGGCAGTACGGCTCGGGCCTCGAGGCGCAGAGCTATCTCGGGCAGAATTATTTGACGGTTGACCGCTCGCTCATCCCCGACATTCTGCGTCTCCTGCGCGATGACGACCAGTTCGACTACTGCGTGGACATCACCGCCGCCCACTATCCCAAGCGCGAAAAGCAGTTCGACGTAATCTGGATACTCTATTCGTTCGCGAACAACGAGCGCATGCGCGTGAAGGCGCAAATTGCCGACGGCGAAACTCTTCCGAGTAGCGTGCCGATCTGGGTGACCGCGAACTGGCTGGAGCGCGAAGTTTATGACATGTTCGGGATCAAGTTCGACGGTCATCCCGACCTGAAGCGCATTCTGCTGCCCGACGGCTGGAAAGGGCACCCGCTGCGCAAGGACTACGGCATCCTCCAGCAGGATCAGGAGTGGGTCCAGATTAACCTAGGGATCGAGAGCGGACAATGAACGCCCAGAAAACCGACCAGCCGGACATTCTTCCGAACCTCGACCTCGAAACTCCCGAGCGCCCCTATCTCGACTCCAACGAACTCATCATCAACATGGGCCCCCAGCACCCGGCGACGCACGGCGTGCTGCGCGTTATCCTGCGGCTCGACGGCGAAAAAGTCCTGGGAACCGAATGCGTAATCGGCTACCTGCACCGCGGCGTCGAAAAGATTGCCGAAAACCGCACCTATACGATGTTCAACCCGTACGTGGACCGCATGGACTACGTCGCCGCGGTCTCCAACGGGCTGGGCTACTGCCAGGCAGTCGAGAAGCTGCTGAACGTGGAAGCGCCGCCGCGGGCGAACTACATCCGCGTGATCCTGACGGAACTGAACCGAATTGCCAGCCACCAGCTCTGGTTGGGCACGCACGCGCTCGACATCGGCGCCATGACGCCGCTCTTCTACACCTTCCGCGACCGGGAAGAGATCCTGAAGATTTTCGAGAAGTACTGCGGTGCGCGCCTGACCACGCATGCCTTCCGCATCGGCGGCTGCCTTTATGAGACCTACGCCGGCTTCGAAAAAGAAGTAAAAAACTTTCTGACCTTCGTCGCGCCGAACATTGACAAATATGAGGAATTGCTCACCACCAACCGCATCTGGCTCGAGCGCACGAAAAATGTCGGCGTGATCTCCGCCGCTGATGCCATCGCGCTGGGCGTAACCGGTCCGGTACTGCGCGCCAGCGGCGTGAAGTGGGACATCCGCAAAGCTCAGCCCTACGCCAACTACTCCGAGTTTGATTTCGAAATCCCGACCGGCCAGAACGGCGACACCTACGACCGGTACCTGGTGCGCATGGCTGAGATGCGGCAGTCGCTGCGCATCATCGAGCAGGCGGTGAACGGCATGCCCGAAGGTCCGATCATGGCCAAGGTTCCCAAGGTGATCAAGCCCGCGGTGGGCGAGATCTATCATTCGATCGAAGCGCCCAAGGGCGAGTTGGGATACTTCATCGTCAGCGACGGTTCGACGCAGCCCTATCGGGTGCGCGTGCGTCCCCCATCGTTCCTGAACCTGCAGGCGCTCGACATCATGGTGCGTGGCCTGCTCGTGGCTGATGTGGTCGCCGTCATCGGCACCCTCGACATCGTGCTCGGCGAGGTGGACCGCTGATGCTCGATTCCTTCATGTCCTATCTCGGCAGCAGCGTGACCCCCGGCGAAGCCAACAACCAACTCTGGGCGCTGATCTACGTCTTGATCATCTTCACGGGCGTTTCAGTCGCGGTGATGGCGATGAACTGGCTGGAACGCAAGGCGCTCGCGCATTTCCAGGTGCGACTCGGCCCCATGCGCGTCGGCCCGCACGGATTGCTGCAGCCCATCGCCGATGCGGTCAAACTCCTCATCAAGGAAGACATCATTCCCGCCGAAGCCGACAAGTTTGTTTTTTGGATTGCGCCGCTCATCGGCCTGCTCGCGTCCTTTACCGTGTACACGGTCGTGCCCTTTGGTCCCTCGCAGGCCGTCAGCGACATGAACATCGGCATTCTCTTCATGCTGGGCGTTTCGTCGCTGGCCGTATTGGGGGTCGTGATGGCGGGCTGGGCTTCGAACTCGCACTATCCCCTGATCGGGGCGCTGCGTTCAAGCGCGCAGATGGTTTCCTACGAAGTCGCGATGGGTCTGGCTGTCGTTTCCGCAATCCTGATGACCAGCCTGCACGGTACCGGCTTGTATGGCGTCTCAAAATTGAGCGACGGCACGGGTACGCTGAGCATGATTGGCATCGTGCAAGCGCAGCAGGAGCAACAAGTCTGGTTCCTGTTCAAGTTCTTTCCGCTCGGCCTGATCGCCTTTGTGATTTTCGCCATCGCTATGATTGCCGAGACCAACCGCGCGCCTTTCGACCTGCCCGAAGCCGAGTCGGAGCTGACCGCGGGATACCACACCGAATACAGTGGGCTGCGCTGGTCGCTCTTCATGCTGGCCGAGTACGCCGCCATGATTGCCGTGTCGTCGATCGCGGTGACGCTCTGGCTGGGTGGATGGATACGCCCGTTTCCGCACTGGCTCGGCGGGCCTGCGTGGGACTTCGTCTTCTCGTTGTCCCCTGGGGTGACGTTCGTTGGATTAGCGGCCATTGCGTTTCTCGGCACCGTCCGCATGCCGAAGCACCGCTATTTTCGCGTACAGACGATCGGCCTGGCCACGTTTGGCGCCGTGCTTGCGCTGATCGGAATTTTGTTGCTCGGCATCGTCATCGGGGCAAAGGTCGGCAATCACGATATCCTCAATCGCACCGCAGAAGGTCTGACGAACGTTTACTGGTTTGTGTTCAAAGTCGGCGTCTTCATGTACCTGTATATCTGGTATCGCGCCACCTGGCCGCGCTACCGTTTCGACCAGCTCATGAGAGTCGGATGGAAGGTGATGCTACCGATTTCGCTCGGCGTGCTAATCGTGACCGCCATCGCGGGGGTGCTCCTCGGATGACGCCGGTCGCGACTCCATTTTTCTTTTATCTGCTGTCAGGGCTGGCCATCGCTGGCGGGTTGCTGGTGATTACCCGACGCAACGCCATTCATTCCGCGCTGGCGCTGATCGTGACGCTGCTCGCAGTGGCGAGCCTCTACCTGATGCTCTATGCCCCATTCGTCGCCGGCGTGCAGATCATCGTCTACGCCGGCGGCATTATGGTGCTGTTTCTGTTCGTGATTATGCTGGTCAGCCTGGAGCGGACGGTCAAAGAGCGACAGTTCAACCGCATGTGGCCGGTCGGATTGCTGGCCTCGTGCGCGCTGCTGGCGCTGTTCATGTCGGTGTACGCGAAGGGCAAGGGCCTGCTCGTGGAGCGCGGCCCGCAACTGCCGGAATCCGCGAACACGCAACAGATCGGCATCATGCTCTACGGAGAAGCCGGCCGAATGGGTCAGTACACATTCGCCTTCGAGATCGCGTCGTTGCTGTTGCTGGTCGCGATCTTGGGAGCGGTGATTATGGCGAAGAAGAGGATTTGAAAATCAGCACTTGGCATTTGGCACTTAGCATTTGGCCAAACCAGATTTTTGCGAGCTTCGGCAATGCTGTTTAAGGGCAATGTCCTAACGCTCAGTTGCTAAGTGCCGACTGAGAACTGAGAACCGAGAACTATGGTGCCGATAACCACCATTCACTACCTCGTCGTTGCCGCGGCGCTGTTCGTGCTGGGCGTGATCGGTGTGCTCACGCGCCGCAACGTGGTGATCGTGCTGATGTCGATCGAGCTGATCCTGAACGCGGTGAACCTGAACCTGGTGGCGTTCTCGCGCATGTGGGGCGGCCTGCACGGCCAGGTGTTCGCGATCTTTATCGTGGTGGACGCCGCCGCCGAAGCTGCGGTCGGCTTGGGCATTCTGATCGCCTTCTTTCGTAACAAAGAGACGATCAATGTGGATGAGATTGATTTGTTGAAATGGTAGAAACCAGCACTTAGCAGTTAGCACTTGGCATTTAGCCCGTCCAGGTTCTTGCTGCGACTGGCAACGCCGATCAAGGGCCAAATGCTAAGTGCCAAGTGCTAAATGCGATGTTTTTCTTAAATCACATCTGGCTCATCCCGCTCTTCCCGGCCTTCGGGGCCGCGATGATGTTCTTCTTCGGACGCCGAATGCAGAAGGCGGCGGTGAGCGCGGTGTGCGTCGGAACGGTCGTCGTCGCGTTTCTGTTTGCTTGCGGCGCGGTCTGGCAGTACACGCAGTTCGCGCACGGAACGGGACAGCCATTTGAAAAGGTCCTCTACACCTGGCTGGGCAGCGGCGATCCGCATCTGAATTTCATGAAGTACGACGGCACGCCTGCCTCATTCACCGCTGACTGCGGTTTCCTACTCGATCCGCTCTCCGCTATCTGGCTGCTGTTCGTGACCGGTGTGGGCATGCTGATCCACATCTACTCCACCGGATACATGGCGCACGAAGGCGGCTACTACCGCTTCTTCGGATACATGAACCTGTTCATGTTCTCGATGCTCACGCTGGTTCTGGCGAACAACTATGCGCTCATGTTCGTCGGATGGGAGGGCGTGGGCCTGTGCTCGTATCTGCTGATCGGGTTCTATTTCCATCGCAAGTCGGCGACCGACGCGGCCAACAAAGCGTTCATCGTGAACCGCATCGGCGATGCCGGATTTCTGCTCGGCATGTTCACTCTGATGTGGTACCTGGGCTCGTTCCGCTTCGTTGACATCAACGCCGCCGCCCGCAGCGGCCACTTTGGCATCGGCGATCCGATCCTGACCGCGGCCGCCCTGCTCCTGTTCGTCGGCGCGTGCGGAAAGTCCGCGCAGATTCCTCTCTATGTCTGGCTGCCGGACGCCATGGAAGGCCCGACGCCAGTTTCCGCGCTCATCCATGCCGCAACCATGGTGACAGCGGGCGTGTACATGGTGGCGCGCTCGAACGCGATCTTCGTGCTGGCGCCGACAGCGATGAAAACCGTGGCGATCGTCGGCGCGCTGACGGCGGTCTTTGCCGCCTCCATCGGCCTCGTGCAAAACGACATCAAGCGCGTGCTCGCTTACTCCACCGTCTCGCAGCTGGGATACATGTTCCTCGCGCTCGGCGTCGGCGCATTCGCCGCAGGTGTCTTTCACGTCTTCACGCATGCGTTCTTCAAGGCCCTGTTGTTCCTGGGCGCCGGCTCGGTGATCCACGCGCTAAGCGGCGAGCAGGACTTGCGCAACATGGGCGACCTGCGAAGACGCATCCCGACTACTTTCAAAACAATGTTCATCGCCACGCTGGCCATCGCCGGCATCCCGCCGCTGGCCGGCTTCTTCTCGAAAGACGAGATTCTTTGGCAGGCCTTCCGTTCCGCCAACGGCAGCTTTCCGTATCTCTGGCTCATTGGCTTCGGCACTGCGCTGATGACTGCGTTCTACATGGCTCGGCTCATTTTCCTGACTTTCTATGGCCAGGCGCGCATGAGTCATGAAGTCGAGCACCATATTCACGAGTCGCCCAAGTCCATGACCGGCGCGCTGGTGGTGCTCGCCATATGTGCTGTTCTCGCCGGTCTTCTCGGAGTGCCGCAGAGTCTCGGCGGTTCGAATCGTTTTGAAAAGTTCCTTGCACCGGTATTCCCTACTGAGACACAAGTTGTGACTTCCGAACCGTCGTCGCCCGTCGGCGGGGAAGAGCACCGCGGCATGGAATGGGCGCTCATGATTTTCTCGGTAGCGGCCGCTGTGGTCGGTGGAGGCTGGGCGTATCGCTACTATGCGAATGCAGGCAAGGATTACTCCGAGCCCATCGCCGCCAAAGCTCCGCCGCTCTATCGCGTGCTCTACAACAAGTGGTTCGTCGACGAAGCCTACGACTACGTCTTCACGGGACGCCGCAAACTCGGCGACATCCGCCTGGGCGCGATGGGCGCGGGCGAAGCGTCCTCCTGGTTCGACGCGAAGGTCATCGATGGCACCGTCAACGGCGCCGGATGGAGCACGCGCGCCGCGGGCACGCTTTCGAAATGGTGGGACATCATCGTCATCGACGGCTTGCTGGTGAATGGTCCGGCGGTGACGGCACGCATGATTTCATATCCCGCGCGCCTGTTCGAATGGGGACTGGTGCAGTGGTACGCGCTGGTGATGACCGCGGGCTTAGTGGGCTTTGCGCTGTATTTGGTGTACCAGTAGCGCGGAGCGCAGGGCCGAGAAGAAAGTAGCGCCGGCGACCCGCCGGCTGTCGTGGGGGCGTCTCGCCCCCACCGGCGAGGGCAAGTTGCCCTAGCGACAGCCGCCGAGGGCGGCGGCGCTACACGGGAAGTTCTTATGCAGAATCACATTCTCTCCATCATCCTCTTCACGCCGCTCCTGGGCGCGCTCGTTCTCCTGTTTGTCCCGGGGACAAACAAAGCGGCCGTCCGCTGGATTGCCAACCTCTTCGCGCTCGGCGGCTTCCTGATTTCGATCCCGCTGGTCCCGATGTTTTGGGCGCAGCGTGACACCGCGCAGCAGTTCAAATTCATCGAGGGCTCAGTCAACAACTGGATCCCCTCGATCGGCGCGGGTTACATCCTCGGCATCGACGGCATCTCCTTCCTGCTGATCATGCTGACCACTCTGCTGGGATGGATCTCGATCCTCTCCTCGTGGACTGCGATCGAAGAGCGCGTGAAGGAATATTACGTCTGGTTCCTCGTGCTCCAGACCGGAATGCTGGGCGTCTTTATGGCGCTCGATTTCTTCCTCTTCTTTGTCTTCTGGGAAGCGATGCTGGTGCCGATGTACCTGCTGATCGGCATCTGGGGCGGCCCGCGCAAACTCTATGCGGCAATCAAGTTTTTCCTGTACACCTTGCTCGGCTCCGTGCTGATGCTGCTTGGCATCCTGTTTCTGTATTTCCATCACGAGACGGTCAAGCACGTGTACACGTTCAGCATCCCCGAACTGTACAAGACTGCGCCCGAGATACCGTTTGCCAGCGCCATCTGGTTGTTCCTGGCGTTCTTCCTCGGTTTCGCCATCAAGGTCCCGATGTTCCCCTTCCACACCTGGCTGCCGGACGCGCA
>ORMF010337412.1_pt1 | contig 16052 bp, 14 predicted proteins | sample 1779871 | NCBI WGS metagenome assembly ORMF01 (sample SAMEA104232316, study PRJEB22302) | groundwater metagenome | biome: forest; feature: aquifer; material: groundwater | place: USA | collected 2011-08-07 | depth 5.4 m
GAGCACACCGCTTTCGACCGGGACCACGCAGAACGCCAGAAGGAGAACCGCCATCGGATCCGACCACCAGCGCCAGCGTGACGACGCGATCAGCGTCGCTGAGAGTGCGCAGACGATGACGGTCAGGAAGGTATTGACCGGAAAAGCCTCGCGAATGGTGCCAGCAAACGTGTGAATGCCAACCAGCATGGCCAGCGCTAGCGGCACGGCGGTCATGTCGACCGCTGTGCGCACCCGCAGCATCCCCACGAACAGCGCCACGGTCAATGCCAGCTGCGCAACGTGAAACCCTCTGAACCACGCGTGGTAGTTGCCATCCGAGAGCTGATACAGGATGCCGATCGGCGCGAACAGGAGCGGTCGAAGGTAGCCGGCGTTCCAGAAGTTGTTGATGATGAGCTCGCCGAGCGGTCGCCGCTGGACGGCGATGATGTTCGAGTAGCTGTCGGTGAGCTGAACCGGAACGTCCAGCATGAAGTACGCGAGGAGCGAGACCACGAGCGCGGCGTACGCCACGGCAGCCGCTCCTGGCGTCACTCGCCGCAAGTTCACGCGGGCGCGGCCCCGGCGGCCGGAATACCGGCGTGGATCAGCGCGGCCACGGTGCGGATCTGATCCTCCGTGAGCTCGGGATACATCGGCAGCGACAGGATGTCCGCCGCAACCGCCTCGGCGACTGGAAAGTCTCCCCGGGCGTACCCAAGGTTCTGAAACGCCGGCTGCAGATGGATGGGAATCGGATAATGAACGCCGGTTTGCACGCCTGACTCGGCAAGGTGCGCCCGCCACGCCTCCCGCTCCCTGAGCCGAACGGCGTAGCAGTGGTACACGTGACGCGCGTCGGGCCGCTCACGTGGCACCTGAATATCGGCTCCGGAACATGCCGATCGGTACGTGGCGGCGGTGCGGCGACGCGCTTCGGTCCACGTCTCGAGATACCTGAGCTTCACGCCGAGCACGGCCCCCTGGATCCCGTCCATCCGGTAGTTGAATCCCTTCAACGCGTGCTCATAACGGGTTGTCTGGCCCCAGTCGCGCAGAGCCCTCATCGTCTTCGCGTAGAGCGGATTGGATGTCACGGCGGCGCCGCCCTCACCGTAGGCACCAAGGTTCTTGCCAGGATAGAAGCTGAAACAGGCAATGTCGCCCATCGATCCGCAGCGGCGTCCCTTGTACTCGGCACCGTGTGCCTGGCACGCATCCTCGATCACGACGAGGCGATGGCGGCGCGCGATGTCGAGGATGGGATCCATGTCCGCCGGCTGCCCAAACAGGTGGACAGGCATGAGGGCCTTCGTGTTTGGCGTGAGTGCCGCCCCAATCTGGGCCGGATCCATCGTGTAGTAGACGGGATCGATATCCACGAACACCGGCCGCGCTCCCGCGTACTCGATCGTCGAGGCCGTCGCGACGAACGAGAACGGAACCGTGATCACCTCGTCGCCCGTGCCAATGCCGGCAGCAAGCAAGGCCAGGTGCAGGGCGCTTGTTCCCGAATTGACGGCCACCGCTTCTGTCGTCCGGCAGTAGGCAGCGAAGTCGCGCTCGAACTCGGCCACGGCCGGTCCGAGTATGAAGTGGGCGTTCTCGAGCACGCGCCCGATGGCGGCATCGATCTCCGGCTTGAGGGCTCGGTACTGTGCCGGCAGATCTGCGAACGGAATCATCTGATTCGAGATTCGGGATTCGGGATTCGGGATTCGGGGTTCGGGGTTCGGGGTTGAGTCAATCGAGTCGTACGGTGCCGCCGCGCGACGCCATGGAGCGCGTGGCCGCTTCGAGCAGCCTCACGAGGCGCCAACCCGCCCGACCGTCCGTGATCGGCGCGCCACCGTGTTCGACGCAATCGACGAAGTGATCCACCTCGACCCGCAGCGCCTCCGTCACAGCAAGCTGCGGCGCCCACATGTCACCGGCGCGGTAGCCGACGAGCATCTGATAGACGTTCTCCGGGCTCGGATTCAGCGAGATCCCACGGTCGTACACCTTCACCTTCTCGCTCGCCTCGAGGTCGTCAAACATGATCATGCGGCGGCTGCCGCCGATGAGTGTCCGCCGCACCTTCACGGGCGCCAGCCAGTTCACGTGCACATGCCCGATCAGCTGCCCTTCGAAGAACATCGTCATGTACGCAATATTCTCGGGCCTGCCGGGTACGTGCGCGAGACCGGTGGCCGATACCGCGACCGGCTGCTTCCCGAGCACGAAATCCATGATGGAGAGATCGTGGACAGCCAGGTCCCAAAGCACGTTGACGTCGTGCTGAAAGATCCCGAGATTGATGCGGACGGAGTCGTAGTAGTAGACGTCCCCGAGCTCTCCCGCCGTCATCAGCTCCCGGATTTTCTGCACGGCCGGGGTATAGACGAACGTGTGGTCGACCATGAGGACTCGGTGCCGCCGTTCCGCTTCCTCGATCAACCGCTCGGCCTGCTCGACGGTGGACGCCAGCGGCTTTTCCAGCAGCACATGCTTGCCCGCCGCCAGCGCAGACATTGCAAGATCGAAGTGGCTCGACACCAGCGTGGCTATGACCACCGCGTCGACCCCGGGATCATCGATGAGCGCCGCGACGTCGGTGGTCACATCCACCGCCGGATACCGCCGCCGCACGTCGGCCAGCCGCTCTTCGCGCCGGTCGGCAACCATGACGATCTGCGCGCACGGAGACTCGGCGAAATTCCGTACCAGGTTCGGACCCCAGTAGCCGTAGCCGATTACGCCGACCCGAATCATGCCCGGCGCTCGCGTGCGGCCACGCGTGCCGGAACGCCCACGACGACCTCTCCCGCCGCGACGTCGCGGGTCACCACCGCGCCGGCTCCCACGAGGGCGCGTTCCCCGATGGTGACACCGCACAGAATGACGGCGCCGCTGCCAATCGAGGCGCCGCGGGCCACGCGCGTCTGGACGACCTGCCAATCCGCCTCGGTCTGCAGACGTCCGCCGGCGGTCGCCTGCGGACGCCGATCGTTGATGAACATCACTCCGTGGCCGACGAACACCTCATCATCGATGGTGACACCCTCACAGACGAAGGTATGCGACGAGATCTTGCAGCGCGCGCCGACGCGCGCGCCTCTCTGAATCTCGACGAACGTCCCGACCCTGGTGTCGTCGCCGATCTCGCAGCCATACAGGTTGACGAGATCCGGGTGGTGGATCACCACCCGCGCGCCGAGCTTGACATCCGGAGCAACAGGCATCAGGAACGGCCGCGGAGCCCGAGACGATGGGTCAGCACCAGGGTGTGATGCAGGCCGCGTCTGGCCGCGCGGCGCAGGCGGGCGAAGGACTTGCCACTCTGCACCCCGGCTTCGTACATCGCGGCGCGGACGCGCCGCCGGAGGACGAGCACGCTGTAGACCCAGAGGCGTAGGCGGCGCCGGAGCCGTCCCTGCCACGCCGTCAGCGACTGGCCGCCCTCGTACCACAGCGTCCACACACTTCGCCGAAGCGTCTTGGCCCGCCACGCGATCCGCTCAGCGGCATTGTCCAGCCGGTGACCGACGCCCTGTGACTTGGAGTGGCGACGAAGCCAGGACATCACCACGTAGCGGACGATCAATCCGGTGATGCCGTCCACCGTGCCAGGCCGTGCGTACTCGCGGTTCATCACGGCCGCGTGCTGCGCCCACCATGGCATCCACAGGCCGGCAGGACGATTCGTCTCGATGAACAGCGACGACCGCTGGCGCTGGACGCTCGATTCCGACTGGCGCCGCAGCCACAGCACCTCCGGGACCTGACGGAACTCTCCCTGCAGCGTCATCTCGAGCATCAGGAGTCGATCCGGAAGCAGCACCGGCCGGAACACGCCGGCGCGCTCCATCGCGTCGACGCGCATGAGGCCGTAGACGAGGTCGCCCGCGCCCGCAGCGTCACCCGAAAACCGCAGCCAGCGCTCGCGCGCCGTCGCCAGCCCCACGGTCTCAAACGTCTTTGGCTCCTTTCCAAGAATGCCGCCGGCGGCGTCGATACGAAGCGATCGCGGGTACGCCAGTACCGCCTCAGGATGCCCGTCGAGCTCCGCTTTGGCCCGGGCCAGCCACTCGGGACGCCAGACATCGTGATCGCTCGCCCACGCGAAATACGGCGCTGCGCCGAACTCCCGGCGCGCGTGCTCGAAGGCGGCGCGCCAGCCGGCCACCATTCCCTGACGCGAGACATGGCGCACGTAGCGCAGGCGGGTGTCGCGCTGCAGGTATGCCCTCGCAATCTGTTCCGTTCCGTCCGAGGAGCCGTCGTCGAGCATGACGAGGCCGAAGTCTGGGTCGGTTTGCGCGAGGAGCGAATCGAGGGCTTCAGGCAGATGACGCGCGTTGTTGTACAGCGTCATGCCGAAGACCGTTCGCGGCGTCATGCCTGGTGCAGCTTCTCCAGCACGAGTACGCGGTTCTTCTTGCCCCAGTCCATCTTTACTTCGAGGTCGGGCCGCGACCGGCAGCCTTCGAGGACGAACATCAGACGCAGCATGTCCTTGTTGAGCAGCGTGATGTGGGAGGGGTCCAGGTCGTCCTTCTGGTTGAAGTCGAGCAGCGTCGCCGGACTGGGATGAAAGCGCGTGGTGACGTAGATGAACTGTCGCGTCATCCGGACCATGTTGGCCACCGCCTTCTTCACCTGCAGCACGGTGAGATGCTCGAGCACCTCGCGCGAGATCACCAGGTCGTAGGCGTCGGCAGGCTTGAGCGTCGGGTCCGCCACGTCACCGACGGTGATGCGGTCCCGCACCTCGGGCGTCGCGATCTGCCTGCTGCTCTCGGCGAAGTCGATCCCTTCGACGTCCACTCCGAGCTCCCACAGCAGGTGCATCAGCGTCCCCGGACCGCAGCCGAGGTCGAGCACCTTCGCGGGCTGGAAGATCTCCTTGATCAGTGCCGGGTTCTTCGCCTCGATCGCCCGCCGCGTCTCCAGGTTGTAGTTGTTGCCGGCATCGCGCCACTCGCCGGTGAAGTACTCCGAATCGTAGTGCGTGGACCCGACGGGTTTCTGCTCGTGGACGGCGCGCTCGAACTCGGTAATGTTCATGGGTCTCCTGTAAAGAAACCGGGATCAGTTTTCGCGTGCGGCCTGCGGAAAACCAAACCCGGTTTCGTTTTTCCAACGCTCGAGAATGCGGCTGGACGAATCCAGCACGGTATCGAGGTACACGATGCCGATCCCATGTTCCGCGCAGATGCGAACCTGCTCGGGAGGCAATCGGCCGTCCCAGTCCTTGCCCTTGACGTAATACTTCGGCCGGAGCTCGCGGAGAATCATCTCCGTGTCGAAGCGATTGATGTGCACGTAGCTGATGTAGCGGATCGCGTCGAGGATGACCGCGCGCTGATCCTCTGGCAGCAGCGGCGGGTGTTTCGTACGAACGTAGCTATCCGAGGCGACGTTGCACAGCAGCGGCACATCGACCGCGCCCACCGCCGCCCGGAAGTACTCGATATGGCCCTGGTGCAGCGGATCGAAGGCGCCATCGACCATCGCGACGCGCCCTCGGTACTGCGGGAGCTGTTCGAACTCGAGAATCATGAGGCCCGACCCCATTTCGGTTTTGTAATGGGGTCGGGACTCATGATTTCACCAGGAGGCCCTTGGCGTTGAGCTCCTCGAGGGCCTTGTCGAAGAAATCCACCGCGACGTCCGGCGTGGTCTTCGCCCATTCGATCAGCTCACCGAACCCCTGCTCGAGCGGGACCTTGGGCGAGAAGCCGAGCGTCTGCCGCGCGCGCGTGATGTCGGCGGTGTTGTGGCGGATATCGAATTTTCGTCCGGTCTGGGTAATGAGCGGCTCGATCGGCTTGCCCACCAGCCGTCCGAGCAGCCGCGCAATCTCGAGAATCGTCACGGTCTCCCCGGACCCCACGTTCACCGGCAGGAAGTCGGCGCCCGGCGTTTCCAGCATCAGGGTGAGGCAGTCGACGACGTCGTGAATCGAGACGAAGTCGCGCAGCTGCCCGCCGTCCTCGAAGACCACCGGCGGCTTGTCGTTCAGCAGCCTGCTCAGCCAGATTGCGGCGACGCCCGCGTACGGGTTGCTCAGGCTCTGCCGCGGGCCGTAGACGTTGAAGAAGCGTGGCGCGACGGCGGGAATGCCGTAAGTCTTGCCGATGAGCAGCACCATCTCTTCCTGGTGGGACTTCGTCATCGAGTAGATGTTGTCGCGGTAGAGCGCCTTGTCTTCCGGGGTGGGCACCGACGCCACGTGGGCGCCGCAGGACGGACAGTGCGGCTCCCAGTCCTTCGCGGCCAACTGGGCCTCGCCTCGAATCCCAGGGGCCACGGGACCGCACGTGGCGCATCGGTACGCCCCTTCCCCGTACACGCCGATAGACGACGCCACGAGCACCTTCTCCACGTGGTGCTTGGTGTTGACGAGGATGTCGAGCAGCAGCGCCGTGCCGCGCGTGTTGACGTCCACGTACCGGTCGATCTGGTACATGCTCTGCCCCACGCTGACGGCCGCGCCGAAGTGGACGACCGCCTGTGATTCGAGCACGAGCGGCTCGAAGACCGTGCGGTCGCGCACGTCGCCGCGCACGTACCGAACCTTCGGATTGGCGTAGGACGGCCACGTCCCGCTGCGGTGGACCTGCGGCTCCAGGTTGTCGAGCACCATGACCTCATAGCCGCGCAGCACGAGCGCATCCACGAGGTGCGACCCGATGTAGCCCGCCCCACCCGTCACGAGAATTTTCCTGATCGCCATGTTCTCCCTCGGGCCGGCTAAAGCCGGCCCCCACGCCGCTCTGCCTCGACCCAGTCCTCCGGGCCGTCGATCGTCAGGGATTCGACCGCGGGCACCACCATGGGCCGGCAGTCGTCGCCGTAGAGGCTTTTCTTGTCACGCAGGGTTCGCCGCCAGAACGTGTAGACGGTTCCATCCCGCACATAGGCAATCCGCGCATCCTGACGTCTCGTCACGCGAAGGCCGTCCGGAAGAAAAGGTACCAGGCGGCCGCCGTCCACGCGCATCACGTAGTCCGGTGACAGGTGCCGCGGCAGCTCCACGACGCTGACCACCGAATCCGCAGACGTGCTGCGAAGGAGCTCGACGGACTGTCTGACGTGCGCCGGAGTCCGCAGCGGCGATGTCGGCTGGAGGAGCACGACAATCTCGACCGGCCACCCGCTCGCCTCGAGGGCGGCCACCGCATGGTCGATCACGGGGAGCATGGCCGTGTCGTCCTGGGCCAGCTCCGCCGGCCTCAAGAAGGGCACGTCGATACCGACCGCGCGGCCGACCTCCGCAATCTGCTCCGAGTCAGTGGACAGGAGGATCCGGTCGATCACGCCGGACGCCCTGGCCGCATCGGCCGCGTACGCCAGCAGCGGCCGACCGTGCAGCAGCCGGATGTTCTTGCCAGGAAGGCCCTTCGAGCCTGCGCGGGCGGGAATGAGGGCGAGAACGCCAGACATCGCGGTTCCTGTTCCGGTTCAGCGTTCAGAGTTCGTGTTCACGTTCACGCCCGAAGGCGCGCGTGCGGAGCCGCATCGCGAAAAAGCACCTGAACGCGAACTCTGAACCATGAACAGGAACAGGAACTATCTCTTCGGTGTGTTCTGCACCAACCGCACCTCGCGCAATAGGTCGCGGACCGAATCCGGCGGCGGCAGGGCGTCCGGGATCGGCCGCGCCGGACGGCACACGTAGCTCACGTGCAGATGGTCGGCCGCATAATCCACGCGCAGCGTCTCGAAACCGGCGCGCTGCAGGAACGCGTGCATCGTGTCCTGTGTGAGGTAGTACGGGTGATCGATCTTCACCGCTTCCTCGACCGACCAGTTGCGCAGGTACGCCGCCCGGAAATCGACGATGTCGACGAAGAGAACGCCGAGCTCGTGAATGAGGTTCCGGATGCGGCGGAACGTGCCGCCAACGTCGAGGAGGTGATCGACGGTCTGAAACAGCGCGACCACGTCGAACCGCCGATCGCCGGGGTCGTAGTCCTCGACCAGCGCGGTAATGGTTTCCAACCCCAGCTTCCGCGCCTCCTCCACTTCAAGAGGCGCCGGATCCAGCACCGCTGCCTTCAACCCGAACTCACGCGCCAGATGATGGGCGACCCCCCCGGTCGATCCGCCGATATCGAGCATCGTCCCGTGCCCCGCGAAACGGAGATAGGGCGCCAGCAGCTCCGCGCGCTCGGCCGCGTACACCCGCTGCTCGTCCTGGATGGTCGTCGCATCGATCAGCCGTCCGTGGTACGCGCTCACCAGGGGCCGGTAAGTGCCCTGATAGAACCGCCCGTATCCGTCTCTCGTCATGACCGGGTTCAGGAACACCAGGCCGCAGGCCTCGCAGACGTGCGCCTGCGCCGCGTAACCGTACCGGTCCCGGTGCGCAAGCACGACGAACTTCGCACTTCCGCAGAGGTTGCACTGGTCGACCGCTTGCTTCGGCTGTGCGGCGTAGTCGAAGGGCAGCGCGGCAATGCGCTCGGCTCGCGGCGGTGAGATCGTGGTGGTCATCGCTAGTAGGTGAGCCTTTTCTCGATCGTCAACGCGGAAACGGCCAAGCAGTCGGCAATGCGCGCGCCCGCCTTTCCGTCGCCGTACAGATGGTCGGGGCCAGGGCGTCCTCGCCGGGCGTGGTCCTGCACGGCCTCGGCAATCTCACGGCGATTGTGCTCGACGTCAATGACGTTCTGCCCACGCTCGCGGCCCTGCTGGCGCGAACCGATATTCACGGCGGGCACCCCGAGGAAGGAACATTCCCGGATGGCAACGCTCGAGTTGCCGATGATGGCGTTGGCGCCGCACAACAGCCTCAGGAAGTCCTCGGGATACATGTTGCGGAAGAAGTGGAAGTGCGCTGGCTGCTCCTTCTCGCGGAACACCCGAATGCCCTTCGACGTCCCGTCCGATCCCGCATCGACGTTGGGCCAGAACCACAGCACGGGGACGCCGAGGTCCTTCACGGCGTAGAGCGTCTCGTCCACTTGTACCCGGGCTTCCTCGTACTCCGTCGTCACCGGGTGCTGCAGCACGACGACGAAGCCCTTCGAGAGGTCGTCGCGCGGCCCGACGCCGCCGTACTTGGAAAAAGGGTCGAAGTCGAGCGCCGGGCTGGCGGCCACTTCCGCGGCGATGTCGATGGAGGGACAGCCGGTCTTCACCACGCTGTCCGGCTCCTCGCCAAGCCTGATCACGCGCTCACGAGCCTTGTCGGTCGACACCAGGTGCAGGTTGGCGAGCTTCGTCACCGCGTGGCGCACCTTCTCGTCGATCGAGCCGGTCACCTCTCCACCCTGCACGTGGACGACCGGGATGTTCATGTACGAGGCCGCCACGGCGTTCGCCAGCGTCTCGTATCGATCGGCCACCGTCACGACGGCGTCGGGTTTCAGGTTGTCAAAGACGGTGGCGAGCTCGACGAGCCCGAGTCCGGTGGACTTCGCGGACGTTACGAGATTCTCGCCCTCGAGCACCATGTACACGCGGGCGGCGGGCACGAACCCGTCGTGCTCGATCGCCTGGATCGCATTGCCGTATCGCTCGAGGAGCGCGGACGCGGCGACCACGAGCTGCAGCTCCAGGTCGGGATGCCGGTTGATCGCGTGCAGGGCGGTACGGATGCGCGAGTAGCTCGGACGCGCGGTGACGACGACGCAGATTTTTCGTTTCACGTGACTGTAATGGGGTCGGGAGTCATTACATTTTTGGCCCCGGGCGGGGGAACCCAAAAAATGAAATGCCCCCCGACCCCAACGCTTCTAATCCGACACATCTTCTTCACGGATCGCTTCGTCTGCGGCGAGCGGGCGACGAAGCACGCGGCCGAGAACGTCGGGCAATCGCGCGGGCGGGAGCCCGTTACCAGGTTTCTTCAGCGCCACGTGTGCGTCGGTCAGCACTGTGCCTGCGGCCAGATCGGTCCGGGCGACGATGCTCCGGGTGAAGATGTTGCGCAGCGGGGTCGTGGCCGCCGCGGCGGCGTCCTTGTCCACGGGGTTCGCCTTCATCGTCTCGATGAAGCGGATGCCGTCGACGAGCTGTCGCAGTTCCGTGGTCGTCACCGAAGCCGGGACGTCCGGGCCGAACATCTCGCGGCCCAGCGTCACGTGCAGCTCCAGGATGTCGATGCCGATCGTGGCCGCAGCGAGACCCGGATAAATGGTCGCGGAATGATCGGAAAGGCCCGCCCAGCAACCGTACCGCTCGCGGAAGAACGGAATCATGTTGAGGCCGATGCGTTCCGGCGGGCACGGGTACGCGGTCGTGCACTGCAACACGCCGACAGCGATGCCTTTCGCCTGCACACGCGCGACCGCCGTATCGATTTCTGCCATCGGGCTCATGCCTGTCGAGATCACGATCGGGAGGCCAGTCGCAATCATTCGGTCCAGGAACACGAGGTTGCCCGTCTCTCCGGACGCGACCTTCCAGAACGGCTGGCCGACGCGCTCGAGCAGCTCGATGGCTTCCAGCGAGAACGGCGAGCTGACGAACAGTACGTTCCGTTCGCGGCAGTGTTCGGCAAGGCCGCGCCACTGCTCCTCGGTGAACTCCATGCGTTTCCAGTAGTCGTAGCGGCTGGCGTCCTGTTTGCTGAACGTGACCCGAAACGGTTCGGCGGACGTGCTTTCAGCAGCGGCAATGTGGGTTTGGAACTTGACGGCATCGGCGCCAGCGCTCGCAATCGCGTCGATGAACGCGTGCGCCTGGCCGAGGCTGCCGTCGTGCGACAGCGCGACCTCACCAATGATCAGGCAGCGCCCGGATCGGAAATTGGGGTCGGGAGTCATTTGTCGAGGACAGGAGAGTCAGGTGTCCTCGACAAATGACTCCCGACCCCAATTAGGCCACGCAGGTCCACGGGGCTGAATCGCCCTGCGCCGGCAAGGCGGGCGCTCGTTCTCAGCGCGACCGCCAGGTGATTGTGGAGGAACTCGTCGTCGGCAAAGAGCGCCGACGTGTTCACGCCGAGCCTCGGTGCGAGCCAGGTGATGCTGCCGCACGTGCCCATATACGTCTTCGCGTGGGCGACAATCTGCGTCTGCACTGCCAGATTCGTCTTCGGCGTCATCAGATCGCGGGCGCTCAGGATGCGGCCGCCGCTCGCAAGGTCATAGTCCGCATGATCGTCGATGGCGAGACCGGTATCGAGGAGGACGACCGGTGTGCGTTCCGCCAGCGAGTCCAGAAGGTACCGCAGCTGCCGCCGCGTGTCCGCTGTATCCCGCATGGATCGGGCGGCGTACACCTTCACGGCCGCATACTCGGCGGGCAGCCGATCCCGCGTGACGGCGTCGGGCGCCCGCTGCAGCGCAAAGCGCGTGTGCGCGTCGACGAAACCCATCGCGCGGTGTCCAGACCAGAACAGCTTGAACAGCCGGAACATCAGCGAAGGGTGCAACACCCGCGCACCGCGAAGGCTGTTGGCCTCGCTCGCCTGCTGCACGAGCTCCCGATCGAGCGGGGACGGCGACGATTGCTTGAGCTCGGCGCGCTCGGCGTTTCGCGCGGCAAAGGCGTTCGGGTCGACGTGGTCCCAGATTTCGGCGTAACGGCCGGCAACGCCTTCGTACCAGGAGGCCACACCGCCGCGGGAGATCGCCACGACCCGCGACGGATCGAGCTGGTACGCCACGCGCACCCACTGAAGGAACGGAATCCAGTAGAGGACCTCGTAGCCGACCTCTGCGAGCCATGGGCCCACGATGACCGGATGATCGCCGTGGACGATCTCGCCAATCTCGCGCTCGACCGCCCACTCCGTCCGGTTCCAGCCCCACTGATCGACCACATCGTGGCGGCGTCCACCGAGCTCGCGGAGGGGGCGGCGAGCCGCCTTGATCGCAGTCCGGCCTGCGTTGATGCCCGCGTTCTTGGCAGCTTCCTGCTGGCGGCCGAACAGATGGAGCAGGTCCTTGGCGCCCTCGATCAGGCGCTTCCAGTCGTGCCGGAATCGCCCGCGTGCGCGTCTGAGCTGTTTCAGCGACAGGTTGCGCGCTGCGACGAGTGGCCCAGCCGCACTCATCCCGGTATTCATTTGGAGGTGGAGTAACCCTTCAGGACCGCTCGTCCCGCAGCGCTGAAGCGCTGCGCCACCGTGACATCTACCACCCTGACATCTATACAGGCCACCGAGACATCTACCACCCTGAGATCTATACAGGCCACCGAGACATCTACCACCCTGAGATCTATACAGGCCACCGTGACACCTCTGGAGGTGGAGCAGCCCTTTAGGGCTGCTCGTCCCACGACGCCGAGGCGCTGCGCCACCGTCAACATGGAGTCACCGACGGGCATGGTCATCCGGGAATGACCGCCGGACGGCTGGCGTCCCCGAACGCCAGCTGCAATGCGTTGACACGCCGCACGTCGATCTCGGTGAAGCCGCCGGCGCCCATTCCCGCGAACACACGCTTCGCGACCTCGAGATGATCGAATCGAAACCCCTGAGGATGCGAATAGAACGTCACGGCATCCGTGCCACAGAGCGGCGCGAGGTACGAGAACCCTCCGTAGGTGCCGACGTATCCCTGCGCGCCGCGAATGGCCGCGGTTTGTACCGCCAGGTTGGTCTCGGCCGTCATCAGCCGATCGATCGGATGCAGGCGGCTGCGAGTGAGCCGCGGATAGTCGGCATGATCATCGAAGGCCACGCCCGTGTCGAGCAGCACCACATCGCTTGCGGATGCAAGCCGCTCCAGCATCGAGGCAACGAACGCGCGATTCTCCGCGCTGTCGGGCAGCGCCGTGTTGCCATAGAACTTCGCGCACACGTATCGGTCAGGCAGCTGGCGGCGAATCGCCGCCTCGTCGGGCGACTCCGGCAGCATTGAGAACACCGTGAACGATTCAATCAGCGTGACCGGCACGTGCTGCATCCAGAACAGGTGAAACAGCCGGTACATGACGGACGGATGCAACAGCTCCGGCGCCTGAATTCCGCGCGCCTGCTTCACGCGTTCGAGAATCTCACGGTCGAACTCGGACACGTCCGTATGCTTCAGCCGCCCCCCGCGGTCGTTGACGCGTGCCTCGTTGCGCGCCCGGAACTCCTCGGGCGAGAAGTGGGTGAACACGTCCTCGTAGTGCGCGGCGAACGGCCGGTACCACGGCGCGCTCCCGCCGCGCGAGACGACGGTGATCTGCTCCGGCCGCAGGCCTCCCGCCGCGCACGCCCAGCGGAGGAACGGGATCCAGTAGAGCAGCTCGAATCCGGCCTCGCTCACCCACGGTCCGACAAGAATCGGACCCTCATGCTTCGAGAGCTTCTCGACGACCGCGCGCGTCTCCCGCGCCTCCTGCGTGTCGGCGCCTGCCAGCCGCTTCTCGGCATCGCGCAGCTTGCCGACTTTCGGCGCGATCGGCGACGCCCGCATCCGTGCGCCGGGCTTGGCCGCGGGGGGCGAAGAAACCGGGTGAACGCGAACCGCGGCCTCCGTGTCTGTGAGTCCGAGCCAGCGGACCATCGACGGCCACAGGGCGCGCGCGAGCCCGCTGCCGTACGGCTCGGCCGCCGGTGCGGGACGTGCCCCGGCGCGCTCGATCGCGTCCACGAACCGGGCTGTGGCGGCCTCGCCGGCGCCGAAGGGCCGAATGAACGCGTCGACGAACCGCGCGCTCTTCGGATCCCGCCCCTCGGGATGCGCGAGGCGTTCGCCGAGCTGCGCGACGTGCTCGTCGAAGGTGCGCGCCACATGCAGCAGGCCGCCACCCGCCTTCGCTGAAGCTCCGGCGGGCAGGCCCGCCCCGAGCAGATAGTGGAAGTGAATCGTGCCTTCCTGATTGTTCTTCGAGTACTTCGGCAGGAGCACCGTGAACACCGACTTCCCGAGCACCGAGGCCTCGAGAAACGCGCTCGTGTTGAGCCCGGCCACGGCCGCGGCGTAGTGCATCGAGTCGAAGTAGTCGTCCTTGGCGTCCCGATCGATCGGATGCGCGCCCCAGAACGCCACGCCTTCGTACTGCGACAGATCGGCGTTCTTCCACTCATCGAGACGGCTCGGATGCGGCCGGATCAGGATGCCGACGCCATTCAGCACCGGATCGGCGGATTCGCGAATCCGCCGAATCCATTTCTCGACGAACACGCTCTCATCAGCCGTGCCTCGAAAGAGCGACGAGCAGACGTACAGGATGTAGGGCCGATCGACCGGCAATCCGACCCGGGCGCAGAAGTCCTCGCGCGATCGCGCCGGCTGCCAGGTAAACCAGTGGTCGTACGCCTGAGCGCCCGTCACGGTCACGCGATCGGCCGGCACGCCGTGCATGCGGGTCGTCTCCTGCTTCTGTGTGGGGTTCCAGACCGTGACGAGGTCAGGCCACGCGCGCAGGCGCGCTTTGCTCGACAGATGGTCCCAGCTGCCGACGCAGAGCACGGTGCGCAGGCCCAGCGCCTTCGCGGCGACGAAGGCATCCACTTGTGGAGAGCCGAGATCGACGAGCGGCGTGAGGAGCACGATGTCGGGCGACTGTTCCCCCAGGTACGTCTCGATCTCGCTCGCTGGCGGGGCTCCGCGCTCCAGCCATCGAAGCGCGGTCGTCAGGAGCGCCCGACCCGGCTTGCGTCTCAGGAGCGGCGCGCGCGAGAGCGCGACGATGCGCTCGGGAGCGCGGTCGAGAGCGCGGGCGCGCAAGTGCGGCGTCCGACCGTAACGCGCGTCGAGAAACCGGAGGTAGTCCACGCCCAGCCGCAGTTGGCGGAGCGCCTTCGGATCTTCCTTGCGTCCGCGCACCGGCGACACGCCCATCGTCACGTTCGGGAAGCGCGCCGCAATCCGCTCGACCATCTCACGCCCGCCGAGGGTTTCGTCCCGCTCCGCCGCCAGGTGAAGCTGGTGGCCGCGTTCGGCAAGCGCGGCGATCACCAACTCGAAGTTGCGGAGATAGGAGAAGTGGCGGGCGAGGAAGAGGATCTTCAATGCCGATTGCTGAATGCAGAATGTTGAATGGATTCTGGGAGGGCGCTGCGGATGCTCAGGCCGAATGGGCCGAACGCGCCGAGGTCGAGTGGCGAGAACCGGCCGGCATCGACGCTGTGGTACACCCATCGGGCCACGTTCAGGTGCGAGTGCAGGAACCGGGCGTCGGTCATCACCGCGAGTGTGTCGACGCCGAGGAACGGCGCCAGCCACGCCACGCTTCCGCAGGTGCCGACGAACCCTTTGGCACCGGCGATGATCTGCGTCTGGACGGCCAGGTTGTCAGCGGGCCGCAGGAACTCACGGACGCTCGTGACGCGCGACGTGCGAGCGAACTGGTATTCCCCGTGCTCGTCGAGCGTCATGCCGGTGTCGAGCAGCACGATCTCGTGCTGTTCCGCGAGCGCGTCGATCAGACGATTCAGCAGTTTGCGGTTGTCCGGCGTGTCCGGCAGCGACTGCGCCGCATAGAACTTCACGGCGAGATAGCCGGCCGGCAGCCCGAGCCCAGGCGCGGGATCGGCTTTGACCGTGGCGAACTTCGCGTGCTCCTCGACAAAGCCGAGCGGCCGATGGCCGGCCCAGAACTCGCGGAACAGTCGATACATCAGGCTCGGATGTACGACGCGCAGGCTCTCGACGCCAAGCTGCCGCGTCGCCGCCGCGATCAGCTCGTGGTCGAACTCCGTGATTCCTACCTGCTTTGCCGTGCCTACGGCGGCAAGCCGCTCCGCGTTGCGCTGGGTGAACTGCTCAGGGGTTACATGGTCGAAGATTTCGACGTACCGATCCGCCACGTCTCCGTACCATGACGCCACCCCGCCGCGAGACATGACCGCCAGCCGGTTCGGCTTGAGGCGGTACGCCATCTTCACCCACCGGGTGAACGCCACCCAGTAGAGCGCTTCATAGCCAACCTCCGACGTCCACGGCCCAAAGAGAATCGGCTCCTGCCCGTCGACGATCCGCTCGATCTCGCGCTCGATCGAGCGCTCCTCACGCTGAGACTGGTACTGCTCGCTCCATCGATCGACGCGATGGGCAGCCCGAACGAACGGCCTGCGCAGACCCCAAGCCCGGCGTCCTGCCTTCCGGGTCAGATTCACGAACGCCACGCCGAGGTTCATGCTGCGCTCACGGCCGATCTTTGCGACGCGGCGGCTCCGCTCCGCCCGCTGC
>ORMF010147372.1_pt1 | contig 16047 bp, 10 predicted proteins | sample 1779871 | NCBI WGS metagenome assembly ORMF01 (sample SAMEA104232316, study PRJEB22302) | groundwater metagenome | biome: forest; feature: aquifer; material: groundwater | place: USA | collected 2011-08-07 | depth 5.4 m
AAGTAATCTGAACATCACACACTGTTCTCGGTGCGTGCGCCGTGAGAATGCGTCAGTTGCGGCTGGTTGTCAATCACCCACAGTGCATTTTTCACAGGGGCGAGCGCCGTGATTTCCTCGGGCGCCGGAGGAAATCAGGTCCTATAATTGCGCCTTGATCATCCGGGGTGCCGGCCGGTCGTCGACTTCCGGCCGCTGACGACATGAATTCTTCCAGGAAGAACGTCGCGATCCTCGCCACCGCGCAGGCGTTGCTGTTCACCAACAACTCGACCGCCATCGCCATCAACGGCCTCGCGGGCTACGCGCTGGCGAGCAGCAAGGCCCTGGCGACGCTCCCGGTGACCGGCTGGGTGATCGGCGCCGCGGTCGCCACCTTTCCCGCATCGCTGTACATGAAGCGGTACGGCCGGCGCGCCGGCTTCCCCCTCGGCGCCCTCATCGGCATGCTGGGCGCCGCGATCTGCTCCTCGGCCGTCGCCCTGGGCAACTTCTGGCTGCTGTGTCTCGGGACCTGCGTCTTCGGCGCCTACAACGGCATCGCGCAGTACTACCGCTTCGCGGCGGCCGATGCCGCGCCGATGGACTTCAAGAGCAGGGCGATATCCCTCGTCCTCGCCGGGGGGCTCGTCGGAGGGCTCGTCGGGCCGGAAGTGAGCAAGCACACGGTGGACATGCTGGCGACCCGGTACCTGGGCGCCTACCTGTCGCTCATGGTGTTCCTCGTCCTGGTCCTCGCGGTGCTGCAACTGCTCCGGATCCCGCCGCTCACCGCGGCCGAGCAGCGCGAGCCGGGCAGGCCGCTGCGGGTGATCGCATCGCAACCGGCCTTCGTGGTCGCGGTGCTCTCGGCGGCGTTCGGCTACGGGATCATGAACCTGCTGATGACGGCGACGCCGCTCGCCATGGGCATCTGCGGCCATCCGTACGCGTCGGCCGCCTTCGTCATCCAGTGGCACGTGGTCGCCATGTTCGCCCCGTCGTTCTTCACCGGATCGCTGATCAAGCGCTTCGGGCTGCTGCAGGTCATGCTGGCCGGGGCGGCGCTGCTGCTGGTGTGCGTCGGCATCGCGCTCGCCGGCATCGCGGTGGCGAATTTCTGGTTCGCCCTGGTGCTGCTCGGGGTCGGCTGGAATTTCCTGTACATCGGCGGCACGACCCTGATCACGGAGACCTACCGCCCCTCGGAAAAGGCCAAGGCGCAGGGGGCGAACGACCTGGCGATCTTCCTGGTCATGGGGACATCGTCCGCGGCGTCCGGGATCCTGCTCGACAGCAACGGCTGGGAGACGCTGAACTATCTCGCGATTCCCTTCGTCGTGGCGATCGCACTTGCGCTCCTGTGGCTGATGATCAAGCGGCGCGTTCCCGCCGCGGCTTAGCGGGGCGCCCCGCCTTGAGCGCGAGAATACTCGACCCGCAGGCGCGGGTTTTGCTCGAACTCGCCGCGCGGTCCAAGTACTCGCCCCTGCACATGGTGTCCGCGGCCGAGGCGCGCCGCCTCTACCGCAAGATGCGCGTTCCCCTGCAGCCGCCTCCGCCGGATGTGGACGAGGCGTCGGACATGAGCTTTCCCGGGCCGGCCGGCCCGGTGGCCGCGCGCCTGTATCGCGGCCGAGGCGCCCCGAAGTCCGCACCGGTGGCCGTTTTCTTCCACGGCGGAGGCTGGACCTACGGCGACCTGGAGACGCACGACGTGCCCTGCCGCACCCTGGCCAACTTCGCCCGCTGCGCCGTGCTCTCGGTTGACTACCGCCTGGGGCCGGAACACAAGTTTCCCGCCGCCTTCGAGGACGGCCTCGCCGCCGTGCGCTGGGTCGCCGGACAGGGCGCCGGGCTCGGCCTGGACAGCGCGCGCATCGCGGTCGCGGGCGACAGCGCGGGCGGCAACCTTGCCGCCGCGGCGGCGCTCGCGCTGCGCGACGAAGGCCTGCGGCTCGCGCAGCAGGTGCTCGTCTATCCGGCGCTGGACATGCGGGCCTGCGCGCCGTCGCACTTCGAATTCGCGGAGGGCTACCTGCTCGAGCGCGAGGGCATCCTGTGGTGCCGGGCCAATTACCTGCGCGATGAAGCCGATATCCTCGACTGGCGGGCCCCGCCCCTGCTCGCGCCCGACCGGGCCGGGCTGGCGCCCGCCTATGTCGTCACCGCCGGCTTCGACCCCCTTCGCGACGAGGGTGCGGCCTATGCCGAGCGCCTGCAGGCGAGCGGCGTGAGCGTGACCTACGAGTGCTTCGAAGGCATGGTGCACGGGTTCATCACCATGGGCGCCGCCCTCGCCGCGGCCAATCACGCCCTCTACCGGATCGGACAGGCGCTGCGGATCGCCTTCTCGAAAGTGGGGTTGGAGTAATTTACCGGCAGCATCGCGCTCGTTTCAAACGGCCTTGGCCGGACAATCGCGCTACGAACCTGGGGTAGAATCGCAAACTTCGCGGGGGTGCACGGTGACAGATCCTTCCGGGCAGGCTAGGGCAGCGGGCAGGCGCGTGGTGCGCGCGGCGTGCCCGCACGACTGCCCGGACACCTGCGCGATGCTGGTCACGGTGGAGGAAGGGCGGGCGGTGAAGGTCGAGGGGGCGAAGGACCACCCGTTCACGCAGGGTACGCTGTGCAACAAGGTGTCGCGCTACCTCGAGCGCGTTTATCACAAGGACCGCCTGCTGCATCCGCTCAGGCGCGTCGGCAGGAAGGGCGAAGGGCGCTTCGAGCGCATTTCCTGGGACGAGGCGCTGGATACCATCGCCGCGCGGTTTCGCGAGATCTCGGCCTCGTCGGACGGTCCGCAGGCGATCCTGCCCTACGACTATGCGGGCACCATGGGCTACGTGCAGTGGAAGTCGATGGGCAAGCGCTTCTTCCACCGCCTGGGCGCGTCGCTGCTCGAGCGCAGCATCTGCTCCTCCGCGGGCAAGGAAGGGTTGCGGCTCACCCTGGGCGGGTCCTTCGGCATGGATCCGGAGCGCTTCGAGGACGCGAAGCTCATCCTCATCTGGGGCTCCAACCCGATCGTTTCCAACCTGCACCTGTGGACGCGCGTGCAGGAGGCCAAGCGCCGCGGCGCGAAGGTCGTCGCCATCGATCCCTACCGCAGCCTCACCGCCGAGAAGTGCAGCGACCACCTGGCGCTGATGCCCGGCACCGACGCGGCGCTCGCGCTCGGCATGATGCACGTCATCATCGGCGAAGGATTGCACGACCGCGACTACGTGGAACGCCACACTCTCGGATTCGACGCGCTCGCCGGACGTGTCGCGGACTATCCCCCGGGGAAGGTCGCGCGGATCACCGGGGTCGCGCCGGAGCGCATCGCCGCGCTGGCGCGCGAATACGCATCCACGCGGCCCGCCGCGATCCGGCTCAACTACGGCATGCAGCGCTGCGCCGGCGGCGGGATGGCGGTGCGCACCGTCGCCTGCCTGCCCGCGCTGGTGGGGGCATGGCGCGACGCCGCGGGCGGCCTGTCGCTCACCACGGGCGGATTCTTCGACATGAACTTGCCGGCGATGGAGCGCGCCGACCTGCTCAAGCTGTCTCCGAACCCCAAGCCGCGCACGATCAACATGTCGGCGATCGGCGACGCGCTGCTCGGGGCGAAGGACCCGCCCCTGCGCGCGCTCTACGTGTACAACTCCAACCCGGTGGCCGTGGCGCCCGACTCGCGCAGGGTCGCCGCCGGCTTCGCGCGCGAGGACCTGTTCTGCGTCGCGCACGACCTGTTCCAGACCGACACCGCCGACTACGCCGACATCGTCCTGCCGGCAACCTCCCAGCTCGAGCAGTGGGACGTGCACAGCGCCTACGGCCACCTGTACGTGCTCGCCAATACGCCGGCCATCGCGCCGCTGGGCGAGGCGCTGCCCAACTCCGAGGTGTTCCGGCGCCTCGCAGCGCGCATGGGGTTCGACGAGCCGTGCTTCGGCGACAGCGACGAGGACATCTGCCGCCAGGCGCTCGCCTCGGGCGCCCCGCGCATGCGGGGCATCGAGTGGGAGCGTCTCAAGGCCGAGGGCTACGCGCGGCTCGACGTTCCGGGCGTGTTCGCGCCCTTCGCGCAGGGCGGCTTCGCCACGCCCTCGGGCAAGTGCGAGTTCTACAGCGAGTCGGCGAAGAAGCTGGGCGTGGACCCGCTGCCGGATTTCGTGCCGCCGCGCGAATCGGCGCTGTCGGCGCCGGAGCTGGCGCGCAAGTACCCCTTGGCGATGATCTCGCCGCCGGCGCGCAACTTCCTCAATTCGAGCTTCGCCAACCTCGGCTTCGCGCTCGAATCCGAGCGCGAGCCGCACCTGGACATCCATCCGGAGGACGCCGCGGCGCGCGCGATCCGCGACGGCGAGCGGGTGCGCATCTTCAACGGCCGCGGCGCGTTCACGGCGAAGGCGCGCGTGTCCCCGCGCGCCCGCCCGGGCGTCGTCGTGGCGCTCTCGGTGTGGTGGAAGAAGCTCGCGCCGGACGGCTGCAACGCCAACGAGCTGACCTCGCAGGCCTTGAGCGACATGGGCGGCGGCGCGACCTTCTACGATTGCCTGGTCGAGGTGCAGCGCGATGCGCAGCTCGACGTGCAGGTCGTTCTGGACGCGAGCGTTCACGAGCAAGGAACTTGAGGAGGGGAAATGAGCAAGACGATCGATTACTACTTTACGCCGGTGTCTCCGTGGACCTACCTGGGCCACGAGCGCTTCGTCGCGCTGGCGAAGCGCCACGGCGCCTCGGTCAACGTCAAGCCGGTCGATCTGGGCAGGATCTTTCCGGTCTCCGGCGGCCTGCCCCTTGCCAAGCGCGCGCCGCAGCGCCAGGCCTACCGCCTGGTGGAGCTCAAGCGCTGGAGCGAGTTCCTCGGCGCGCCGCTCGTGCTGAAGCCGAAATTCTTCCCCGTGCCGGCAGACGAGGCCGCCTTGGCCATCATCGCGGCCGAAGGCGCTGGCGGCTCCGCAGCGGCGCTCAGGCTCGCAGGCGCGCTGATGCGCGCCTGCTGGGCCGAGGAGCGCGACATCTCCGACCTCGCGACGCTCGGGCGCATCGCCGCGGAATGCGGCATGGCGGCCCCGGGCGCGGAGGCGCGCGCGGCCGCGAAGGCGAAGTTCGAGGCTTGCACGCAGGAGGCGATCGACCTGCAGGTGTTCGGCGCGCCCAGCTACGTCTACCGGGGCGAGATCTTCTGGGGGCAGGACAGGCTCGACTTTCTCGATCGCGCGCTCGCGAGCTAGCAGAGTGTTGAAAGACTCGACCCTGTCATTCCGAGGAGCCCTTCGGCTTCGCTCAGGGTAAACTCCGCGGCGAGGAATCCGCTTTTCCAAGTGTTTGATTCAGCACAACAGCAGATCCCTCGCTTCGCTCGGGATGACAAGCAATGCGCATCGAGCGACATATTTCGACAACCTGCTAGAACCGCCTCCCGACGACGAAATACGCGAGCTTCGCCACCTCGAGCAGCACGTCGCGCGCCGAATCGCGGTCGCGCCACCACTTTTCCGGAACCGGATCGTAGCGGCTGCCGATCACGCGAAAGCGCTCGTGCGGGAGTTCGGTCGCGAGCACGATGCGCGCCCGGCGCACGTGCAGCGGCGAGGTGACGACCAGCAGCGTCCCGCTGTCGCCGAACAGTTCGCGCAGCGCGCGCGCTTCGTCCACGGTACTTTGCAAGTCATGGCCGTAGATGGCGATCGCGCCTTCGGGAACGCCGCGCGCGACGAGCACCTGGCGCGCCAGCTCGTCGTCCCGCGGCATGGTGATGCCGGCCGTCGCGAGCCGCCGGTCGCGCGCGGTCGGGGCCGAGGCGCTCAGCAGGATGCGCGGCGCGAGCCCCTGGCGGTACAGGTCGGCGGCGGCGAGCGCGCGCGAGGGATCGCCGCCCAGCACCACGATGGCGCTCGAGGGCACCGGCTCGTCGGCCGACGACAGCCACGGTGCGGGCACGAGGACCGTACCGACCACCGCGGCGACGCCGATCGCGAGGAACGCGAGGATCGCGAGCAGACAGCGCCAGAAGCATTGCATAATCCACCGCCTGTGATGATTCAATCTCCGGAATTCTAGCCGAGCACATGGCGCGCGCGAAGAAATGGTTGGCCGGCAGGGGCGGCGCGATCGCGATCAGCGAGAAGAGCGGCGTGCGCATGCTGCACATCGGCGGCGACGCGATCCAGAGCGCGATGCGCCTGTCCTCGCCCGATGCGCTGGAGCTGGACTACACGCGCGCGATGATGGCGTTCCTGCTGTTCCACCCGGAGCCGCGCGACGTGCTCATGGTGGGCCTGGGCGGCGGTTCGATCGCGCGCTTCATCCACGCCCGCATGCCGGGCACACGGGTGAGGGTGGTGGAGATCGACCCGGGGGTGATCGCCGCCGCGAAGCATTACTTCGGGCTGCCGCCGGAAGATGCGCGGCTGCGCGTGGTGCTCGGCGACGGCGCCGAGTACGTGCCGGCGCATCCCGCGAGCGCGGACGTGCTGCTGCTCGACGGTTTCGAGGACGGCGCGCACGCGAGCGAGCTATGCACGCAAAGCTTCTACGACGCCGCGCGCGGGGCGCTGCGCGAGGGGGGCGTGCTGGTGGCGAATTTCATGTCCGACGACCGCAAGCTCGACCTGTGGTGCGGCCGCATGCGCAAGAGCTTCGGCGAGCGGCTGCTGCGCGTGTCGGCCGAGGACGACGTCAACCTGATCGTGCTCGCCTTCAACGGCGGGCCGGCGCGCATCGCTTGGGACGAGCTCAAGAGACGCGCGCGGCAGTTGAAGCGCGCGTTGGGCCTCCCCTTCGAGCGCTTCGTGGCCTCGCTCAAGGTGTACAACCCGCACACGGCGCGCTACCTGCGCATCGCGGCCGAGTAGGTTGGGCTGAGCGCAGCGAAGCCCAACGCGGTGCCTCACGCGGAACTCCCGTTGGGCTTCGGCCTCTGGCCTCAGCCCAACCTACTCAATCGTTCGGCGGCAGTTCTTCGGACTTGCTTGGATCGGCCTGCGCGGGCACGCCGGAGAGCGACATGGAGAGCTTGAGCGTGAGTTGCTGCTCTTCGCCGGGCGCCGCTTCCGCCGTGTCGCGCCTCACGGCGACCTGGGCGACGGGCGCCGCCTGCTGGACGGCGCCATCCGCGTCGAGCCATTTCGCCGCCGCGAAGCCGGCAAATCCCATCGCAAAGGCGACGCCGGCAATGGCGAAGCGACTGTACAGCGGCGCACGCGCGGCGCTGCGGTCCTGCCGCGCGACCGCGGAGGCGAGGGAGGCGTTCTCCTGCCCGTCGCACTGCGCACGCGAGGTTTCCTGCTCAGCCTGCCTGGCGAGCAGTTCGATGCGTTCCTGCTCGGCGGCTTGCGCCCGTTCAGCGGCGAGGCGCAGCTCGGCCTCGGCCTGGATGCGTCGTTCGGCGACGCACTGCGCTTCGCGTTCGGCCTGCACGCGCGCGGCGACTTCGGCGCTCGCCCTGGACTCGGCGTCAGCGCGCGCCCGCGCGGCGACGCCGCGCTCGGTTTCGGCCCTGGCGCGCGCTTCGGCGGCGGCGACGGCCTCGGCTTCGCGCTCCTGCCGGGCGCGCTCGGCCGCGAGCGCTTCTTCCTCGGCGCGCAGCAGTTGCGCGGCTTTGCGTTCCTTCTGCGCGTGCAGTTGCGCGCGGATGCGTGCGGCGTTCGCGGTGGCCCGCTCGGCGATCAGGCGGTTCTTGGCGGCGTCCACCGCCTCGCGCTCGGCCTGCGCCCGCTGGGCCTCGGCCTCGGCGAGCATCTTCCCGGCGTCGGCGCGCTCGGCCTCGGCCTGCGTGCGCGCCTCGATGCTGTAGCGTGCGACTTCCTCCTCGTGGAGCCTCCTTTCGAGCTGCTCGGCGGCGAACCGCTCGGCCGCTTCGCGTGCGCGGGTCTCGCGCGCCAGGGCGACTTCGGCGTCGCGCTTGGCCTGGTTCGCGGCGGCCAGGTTGCGCTCGAAGCGCTCGCGCGCAAGCTTGGCGGCCTCGGCCTTGCGCTCCTTGCGCTCGCGCTCCTTTGTGGCGGCGAGCGCGGCGGCTTCGGCCTGCTCGCGGTCCTTGGTGGCTTCACGGGTGAGCGACTCGGCCTTCGCGCGATCGTTGGCGACGCGCTCCAGCTCGACCTGCGCGGACAGGCGCGATGACGCCTCCCGGGCCAGGCGCTCCTCGGCCGCGGTGCGTGCCGCGGCGGCTTCGCGCGCCTGCTGTTCCGTCTGCAGCCGCTCGCGCACGATCGCGGCGGCGCGCAGTTCCTCCTGGGCGCGCAGGTTCGCCGCGGCCTCCGCATCGCGCTCGAGGCCCTGGCGCTCGTCGGCTGCGGCGCGGACCTGGGCTTCGGCGCGCGTGCGTTCTTCCACCGCGCGGATCGCGTCGCATTCGGCCGCGACGCGCCGTTCGGCTTCGCGCGAGGCCTTCGTTTCAGCCTGCGCGCGCTCGTTCGCCGCGTCGCGCACGAGCACTTCGATCCGCTCGCGCTCGCGTGCGGCGGCTTCCAGCTCGGTCTCCGCCTGCAGCCGCGACTGCACCTCGGCGGCGACGCGCTGCTCGGCGGCGACGCGCGCCTCGGCGATGCGGTTGGCTTCCTGGTCCGCGGCCGCGCGTGCGCGCTTGACCTCGGTGGCTACGATCTCCATGTTCGCGCGCGCCTCGGCGATGCGCTTGGCTTCGGCATCGGCGTGCGCATGGGCTTCGGCCGCGCGGGCGGCCTGGCGCTCGGCTTCGGCGCGCTCGCGCCCCTGGGTAATGGCGCGGGTCTCGGCCGTGAGGCGGGCCTCGCTCGCCTCCAGTACGGCCTGTTCGGTTTTCGCGCGTTCCTGGACGGCGCGGTTCAGCTCGGCTTCGGCGCGCGCGCGCCCCTCGGCGGCTTCGCGCGCGGCGGATTCCGCGGCGAGCTTCGCCTCGGCCTCGACGAGCACCTGGGCCTCGGCTTGCTTGCGCAGGCGCGTCTGTTCGGCGAGCGCCGACTCGACCTCGATCTTCCGGGCGGCGACCGCGGCGCGCTCGTCTTCCTCGAGAATGCGCGCGCTCGCGGATTCACGCGCCTGCGCTTCGACGCGTTCGCGCACCTGGGCCTTGGCCGCGAGCCCCTGCTCGGCCTTGGCGCGCGCCTGGGCCTCCATGGTCGCGGACGCCTCGGCGCTCACGCGCGATTCGGCGATCGCGCGCAGCCGCAGTTCGGTCTGCAGGCGCTCCTCGGCGGCCTTGCGGGCCGCGTTCTCGGCGAAGCTGCGCTCGCGGGCCTCCTCCTCGACGCGGGCCTCGGCCTGCGCGCGGGCGCGGGCGTCCTCCATGGCGCGCGTCTCGGCGTCGATCTTCGCCTTGGTGCGCATCTGCGTGTCGTTCTGCGAGCGCTCGCGCTCGGATTCCAGCGCATTCAGGTGCTCGAGCTGGCGGGCGAGCTGTTCGGCCGCGTCGCGCTCGCGCGCCGCGGCGAGCTCCTCGGCGCGGGCCTTTTCCTCGGCGATCAGCCTTGCGGCATGCTCGGCATCGGCGCGGGTGCGCGCGGCGCGGCCCGCCAGGGTCTCGGCCTCGCGCCGCGCACGCGCCTCGGCGAGGGCCTCCGCCTCGACGCGCTTGCGCTGCTCGGCCGCTTCGATCGCGCGCTGTTCGGTCTGTTGGCGCTTGCGCGCCTGGGCTTCGGCCTCGGCTTCGATGCGGGCGCGCTTTTCGGCGGCCTGCCGCGCTTCGCCCTCGGCTGCCACCTTGGCTTCGGCGAGCGCGTTGGCGCGCTCCTCGGCTTCGGAACGCGCATGCGCCGCGAGCCCCACCTTGTTCTCGATTTCCAGGCGTGCAACCGCGTCGCCGATGGCGGCGAGTTGCGTGACGGAATCGGGATCCTGCAACTCGCCGTCGTAGGCGGACCGGGGCCTCGACGGCGCTGCGGGCTGGGGGTTCATGGCGTCCTCACCGGGTGGGTAATAGAGGCGATTCTCCGCGCTTCACCCTCCCGGGAAAGCGGCGAATTGGCGCGCCAATCGGCGGCTTATCTCGGCTTTGGAGCGGTGGCCGGGATCCTCGAGATCCGCACGGATTCGCAGGGTAAGGGCGACGACGGCCGGCCTCGGCCCGTGAACATCCGAACATCCACCTGTTTTTGTGGCATTTGTCCTTCACGATCGGCGCGCAATGCGCTACGGTGCTCGGCTGTTTCGAGACCGGATTGCGTCCCGCTGCGGAAGCGCAAGTCCTGATGGCACCGAAGACCAAGAAAATAAGCCGATTCATCGACAGGACCCCCATCGGCGCGATCGTCATCGCTGGCGCCGTCGCCGCCGTCGCCATCCTCGGGCTGGCCCTGTTCCAGTTCATCAGGTACCAGGAATCGGAGGCGATCGCCGGCAGCGCGTCCACGAACGTCAACCTTGCGCACACGTTCAACGGCCACGTCCTGGGCGTGGTCAGCAACGTCGATCTGCACTCGAAGATCCTCGCCGAGGAGATCGCGCGCCACGGCGCGGGGCGCGTGGACCTGGACGCCTACCGGCGCAAGATCGAGGAGGCGATGCCCTACGTCCCGCAGATCGGGATCATCGACGCCTCCGGCCACCTCGCCCAAGCCTCGCCACCCCATGAACGGCTATACCTGGGCGACGACGAGTCGTTTCGCGCCCACCTGAATGCGGACACGGGGAAGCTGCACATCGCCAAGCCGACGCTGGGCCGGGTCACGCGCAAGTGGTGGATCGAGATGAGCCGCCGGCTGACCACGCCCGGCGGGGCGTTCGCCGGAGTGCTGGTGTTCCTGGTCGACGCGGAGTATTTCTCGCGCTTTTTCGCCGCGGTCCCGGTCGGACGCAACGGCGTCGTCGAGATCGTGCGCAGCGACGGCATCATCACCGCGGTTCGCAACGGCCAGAACCTCACCATAGGAACCGACATCGGCGGGAGCCCGGCCTTCAAGACGATGGCGGGACGCAAGGCGGGCTTCTTCATTTCGACGGGATCGCTCGACGGCACGCGCCGGATCCTCGCCTTCGACACCCTCAACAGCTACCCGCTGACGGTGATCGTGGGAACGTCGGTGGACGAGGTGCTGGCGCCGTTGCGCAGCAGGCGTCCGGCCTATTATGCCTCCGCGGGCGCGGTCAGCCTGCTGCTGCTCGCGGGCAGCCTGCTGGTCGCCTGGCTGGTCGGGAAGCAGAAGCGGACCAACGCCGAGCTTGCCGCCAGCCAGGGAAACGCACAGGCGCTGCTCAACGAAAACCGCAGGGCGATACTCGATTTGCAGGTGGCCGAGGAGCGCTGGAAATTCGCCCTCGAGGGCGCGCGCGACGGCGTCTGGGACTGGAACGCGCAGACCGACAGAGCTTACTTCTCCCGGCGCTGGAAGGAGATGCTCGGCCATGCCGAGGAGGAAATCGGCAACGACCCGGACGAATGGCAGAGGCGAGTCCATCCGGAGGACAGGGCGCAGACCCTGGCGAAGATCCAGGCCCACCTCGATGGCGAGACGCCGGGCTACGCGAGCGAACACCGCATGCTGTGCAAGGACGGGAGCTGGATATGGATCCTCGACCGCGGCATGGTCGTCAGCCGCGACGCCGAGGGCAGGCCGTTGCGCATGATAGGCACGCACGCCGACATCACCGAGCTCAAGTACGCGGCGTCGGAGCTGCGCACGCTTTCCCGCGTCGTCGAGCAGAGCCCCGCCTCGATCGTCATCACGGACAAGGCCGGCAACATCGAATACGTCAACCCGCGCTTCGAGGAGGTCACGGGCTATTCGATGAACGAGGTGCTCGGCCGCAACCCGCGCATCCTCAAGTCGGGCAGGACGTCGCCCGCCGTGTACGAGCACTTGTGGCAGACCATCACGAAGGGCGGGACCTGGCACGGCGAGCTGTGCAACCGGAACAGGAACGGGGAGGACTTCTGGGAATCGGCCTCCATATCCGGACTGGTCGACGAACAGGGGAGGATCGTGCATTTCGCGGCGGTCAAGGTCGATATCACGGAAAGCAAGCAGATGGAGGCCGAGATCCGCGCGCTCAACGAGAGCCTGGAGCGGCGGGTGGCCGAGCGAACCGCAGAGCTCGAGCGCGCCAACCGCGAATTGAACGCCTTCACCTACTCGATATCGCACGACCTGCGCGCGCCGGTGCGCTCGCTGAACGGTTTCTCCAGCATGCTGAAGGAAAGCGAAGCCGGCGGCTTGAGCCCTCACGGCCAGGAACTGCTCGGGCGCATCCTGCGCAATTCGCGGCGCATGGGCGACATGATCGACGACCTGCTGCGCCTGTCGCGCATCGGGCGCGGCGGCCTCACGGTGCAGCGGGTCGATCTCGATGAGCTCGTCGCCGACATCGTGGCCGATATCGCCGAGAGCTATTCGCGCACCGAGGTGGCGTTGAAGCGGCTGCACGCCGCGGCCTGCGACCGAGGCCTGGTGCGGCAGGTGTTCGAGAACCTGATCGGCAATGCCTTCAAGTTCAGCGCCAACGGCGACGCGCCCAGGGTGGAAGTCGGAGCGAAGACCGCCGACGGGGAAAAGGTCTTCTACGTGCGGGACAACGGCGTGGGCTTCGACATGCGCTACGCGGACCGGCTGTTCGGCGTCTTCCAGCGATTGCACAACGAGTCGGAATTTCCCGGGACCGGAGTCGGGCTCGCCATCGTCAAGCGCATCGTCGAGCGCCACGGCGGGCGCATCTGGCCCGAGACCACCCCGAACGGACCGACGACTTTCTACTTCACGCTCGGAAAGCCGAGCTGAGTCCGACGCCCGCGTGTCGGGTTTCGCTGCGCTCAGCCCGACCTACGTTCTAAGCCACGCTCAGGACGATCTTGCCGATGTGCGTGCCCGATTCCATGAGCGCGTGCGCCTGCGCGGCCTGCTCGAGCGGAAAGATCCTGAACACCACCGGCCGTATCGCGCCCGATTCGATGTGCGGCCACACCTTTTCGCGCAGGCTGCGGGCGATCGCACCCTTGAATTCGACCGGCCGGGGGCGCAGCGTCGAGCCGGTAAGCACGAGGCGCCGGCGCAGGATCTCGTTCAGGCTGACCGTCGACTTCGCCCCGCCCAGCATGGCGATGATGACGATGCGGCCGTCGTCGGCGAGGCACTTCAGCTCGCGATCGACGTACTCGCCCCCGACCATGTCGAGGATCACGTCGACGCCCCTGCCGCCGGTCGCCTCCTTGACGACCGCGGCGAAGTCCTCGGTCCTGTAGTTGATGGCGCGAGCGGCGCCCAGCTCCTCGCAGGCGGCGCATTTCTGCGGGCTGCCCGCGGTCGCAAGCACCTGGTGGCCGAAGGCCTTCGCCATCTGGATCGCGGTGACGCCGATGCCCGAGGACCCGCCCTGCACGAGCAGGCTTTCCCCGGGTGCGAGGTGCGCCCGGTCGAACACGTTGCTCCAGACGGTGAAGAACGTCTCCGGCAGCGACGCGGCCTCGACCGGCGAGAGTCCGTTCGGAATGGGCAGGCACTGCGGCGCTGGCGCGGTGCAGTACTCCGCATAGCCGCCGCCCTGCACCAGCGCGCACAGCGCATCGCCCGGCTTCCAGGCGGTGACCCCCGCGCCGACCGCGGCGACCGTGCCGGCGATCTCCAGTCCCGGGATGTCGGAGGCGCCGGGCGGTACCGGATACAGGCCCATGCGCTGCAGAACGTCGGGACGGTTCACCCCCGCCGCGGCAACGCGCACCAGCACCTCGCCCGGCTGGGGCTGAGGCACCGGCCGGGTGCCGGGCTTGAGCACTTCGGGCTTGCCGGGGGCGGTGATTTCTATGGCGCGCATGGTGGCGGGAAGGCTCATGGGTTCCTCTTTCGACTGCGGATGGGGGAAGCTGCAAATTGTAGCGCGGCAATCGAAATGGAGGCCGTGATCGAATTGGCCTTGCGGCCCGAGCATTGGTCTCTTATCACTCAAGTGTTGACAAATCCGGCGAAGACTTTGGGCTTGGTTAGTCTCCTGATTTTGCGCAGTTGCAACTTCGCAACTGCGCAAAATCAGGAGATTGTGGATGGCAAATCACGGCAACCTGTTTGGTTCCGGCTGTGCCGGCTCAGGGGAGCACGAGGGGATGTATCCCCTCGCGTCGTCAAGTACTCTTACAATGGCGGGGAGCATGACCCAGCCGCCTCCCGCGCGTATCGGCGATTCCCTGTCCTCAGTCGACACGCCCGCGCTCGTCCTCGACCTGGACGCCTTCGAGCACAACGTCGTCGCGATGGCCGCGCGCGTGCACGCGACCGGGCTCGCGCTTCGCCCGCACGCCAAGTCGCACAAGTGTCCCGAGGTCGCGCGGCGCCAGGTGGACGCGGGCGCGGTGGGCGTGTGCTGCCAGAAGGTGAGCGAGGCCGAGGCGATGGTGCGCGGCGGGATCGAGGACGTGCTCGTGACCAACGAGATCGTCGGCCGCGCGAAGCTCGTGCGCCTGGCGCGCCTCGCGGGTCGCGCCCGGGTGGCGGTGCTCGCCGACGACGCGGCGAACGTCGCGGACCTGGAAGCCGCGGCGGCCGGGGAGGGCGCGCGCCTGGAGGTCCTGGTCGAGGTCGACGTCGGAGCGCTCCGCTGCGGCGTGGCGCCGGGGGCGAGCGCGCTCGCGCTCGCCCGGCGCATCGCCGCCTCGCCGTCGCTGAGCTTCGCCGGACTGCACGCCTATCACGGCCCGGCGCAGCACCTGCGCTCGACCGAAGAGCGGCACGCGGCCATCGCGCGCGCCGCCGCCCAGGTGAAGACCACGCGCGAGCTGATCCAGGCGAGCGGCCTCGCCTGCCCTACGGTGACCGGCGCGGGCACCGGCACCTTCCTGCACGAGGCGGCGAGCGGCGCCTGGACCGAGCTGCAGCCCGGGTCCTATGTGTTCATGGACGCCGATTACGCGCGCAACGAAATCGACTCGCGCTGGCCGCGCTTCGAGCACAGCCTGTTCGTGCTCGCGACGGTGATGAGCCGGCCCGCCGCCGATCGCGCCGTGGTCGACGCGGGCCTCAAGGCCTCGAGCGTCGACTCGGGCATGCCGCTCGCGTGGCGGCGCGCAGGCCTGGAGTATGTCACGGCCTCCGACGAGCACGGCGTGCTGCGCATCGCCGCGGGCGCTCAGGCCCCCGCGCTCGGCGAGAAGCTGCTGCTCGTTCCCGGCCACTGCGACCCGACCGTGAACCTCCACGACTGGTTCGTCTGCATGCGCAAGGGCCGCGTCGAGGAGTTGTGGCCGATTACCGCGCGGGGCGCCGTATGGTGACCCGCGCGGTTCGTGAATCGGTCGCGCGGGGCGCCGTATGGTGACCCGCGCGGTTCGTGAATCGGCTGCAAGAGGCGCGCTGTGGTGATCGCGATGCGCTCGATCGGTGCGGCGGCGGGCCTCGAGGCGCGCATCGCCGGAACCTTCCGCCAGCGCTTCGCCCAGGAGCTGTTCCGCAACTCGGGACTATTCCCGCTCGCCAACCTGCTGCTGGAGATCCTGCTCGAGGGATGGGAGATCTTTTCCGGCCCCGACGGCTACGTGCTGGTCGCCGCGGCGCTCGTACAGGCATGGGCGATCGCGCGCTGGGAGCATACGCCTTCCCCCCGGCGCCTCCTGGGCAACCTGGTGGGGCCCGCGGCCTACACGCTGGTCGAGTCGCTGTTCGAGGGTTCCTCATTCTTCACCGCGCCGAACCACATCGCCTACTGGTGCTTCGGGCTCGCGATCGGCACGCTGCAGGCGGCGCGCGAGCGCCAGGGGCGCGGGCCGGTTGCGGAGGTCCTCGTCGTGCTCGAAAACGTGGCGAGGGCGGGCATCCTGTTCGTGATGTACGCGATCTTCGAAGTGCTGAGCGATCAGGGCACGTTTTCCCTCGCCAAGTTCTTCGCCGATCCGTCGCACGTGTTCATCGGGCTTGCGACGCTCCTCCTCGGGGTCTCGGCGGGGCTGGAGTCGCTATCGGCGCAGGGCTATCTCGCGCTGCTGCGCGAGACCTCCTCGCAGCTCAAGCGCTATTCCGAATGGCTGCTCGGCAAGGACCTGCTCGAGCGCGTCATCTCCGATCCCGCCGCGCTCTCGCTCGCGCGGCGCGAGCGCACGCTGCTCTTCATGGACATCCGCGGCTTCACCGCGTGGAGCGAGCGCTGCGCGCCCGAGACGGTGGTGCAGGCGCTGAACGA
>ORMF010061376.1_pt1 | contig 16046 bp, 12 predicted proteins | sample 1779871 | NCBI WGS metagenome assembly ORMF01 (sample SAMEA104232316, study PRJEB22302) | groundwater metagenome | biome: forest; feature: aquifer; material: groundwater | place: USA | collected 2011-08-07 | depth 5.4 m
AGCCGTGGATATTCCTCCTCCTGCTCAATCTATTTCTACTGGTAGTAGGCGCATTGATGGACATCTTCTCGGCCATCGTAGTGGTAGTACCGCTGATTGTCCCGCTCGGAGTGGCCTTCGGCATAGACCCCGTCCACCTCGGCATCATCTTCCTGGTGAACATGGAACTCGGCTTCCTCACCCCGCCCGTGGGGATGAACCTGTTCCTGTCGGCCTACCGATTCCACAAGCCCTTCCACGAAGTCTGCCGCTCCGTGCTGCCCATGCTGGCGGTCCTCGGCGTCGGATTGCTACTGATCACCTACGTCCCCGCGATCTCCACTACCATCCCGAGCTGGTTCCCGGATCGGTAGGAAGCCCAGCCCCGCCAGCATCAGCAAACTCATCCCACTCAGCCAGCGCAGCAGCCACAGCTCCCAGCCTCCGTCATAGCGCAACTCCACCACGCAGCTTTCCGGGCACCCGGGCCGCATCCGCATCAGCCCGTATTCAGCCGCCGACACGTTCAGCTCCTTCCCGCCCACATATGCCCGCCAGCCGGGATGATAGTTCACCGGTACCCGCAAGTCCTCACCTGCTTGCACCCGCGCGAGGTTCCGTGACACCCACTCGATCTCCGCTCTCCCGCTGCCGCGAGGGATCTCGTACAGCACGACCCCTTGCTCCTCCCGTAAACGCCGCAATCCCGCAAACGCCTCCGGATGCGGAAAGGGTTTCCAGAACTCGCCGCTGTCCTTGCCCGACACCCAAATCGCATCCACGCCGAAACGCTGCAACCACACAATCGCTTCTTCGGAATTCCCCCGGTAGACCACCTCCAGCGCCCGCTGCTGGACCAGGTTCGGAGCCACGCTGAAGGAACTCCCGGAAAACTGTTCCACCCCCGCGAACGCATTGGCCCATTGCGCCATCGACCCTGGGAACATCACCCGCCGCCCGGGGAGATTCTTTTGCGTCCAAAGCACGGCGCGGTACTCGACTGTATTCCGGACATTGGCTTCCTTCAGCACCTGCTTGGCGAACCTGCGATGGGAAACCACCTGTCCATAGGCGGCGACAATCAGGATCAGGCACACACCCACGCGCCCGATCGTCCGCACCCTGCCGAGCAGTGTCTGGCACAACAAGCCACCGGCCAAGGCAAGAGCCAGATCCATCTCCAGCTTGTACCGGCCAGCCTGTGGAAGCAGATTCAGGCCGGCAAACTGCTGCACCAGTGCGATGGCCGTCATCAGGAGCGCCAGCAAGATCACAAATCGCGTCCCGGGTTTGCCGCGCGCAACCAACAAACCGGCACCGGACACCGCTGCCAGCACCACCCAGGACATCCAACCCGTAGAGCCCTCCGGATAGGTCTGCGAAACGCGTCCCACCTGAAGCAGCAGGGACGGCGAGGCAAACGGCGCAGCCACCATCCATCCACACAGGCCCGCCGATGCCGCCATCGGCAAGGTGCGCCCCCATCCACGCACCCCGCACGCCGCTACAAAGCAGAACCCAGCCACTGCCAGCACCGTGATGGCAAACAGGCTTGCCAGCATCGCCGCCGCCATTAGCAAGGCTGCCGCCGCCCACCAGCGCCTCCCGCCCTTCTGCCGAGTAACACGCGCAAAACGGAGCTGCCGTCCGCAGCGCTGATCCGCGTGTTTCTGCCCATTTTGGGGGCGCGGACGGCGCCCTTTGCGCTTCCATGCCATCACCAGGCAAGCCAGGCCCAGCAAGGCGAAATACAGTCCGGCCAGGTGCGGCGTCTCATCCCACACCGCCGTCAAGTACAACCGTTGCGGCTCCAGCATGGCCGTGCGCGAGGGAGCCAGCAGGCTGTAGGCGAGGCCCGCGCCAAACGCATACGCCGGGCGCAACCCCAGCACTCCCGCGAACACATAAACCACAACCGGCCCGGCGCAATAAACCACTCCCGATACCTTCAGAAATGCCGCTGCCTCTGATACCCGCGCCGCCTGCGCCCAGGCCCAACTGGCAAACGGAATCAGCGGCGCGTAGGTGTACTCAAACGGCATCCCGCCGTCCCAGTACGGCCACCAGGAAGCCCTCCACCATCCGCCATGCGCCATGCGGGCGATCGCAATCCAAAAGCCGTGCATCGAGTTCATCTGGCCCGTATACTCGCGCTGAAAAAACTCCCTCGCGATGTATAGGTTCAGCCAACCGAGCAGCCCAATATAGAGTCCGTGCAATGAAGTCATGAAAGATCTGGAAATACCGGCCAGCCGTGATAGTATGTCATTCAGATAAATACCATGCCTATTCAGCTCAAGGAAGAAAACGGCGCGAAATTGCTCGCCGTCCAAGTCAGCGGAAAGCTGTCAAAAGCAGGTTACGAGCACTCTGTGCCAGAGTTCCCGCTTCCGGAAATTTCCTGCGACAATATAGGTTTTAGGAGGACCCATGCCCGGAACTAAGTGGAGAATTAAGGGAGATAACCTTTCCAACTGTAACTGTGATTGGGGCTGCCCTTGTCAATTCAACGCGAAGCCCACACACGGAACCTGTGAAGCCCTTGTCGGCATTCGCATCAACGAGGGCAAATTCGGGGACGTCGATCTCGGCGGGGTGTTGTTCTCAGCGGCGGCGAAATGGCCCGGGGCCCTGCACGAGGGCAACGGCACCATCCAACTCTTTATTGACGAATCGGCCAGCAGCGCACAACGGTCCGCTCTGCTTGCGATGGCCAGCGGCAAGAACGGTGGCGCCTTCTTTGAGATATTGGCCGCCGTCTGCTCCACCGTACTGGAACCTGTCTACACCGCGATCACCTTTGAAGCCGATCGCGACAAGCGCACCGGAAGTCTACGGGTCCAGGGAGCGGCCCAATCGACCATTGAACCCATTCGCAACCCGGTTACCGGCGAGGAGCACCGCGCCCGCATCAACCTGCCGAATGGTTTCGAATACACGGTTGCCGAAGTCGCTAACGCGGTGAACTTTTCCGTGACCTCCCCGGAGGCGCTGCGCATGGACCACAGCAACCGTCATGCGCATTTGTCGGAAATCGACTGGAGTAATTAGCGCCCCAGAGTCCAAACGCCGGCGCCGGCAAGCAATACGCCCGCCGCCTTGGCCAGAAGATCGCCGCGAGGGGCGGCCTTCTCCAGCAGCACCACCAGATGGCCCCGTGCCGGATCCCGTGGTGTTAGAGCAGGCCGCGCGTGCGGAACCAGTCGGCCAGCCGCGCGGGCCAACTGCTGAGCGTCGCGTCGGTGGAGGCGAGTCCAACGCCGTGGCGGCCCTTTTCGTAAATGTGCAATTCGGCGGGAATGTTCTGTTTGCGCAGCGCCAGATAGAACAGAATGCTGTTTTCCGCCGGCACGACCGAGTCTTCGTTGGTGTGGAACAGGAACACCGGCGGCGTATCCGGCTTCACTTGCAGTTCATTGGACAGGAGATTCACCAGCGCCGGGTCTGGGTTCTCGCCGAGCAGGTTTGTGCGGGAACCCTTGTGTGTGTATTCGGTGGTGAAGGAAATCACGGGATAGGAGAGCACGGCGAAATCCGGGCGCGAACTGACGCGGTCGATCGCGTCCGGGGCGGATGGATTGCCGGCATCGAAGTGAATGGCGGCGGTGGCGGCGAGGTGCCCGCCGGCGGAAAAACCCCAGATACCGATGCGGTTTTCACCGATCCGGAATTCCCTGGCGCGTGAGCGCACGATGCGCAGGGCGCGTTGGGCATCGCCGATCTCGATGGGGTGGTGGTAGCGCGGCCCGAGACGGTACTTGAGTACGAAAGCCGAGATGCCCAGAGAGTTGAGCCACTCGGCGATCTGTTTGCCCTCGTGATCCATGGCAAGCGCGCGGTATCCGCCGCCGGGACACACCACGACGGCGGAACCGGTGTTACGCCCGGCGGGCAGATAGAAGGTGAGGGACGGTTTGTCGGCATCTTCATTGCCGAGCGCACCCGGGGCTCCGTTGGCCCACAGGAGTTCAGTGGGAGGCGGAGGGGCCGGCCGCTGCGCCAACAAGGGCAGGGCGAGAAGGATGGAGATTAGTGGCTTGCCGATCATTTGAATGTAATGTACACCACAAAACAACCTCCGCGTGGAACTGGTTTGACTTATTGTTTCCGCTGGTTCCCGCCGTGATAGGCTAAAACCAATGCCCGCACGTAAGCCAGCCAAATCTCCCGCTGTGTTTGGCGCGCCCATGCAGAAAGGTGATGTGACCACCAGGATGGTCACCGCACTCAAGGGGATGATCGGGGAAGGCGGTCTTGCGCCCGGCGCCAAGCTTCCCAGTGAACGGGAGCTCGCTTTGCGCTTTGGCGTGAGCCGGCCTTCGCTGCGTCAAGCGCTCAAGGTGCTGGAGGTGATGGGAGTACTGTCCCAACGCGTGGGCGATGGCACATATTTGAGCACCAACGCGTCCGCCATTCTGGCTGAGCCAATGGAGTTTCTCGTTCTGCTGGATGGCATCTCACACTTGGAGCTGTTTGAGTCTCGCATGATCGTGGAGCCGGAACTTGCGGCGCGCGCGGCGGGCCGGGCCACGGCCGAAGATATCAGCATTTTGAAAAAGATGGTTGCTGAGATGGAGGAGAAGCCGGGCGATCGCGGGCGGCAAGTGGAGCTCGACATCGCCTTCCACGATGAGATCTTCCGCGCCGCCGGCAACCGGGTGTGCCGGCAGATATTCAACGTAATCCACCGCGGGATCCTGACGAGTATTTCGCGGCTCTCCCAACGTGCCCGCCTGGATGCGGTGATCGCTGAGCACAAACTGATCTATGACGCCATCAGCCGCCGTGAGCCGGACCTGGCCCGCACGCGGATGAACGACCATCTGCAGAAAGCGCGAAGCCTGTTCCTGACGGTGGGAATCTGAGAAGTAGCGGTTCCCCGTGGCTTGACTGTCGCGATATGAGGGACTAACTTGAAGACTGCCATGAATCGCAGAAAAATGATCCAAACGGCGGCCGCGGTCGCGCTGGCGGCCCCGGTTGCCGCTCAAAACGCGAGTAAGAAAGAGAATCTCAGCTCCGTGATGTTGTGGACGCTGAAGGGAACCTTTGAGCAGAAAATGGAGACAGCCTCCAAGGCAGGCGTGCAATCCGTGGAGCTGGTGGGGGAGCACAAGCCATGGTCGGATGCCGATATCGACCGGGCGAAGAAGCTGGCGCGTTCGCTGCACCTGCAGATGGACACAATCAGCTCGACTCCGAACTGGAAGGGGATGCCCATTTCGATGGTGGACCCGGCGCAGCGGGAGAACCTGCTCGGTGAGGTACAGAGCAATATCGATTTTGCGCGGAAGCTGGAGATCCCGATGCTGCTGCTGATGTCGGGGGATGCGATCCCGGGCAAGAGCTACGCGGAGCAGTGGGCGAGCCTGGTGGAAAGCAGCAAGCGGTGCGGGGATCTGGCTGCCAAGGCGGGCGTGACTCTTATTGTGGAGCCGCTGAACACCAAGGTGAATCACAAGGGATACTTTCTGGACAGCTGCGTGGCCGGCTTGAAGCTGATGAAAGAGGTGGATCACCCATACGTACGGCTGCTGTTTGATATTTATCACGAGCAGGTACAAGTGGGCGACGTGACGCGCACGATTCAGGCCGCCGCCCCCTACACGCGCGTGTTCCACATTGCCGACAACCCGGGCCGCAACGATCCGGGAACGGGCGAGATGAACTACGACAACATCTACAAGGCGATCAAGAAGACGGGTTACGAGTGGTACATCACGATGGAGTATCTGCCTCTCGGGGATCAAGTGGCCAGCCTGGAAAAGGCGCTCAAAGGGATGCGAACGTCGCTGGCCTAGATCTTGCTTCTCAAGACGGCGGCTTCGCCGCTTCCAGCCGCCGCAGAATCTCCGCCAGCGCCGCCCCTAAATCCTTGGGGAAGGTAATGCGGAATTCTTTTCCGCCGTAAGCCTTCACCGCATCCCCCAGCGAATCGCGCCAAGGCATGGCGTTGGGGCTGCCGACGTAGTTGAGATAGAAGACCGGCACTCTCGATTCCGAGATTACATCGATGGCTTCCTTGGGCACTTTGCTGTCCAGGAACAGTTTCGGTCCAACCAGCAGCACGGCATCCGGCGCGTGTTCGTTTTCGGCCAAATGTGTGGAGAGGAGTTTGGTGACAAATCTTGTAGCGCTGTTCTTGTCGATGAGGAGGCTGTAGTCGATCACGCCTGGGCGGACCTCACCGAGCGCCCGGCCCAGGGCCGGGAAGTCAAGCTGGCTGGCGTCCTGGGCCTGATATATGACCCGTTGTTCCTGCATGTTAAAGGCGACCAGGCTAAAGCGCGCAAACCCGGGTTCCCGCGCGATGGTGCGCAGTATGGAGGCAACAGCTTCCATGTCCTGCCCGTTGAGTGTGGCCCGGCGCGCGCTGGTGTTGGAGAAATTCGCGAGGATCTTGACCGAGAAGATGCGCGCGGCGGCCGGTCTGGAGTCCGGAACCGGCCTGCGGAATCCGCGGCCGGTGTAGATTGGCGCGACGATACCGTCGGCCATCGCCAGCCGCAAATCATCCCGATGTTTCACCTCGACTACCCAGTGCTCTGAACATGCCCGGTTGCGGCTGTCGCGTAAAACCCAGTCCACGTGATAGCGGCCAGCGCCCAGAGAATACCCGCCGGAAGTGACCAGGTTCTTGCCCGGAATGGTGGCGCGCAAAGGGAGACGATAGGACTCTTGCAGGTGGAGAGCCGTTGCACCATCCTTTTCCGGCTTCACACGGACTACCGCGCGCAAACGGTCCCCAGCCGGGGACATGTCGCTGGTTCGCAGCCTAACCTCCCATCCGGCGCGATAGCGGAGATCAAAGCCGAGGGAGGGAGGCAAGGTCCGCAGCTTGCAGAAAAACTCGCGGCGGCTTTCCGGCGCATCGAGCAGGGCACGATCAGTGGGATCCATGCGCTCGGGCGAGATCAGCTGGGCGGGGAGGATGGCGCAGGCGGCAAGAAAGCCCCAAGCGGCGATGACCCGGATCATGGCGGAGCGCTTGTCCCTCATCTGGCGATGCTTAATTGCCCTTGCGTTTGGCAGGCGAGAACGAGAGCGCGGCCGAGTTCATGCAATAACGCAGCCGGGTGGGTTCCGGGCCATCCGGAAACACATGGCCGAGGTGGGAATCACAGCGGCTGCAGAGAACCTCCTCGCGGGAAACGCCAAAGCTGTGATCCAATTCCGAGCGCACATTCTGCGGCGCGACCGGCTCGAAAAAGCTGGGCCAGCCTGTACCGGAATCAAACTTTGTATCTGAGGAGAACAACGCCGTGCCGCAGGCGGCGCAGCGATAGATACCGCGGGCGGATTCCTTGTTGTACTTGCCGGTAAAGGCCATCTCGGTGCCTTTCTGGCGGGTAACGGAATAGGCCAGCGGCGACAATCGGCCGCGCCACTCCTCTTCGGTGAGAAGCAGTTTCTCCACCTGCACCGGACCCAGGTTCCGGCCTTCATCGGAATAATCAATCACGGTGATCATGCTCACAGCACCCCCTTTCTGCGCGGAGGCCCTTGGTTGTGCGGGCGGCAGTTCGCCGCAGCCGGCGCACCACAGGGCCGCCAATAGTAGGACCGAGAGATGGCGTATCCGGTAATTCAGAGGCTTCAAATTCCTTGTACACAACAAATCCTCTCACGGTTTCGCGCTGGACGCCATCCATCACCATCCTGTCAGCAGGCTAGGAATGCTTATCCGTTTCCCGGATAATAAGGAGATTGCGACCCAAACAACTCCATCGTCTCCTGCTGCCACTGGGCTACACCGGAATCGCCGCAGTCGCCGCAACGGCTTTGTTTTTCCAGCCTGGCGCTGAATTCCACTTCGTCGATATTGCGGAAGCGGCCGGGATCACGGGGCTTCCAACCGCGGGCAACCCCGGCCAAAAGGAGTTTCTCTTCGAGACCACCGGCAGCGGCGCTGCCATCTTCGACATGGATGGCGATGGGCGCAACGATGTGCTGCTTGTCAATGGGACAAGGCGAGGCGCCGCTGAGCACCCGTTGCCCATGCTCTACCGCAATTTGGGCGGCGGACGATTTGAGGATATCGCTGCGAAACAATGGCCAAAGGGAGGCGGCTGGGGCCAGGGCGTCTGCATTGCCGACTACGACAACGACGGCCGGCCCGATGTACTGATCACCTACTATGGGGTCACTCGACTCTACCGAAACACGGCCAGTGGATTTGAAGACATCAGCGCAAAAGCCGGGCTGCCGGTCCAGGCGCACCGGTGGGGGTCTGGGTGCGCATTTGTGGACTACGATCGCGACGGCCGCGTGGACATCTTCCTCTCCCACTATGCCGACATCGATGCCGGCAATCCTCCGAAGCCTGGTTCCACGCCGGACTGTTTTTGGAAAGGCACGGCGGTGGCCTGCGGCCCGAAGGGCCTACCGATGGCCCGGAACGCTCTGTATCACCAGAAGGCCGACGGCACGCTGGAAGACGTTTCGGAGAAGGCGGGAATCCTGAAGCCCGGCGGCCGGTACGGACTCGGGGTAGCGGCGGCGGACTTCAACAACGATGGGTGGCCCGACATCTACGTCGCTTGTGACCAGACGCCGAGTCTGCTCTATGAGAACAGGGGCGACGGCACGTTCCGGGAGCGGGGCCTGGAGGCTGGCGTTGCCCTCAACTCCGACGGCCGCACGCAAGCGGGCATGGGCGTAGCCATCGCCGACTTTGATGGCAACGGGTTTCTCGACATTGCCAAGACAAACTTCTCCGGCGAGCTGCCGTCGCTCTATCTCAATGAAGACGGCAGATTCTTTGAGGATATCGCCGGCAGCGCAGGGCTCGGAGCCAATCTGTTGCTCGGATGGGGGATCGCCTTTGCCGACTTCGATGACGACGGATGGAAGGATTTGTTGGTGGTCAACGGCCACGTCTATCCGGAGGTGGAGCTCGCGCGCATGGGAGACCGCTACCGGCAGAAGACTTTGCTGTACCGGAACCTGGGCGATAAGAAGTTCGCCGATGTTACCGTTTCGAGCGGGCCCGCCTTCACCCCGCCGCGGGCCGCGCGCGGCCTCGCCATCGGAGACCTGGATGAGGACGGACGGCCGGAAGCGATCATCTCCAATATGAGCGAGCGGCCCTCGGTGCTTAAGAACACCAAGACTGGTGGCAATTTCGTGAACCTCGAACTCAGAGGCACTCATGTGAACCGGTCAGCCATCGGCGCAAGGGTTAGGGTTCGCGCCGGCAAACGGGATCAGATCGATGAGGTGATGAGCGGCGGGAGCTACTTTTCGCAGCATTCCCTCACCCTTCACTTCGGACTGGGAGCCGCCAAGCAGGCCGATTCGGCGACGGTACGCTGGCCCGGAGGAAAGGTGGAAGAATGGAAGGTGCTGCCCGTCAACGCGCACTGCGTATTGACGGAGGGCCAGGCGAAACCAGCATGCCGCATGTATCCATAGCCGCCATCGGGATCGTTGCCTCTTTCACGCTGGCGCTGGCGCAGATTACCAAACCGCCGGAATTTCAATCCAGCACCAAGGTGCAAACGGGCGCGGCCGCGGCAACCGTGGATGGCACCTCTCATGTCGCGGTGGAGCAGGCACGCATTGATGAGGAACTTGTCTCGCGCCTGCGCAAGCTACCTGGTCACGGCGAAGGCATACGGTTGATTGAAGCGAAACTTCTCCCGGTAGCCACGGAACATTTCCTTAAGAACAACCAGCCGATTGGAGCGGCAGTCACAAAATACCTGAGCGGCATGGCGGAAGCGAGCGGGAAGGATCTGGTTTCAATCTCGCGGCGGAGCCCCAAGGATCTGGCTTTGCTCCCGTTCCTGGGGGAGACGATCGGAACGGTTCCGGAACTGGCCGAGGCCATGCTCGGAGCGGTGCGTGGGATCGCACAGGCACACCCGGAAAGCGCGGAAGCGCAATACTACCTGGCGCGGTCGCTGTCCAAGCAGTCCACACAGCCGCGCGATGAGATGGCGCGACTGCTGCGGCGCGCCGCCGACCTCGATCCCAAGGACACGCGCGCGCTGCTGGAGTTGGCGCGCCAATACACGGAGCAGGAAAAGCAACGCGAAGCCATATCGACGCTGCTGGAACTGCTGCAGCGCGATCCCAACGCTGCCACGGCTCACTACCGGCTTGCCGGGCTGTACCGGGCGGCGGGTCAGATGGAAAAAAGCCGCGAGCATATGCGTGATTTCCAGCGGCTGCAGCCACTCAAACAATAGCCTACCGGGGCTGCTTGAGCAGATCCTCCAGCGCCTGCCGGGCCACACTGCTATCCGGGCGAACCTGCAACAACCGCTCCATGGTCTGTCTGGCCTCGGCGTTGCGTTTCAACTGCACATAGACGCGGCCGAGATTCAAGTACAACAGCTCATCATCGGGTGCGGCCTTGATTCCCTTGCCGAGGGCGTCGATTGCTTTCTCCGGAGCGCCGGACTGCAAGTACAAAACGCCAAGGTTATTCCACGCAGGCGACAACTGCGGGCGCAGGCGCACTGCTTCCAGAAGGAACTTTTCCGCCTCCGCGGTCTTACCTTGCTTGGCCAGCGCGAGCCCCAATCCCTGCGCCGCCTCCGCCGATTGCGCATCCAGGGCGAAGGCCTCCCGGTAATACCGTTCGGCATCGGGAAACTGATTCAACTTGTCGGCTGCCTGTCCGGCGTTGAGCATCGCGTAGGTCAATCCGCTCTTGGCGCTCAAGGCCTGTTCAAAGTGGGCGAGTGCGCCGGCGTAATCCCGGCGAGCCAGCGCCACTCCTCCCTTCTCGTTCCAGGCCTCGGCCGAGCCCAAATCGAGCCTCAGCGCCTCATCCAGCAAAGCCGACGCCTTGTCCAGCCGGTTTGCTTCGCGATGAATCTGCGCCGTCAGCACCAGCGTCCGGACGTTGCCGGGTTGCTGCGCCAGGACAGCCTCCAGATATGGCAGCGCCTGTTGCGGGTAGCCGCACCACAGCAGTGACGCGCCGAGTTTGAAGTAATCGCGCCGGGACTGGCTTAAGGCACGGCCTTTGTAGGGCAGCACCGGCGGATCACCCTCTAGTAATCGCTTCAAATCCGCGGCCACCTGCTCCGGCGATGGAGGCGCGGCATAGATCTTCACCGCGTGGCCGCGCGCGTTCACCAGCAGGGCGAGCGGCAGCTCCAATGGGGAGCGAAACTCAAACAGGTAACGCCGGAACAAGCTGTAGGCCGCGGCCAGGTCCGGCTTGTTCCGCAGCTCGCCGGCTGTCAAGACGACCAGTCCCGGACCCAGCCGGGGCTCGGGCAGCGGCACAGGGTCCTGAAACCAGGTGTCATGGAGCCGCGGGAGGTTGTCGGCAGCCATCGCGCGCGCGGCGATTTCGCCATAGGGCGCAAAGTCCCGCCCGGCCACTGGCTCGCCGCCTTCGATCAGGTTGTACAAACGCCCCGCGCGAAGGTTGGTAAAGGACTGCGTCAAACCGGAAGGCCAGTTCACTTGCACCGAACGAGCCTGAGTGCCGGCGCCGAGGCCAAAATGGAGAACCTTCGTGTGTTGGGAAAGATACCCGGAGCCGGCGGTGATCCACTTCGTCTGTCCGTCGATGGAAACGCGAGCTCCGATCGCATCCCGATTCGACTTGACGCCGCGCAGGCGGAGCGCGATCCGCTGGTTCTTCTGTCCGCACCGGTTCTGCAGGACGCGCAACTGCGGGCCCAGCCTGTTTTTCAACAACACGTCGAGGCATCCATCGCCGGTCAGGTCAGTCACGGCGAATGCCCGGGCGTCATCGGCGAAATTCAATCCTGATTCGAGCGATGCGTCGCGATAGCGGGCGCCATCCTTGACGTAGTAAACGTTCGATTCATGGCCGTTCCAGGAGTAGCCCTCGCGGATAAACTGATTGATCGCATTCCAGCCGTTCTCATAGGGCGAGCTTGGGCTGGCGGTGGCCGGAGTCCTGGCCACCACCTGGCGCCAGAAGAAGCCGGCCAGGTCCGGCTGCTTTGGTCCGGTCATCATGCCGCAGGCCAGCAGCAGCTCCGCCTGCCCGTCGTTGTCAAAATCGGCAGTGTCGGCTGCCCATCCCCAGCGCCCCATTTCAATGCCGGCGGCCGCCGCTTCACTGGCGAACGTCCCATCGCCCAGATTGCGGTAGAACGAATTGCCTTTCGTATGGCCGCGCCAAACCGGGCTCATCTCATGCGGAAAGTTCTTGTCCGCCACCACCCTTTGCCCGGCCGCTGTCCACATGTTCGCCACGTACAGGTCCGGCCGGCCGTCGCCATTGGCATCAAACCAACAGGCGCTCATGCCCGGGCCGATATCTTCGACGCCCGCCGCCGCGGCTACATCCCGAAACCGGCCGCCCTCATTCTTATAGAGATTGTTGCGCCCGAAATCGTTGGCGACATAAAGGCTCGGGTGACCGGAGCCGTCATAGTCAGCCCAGGCTGGGGCAAAGCTATAGCGGTTGTTGTTCTCGCTTAACCCAACCGCCGCAGTAACGTCTTCCAAGTGCCCGCCTCCGTCCGGCTCCAACCTGTTGTGAAACAGGAAATTCGGCGGACCATTTCGAGCGTCAAAATACGGAACCGGGTAACGGAACTGCGCCTCGCTTTGATAGAAGCTGTAGCAGCATAGGTAGAGGTCCAGACGTCCGTCCCCGTCATAGTCGGCGGCGGCCATGCCCGTGAATCCGCCTTGCACGGAAGTGGCAAATCGAAACGCATCGGGCTTGAGTTGAAACCGTCCGCTGCCGCCGTTGAGGAAGAGGACCGGGCCAGAGGCGCGCAGAACAACAAGATCCTGCCGGCCAATATTGCGCAGGTCCAGGAAAAGGGCGGCGGAGGTATCGTCGAGAACATCCACGCCGGCCGAGGCGGAAATATCTTCCAGGCGCGTTCCATTCCAGCGGAGCAATTTATTGGGCAGGCCGCCCGGCTGGCAGAGATAGATTTCATCGACACCATCGCCGTCGATATCGCCAACCGCGATGCCGTTGTTGCCATAGATGTCGATGCCCGTGGCGGGGTCCAGCCGCGCGACCCAGTAGGGAATGCCCCGGCTCAATTGCTCTGAATCGAGCACGGCGCCGGTAACGTCCGCAAAACGCCAACCCGCGGGCGCGGGCGGCGATGGGGACGGGGGATCAGGGCCGAACTCATCGTGGCCGCTGGGAATCAGGCCTGTGTAGGGAAAGTACTGCGGATCGTTCCGGTAGTGGATGGGAATCGTTTCGGCCCATGCGGCAGACAAGGCGAAGACCGGAAGGGAGAGCAGATCCCGCCGTTTCATCGCGCTACCATTGCATCCATTCGCGCATCCTGGTGGTCAATTGCGCCGGGTCGACGCGGGCGGGTATTTCAAAATCGGGCGGCGCGATGAGCAGGACTTCATCCATTCCCACGGCGGCAAAGACGAACGCCGTGTTGCGCACATACTCGGCGTATTTCTCGAACTCCTGCCAGATGTAGAGGTAGAAGACCTCCAGGTCGACATAGGTGCCGAGCGTATCCACCTGGGTGGGAATGACACTCGACTTTTCCTGGTCGGCATAGATCAGGAGCGAGGAAAACGGCTTCATCTTGTTGCGAACGCCGAAGGAGGCCACCAGGAACGACGGGCGGGCGCGGCGCACGGCCTGTATGGTGGCCCATTCGACAAAAGTGTTGTTGATGAGCAGCGTACCGTTGCCAGCCAGCAGCACGGATCGGGTAAACTCGGCCAGCACGGGATCCCTGGCCAGGGGGCCTTCGCTGGCCAGCAGCTTCATCTTCCTAAGCCTTGCGCCGAGCTCGCGCGGACCGCGTACCTGCTCGCGCTCCACCACCTGTTGCACGTCGGCCATCAAGCGCTGACGATAACCGCTCAAGGCCTCGTAGTCCATTGCCACGACGCCTGACGGCGCCTCCGGCTCACCCTCCGTCTGGATCAGCCAGCGGTCATAAGGCCGTGCCGTGCCTGCCTTCAGGAGCGGCCAGACGTGCTGTGCGGGATCGAGCGGAGCGGTCAAGGCAACGCGCCTGCCGCGCAGCCGGGTCCACAGGCGGTCCGGTCCAACGGGCAACTCGCCCGGTGAGAGCACCACCACCAAGCGAGGCCGGCCGTGGCGCCGAGTCTCCTCGTCGAGCACCGGGTCGAGCTGCGCGAAAATCCTGGACACCTCCCCGCGCCAGGCAGGATAGTGCGGATTGCGATTCAGGAAATCGACCTGGTCCAGAGTGAATGTGCGCCGCGGCCACGTCTTCTCGTTGACGCCCATCCGCGCTTCCACCTCACGCAGCCGCGAGAACAGTTTCTCGAACCCGTCAGGGTCAAGCTGGTCGATCAGGGTGAATAACCGCTCGTAGTAGGAGATCTCGGCCGGAAAGAGGGTGGCGCCATCCTGGATCTGATCAAAGAAGAACGTGGAGAATGTCCCGGGAATCCTGTCAAAGAGGCCTTTGTCAATCAGAGCCTGGAGTGCGGGCGAAACCATGGCGAGCCCTAGACAATCTCCCGCAACGGCTGGCCAGCGGCCTCAAACTTTACGCCGAGCAGCTGCGCCGCCGAACTGGCGACATCAATATGCGCAATCGGCCTCTCGGTTTCGCCGCGGTTCACACCCGCGCCCAAGGCCAACATCCACATGTTGCGGCACGAGTCGTCGCCCGAGCGATGATTGAGGAATCCGTTGGCGGCGTTCGCATCGCCATCGCGGCCCAATTCGGGAAGGACCAGCATGGTGGTACGGTCTTTGTATTTCGGGTTGGCGCACACCTCGTCCCACAACATGCCCACCAGCCGGTCCGTCCTTGTGATTGCCTGCAGGTAGAGCGAATAGGAGCCCCAGTGCGCCACGTCCATGTCCCAGAAATTCACGAGCGTCAGTTGGGGCGCAAACTCGCGCATCACTTCACGGGTGATGAAGAAGGTGAGCTCATCGCCGGAGGCCGGCGCCTCCGGGCCGTGGATATATTCGACCAGCGCGTGGGTCAAGGTGTCGCGCACGGTCTTGTCCAGCTGCCTGCCGCCCTTGAAAATTGTCCAGCCGACGCCTTCGTAGCCTTCCTGAAGAATGCCCTCCAGCCTGCGCTGCACCTGTTCGCGATCCGCCACACCGAGTCCGCCGCCGCGGGCAACCACGTCCTTCACCGCCTCGAGGAGCAGTTGTTTGGGCAGCACCACGTTGGCTCCCGGCCTGGCCGAGAAACCCATAGTGGAAAAGCTCTTGTTGGTGCAAATGGCCCAAGCCGCGGTGGCCCCGGCTTTGCGCTGCTGGCGGAACGCCTCAAATATGGTGGGCGAGGCCGGGGGTTGAAAGCCAAAGTCATCCACGCGCTGCCACTGGCCGGTCACCAGCGATGCGGTGGAGTTAAAGTGCGACAGTACACCCAGGTTGCGGCAGGTGCGGAAGAAGTGACCCTGCGGGCGCAACCCGGCCAGACGCGGAATATTGCGCAGGCCCTCCGGCATGAATGTTTCGGTATAGCGTACCCCGCCGCCAAAGGTCACCAGGATCACTTTGCGCTGGGCCGAGTCCGGTTCAGCGGCAGGCGCCATAACGCGATGGGCAACGGTGAGTCCGGCGGCGCGCAGGAACTGGCGTTTGGATAGCATTAATACTCCGTGATTTCGCCGCCCTTGATTTTGCGCCGGGCCTGCGGGTTGAGTTTCCAGCCCGGCTTGGCCGCCTCCGGATGCAAGTCGAGCGGCGTGTCGTAGCCGGGAAGAATTTCGCCGCCGGGCGAATAATAAGGTCCGAGATCGCATGCCATCGAACCTTTGCCTTCGGCCACGAAGGTGATCTTGGTAATCAGCTTGGCGGATTTGTAACCGTACTTGGACGGATCCAGCAAACGGAGCGGGGCGCCATGGCTGGCGGTGAGCGGCTTTCCGGCCATGTCCATCGCCATCAGCACGGCTGGATCGGCCATCTCCTCCAGCGTCATGTACTCGTACCACTTGTCGGCGCAGTCAATGCGAATGGCGCGGGCGTTCCTGACGGGCTTGACCAAGGCCAGTAGCGATGCAAAACGGAATCCGCCCCAGCTCGTGCGGGAGCTCCAGCACTGCACACACTTCATGCGCGAGCTTTGCTCGAAGTGAGGCAACTTGCGCAGATCGGCAACCGTGAACTCGGCAGGTTTGTCGAT
>ORMF010125965.1_pt1 | contig 16044 bp, 16 predicted proteins | sample 1779871 | NCBI WGS metagenome assembly ORMF01 (sample SAMEA104232316, study PRJEB22302) | groundwater metagenome | biome: forest; feature: aquifer; material: groundwater | place: USA | collected 2011-08-07 | depth 5.4 m
CGGCAGGCGGACAAGCTGGGCGCACACTAGGTGGCAATCATCGGTGAGGAAGAGCTGGCCGGTGGATTTGTAACCCTTAAGAATCTTCGCGAAGAAGTACATCAGTCATCCGTGCCGTTCGACAGCCTACCGACATGGATACTGAACTCGTGAAGGCGAAAGCTCGGACCGGCCGACCAGACCCGAACCGTAAAGTGATGCCCCCGGCCCAGAAGCTGAGAGCGGCGGCGCCCGCGGCAGACTCCTTTAGGGTTCTGATTGCAGTCCAACGGCCGCGATACCGCAGCCGAGCGAAACGAGCGACGGCCGTTCCCGTGTGGGAAGTGCGAAGTCTGCTGAACAAGGAAGACCCAGTCGGGCTGATCAATCGGAAGGCTCCGAACTTGCTGATCATTTCCGACGACTTCGGCCGGCAGAAGGACCTCGGAATTGTCAAGGCGGTTCAAAAGTACCGCGTTAGCGGGATGAAAATCGTCGGACTCTTTGAGGAAAAGTCTGTGGCGGGGGCGGCGAGCGATCTCTGCGACGTCGTGTTATCAACACCATGGAAGACGGCGGATTTGAGAGAGCATATTTTAAAACTGACGGGTATCCATCTGCATCTCGCAGGCGCCGGGGAGGATGACTGAGGTTGGAATCGTGGCAAAGGACAATTGAGTGCGGGGCTGTGCGGTCGGAGCACATCGGGCGGACCGTGGTCGTGAACGGATGGGTCAACCGGAGCGTGCGCGACCACGGAGACCTGGTATTCATCGACCTGCGCGACCGATCCGGGCTGATCCAGCTTCGCGCAGATGTCTCCGAGTCTGGCGAGGACAGAGTACGCCTGGCCGCTTCGACGAAGCCGGAATATGTACTTTCGGTAACGGGCGAGGTGCGCGCCCGCTCGCCAAAAGACGTCAATCCGAAGATTCCCACCGGCGAGATCGAGATCGAGATCTTCCAGCTCGAGATCATGAACACTTGCAAGCAGCCCCTGCCGTTTCAGCTCGCCGATGAATCCCAGATGGAGCAAGTGAACGAGGAGCTCCGGGTCAAGTACCGTTATCTGGACCTTCGCCGGCCCTGGATGCAGGAGATGCTCCGTCTCCGTCACGAGGCTGTGACCGCCATCCGTGCATATCTGAATAAGCGCGGGTTTCTGGAGATCGAGACGCCACTCTTTACCCGCTCGACGCCCGAAGGAGCGCGCGACTACCTGGTGCCATACAGGCTGGAGCCGGGCCTGTTTTACGCGCTGCCGCAATCGCCCCAGCAGTATAAGCAGCTCCTGATGGTGGCCGGCTGCGAGAAGTACTATCAGATCGCCAAGTGTTTCCGCGACGAGGCCCAAAGGGCCGACCGGCAGCCGGAGTTCACGCAGCTCGACCTCGAGATGTCGTTCGTCTCTCAGGACGACGTGATGGAGGTTACTGAAGGGCTGACAATCGAGATTATTGAGAAGCTTTCATCGAAGAAGCTAGGCGCCAAGCCGTTTACACGCCTGACTTATGATGAATCGATGCGACGGTTCGGCTCGGACAAGCCCGATCTTCGGTTTGGACTGGAGCTGGTCGATCTCGGCCAGGCTTTGAAGAGCACCGAATTCGGAGTGTTCAAGAGCACGCTGGCGGCAGGCGGCCAGGTGAAGACCGTGCGATATCCGGGCGGCGCCTCGCTCTCTCGCAAGGAGATCGGTGATCTGGAGGTCTTCGTCAAGGAGTTCGGGGCGAAGGGTTTGGCTTATCTGCTGGTGGAAACGCTCGGTTCCGGCGATCCGTCTGTGCAAAGTTTTCCCATCGGCGACCTTCAGATCCGGTCGCCGATCGCGAAGTTTCTAACCAGTGACGAGCTGAGCGCGATCGTGCGAGAAACGGGCGCGGAGGCGGGCGATCTCATTGGCTTTGTGGCGGACACGCCATCCGTAACCGCAAACTCGCTGGGGCGGCTTCGCACGGAGATCGGCCGTCGGTTGAATATGCCGGACCCGAATGTGCTGCATTTTGCCTGGATCACGGACTTTCCGTTGGTGGAGTGGAACGAGAACGAAAAGCGGTGGGATGCGAGCCACCATCCATTCACGATGCCCCATACCGCGGACCTCGAGTTCCTAGAAAGCGACCCCGGACGAGTGCGCGCGTTATGCTACGACATCGTCTGCAACGGCATGGAGTGGGCCAGCGGATCGATCCGAATCCATCGGCCTGACATTCAGGCGAAGGTCTTCAAGCTACTTGGGATCTCCGAGGAGACGCAGAGGGACCGATTTGGACACATTCTGGACGCCTTCGAGTACGGCGCCCCACCCCACGGAGGCATCGCTCCGGGTATCGACCGGCTGCTGATGCGGCTGCTGGATACAGACAACATCCGCGAAGTGATGGCGTTCCCCAAAATGGGCGGAGGGATAGACCCGATGATGGGCGCGCCGGCGGAAGTGGATAATGTGCAATTAGGCGAGCTGCATTTGAAGGTAATCCGTCCGCCGAACAAAGAGCGCGATTGAGCGGAGTTCACAAGTCAGGACGAGTTTCCGGGACGGCGTAGAGATTCTCGGTTTCCGAATTCAGGAGCTCGTGTGCTCGAGCGATCAATTCCGCCAATCGAGCTTCTATTCCGATCGCGAGAGGCAGGCGAACCTGAAGCTCTATACCCGGAGCCAGGATCGTGCGCTCCCACACCTCAGAACTGAATTCTGACAATTCCCCCGAAACCGACATCTCGGTGTAACGGGAACTTTGATCTTGAGGGTTTTGAGCACGTTGAGCTTTGGCCTTTCGCCCGCGGATCAATTCAGCAGACTCGACTAGGAGATCATTTAGCGATTCGGCCGGTGGACGGCCTTCCGCGCGGGACAAGATAGAGCGGATATCAGCCGCTTTCAGTCCATTTAATCGTTCGCGGATGGCGTTCAACGGCTGGAATGCTTGCTTCAGCCGGTTTATGAGGACCAGTATATCAAGGTGGTCCGTCGAGTAGATGGCGAAGCGTCCGCGTGAGTCCGGCGGCGGCAGAAGCCCTTCGGCCGTATAGTACCGCACTGTGCGCGGCGTTGTGCCGGCTGCTTCCGCCAATTCGCTTATTGTAAACCTGGATGAGTCTGCCATGGAAGGATAACAGGTCCGATCAGCCGAGATCGTATGGCGGACGTTCGCCGTCTAGCTCTTTCTCAAAAGAGTCGAAGATCCGCTCGACGAATTGGTTGAGCTCTTTGGGATTAAAGGGTTTGGTGAGATAGCAATCCGCGCCGCGCTTGTAGCCGTTGAAGACATCGGCGTCCTGGGCTTTTGCCGTGAGCATGATCACGGGGATGTCCCGCGTGTCCGGGTCCTTCTTCAGCTCGCTCAACACCTCGAAGCCATCGAGATATGGCATCATCACGTCCAGCACGATCAAGTCCGGCTGCTCGACGGCAACTTTTTCGAGAGCTTGCTTGCCGTCGAATGCGGTGACCACTTCGTAGTTTTTCTGCTTAAGACACACTTCGATCAGCCGTATGATGTTCTTCTCGTCATCGACCGCCAGAATTTTCTTGGCCATCGCCCCACTTCCCTTCTGCCTCGACGATCACAATTCTTCAATTCGACAGCCATCGCTGTCATTCTACTGTCATGATAACAATTTGTCGAAGAATTGTCAAGGGGATCTCCGCGGAGATCTCCGCGGAGCGCTAAAAACCGACGAACATCGGTTCGGGGACCATGCGCATGCCAAAACTGGCTTCGACGCGCGACTGTATCTCGTCGACCAGAAGGATCGCATCGCGGGCGGTGGCGCCACCCCTGTTTACAATCGCCAGGACGTGGCGCGAGGATAGGCCGACCGGGCCCTTGGCGTACCCTTTACTGAAACCGGACTTTTCGATGAGCCAGGCCGCCGAGAGTTTGATCGAGCCATCGCCCGCCGGGTAGTGCGGCGGTAACTGATCCTTGGCCAGGATTCGGGCCAAACGTGCAGCTTCAGTTATCCGGTCGAATTCACTTTGAGACACTACCGGGTTTTTGAAGAACGAGCCGGCGCTGCGGCAGTCGGGGTCGCCCGGCACGAGAAGCATGGCCTTACCAAGGCGGATGTGGCGGACCGCATCCCGGACCTCCTGAAGCAAAGGCGTGTCAGACCTATCGGCGAAGTGGCGTATAAGGTCCGCATAACGGATGACTGGTGGTCCATCGCGCTCGACTCGATAAATGACTTCCAGAACAATGTATCGGTCGCGCTCAGATGAGTTAAAAATGCTCTTACGGTAGCCAAAGCCACAGTCCGAATTCGACAGATCGACGACCTGATGGCTGTTGTGATCCAGCGCGCGGACGGACGTGATGGTCTCGCTCACCTCCTGGCCGTATGCCCCTACGTTCTGGACCGGAGTTCCCCCAACGAAACCGGGAATTCCGCTCAGACATTCGATGCCGGCCAGATTTCGGCGTACCACTTCCGCAACCAGAGGGTCCCAGTCCTCCCCTGCCGCAGCTGTCACCTTGACGTGATTTCCGTCATCCTCGAAGGATGTTCCCGTCAGAGCGATCCGGAGTACAAGTCCGGGGAAGCCAGCATCCGATACGAGGATATTGCTCCCGCCTCCGAGGACGAAGACCGGGAGTTCGCGGGACGCGGCGAAGTCGAGGGAATCCGTTACAACTTGCTCTGTTTCGGCTCGAACGAAGTACCGAGCAGGTCCGCCGATACCGAGGGTCGTGAGGGGAGCGAGGGGGACGTTCTCCTGGATGAGCATGAAATAGCGGGGACTTCGTAGAGGGGAGTTTTCGTCTATTCGGCAAAGATCGCGTCAACCGAGACAGTTAGCCCGGGGAAGGAGAGACTTCGGACCGTCTCACCCATGGCAAAGGTGAATACGACGTCAAAGCCTGTATCGTGCAGTCGAAGCACTTCGACAGTCCTGCTGCCAGGATAAGCAACCCAGCACTCACGAACACCCACAGTGTAATAATCGACGATCTTCGAGTCCAACGCGCGGTTGGATTCACTCGGAGATACGATCTCCACGACGAGCTCCGGCGCATGCTCCATTGGTGCCGGATCGTCTAAACCAGGGTTCAAGGCAAGCCGCTCGTTGCTTATGAAAATCACGTCGGGTTGTCGAGTTCGAAGCGGCGATCGGGTAATGAGGATATCACAAGGTGCCGTGATGACCTCCCCGCGTCCGGCTTGTTCTTCGAACCTCAAGAATACATTCGCGATGCGAAGCTGGATCTTCTGGTGACGCCTGGTTGGGTTTGTCATGAAGATCCTCTCACCGTCAATTATATCGTAGCGCTGACATAACTCATCCTCAGCCATATACTCTTCGTACGTAAGCAATGTCTTGGGTGCGCTTGACGACGCGATTGCCATCGTTCTTCTCCTATTCCGGGCGCCTTCATTATATCATGCGGAAGTTCTGATCATCTGCCGCCCAGGCGCTGCCGCAGAGCAGATAATTCATCCCAAAACTCACTCGGCAGCCGGTCACCGACCGTTTTGAAGAACTGCTCCATACCGGGCAGCTCTTCTCGCCAGGCCGCATCGTCGACCCGCAGCAGCTCCGCCATTGCTCCCTGTGAGATATCCAGGCCCTCCATTGGCAGACTGCCGGGCGCGGGGACGTGTCCGATTGGCGTTTCGACCGCTGCGCCTCTTCCCTTGATCCGGTCCAGCATCCAGATGAGCGGGCGCACGTTGTCGCCGAAGCCCGGCCAGAGGAAATTGCCTTCCGCGTCTTTACGGAACCAATTGACCTGGAAGATGGCCGGCGGGTTCGGTATGCGTTTACCCATGCTCAGCCAGTGTCGGAAGTAATCGCCCATGTGATACCCGCAGAACGGAAGCATGGCCATCGGATCCCGGCGCAGCACGCCCGCTGCGTGCATGGCGGCGGCCGTCGTTTCGGACGACATTGTCGCGCCAAGAAATGTCCCATGCTGCCAGTTGAAGGCCTGAAATACCAGCGGGACGGTATGCGTGCGCCTCCCGCCGAAAATGAACGCGGAGATCGGCACGCCATGAGGGTCTTCCCAGGACGGCGACATCGACGGGCATTGGCGGGCCGGCGCGGTAAAACGGGAGTTCGGATGTGCCGCCGGGGCTTCTCCGCTCCAGGGACGGTTTCCCTTCCAATCGGTCAGAAGACTGGGCGGGTTCTTGTCTTTGCCCTCCCACCACGGAATTCCATCGTCAGAGACCGCGACGTTGGTATAGATGGTGTTCGAGGCGATCGTTTTCATTGCGTTGGGGTTCGTCTTCTCGTTCGTGCCGGGAACTACACCGAAGAATCCCGCCTCCGGGTTCACGGCCCAGAGCCGTCCATCCTCGCCGATGCGCATCCAGGCGATGTCGTCGCCAACGGTCCGGACTCGATATCCCTGGTCCTCGAGCGGGCTGATGAGCATAGCAAGGTTGGTCTTGCCGCAGGCGCTTGGAAAAGCGGCGGCCATGTAGGTCCGGTCGCCACTCGGGTCTTCAAGCTCCAGAATGAGCATATGCTCCGCCAGCCAGCCCTGGTCGCGGGCCATGACGCTCGCGATTCGCAGCGCGAAGCACTTCTTGCCGAGCAAGGCGTTGCCGCCGTAGCCCGATCCGAAGCTCCAAATGAGACGCTCCTCCGGGAAATGTGCGATAAACCTTTTCTCGGGGTCCAGCTGCCCAATTGAATGGAGCCCCGGCACGAATTCATCGCCATCGCCGAGCTGGTCGAGCGCCGCCTTGCCCATCCGCGTCATGATCCGCATATTGGAGACCACGTACGGGCTGTCGGTGATCTCTACCCCGACCTTGCTGTTCGGAGAACCCAGGGGGCCCATGACGTATGGAATGACGTACATCGTGCGGCCCGCCATGCAACCCTTGAAAAGGCCGCCGATCTGCTCCTTGGCCTGTGCGGGATCCATCCAGTTATTGGTCGGGCCCGCGCCGTCTTTCGTCGCCGAGCAGATGAAGGTCCGGTCCTCCATGCGAGCCACGTCGTTTGGATGGCTGCGATGGAGGTAGCATCCGGGATGACTCTGCTGGTTCAGCGGATGCAGCGTTCCGTCGGCGAGCATGAGGTTCAACAGTCTCTCGTGCTCTGCATCCGATCCGTCGCACCAGTATATATCCTTGGGCAGGGTGAGCGCCGTGCACTCCTCCACCCAGCGTTCAAGTCGTGAATTCAAACGGGAAACCCTTTCGTTAGCCTCTCCGCGCCAGCGCGGGCGTGGGATATTGTAGCACCGGGGCAGGGGCTTGCCTACGTAAAAATGAGCTTGAGTCCCGCGATGGTTATTACCACCGCGAGCAGCCGCTTGATCGTGGAGTGTTCGAATTGACGGCTGCCGAGATAGGACCCTGCTGCACCGCCGATTACGACGGCGATCGCGAGCGGATAACCGAACGCCGGGAAACTCTTCGTCGCGCTGATATTACCGAGGAGTCCCGACACGGAATTGACGAGGATGAACAGAGCCGAGATCGCCGACGCGGTCTTCGTATGCGCCCAGCGCATGAATATCACGAGGGGAGTAAGGAATATGCCGCCGCCGGTGCCGGTGAGTCCCGAGAGCAGTCCGAGGCCAGCCCCGACGCCAATCGCGACCGGCTTGGATGGAGGCTCCGGTTCCACTTCCGTGGGCGGCCGAACGAGAAACCGCGCCGCGGAGAACAGCAGCACGACGCCGATGAGTACTTTGAAAATGTGGGTGGGGAGATTGAGATAACCGCCAAGGAACGCGAATGGCACGGAGAGCAGAGCGAACGGCCAGAAAAGCTGCCAGGAGAAATGACCGGCCCGCCAGAACTGCCAGGAGCCGATACTTGCGACCAGAATATTGAGCGCGAGCGCGATTGGCTTGATCTCCGCCGGAGCCATTCTGAAGAGCGTCATAACGGCAATATAACCGGACGCCCCGGCATGCCCAACTGAGGAGTATAGGAAGGCAACGCCGAACACTGAGAGGGCTAACGCAGCTACAGTTTCCGGCGCCATGTTCTCGTTTCCAAACTATGGACTACACTTACCATGCTCACCGCCCAGGAACAGCGAATTTCTGGATTCGCTCGTTACCCGCGTCGCATACGTACAGATTGCCTTTGCTGTCCATCGCGATTCCGTGCGGCCGGGCGAATTGACCGGGTTCCTTGCCCGTGCCGCCGATTCCGAAAAGGAACGTGCCTTCAGGCGTGAATGCCTGGATGCGATCGTTCAGGCTGCTGACCCATATCCGGTCGCGCCGGTCCGCGAAAATGGCGATCGGTCCGAACGAGCCCTTGGAGTAACCGGTCTGCAGGCCGCCGAATCCACCGGGCTGCGTCCCCTTATCGCCCCAGGCAGATAACGGCTTCCCATCGGCGAAGAACTGTTGAACTCTCCCATATACTCCTTCGGTTGTGTAAATCCGCCCTTTCCGATCGAGCGCCAGAAAGTGGGGCCCGGCGAAGCGGGAACCGGGGGAATCGGGACCGCCGAACTGGCCCGGCTTTTCACCGTGTTCCCCCCACTTGCCCAGGAACTTGCCGTCTTTGGTGAATTTCTGAATGCGGTGGTTGCACTGGTCTGCGACGTATACCACACCACCACTAGTCAGGACGATGCCGCCGGGCTGATTGAACTCTCCGTCTCCGGTCCCCCGCTTTCCCCATTCGCGAACGAGCTTCCCATCGTCGGTGTATACACCTACCCTGTGCTGCTGCATGAACGTGAGATAGATCAAGCCGTTACTATCCACGGCGATCCCGCCGGCCTGGCAGGATTTTCGCTCGGGAGTGTCGCGTGGGAGATCGAACCCTCCCAGGTATTTCCCATTGGCGCTAAACTTCTGCAAACGTGCGTTGTTAAGGTCGGTAACGTAGACTTCGTCCTTGTTGTTAATGGCGATGCCGATTGGCGAATAGAAGTCGCCGGGCGCGTCACCCTTCTTTCCCCAGGTCAAAAGCAGCTTCGGCTCTCTGACCTCGCCGCCAACCTGCTTGCGGATGAACTCGAAGATCGCCTTGTGGCCCTCCGGCATGATGCCGCGGACGAAATAGTGTCCGATGTTCAAGCTGTGATCGAGGCCCTTAAAGTAGTGGAACTCCATTTTGGTCTTGCCGGCCGCCCGCGCCTGTTCCTCCAGCTTGCGCAGCCCGTCGATCGGCACCATGGCGTCTCTGTCTCCGTGGAAGAATCCTACCGGAATGTCCAGCTTGGAGAGGAACGTCCAGAGTGTGGCGTGGGCGAAGTGGTCCTTGAACCAACCCTTCGGAGTGGCGACCGCCGGGGAAGGCCCGCTCGCCCATTGGTCGAGGACGGTGAAGTCCTCCTTGTCGATTGCATCCAGTATGGGTTTGGAGAGCAGTCGGATATCCTCGACCGTGAAGAAGCCGTCGCCGTTTCGGTCGATCGCCTCGAATGGCGCGTTCTTCAGGGAGTTGGCGCGGAACTTTGCTGGGTCGGCCTCGAACTCGGCCCTCGAGATCTTTCCGTCGCCGTCCGTGTCGAAATATCCCCTCCAGGTAAGCAGCGCGCCGCCGGTATTGATGTAAGTGAAGACCTCCTTCATATTCGCGGTCATGACGCCATATATAATGAGCCCGCCTGGTTTGTCATGCATGCGCGACGCGGCTTCGGAGGCCAGCAATGTGCCTTCGCTAGCGCCCATTAGATAGATGCGGGAGGCAGGTATGTGGAGCTGCTTGCGGACTACTTCAACCGCGCTGAGGATGTCTCGCACTTTGTTGTCGAGCGTACTGGTGTCGTATATCGCGCGGTCGATCTGCTCGTATCGGGGCGGATCGGGACCCATTTTTAGTCCGCGACCCTCGTAGCTGAAGTGCGCCACGTTCATTTCGGGCAGCTTCACACGGTAGAGATCGAAGTAGTTGAATGTCCCGCCTCTGCCGTCGGGACGTTTCATGTCGACCGTCATGCCCTCGGCGGTCTGCACGGAGATCACCACTGCGCAAGGCTTGCCGGTTTCCGGGAGTGTGAGCTTGCCGAACATATCGAACCCGTCATGGGTTTTGAACGGGATCTCGATGATTTTTAACTTAACGGCGATCTGGTCATGGACTCGCCCCGGAGTGTGGGCGAGTAAGAGCAGAAACCCTGCGGCGGCGGCTATTAACATAAATGGAAACCTCTCGCTAAGTGCATGTCGTGTGAATACACCACCGTTCGAGCATCTCCCTTCAAGCTGCTGATTGCCCCGGCACAGTTGAGGGGCTATAATATGAAGTGCGTGGCCATTCGATTGATGGCAGGCAGCTGGATGATTCCCACGGCTCAGGCTTTCAATCCTCCTCACTCAATTCATAACCATGCGAGCTATCGTCAAAGAAACGCCCGGTCCCGGCGCGGCCCTGTGCCAGGTCCCCGAACCCAAAATCACACGCCCCAACCAGATTCTGGTCAAGCCCATCGCGGCGTCTATCTGTGGAACGGACTTCCATATCTACAACTGGGACGCCTGGTCGGCGAGCCGGGTCAAGCCGCCGTTTCCACGGATCATCGGGCATGAGTTCGCCGGGAACATCGTGGAGGTGGGATCAGAAGTCGAAAGCCTGAAGGCGGGCGACTACGTTTCGGGCGAGTCCCATTGGGTCGACGGATTGTGCTACCAATGCCGTAACGGCCAGAAGCACGTGTGCGAGAACACCCGGATTCTGGGAGTGGATGTCGACGGCTGCTTCGCGGAGTTGGTGGTGGTGCCTGAAACGAGCGCGTGGAAAAACGACCGCAATCTCCCTCCCAACATCGCCTGCATTCAAGATCCGCTGGGTAACGCGGTCCACGCCACACTGGCGGGCGAGATCATAGGGCGGAGGGTTGCCGTGCTGGGGTGCGGACCGATTGGGATTTTTGCCGTAGCGGTTGCGAAGGCGTGCGGAGCATCGACAGTGTTTGCGACGGATACCAAGCCCTTCCGACTGGACCTTGCGACAAAGCTGGGCGCGGATGAAGTCTGCAATGCGGCTCAAACCGACGTCGAGACCTTCATCAAGGACCGAACCAAAGGTAAGGGCGTCGACGTGGTGCTGGAGATGTCCGGCGCGCCGACTGCCATCCGGCAGGCTATGGCGATCGCTCGGCCCGGCGGGCGTGTGTCGCTGATGGGCATACCCTCGCAGAACGTAGAGTTAGCCGTTTCAGACATGATCTTCAAAGGTCTAGACGTCCAATGCATCGTGGGTCGCCGCCTGTACGAGACGTGGGATATCATGCGCGCGCTGCTGGACACCGGCAAGCTGGACGTCTCGAAGGCGATCACCCACGAGCTGTCGATGGAGGAGTATGATCACGGGATGGCGCTGATGCGGGATGGGCTGTGCGGGAAGGTCGTGTTTAGGTTGTGAACGCAACGTCACCCAAAGACGCAAAGCACGCAACTTAGTAATCCTAGCCGCACGCCAACACGATCGGCCTACGCCTGTGCGGATGAATAGGCTGAATGAGTTCAGGATCCTCGCTCAAATTAATCGCGAGGGTTTCCCGCGGATATGAAACTTGATTTGGGTGGAATGCAACTTAATGATCTGCACTCTGCGGGGCGAGCCAGTGTCGCTCACATAGACCATCTCTACCGGGGTTATATCGAGTGGGCGGAGCAGAACGGAGACGAGGAGGATGTATACCAAGCGCTTTATGACTACGTTCAACACCGCACAGTTTATTCAAAAGACGTGCAAGCCAACCGCCGTGTGCTAACGCCAATTATCGATTGGATGCAGGGTATGGACTGCCCTTCATCCCAGACCGATTGTTACTTGGCCAAAACTCTCCTGAAACCCCTGGAGTGGCCCGAAAGGGCGTTGACCTTCGCGCGGCGAGCGTATCAGAAGGCCAGCTCCGAAGAAGCGATGCACTTTGCAGGCCATTCTATGAAGATGCTCGCGCTTCGAATCGAGCTGGGTATTCTTCTTTTGAATCAAACGGACCTTGACTTGATAGACGCCAAACTGCGAGAGTACGTGTGGGCTTGTCATCCTGCAACCATTCCCGATTACGAGCGAGTTGATACCTGGCGCAAGTTGAGCAAGCTCGATCTTGACCGCGATTTCGTACGTGCCTTTCTGATCACCGATTGGGCAAACTTACAAGCCTTTCAGAGACTGACAAAGCAGGACGTGACGCACGAGATAGAAGCGCTGGACAAGCTTTTAAACCGCCGTCCACCGCGCCGGGAACCCAGGATTAAGGAAGACGATCCCCACATGATCGAGTTCGCGGAAATGCAAAAGAACGCGCCGGTCTACCACCATGACTGGTCGACGTTCGAAGGTGGACCTCCGCCTTTGTTGGCCGAATACACCAGGAAGTACCGGAAGAAGACCCGGTGAACCATTCTCTACAAAACTGGCTTGGGGAGCAGATGAGGGCGATTGAAGGAGCAGAACCTTTATCGCCCGCTGGTGGAGCTGCAGACCGAGCATGGCGTGGAAAGAACCATGGCTTCGTACGTACCGCATACGCTAGGAACCAGCATCAGGATGCTTTCGCGGGAGGAGATCCGCAACAAGGATGTTGACCCCGGATGATGCGAGAGGTGCGATGCTTTCCAATTCCGACAAACTGAAAACATCGGAATATCGGTAACCGTATTTACCGGCCCGGTCAGGAGTCGGTTTTCGGTGAACCTCTAGAGTTCTGTCAATTAGATTGAGTATCCAATAATCCGTAACCCCCGCCCGCGCATAAAGGGATGCTTTTTCGTTGCGATCCAATCGGAGAGACGATTCTGCAACTTCCACGATTAGCGCCGCAGTTTCCGGGTGATCGTCCGAATAATCGTCGTCCAAACCCGGTACTACGGCCAGATCGGGCATCGGCTCGCTGAGTCGGCCCAGCGCAAGCGGACACTGATTTCTGACTGCAAAGTCCTGCGAAAAAGCCGCTCTGAGGCAATTGAATGTTCGTGCCATGGCATTCGCATGCGGAGGTCTCAAGGGAAGCTCCTTGGCGATTATGTCTCCTTCGATCAATTCGAGCCGCTCGTCCGGTTGGAAGACACCGGATTCTTCAGCTCGAGCAAACTCATCCCGATTCCAGAGCCTGCGCTCAGGCGGCGCGGGATATTTCCGTATTGGGGGCGCGATTGCCATTAGTCCTGCCTCCCTTTCGTTGATTGAGTATACCATTCGGCGTCTGCTTGCTTTCCGGCTTTTGGCAAGTCATAATTCCTGAGGTGAAAACCATCAAGGATATAAATGAAGGATGAATGAGACCTTACAAAACTGGCTGGGGGAGCAGATCGGGGGGCTGAAAAGCCAGAATCTGTACCGGCCGCTCGTCGAGCTGCAGACGGAGCAGGGCGGACGTGTGACGGTGAATGGGCGTCGCGTGATCAACCTGTCGTCCAACAACTATCTCGGATTGAACTCTCATCCCAAGCTGAAGGAAGCCGCGATCAAGGCGGTGCAGGAGTGGGGCGCTGGGGCCGGCGCGGTCCGCACTATCATCGGGACCATGACTCTGCACGAGGAGCTGGAGCGGAAGATCGCGGCTTTCAAGCACGTGGAGGCCTCGATCGTCTTCCAGTCGGGGTTCACGGCAAATGCCGGCACCATTCCCACGATCATTACCAAAGAAGATGTGATCATATCGGACGAGCTGAACCACGCGAGCATCATCGACGGCTGCCGCCTGGCCGGGCTGCCCTCCGAGCAGCGACCCACATTCAAGCACAAGGATCTGCTCTCGCTGGAAGACGTACTCAAGAAGAGTCAATCATACAAAAAGCGGCTGATAATCACGGACGGCGTTTTCAGCATGGATGGGGATATCGCACCCCTGCCGGGAATCGTTGATCTTGCAGAGAAATATGATGCGGCGGTGATGGTCGACGACGCGCACGGGTCGGGAGTCCTCGGCGGAGGTCGTGGGACGGCCTATCATTTCAATGTCCACGACCGGCTGGATATCCAGCTCGGGACTCTCTCCAAGGCCGTGGGCGTTATGGGGGGATATATCGCCGGAAGCGCGCGGCTGCGGGATTGGCTGACGCAGCGGGCGCGTCCATTCCTGTTCAGCACGGCCCATCCACCGGCGGTCGTCGCGGCCTGCATCGCGGCGATCGACCTGATGGAGTCGGACCCATCGTTCACAAATAAGCTCTGGGAAAACACGCGGTACTGGCAGGACGGCCTAAAGCGACTGGGCTTTGACATTGGCGTTACCGAAACCCCGATCACACCGGTTATGGTGGGGGACGAAGGCAAGGCGCAGGAGCTGCAGCGGGGCCTCTTCGACGAAGGCGTCATGGCGCTGGCCATCGTCTTTCCCACGGTCGCCCGCGGCAAAGCCAGGATTCGAACGATGCCGAATGCCTCACACAGTAAACAAGACCTTGATGAGGCGCTTGCTGCGGTCGAGCGCGTCGGAAAGCGGCTTGGGCTCGTTTAGTACAAATTGCAGGATGTCAATTCCCTGGCGGAGCGGTGTGAATGTCTCTCTGGATCGAGAAATATCGCAGCTTTGAGGTCGAAGTCCTCTATCTGACGGATAACAACATGTATCGGGACAGAGGGCGGCTCACGGACGTCTCGGACCAATGGATCGAGCTGCAGAAGGGCGCTCCAGGACCGGGGATCGGAGAACTCCTGGTCATCCCGATCTCTGCAATACGCCTATTGAAAATCGTGACACCTCCCACGCGCGAGGGAAGCCGTCTGCTCAGACCGGCGGATCCGGTCGTGGAGGCCGAGTTGATCGATTCCGAACTAAATGGAGATGAAAGATGAGCTTGCGTCCGATGGCAATCGGTGTGATCGTGGGCGGCGGCGACCCGCTGGGCGGGATCGCAAAGGTGAAGTCGCTCGGGCTGGACAACTGCCAGATGGGGGTGCCGGACGAGGAGTGGCGGACCGGCGATGGGCTGGAGCAGATACGGGTGGCGCTGAAGGGAGCCGATATTACGGTTACGTGCGTTTTCTGCGGCTTTCCGGGGGAGAGCTATGCAGATATTCCGACGATTCAAGCGACTATCGGCCTGGTTCCTCGAAATATGCGAGCGGAACGCCTCGAGATGACAAAGCGGCACAGCGATTTTGCGAGGGACGTGGGCGCTCCGATCCTTGCTGCCCATATTGGGTATGTACCGGAAGAGCCCGAGCACCCGGACTATTTGGGAACACTGAGCGCGATACGCAAGGTTTGCGACTATTGCGCCGGCAACGGACAGAAGTTCGCATTGGAAACTGGGCAGGAGACCGCGCCGACGCTCGTGAGGTTCATTCGGGACGTGAATCGCCCGAATCTCGGGGTCAATTTCGATCCGGCGAACATGATGCTATACGGTTCCGGCGATCCTATCGAAGCGCTCGACCAGGTCGGACGATGGATTATCAGTGTGCACTGCAAGGACGGAGACTATCCGGAGGAACCGGGAACGCTCGGCATAGAGTATCCTCTTGGAGAGGGTAAAGTGGGAATGCCGCGCTACATTGCGAAGCTGAAGGCCCTCGGATACTCGGGGCCGCTTACCATCGAGCGTGAGATATCGGGCGAAGAACAGGTCAAGGACATTCGGCGAGCGATAGCGCTTTTGGAAGAACTGAGAGACGCGTAATGGAGTGATGGAGTGGTGGAGTGATGGGCCAACCATTACCCAGGACTCCTCAACTCCAACGCTCCAGGAGGAAACATATGGCCGACCAGTTTGTGAAGGATTTTATCGGCAGCCGGGTCAGCTTCGTCATCGTTAACGAAGCCGGACAGTGGTACGGTACGCTGCAAGAGGTGGGTGACCATTGGGTGAAGGTGCTGGTCGGCAAGGGTAAGACCACCTTGATTCCAATTGCGAATATTCGCTCGATGGCGATCGAGACAGAGAATAATGGAGTTTAGCAAGCAGTCAAGTCGTCGCGCCGCTTCCATTTTGAGGTCCACCGGCAATGTCGAATGTGCCTGACACCGAGACGGTCCGATCACCGGGACGGCGGCGCTTTCTGCGGTGGGCATTCGGGTCGTCGCTACTCTGCGTACCAACCGGCGTTTACGCCCACGAAGTGGAGCCGGAAGGTCTGGTCGTCGCCCATCAGGATATTCGGATAGACGGCTGGCCGCAGGATCTGGATGGACTCCGAATCGGCCACCTCAGCGATACCCATTGCGACAGCGAG
>ORMF010758180.1_pt1 | contig 16044 bp, 19 predicted proteins | sample 1779871 | NCBI WGS metagenome assembly ORMF01 (sample SAMEA104232316, study PRJEB22302) | groundwater metagenome | biome: forest; feature: aquifer; material: groundwater | place: USA | collected 2011-08-07 | depth 5.4 m
CGCCTTTTGTTTACTTTCTTCGTTGGTCGTGGCGATCCGGACCGTCCCGTCATCCTCCACCTCGATCACGGCGCCGGAATCGGCTTGAATTTTACGGATCATCTTGCCGCCCGGGCCGATGATCTCGCGTATTTTATCGGGGTCTATTTTGATGGTCGTGATCCGCGGAGCGAAAGTCGAAAGCTCTTTTTTTGGAGCCGCGATGACGGCCTGCATCTTCTTCAGAATAAAAAGACGGCCTTCTTTCGCCTGCTGCAATGCTTTTTTAAGCGTCCCGATATCCAGCGACTCTTTTAATTTTAAATCCAGCTGGACCGCAGTGACGCCTTTTTCGGTGCCGGTCACCTTAAAATCCATGTCTCCTAAATGGTCCTCGACGCCCGCGATATCAGAAAGGACCGCTACTTTGTTTTTTTCTTTCACGAGGCCCATGGCAATGCCGCTGACCGGCGCCTTGATCTGCACGCCGGCATCCATCAGCGCCAAAGTTCCGGAACAAACGCTGGCCATGCTGGAGGAGCCGTTCGATTCTAAAATATCCGACACGAGACGGATCGTATAAGGAAATTCTTCTTTTGAAGGGATCACCGGCCGCAGCCCGCGCTCGGCCAGCGCACCGTGCCCGATCTCCCGCCGGCCGGGACCGCGCATCGCCTTGATCTCGCCCACCGAAAACGGCGGAAAATTATAGTGGAGCATGAAACTCTTAAAAATATCCCCTTCGATCGCATCGATCCTCTGCTCGTCCGCGCTCGTGCCCAAGGTCACCACGCCCAGAGACTGGGTTTGTCCGCGCGTGAAAAGCGCCGAACCGTGCGTGCGGGGCAAAACACCTATCTCGCAGGTGATGGCGCGGATCTCGTCGTATTTTCTGCCGTCGGTCCGGACGCCCTTATCCAGGATAAATTTTCTCACCTCGTCCTTCTCGACTTCATGAAATACGTGATCGACTTCCGGTTCCGTGATCTCGGACCCTTCAACGACAAGCGCTTCCACCACTTTTCTTAAAAGCGTTTTGAGCGCCTCGTCCCTGGATTCCTTGGTCTTTTCTTTTTGATTGATTTGGTCTATTTCTTTGACCGAAAGCTTCTGGACTTTAGAAAGAAGGCCTTCCGAAATTGTCTTTAGGACAGGCTTCATCTGTGGTTTCCCGGCGCTCTGCGCCATTTCTTTCTGCAGCTTTAAAAGGGGCTTGAGTTCTTCGGTGGCAAACTCCAGCGCCTCAATGATACGCTCTTCGGAAACAATGTTCGCGCCGGCCTCGATCATAATGATCCCCTGCTCGGTCGTCGCGACGATGATGTCCATCGTGCTCTGTTCGACTTCCTTAAACGTGGGGTTCAAAATAAATTTTCCGTCCACCTCCCCCACGCGCGCGGCCGCCATCGGGCCCAAAAAAGGAATGCCTGAAACCATCAGCGCCGCCGAGGCGCCGTTGATCGCCAAAATGTCGGAATTGTATTCCTTATCGCTTGAAAGAACCGCCGCGGTCACTTGCACTTCGTAATAAAATCCTTCGGGGAAAAGCGGACGGATGGGGCGATCGATCAGGCGGCAGGTCAGGGTTTCCTTTTCCGTGGCCCGGCCCTCTCGCTTAAAAAAACCGCCGGGGATCTTGCCCCCCGCATAGCTTTTTTCCTGGTAATCAACGGTCAAAGGGAAAAAATCGGTGCCTGCCTTTGGCTCTCTGGCCGCGCAAGCCGTAACCAAAACAACCGTTTCCCCATATTGAACCACCACAGAGCCGTCGGCCTGCTTGGCCATACGCCCTGTTTCAAAGATCATCTTTTGTTTGCCGGCTTTAATCTCAAATTTTTTCATGGTGGGTTATTTTCTTAAGTCTAGATCGGTAATGAGCTTATGATAGGAGGGCTCATCTTCGCGTTTTAGGTAATCCAGCAGCTTCCGGCGCTGAGAAACAAGCTTTAAAAGACCGCGGCGGGAATGATGGTCCTTCACATGCGATTTAAAGTGATCGCCCAGAGTGTTGATCCGTTCGGTCAACACCGCAATTTGGACAAAAGAAGACCCTGTGTCTTTGTCATGAACTTTGTATCTTTTTATTAACTCCTGCTTCTTGATTTTTTCAATAGACATCCTATAACCCCTTCTCTTTCATTTGTTTGTGTGGCGTAGATTATACTTGTTCCCGCCGGCTTTGTAAAGAGTTTTGAAACGGCTATCTAGAGAAGCGCTAACGCTCTCTTAGAATCATTCCGAATAGCGTTTCGCAAAGCCTCTAAGGAGGGGAAACGCCGGATAGATCTGAGGCGTTTGACAAAAATCAGCTCGAGCTCTTTGCCGTAAATATTCCGGTGAAAATCGAAGAAATGAACCTCGAGCGTTCTTTCCCGGTCCTGAAAGGTGGGCCTTTCCCCGATGTGGATCACGCCTCTTAAGCGTTTCTTATTCAAGTAACCCCAGGCCGCGTACACGCCGGCCGGCGGAAGCGTTTCATGATGAGGATTGAGATTCGCAGTGGGAAAACCGACCTTCCCCCCTCTCCCTCGCCCGTGAACGACGGTTCCGTAAACGGAGACCGGCCGGCCCAGCATTTGCGTCGCCTTCACCAGCCTGCCCGACTCGATCAGACGGCGGATCAAGGTGCTTGAGATGATCTTCTTCTTGACGCATACCGGCTTGGAAACGAACAGCCGGAAACCAAGCGCTTTGGATTGTTTGCCGAGATACGAGGTATTTCCTTGCCCCCGATGGCCGAAACGAAAATCATGTCCGACGGCAAGAGAAGCCATGCCCAGCTTTTTTAAAAGCAGCCGCTTCAAAAAAATTTCATGAGGAATTTTTGAAAAGCGCTTGTTGAAGCGAATCACGAGCGTTTCCCGGAAACCCATCTTTTCAAAAAATCTCAAACGGTGCGCCAGAGAGATAAGGATCGGGTGGGCCGCCCTGGGTTTCAATACTTTCATCGGATCCGGTTCAAACGTGATCGCCATCGGACTGGCGTGCCTGCGCCGCGCGTCACGGACCGTTTGCTTCAGAATTTTCTGATGGCCCCGGTGCACGCCGTCAAAGACGCCGATCGCGACGCAGCGTTTTCTTCTTTGAATGGCTTTATTCAGAAGACCGTAATAAATTTTCATGCGAATCCATGCCGGTCAAACGGCTTTCGATGCTTTCGGGCGATGCCTGAATTAATTCTTCCTCTGTCAGCGCCCGGGTTAACGTGAATCTTCCGACGCGGTCTCTCACCAGCGACGAAAGCGTGGCGCCGCAGCCGAGTCGTTGCCCCACCAGACTGCAAAGAGACCGGACATAAGTGCCTTTTGAGCAGGTGAGCGAAAAATAGACTTCGGGGAGCTCAAAACCGGTCAATTGAAACTCGGAGATCGTCACCTCTTTTTCTTTCGTCTCGACCGCGATGCCCAGACGCGCCCACTCATAAAGTCGCTTTCCCTGACGGCTGACCGCCGAATACGCCGGCGGCTTTTGAGCATGAACGCCCCGTAAATTTGAAAAGAGCTCCAGAATAAGATCTTTCCGGACGGATCCATGATCCCGTTCCTCTAAAATGCGCCCTTCCAGATCTTCGGTATCCGTCACAAGGCCGAGCGTCATGCTGCCCGAATAGTCCTTATCAAAACCGCTGAATTCCTGCGACCACTTGGTCGCCTTTCCCACCAAGATCACCAAAAGCCCGGTGGCGAGAGGATCCAGCGTGCCCGCGTGCCCTACCTTCGCTTGGCCGATCCGCCGGCGGACAAAATCCACCGCGTCGTGGCTGGTCCATAACACGGGCTTGTTAAAAAGAAGGATCCCGTCCATCACGCCTCGTCTTTTTTCCTGATCTTATTCAAAATGGAATCGATCTTAGACCCATACTCGATGGATTTGTCCAATTCAAACTTGATGGTCATCGCGTATTTCATGTTGATCCGCTGGATCGCTAGCCGCTTGATGAACCGCATATTGTCCTGGAGCGCCTCTTCGGTCGATTTTTTCTGTTCCTCGTCCCCAAGAACGCTATAGAACACCTTGGCAAATCTCAGATCGTCGGTCAATTCGATACGCGTGACCGTCATAAAACCCATACGGGGATCGTTCAGATCGTCGAGAAATATCATGCTGATGATCTTCCTCAGTTCTTCCGCTACCTGGTTCGAACGCTGTGACATGAGAAACTCCTCGCTTTAGGGCCGTGGATGAAACTTCTGATGAATGGATTTGAGCCGTGATTTTTCCACATGCGTGTAAATTTGAGTCGTGGAAATATCCGAATGACCCAAGAGCTCCTGCACCACGCGCAGGTCCGCGCCGTTCTCCAAAAGATGCGTGGCGAACGAATGCCTTAAAATATGCGGATAGATCTTTTTTTTCACTTTGGCCAGACGCGAATATTTTTTAAGGATCCCCCACACTGTCTGCCGCGACATTTTCCGGCCCAAGTGCGTGACGAATAAAGCGTCTTCCGAGGCCTGTTTGACCCATTGGGGCCTCGCTTGGTCCAAATATCTTTGGACGCTTTTTTTAGCGTGCTGGCCGACCGGGACGATCCTTTCCTTATCTCCTTTGCCGATGACCCGGATATAACCCGATTCAAAATTTAAATGCCCCACCTTGACCGTCGCCGCCTCGCTGGCCCGCATGCCGGTGGCATACAGGAGCTCGAGCAGCGCCTGATCCCGGATCCCTTGGGTTTTCCTGGCGTTGGGCGCTTTCAAAAGCATCTCGACCTCCGTCACGCTTAAGACTTCCGGGAGATGTTTCCAAAGTTTCGGCGCCTCCAGCACCTCCGTGACGTCTTCCTTGATCCGCCCTTCCTGGGCCAGAAACCGGTGCCACATACGGATCGCCACGAGCCCTCGCGAGATGGAGGTCGCGGACAACCCGCGGTCCTTTTCCTTTAACAAAAATTCCATGATCTCTTTGCGCGTCACGCCGTCGAGCGACGAAATCCCGGCCCGCTTTAAATAATTGCCGTATCGCTTGAGATCCCGCTCGTAGGCCAGAAGCGTGTTTTTGGAGAGGCCTTTCTCAATGGAAAGATAATCCAGAAAAAGACTTAAAAATTCTTTCATGAACCCAAATCGACCGACTCAGGCAATAAATCGTTTTTGACTTTGTCATAATAAAAATTGTTGGAAACGATGCGCCTGATCTTTTCCAATTCCACACGCACACTGCCGACTTCCGAGTCGGAATAACCCCCCGCCTCGATTCTTTCGGTGATCTTGGTCAAGGCATCCATCTGAGGCTGAAGCTCCTCCTGTTTGGCTGGGGTCAAATAAGTTTTCATTTCCTGCAGGTTGCTAAGCGCCTCCGTGGCCGCGTGCGAGACCTTTTTGCCGTTTCCGCCGAGTTGATCGATCAGGTCATCCTGCTCGCTCTTCCAGAAAGTAAAATGGGTTTTGTAATAATAAACGTTGGAATATTTCTTCTGATAAGGCCCTTCCTGCAAATAAACGACCGCCGGGATATGGCTCGGCTCCTTTTTCTTGCGCGTGAATTTTTTTTGAACCGAGGCGCAGCCGACAACGCTTATCGCCGTCACCAACACCAGAAAAAATCCGACCCATTTTTTCATTTTTACCTCCTTATGAGTTTAAACCTAAAAGTTTCTTAAAATCTTCCTCGCCGATCGTTTTGACGCCGAGTTTTTTGGCTTGCTCGAGTTTGGATCCCGCCTCTTCTCCGACAATCACGGCCGCCGTTTTACGGCTGACGCTTGAAGCCACGCGGCCTCCCTGCTCCAAAATCAACCGCGCGGCCTCCTCGCGGCTATAGTCTTTTAAAGCGCCGGTCAGCACAAAGGTCTTGCCGGACAAGAGAGCGCCTTTTTGTTTTTTGGGTTCGCTCATCGTGAGGCCGAGTTTTTTCAATTTCTCGATGATCTTTAAGTTTTCTCTATTGGCCAAAAATTCCAATAAGCTTTGCGAAATGACCGCTCCGACCGCTTGGATCTTTTCAAGATCCGATTGCCCGGCGCGAAGCAGCTTGTCCATGGACCCGAACGCTTGGGCCAAAAGCCGCGCCGCGTTGACCCCCACATGCCGGATCCCCAGCCCGAAAAGAAGCCGCGACAATTCCTTTTTTTTGCTGGCCTCTATCTGCGAGCAAAGATTGGACGCGGATTTCTCTCCCATGCGCTCCAACGCCGCGAGCGTCTCTTTTTTCAAAGCATAAATATCCGAAAAATCGAGCACGTGCTTGCCGTCCACCAGCTGGTCCACGAGCGCGTCGCCCAGCCCTTCGATATCCATCGCTTTGCGTGAAGCAAAATGCAAAAGTTTCGCCTTGATCTGCGCGGTGCAGCTGATATTCACGCAGCGCGCGGCCACCTCTCCCTCTTCCCGGACGACCTTGGAACCGCAGACGGGGCATTGCTTGGGCAACGAGAAGCTTTTTTCTTTGCCGGTTCTTTCGCGCTTCAAAACTTCCACGACCTGCGGGATAATCTCACCGCTTTTCTCGACAAGCACTCTATCCCCGATCCTTAGATCCAGCCGCTTGATCTCGTCTTCATTGTGCAAGGTCGCGCGCGAGACCGTGGTGCCCGCCAAAAAAACGGGTTCTAGATTGGCCACGGGGGTTAAAACGCCTGTCCTGCCCACCTGAACGGTGATGGCGACGAGACGCGTTTTGGCTTTCTCCGCGGGAAACTTATAGGCGATGACCCAGCGAGGGCTTTTATTGGTCGCGCCCAAGAGCCGTTGTTGGGAAAGATCATTCACTTTCAGCACCAAGCCGTCGATCTCGTAATCCAACTCGCTTCTTTTGTCTTCCCAACGGTCGCATAGTTCAAACACCTCTTGGAGCGTTCGGCAGAGCCGGTAATGAGGGTTGACCGGAACCCCGGCGCTTTTAAAAAAATCAAAGAGTTCCGTCTGCATTTGAAAAGGCCGGCCCTCGACCGATCCCACGCCGTGGGCAAAAAAAGACAGGCCCCGTTTTGCCACGAGTTTCGGATCCAGCAGTTTGAGCGAACCGGCCGCCGCGTTTCGAGGATTCACAAAAAGCTCCTCGCCCCTTTTTTCTCTCTCTTGATTGAGACCTAAAAAATGCCGCTTGGATAAAAAGACCTCGCCGCGTATTTCCATCAAACTTAAGTCTTTTCCTGACTTTAAATGATCCGGGACGTCTTTGAGCGTCCGGACGTTGACCGTCACGTCATCTCCGGTCTGCCCGTCGCCTCGCGTCGCGGCTTGGACAAGGCGGCCCTGCCGGTAAAGCAGCGAAAGAGAGACCCCGTCTACTTTAAGCTCGGCCATGTATTCGACGCGCTCACTTTTTAAGAGTTTTTGAACGCGCTCGTCAAACTTTCCTATCTCTTCTTTGGAATAGGTATTGTCGATGCTCAGCATCGGTACCGCGTGCCGGACGCTTTTGAATTCCGCCACCGGCGCGCCGCCGACACGCTGCGTGGGAGACTCTTCGGTCTTAAACTGCGGATGGCGTTTCTCGAGGCGTTCCAGCTCCTTGAATAGCCGGTCATATTCCGCGTCAGAGATCTCGGGACGATTGAGATCGTAGTAAAGGCGGTTGTGACGGTTGACCCGGCGCCGGAGATCTTGGATCAGTTTCTTGGGGTCTGGCATGGGGAAATTAAAGAAAAAATTCTATGCAAAATTCCTTGAACTCGTGGGTCGGCTTCTCCCAATCACATTGGGTCTTTTTGATATGCGGCCCCAGCGCGCTTTGTTGAATGTCCCGCAGTAAAAACTCGATGCGGTCTTTGGGGCCTTCGCAAAGGATCTCCACCCTTCCGTCGGGCAGGTTCTTCACCCAGCCGACAAGCCCCCGGTCTTGCGCCAATTTCTCGGCCGTATAACGAAAACCAATGCCCTGGACTCTGCCGCTGTAAAAAACGCGCGCGCGGCAAGCCTCGCCCAACTGTTTTTTCTTCACGTTACTGAGTTACATGTAAATTATGGGGCATTTGGAAGCCTAGATTTTGTCCGTATGCAAGGCGCGACGACGAAGGCGTGTCCTCTGGGACACGTCGAGGAGGAGCAACGCAGTCAGACGGGCAAAAGATGGGCTTCCCCTCCGGGGCTGGACTATTTTGGACTACGACTGCGTCACTCGTCCTTGACGTAGTCCAGTGACTACGTCGGCGTCCTCGTTCCTTGTCTCGTTCCAAAATTGTCTCAGCCAAATGTCTCATAATTTACATGTAACTCAGTAGTATAAACTATTTTTCGTATAAATCAGACGCTTTTTTCAAGCGCCAGAAGCCGTTTCTTCTTTTTTGGACCGCCGGCATAGCCGCCGACGCTGCCATCCGAGCGGATCACGCGGTGACATGGGACCACGATCGGGAACCGATTCTTTCCGACGGCGTTTCCGACCGCACGGACAGCCCGTGGGCGGCCTATCTCTCGGGCCAGTTTCGCGTAAGACCAGGTCTGGCCGTAAGGGATTTGGCGAAGCTTACCCCATACCTTGCGCTGAAATGCGGTGCCATCCTGATGAACCCGAAAAGAAAATTTCTTCCGTTTCTTGAGTAAATATTCGCGGATTTCCTTCCGCATGCGCTCAAGCGTTGTCATAGCGACCCCAAAATACTTTTAAAAAAAAGCTTGTCTTTCTCATGCGTCAGAAGCTCGGCCACTTTTTCTTTCGCCACCCATCGCGCCTCGGGGTTCTCGGGGTCCACGGGTTTGAGCGCGGTTTCATTAGTTTTGAACAAAAAAATATGTATTTTTTTGAGTTCGCTCGTATCCTCCGGCTTTTTCAAGCCGATACGATGCCGCTCGTAAAGACCCAGCTCTTTGACGAAGGTCAGGTCCCGTATCCCGGATTCCTCATAAATCTCGCGCTTAGCGGCCGCGAGCGCGTCCTCGCCGGGATCCAGATGCCCTTTGGGCAAAGACCATGATTTTCCATGTTGGCTGACCACGAGAACTTCCCCCTTGGGATTGACGACGACGCCGCCGGCACTCTCCGTATTTTTCATCGATGATTTTCCATAAATATGGTCGGGATGCAGGGATTTGAACCCTGGACCTCCTGGTCCCGAACCAGGCGCGCTAGCCAAACTGCGCTACATCCCGCCAAAAATCGCGGCGGACTTTCAGCCCGCCAAAAATTAAAAACTTTGTATGATTATAGATGAGATGAGAGACGATGTAAACTCTCGCGCTCTTCCTGCTGGGGGGCCTTATAAATCAAGATTTGTGTTTTTTGCGCCCGCTGACCCACGATCCATTGAACGCCAAAAAGAAACGCCGCCACCAAACATTGATAGAAATAACGCGGGATAAAAAATGACAAAGCAAACGACAGGATCGCCAGCGCCAACCACAAACCATTCCAAAGCCATTGGCGTTTAAGCGGTTGTTTGAACGGCGTGATCGGCTTCCCGCAGTGAGGGCATTTAAGCGTCGGGGTTTGCCCCATGAAGCTTTGCGCGCGTTGAACCGACGCGGCAGGCGCTGTTTCTGAATCCGCTTCCTGCAGGCGGCTGATAAGCCCTCTGGCCTGCGCGACAAGCGTTTGATCTTCCGGATGGGCCTTTAAATGGTCCAGCATCCGCTCGAGCTCGGCCGTCTCAAGCTCGTCATGGATAAAACGATAAAAATCATCCGCGGAAGGGTATTCCGCCGATACAGGCGAGTGCCGCTTCTCGAATTTGCGTTGTTCCAAAAAATCTTTTAAAGCGAGGTCTATTTTATTCATCCGTGATGCCCTTTATTATTTTAGCCCTTTGCGTTCAAAACTTATCTGAAGCTTTTCTTTTGTCCGTTGAATAATGCTGGAGACGGTCCCGACAGGCAGCCCCAAGATCGCCGCGATGTCTTGATGGGCCTTGCCGTCCACATAGTGCCATTCGACGCAAGCCCTCTCTTTAGGCGACAGACTCTCCAGAACTTCGGAGATGGCCAGATCCCGCTCCCCGGAAATCACGCGAGCCGATGGATCCGGAGAGCCGTCGCTCAAAACATCGGCCAGAGCAACCGGTTCCTCGGAATTCTTTAGGAAAAATTCTTGTTCGAGAGACGCCTCCCTTGACTCCTGGCGCCTGAAAGACTTGATCTTGTCCAAAGCGGCGTGCGTCGCCATCACGACCAGAAACGGGCGAAGATTCCCGGCCTCACGAAGCTTTTCAAGCTCCCGGCGTTCTAAGATCCGCCTGAAGATTTCCTGAAAGATGTCGTCCGCCAGGTCTTTCCTCGAGACAAAAGCGCTTTTTTTGAGGGTTCTTTGGACGCTCCAATAGATCAGATTGGAAAAACGCGCCACAAAAAGGTCCCACGCCTTTTTATCTTGCGCCAGACATCCTTCGATCAACTCGCGATCACTCTCAGGCAATCAAAACTCCCAACCCTTAGGTCCCTATTTTGACATTCCTTAAAATCCGCTCGAGCGTGGCCACGGCCGAAAGGATCGCCAAATGGCTGGTCTTGGGATTCGCCTCGGAAGGAAAGTTCTCGGTCCGCGTGTAGAAAGAACCGAAATCGCCTTGGACATAAACCTCGTGGACGTTCACCAGCATCTGAGGCGCCGCGATGATCCGGACTTTTGTTTTCTTGGCGCCCAAACCGACGATGCTTAAAGTGGCGGACACATTGATATTTTTAGGAAAACCCTTGACCGCCTGAGCCGCATTCCCCTCAAACAGCACCTTCTCCTCTTTCAATTTTTTTAAGTTGATCCCGTGCTTCACGACATACGGCGCGTCTTCAAACCCTTGAGGGGGTTTCCGAGTGGTGAGCGTGACGCGATGGATCTTGCCGATCCGGGCGGCCTTTAGGCCGTCAATCCCCACGACGCCGCCGCTCGGCAAATACAAACAGGAACGGTGGGCTCGGGCGAGTTTAAAAATTTCCTTTTCCTTGCCGAGAAGCCCCCCGACGCTCATGATCATCACGTCTTTTCCCAAAGAAATTGTTTTTTTAGCGACGTCATAAGCGGCTTGTTTGGAGGCGGCCTCAATGACGAGATCGCAGCGCTTGATCAGAGCTTCCATGGAAACAATTTTAGGTTTAGGGCGGAGTTTGTTCTGGAGTTTGCGGGCTCTGGCCAGGTCGATATCGGAAATGGCCTCGAGCGTGACCTCATTGCTGAATCTTTTATGACACGCGAACGCCAGCTCCGTCCCGATCGTGCCGCATCCGATGATCCCGACCTTGATCATGAAGCGCTCTTTTTGGCGCGATTACGGTCGTCCACGAATAGGATCCGGGGCTTATGTTTCTTCATTTCTTTCGGGGTGAGAAGTGAGTAGGAAATGATGATGACTTTGTCCCCCACCTCGGCCCAGCGCGCGGCCGCGCCGTTCATGCAGATCGTGCCGGAACCGGCCTGGCCTTCCAAGACGTACGTTTCGACCCGCGTGCCATTATGCAGATTGACGATCTGCACGCGTTCAAATGGACAAATGTCGGACGCCTTCAAGAGGTTTTTATCGATCGTGATCGAGCCCGTGTAACGCAGGTTCGCCTCCGTGACCGTCGCGCCGTGAATTTTTGATTTCATCAGGACTCTAAGCATTTAGGACCTCGTGATTAAAAAATTGTCGATCAGTCTTGTTTTTCCGAAGAAAACCGCGAGCGCTATCAGGATTTTCCGGTGGCTTTTTAATTCTACCACAGGGGCCAGCGTCTCGGCATCGACAATTTCAACATAGTCGATTTTGAGATGCGGGGCCTTTTTTAATCCCTCTCGGACCGCTTTCTTGATTTTGACCGCATCCTTCCCGGTTTTAGCCAACTGCGCGGCTTTTTGGAGCGCGCGGTAAAGAAAGGGCGCCTCACGGCGCTCCGACGCGGACAAGAACACGTTGCGCGAGCTCATCGCAAGCCCGTCGGGCTCCCGGACGATCGGCGACATCCGGACACGCACCGGAAGATCCAGGTCCTTGACCATCTGCTCCACGATGAGGAACTGCTGATAATCTTTCTGCCCCAGATAGATCGCGTCGGGCCTCACAAGATTTAAAAGTTTCAAAACGACGGTCGCGACGCCCGCAAAATGAGTCGGACGCGAAGCGCCGCATAACGGCCGGCTTAAGTGTTTGACGGACGCCGAGGTCTGAAAACCGGCCGGATAAAACTCCTTTAAGCCCGGGAGGAAAAGAAAATCGGCCTTTGCTTTCCTTAACAACGCCGTATCGCGTGCCGTGTTCCTGGGATACCGCCGAAAATCCTCAAGGGGGCCGAACTGCAGCGGATTGACAAAAATGCTGACCACCGTGGCCCGGTTCTCTTTTTTTGAGCGGCGGACAAGCGAGAGATGCCCTTCATGAAGGCAGCCCATCGTCGGCACAAAACCAATCGCCCGGCCTTTTTTCTTTAAGGAGCGGAGCGCGTTTCTAAACTCCCGGGGATGGCGTATAACTTTCATGGCAAAGTTCTTCGTAGAGTTGCTTGATGCTTTTCTTAAACTTTGGGTGAATAAAATCCGGCGCAATTTCCACAAGCGGCTGCAGCACAAATTTCCTCTGCGCCAGCCGCGGATGCGGGATATGAAGGTTCTTGCCCTCAAAGATCACCACGTCCTCATAAAATAAAATATCCAAATCCATGGTCCGCGGCGTGTTGGGCGCGGATTTGGCGCGGCCGAGCCGCCGCTCGACGGCCTTCAGCTGTGAAAGAAGTTCCAGCGGAAGAAGGTCGGTATCGATCTTGACCGCGCCGTTCAAGAATTTTCCTTCAAGGCCCTCCCCCTCCGGTTCGGTTTCGATCATGGCGGAGACGGCTTGGATCTTGATTTCCTTGTTTTCCTTTAAGAGCTCGAGGGCCTTGTCGATGTTGGCCTGCCGGTCGCCCAGATTGGATCCGATCCCGAGATAAACGACGGCCATTTAAAAACCCTTTCTCATCCGGCGGATCGCCTCGCGGATTTGCGCTTCCTCCACCGTGAGCGTGAATCTCACATACCCTTCGCCGGCAGGACCGAATCCCACGCCGGGGGTCGCGACGATCCCCGCATTTTCCAGAAGCCGTTTGCAAAAAAGCGCGGAATCTTTTTCTCCGCGGGGTAAACGGCTGAAAAGATAAAACGTGGCGTCGTTGGGTTTGACAGGAAACCCGAGCTCTTTTAATCCCGCCGCCAAAAGGTCCCGCCTTTTTCGGTACATCTGGTTGGTTTTCCTTGAGAACCCGAAGCTTTTTTTCAACGCCTCAATGGCCGTCTTCTGAATCGCGGTAAAAACACCCGAGTCGAGATTCGATTTTACCCGTAAAAGTCCCGAAATGACTTCCGGACGCCCCGCCGCAAACCCGATGCGCCAGCCGGTCATGTTGCAGGTCTTTGACAGCGAATGGTATTCGATCGCCACTTCTTTGGCCCCCGGAATTTCAAAAATGCTCAAGGGCTTCTCCTTGCCGAAATAGACTTCCGAATACGCGAGGTCGGAAACAACGAGGACTTTGTGCGCGGCCGCCCAGGCGATTAATTTTTCATAAAAACTGCGGGGCGCCACGGCGCCGGTCGGATTGTTCGGATAATTGACAAAAATCATTTTTGTTTTTTTTAAAACCTCGAGGGGCACCGAATCCAAATCGGGCAAAAACCCGCGCGTTTCTTTGAGCGGCAAGAGATACGGCTCTCCCCCGGCAAACAGCGTCCCGCTCTTATAAGGAGGGTAGCAAGGATCGGGGACAAGCGCGACATCGCCCGGATTGATGAACGCCAGCGGCAGATGCGCGATGCCCTCTTTGGAGCCGATGAGCGGAAGAATTTCGGCAGCCGGATCGAAACTCACGCCAAAGCGTTTCTTAAGCCAGCCGGAAGCCGCTTCACGGAATTGGGCGTTGCCGCGGTCTAAAGGATAATGATGCGTCGCCGGGTCTTTCACGGCTTTCTGCATCGCGGCGATCACGAAGCCGGGGGTCGGCTGGTCGGGGGCTCCGACGCCAAAATCGATGACCTTGACGCCTTTTTCGATCGCCTGTCTTTTCGCGCGGTCAATTTCGACAAAAAGGTAAGGTGGAAGCGCCTTTAAACGGTCGGATTCTTCAAGAAAGAATGCCATCGTGCGCCTTATTTCTCTTTTTTTAAGACGTCGGAAATGTTATAGAAGCCCGGCTTCTTACCGGCTAAAAAAAGTGCGGCGTCGAGCGCGCCATGCGCGAATGCGTCCCGGGACTCCGCGTGATGAGAAAGGGTAAACGTCTCTCCGGGGCCGCTGAAGATCACCGTATGATCGCCGACGATCTCGCCTTCACGGATGACGTGAACCCCGTTTTCCATTTCTACGGCCCGAGCCGAATCCCAACCCTTTGCTTTTGCGATGGCCTGCACGATTTTTTTGGCAGTCCCGCTCGGCCTGTCCTTTTTATGGATATGATGCGCTTCGGTGATCTGAATGCTGTACGGCTTGCCGAATTTTGTAGCGGCTAAAGCCGCCAACTCGATCAGGGAATTGGCGCCGCGACTCATGTTGGGCGACAAAAGGACCGGGATTTTCTCCGAAGCTTTCTTTACTTCCGCTTCGATTTTTTCGCCCAGGCCTGTGGTCGCGATCACGATGGCCGTCTTGGCTTCGAGACACGCTTTGAGAGCGTCCCGTGTGCCTTCGGGCAGTGAAGCATCGATTAAAACATCGGCTTCCTTTAAAGCCCCGGCCGACGGTTTCTCATTTTGATCAAAAGCGGCGACGATCTTGAAATCTTTCGAATCGCCCGCCAACGAACGGATCCGCGTGCCCATCCGTCCCAGCGCGCCGTTCACCGCGATCTTAATCATGGCCCTATCCTTTGACTTTCAGGCCGTACGCTTTCATGGCCCGCCTTAAGATTTTTTGGTTGCGAGGATGCATCGGTGAAAGCGGCAGACGAAGCTCCTCGCGGCAAAGCCCCAAGAGGCCCATCGCTTTTTTAATCGGGATCGGGTTGGTTTCAATGAATAACGCCCGGCACAAAGGAAACATTTGATAATGAAGCTCCCTGGCTCTTTGAAAGTCGGCGGCCGCATAGGCGTCCACCATTTCCGACACCGCTTGCGGCACGATGTTGGCGATCACTGAAATGACCCCTTTGGCGCCCAAGGCCATCAAAGGCAAGGTGAGGGAATCGTCACCGCTTAAAACCGTGATATCGCACAAAGATAAAATGTGGGAAGTTTGGTCCATGCTTCCTGTGGCCTCTTTGATCCCCACGATACTTTTTATTTTCGACAACCGCGCGACCGTTTCGGGAGCCAGCGTCACGCCCGTACGCGTCGGGACATTGTAAAGCACGATTGGAATATTCACTTTCCGCGCGACCTTCTTATAATGCCGGTAAAGCCCCTCCTGCGTCGGGCGGTTGTAATAAGGCGTCACCATGAGCGCCCCGTCGGCGCCCGCTTTTTTCGCGAATTGGGTCAGCGAAATGGCCTCGTCGGTGCTATTGGAGCCGGTGCCTGCGATGACCGGCACCTCGCGATTGGCCGCCTCCACCACCACTTTGATCACGCGTTCGTGTTCTTTATGCGATAACGTAGGCGATTCGCCGGTAGTGCCGACAGGCACGATCCCGTCAGTCCCCGAACGAATATGAAACCGCACAAGCTTGGCCAGCATTTTCTCATCCACTTTGCCGTTTTTAAACGGCGTGACAAGCGCCACGATGGAGCCATGAAATGTCATAAAGCCACTCTCCCCTCGAAAACCGTTTGAACAGGACCTTCCAGATACACGTTAAAAAACTCCGAGCCTTTTTTTGAAAAATAAACTTTCAGCGTTTCGCCGCCTTGGGTGCGGACAAGCACGGGCGATTTCAGCCCTTTCAAAGCGGCCGCCACCAGCGCCGCGGCCGTGGACCCCGTGCCACAGGAAAGCGTCTCGCCCTCCACACCGCGCTCATAGGTTCGCACCTCTATCTTATTCTGCGAACCCAAAGAAACAAAATTCGCGTTGGTTCCTCTCGGAGCGAAATAGGGGTGGCGCCGAATCTGGCTCCCCCATTCATCAACATCGACCCCTTCCAGGGAGTCCAAAAACTTCACGGCGTGAGGCACGCCGGTATCAATAAAATTCAGGATCTCATTCTTCCCGTTGACCTGGAGGCTGAAATTCAATTTCAGGGCTTTGGGTTTCACCAGTTTCGCCTTGACGATATGGCCGCGAACCTCCGCCTCGATGATCCCCGCAAGCGTCTC
>ORMF012010544.1_pt1 | contig 16039 bp, 12 predicted proteins | sample 1779871 | NCBI WGS metagenome assembly ORMF01 (sample SAMEA104232316, study PRJEB22302) | groundwater metagenome | biome: forest; feature: aquifer; material: groundwater | place: USA | collected 2011-08-07 | depth 5.4 m
CCACGGGGCGCCCGCGGGGGGTCGGTTCGCCGGCGGGGCCCCCCTGCCGCTCGTTATGGCGCCCGGGGGCCGCGAGCCGCTCGCGCTCCATGCGTATCCGCGGCTCGAGTGCGGCCGGCGTGGGAAAGGCACCGGCATACCGCAGCGCAGGCACACCCTTGTTGACCGCCAGCAGCTCGATGCGACTCGGGAGAAACGTCGCCACGCGCTCAATGGACATGCATGAATTTTATTTCCTTTGAGTTCGCCGGCCTGCTGCTCGTCGCGCTCGCGGCGCGGCTGACCATCGGCCGCGTCAGCAACACACGGTCGTATCTGGTGGTGCTCCCGGTCCTGAGCCTCGTGTGAGACCGCGGGCGCCGAGTTGATCGGCGGCCCCCGCGTGCTTACAATTCGACACACACGACGGCACCGGAAGTCCCGCCGGCCCTGAACCTATCCTGACAATGCCGGCACACGACCCGAGTGGAACCAAGGCCTACGCCAAGCTGTCGGATTACTACGCCGATCAGGAAGTCTTCCCCACCTACAGCCGCTTCCGTTCGCTCGATGGACTGGAGGCCCACGACGACGAACGGCGCCGCGTGTTCACGGAGAAGCTCTATCTCCCGCCGCGCGCCTTTCGCGGCGCCCGGTTGCTCGAGTTCGGCCCTGATACGGGAGAGAACGCGCTGGTATTCGCGCGCTGGGGAGCTCAATGCACGCTCGTCGAGCCGAACACCAACGCCCACCCGACGATTCGCGACTATTTCGCCCGGTTCGGGTTGACCGACCGCCTGACGGCGATCGTGGAATCGGACCTGGAGGGATTCTCCTCGCGCCCCGAATCCTCAGCCACCTACGACATCATCGTCGCGGAAGGGTTCATCTACACGGTCAAGCCAAACTCGACCTGGATCCAGCTGTTCGCGCGGCTGCTGGGGGAGGACGGTTACGCCGTCTTCAGCTTCTACGACCCAACAAGCTGTTTCATGGAGCTGATGCTCAAAGTCATCCATGCGACGGCCTGCCGATGGTCGGGGATGTCGCGCGCGGACACGGCACGGACGCTGTTCGCCGCCAAGTGGAACGGCATCGGCCACCGCCGGACCGTTGACTCCTGGATCATGGACGTGCTTGAAAACCCGTTCGTGAGGCTCGAGTACTTCATCGATTCGCGCGCCCTGTGTCGCTCCATGCACGACGCGGGGGTCACGTTGTATGCGGCCTGGCCGCCGTATGCGGACGGGCTCGACATCCACTGGTTCAAGAAGACCCGGAGCGCCGCCGAGCGTCTCGAGAGTCAGGAGCGCTTCATTACCCGGAGCCTGCTGGGCCATCTGTTTGGCCGCCCGATCTTCATCGTGGACGAGCGGCTGAAACTCGATGGTCCGCTCTCGGAGCTGCTCAGGCTGACCGATGAGCTCATCTCGGAGTTCGATGAAGGCCGGGCCGCCCGCTGCGGAGCGCTCCTCTCAGAGCTCGAACCAATCCTGGGTTCGAGCCAGGTCATGGCGAGCCCCGAGGACCGGGCATGCGCCGTGGACCTGACGAGGAGCTCCCGGACGATCCTGGATCTGCTGAAGCGTCGGACGTTCGACCAGCTGACTTCCTTTTGCAACAGCGATCGAGCCTTCGTCCGGGACTGGGGAGTGCCCAACCATTACGCGGTCTTCACCAAGCCCGGCACGCCGAACTCCTGATTCATGATTTCCCCGTTCTACCGGAAGCAGGCGCTTGCGCTGAAGCTGCTTCAACTCGAGTCGAGAGACCTGAAGAAGAAGGTGATGAGCGCGCTGCCCGCGGCTCAGGCGCGGCTCATCGAGAAAGAGCTGGCGCGTGTGGCCGGCAGCGGCGATCCGATCGTCGTGGGCCCCTGGGTAACCGAACCTGGAATCGAGCTGATGTTCTGGATTCCCTTCTTGCGCTGGTTCATTGAGAGGTTCGCGGTGGACCCGCAGCGGGTCGTGGCGATCTCGCGAGGAGGAGTACGCGGTTGGTACGCTGGCGTCGCCGGCGGGTATGCCGATGCGTTCGACTTGGTTCCCGTAGAGGAGCTCCGAGGCCTATCTCCGGAGTGGAACAAAAAGGAGAGGCCGGTCGAGATCCATGAGTGGGATCGAGACCTGTTCGAGCGGATCAAGGAACAGTGTGGATGGAGCCGGGCTCAATGGATCCATCCGGCTCTGCTGTTCAATTTCACGAGAGTGATCTACAACGCCGGGCCCGAAGGCGACAGATTGCTCCTTGGAATGACTCGCCACTGCCTTCTTGATATGCCTCCTCCCGAGGAGATCCTGGAAGGACTCCCTCGAGAGTTCGTGGCCATCCGCTTTTACACCCAAGCCCGGAAGGGTGCCCTGTGGGACGAGCCGCGAGTCGCGCACGCAGTTCGAGAGTTCATTCGGTTGCTGTCCGAACGCATTCCAGTGGTGAACCTGGACCCGGGCATTCGATTCAAGGATCACAGCATCTCGCAATGGGACTTTGCCCACGACGCGGGAGATCGCATCTGGAGTCTCAAAGGGCGCACGGATATCCGAAGGAATCTTGGAGTGCAGTCCTGGCTGATCGCCCGATCCAAGGGGTTCGCGGGAACGCTGGGTGGGCTGTCGTGTATCGCTTCGGTGACAGGTGTACCCGCCCTGACGTTTACGGCGCTCGACCGATATCCCTTCCTGACACCCTATCGACGGTACAGCCTCTATGCGTTCGAGAAGCTCGGGGCGAAGTACGCGATCTCCAATCCTCTTCGTGCGGATCTGCCGACCCTCGTGGACGCGTTCGTTCAGGACATCACCGGAGGAGACCATTTTCCGTGGCCAGTCGGACCGGACGCACGGGCCGACGGCGGATCCTCGCATGAGAACGAAGGGGCGTTCGCGCTGGTGCGCGTTCCGGACGAGCGATGGGTGCTGCGAAAGCGCTCCCGGGCGAAACTACGGCGGCGGATGCGGCAAAGGCAGGAAAGGGCGATCCAGATCCTCCCGAAAGACTAGGCAGGCTGTTCTGCGTGCGCCGTGGCTTGTCCGGTGGAATACATATAGCGTTCCGCAAAGAACGCCGCGATCCGGCCTTCGCGTTGGAAGGGGGCCCTGTTGAATCCCTTGCGTGCCAGCTTCGCCAGGCTTCTATCAGATACCTGAATGCGCCGGATGGATCGGGCGTACTCGTCCTGGAACGCGGTGGCCGGCGGCCAAGAGTGGAGGCACTCGATCATTTCGCGAACAGCATCGACCAATTCGACGCTTGAATTGTCCGCAAAAGCGTAGCGGTCCAGGTCTCCGGTGCGATGGAGGCTTTCCTCATCCATCAGGAGTTCGGAGAGGGGCAACGCACGTCCTGTCTTGCGATCCAGCACGTGTTTCAGAACATACAGATCGTTGCGTCGATGGGGATAGGCTGCTAAGGGGTTGACCACGTTCACCATGAGGACCGGCGTGTTCGTCATGATGGCCATGGAGTACGGTCCCGATTGGGAGGCGATGAAGAACTCGCTCCGCATCATGCACCACAGTTCGACCCATTCATCGCGGAGGGGAGACGTGGCGAGATCGACGACCCCGGGGCGGTCGATCGGGGTCATCGTCGGATCTCCGATTCGGACAACGGTACGCCCGAGGCTGACCAGGTAATCGATGGCGTCATAGTAGGTTTCAATGCGGCAGTTGCGGATGTCGTCTTTTCCTCGTTCCGACTGGCCGATCGATGTCTTGAATCCTCCCTCGCGTACATGCAGGGTGACCAGGCGGCTTTGCTCGGTGATTCCGAGAGCGCGGGCCCGTTGGGTCGCAAGGCGCTCCGCCCGATTCAAGAACCGGACGGCGACGGGGCGGTGAGCGATCGATCCTGATGTGTCCAGGGTGGAATAGATGTGCGGGTCGCCGAGACGCAATACGACACCCCAATGGCGTCTCAGTCGGGCGGTCAGCCAGGGTATCTCCGGCAGGATGCGCACGTCCGAGGCCCGCAGATCGAAGACCGCCCGGTTCAAGGGGCGTTCAGGCCTGACAAGGTACAGCCTGGCTCGGTGAAGCCTCGCGAGATGGAGCGACGTGACGATTTGCGAGGGGGCTTTGGAATAGCTCGCGGAGCTGATGCGGGTGACAACCAGGCTGAAAGGACCCAGCCGCAGCAGGGCGATATTCGACTGCTTCATGCCTTCTTCAAATCTATACTGATTCCTGGCGCCTCGATGGACTCCTGATGAAACCAACCAGTAGCAAGAGTGAAAAGGGCAGCGTCATCGGTCAGCTGAACCCGCCTGCCCGACGTCCGGCGAGTCAGAAACAGGGATGGGCGAAGTACCGAAGCCACGGTTGGTACTTGCCTGATTCGAACGTGTATCCGCTGGAACACGAGCTCTTCGAAGGCGACTTGCGTCCGGTGATTCAGGAGCACGTCCTTCCCGGGCACCTGCCTCCAAGTCCGATTCTCAACGACAAGGACTCGGTGATTGCACTCGGGTCGTGTTTCGCGCGTGAGCTCCGTCACTTTTTGAGCAACGCTGGTGTCGACTCCGCGCACTTTTGGATCCCCTCGGGTCTCAATAACACGTTTGCGATCCTGGATTTCCTCTCCTGGTGCGTGACGGGCCAGGAGACTGGACGGGGATTCCGATACGAACGCAGCGTGAGCGGCGCGATCACCGAGTGGACGCCCGACGCGGAGCGACAGACCTATGCTGCAGCGTTCGCTGATGCTGGCGCGTTCGTCTTCACGCTCGGGCTCGCCGAAGTCTGGCAGGATCGTGAGACGGGCGGTGTGTTCTGGCGCGGCGTGCCCGATGACATGTTCGATGCCGATCGCCACGTATTTCGGTTGACGACAGTCGAGGAGAACACTGCAAACCTGAAACAGATCGTGTCGCTCGTTCGGCAACTCAATGCGACTGCGCCGATTGTCCTGACACTCTCTCCTGTGCCGCTCCTCGCGACCTTCCGCGAGATCTCGTGTCTCACGGCGGATTGCGTGTCGAAGTCGGTCTTGCGCGTGGCGCTCGATCTCGTCATGGCCGAGCGCTTCGCGAATGTGTATTACTGGCCATCATTCGAGATCGTCAAATGGGTGGGCGCGCATCTCCCATGGGCGGCCTACGGAGAAGGTGGGAAAGCGCGCGATATCGACAGCCGCGTCGTCGCCAAGATTATCGACGCGTTCATCGAGGCCTTCTATCTGCCTGCGGCTGTCGAGAAGCTGCGGGCGCGCCGACACGACGCATCTGGATGATCGTCAGTTCGGGCGTGCCGCAGCCATCATCGGCGTAGCCGCGACTAAAGCCGGTTCGCGTAGGACCCTGACTCCGTAATTGGCATCTTCCATCGACGTATCCAGGTTTGGACATATAAATTGAAACCAATCGAGCTGGCCCTTCTTCCTGCTGACGATCGACGTCATTGTGCTGCCGCTCATCACAAGAATCCGTCTGTCACGAATTCTGGTGGCGTCGGCGTTCGCCTTGCGAGTCTTTCTTCATCGGTGCGGAAGTTTATGCGACGTCATACGCTTGTGCTGGTAGGGACGGTTCTAGCGCTGTTACTTCATGCTGGATACGTGAGCCCAGCAGGACAGAACCTAGGCGAGCCGCGAGCGGTACCGCGAGCAGTAAGCGCATGGGCTACGTACTTTGGCGGCAGGGGAGACGATCGCGCCCAAGGCATCGCGGTCGACGCGCGTGGCAACGCCTACCTCATCGGGACCACGTCGTCTGTTGATTTCCCAGCGCCTGTCCCACTACCACCCAGCCTATTTGGTGAGCTTCCAACGGCCACATACCTGGTGAAGCTCGACCCGGCCGGCGCGGTCGTTTACGCGATGGCGCTTTCGGGTAACAGCGCCTTCCTCGCAGCCGACGTCGCCGTTGGACGCGACGGCGCGGCGTACGTCCTCGCCGGCCAAAGCAACTTGACATATGTCATCAAGGTGGACCCATCCGGATCTCGGCGTCTGTACGAAGTGACTTTCGGTGGAATCGGCCGCGACGCCGTGCAGCCATCGGCGATTGCCGTCGACGGCGCCGGTCAGGCGGTGATCATCGGCAGGATCGGATTTACGAGCATAAGCGACGTATTCATCGCGAAGCTCGATGCGCAGGGCCGCACCATCTATCGGAAAGCTGTCTCCGGCGGCCGTAGTGGTGCAACCTCGCGCGATGTCGCCGTAGATGAGGGAGGCGGAGGCAATGTCTACATTACGGGACAGACCTCGTCGGATGACTTCCCCACCACGTCCGCGAGCGCCCAGCCGCGCTTCAGCGGCGGCACGTGCGTTATCCAGCTGCCTCGGCAGACGCCCAGGAGTTTCCCCTGTCCCGACGCGTTCCTCGTCAAGCTCGATAGGCGAGGCGACCTCGTTTACTCGACGTATTTCGGTGGAACGTCCAGCGACGACGCCGTCGCCATTTCGGTGGACCGTACAGGAGCGGCGTACATCGCGGGGAGCACCACATCCGCGGATCTGCCGACGGTAAACGCGCTTCAGCCGACGTGCAGGACCGGTTTCGTCGCGAATCAGTGCGGGGACGGGTTCGTCGCCAAAGTTCGTCCGACAGGCGCGAGACTTGAGTTCTCAACGTATCTGGGCGGCACGAGCGACGAGCTGATTACCGGAATCGCGGTCGACCCCGCCGGCTCGGCGTACATTGCCGGCTCAATCAGCGGCAACGATTTGCCCCTGCGGCGCGCTGCACAGCCCGCCAACGGAGGGGGGCCGGCATTCGTCAGCGCGGATGACGGTCGCAGCTGGGCCCCTGGGGTCGGATTGCAGGCGCAGATCGTCCGCCAGTTCGCATGGACGAGCGGAGCGCGGCAGGTGGTGTACGCGGCCAGCGATCGTGGCGTGTTCCTCAGCGAAGATGAAGGCCGTTCGTGGCACGGGCGACAGGACGTTCCCGGACGGGACGTCCGAGGCGTTGCCGTCGATCCGCGCACCTCTGGCATTGTCTACGCGGCGGTCTACCGCGGCGGCGTCTTCAAGAGCGTCGATGGAGGCAACACGTGGAGCGCGATGAACGTGGGGCTTACAACATCAACCCTGAATGCGCTTACCGTTGGCGCGATCGCCGTCGCGCCATCGGCGCCCTCCACCTTGTATCTCGGAACCGACAGTGGCATGTTCAGGTCGGATAACGGTGGAATGACGTGGCGACCTGCAGGACATGCCTTCGCGCCGCGCGACATCGTCGTTCATCCGACCGACCCGCTGACGGTGTACGTCGCCGGCGGCGGCAACTGGCTGTCGAAGACCATTGACGGCGGAGTCAGCTGGCAGAGGACGGGGCCGCTGCCTACCCTCTCGCCGGCCGGTGTGCGGCCGCCACTGGCGGACCACGTTGCTCTCGATCCGGTAGACCCGTCGATGCTCTATGTCGGATACAACGGCGGCGTCAGCCGCAGCCTCGATGGCGGAACAAGCTGGCAAACATTCACCGGAGGACTGCCGGGTACAGCCTCATACGATGTCGCAGTCGACACCGCGAACCGCGGCACGGTGTACGCCAGTCCATGGATCGGCGGCTTCAGAGGTCTCTACCGCTCGACGAACGGGAGCGGGCGATGGGAATTGGTCGACCCGCGATTCGAGGGCATCGTCTCCGCCGAGGTGGGACGGATTCTCGTGGGCGGGACGGCTGGCGCGGATGCGTTCGTCGTTGCGCTTGATGCCTACGGCCGCTTGCTGTGGTCGACATATCTCGGCGACACAGCGGAGGAACGGACGACGGGTATTGCTCTCGGCCACCTGCAACCGCGTCTGGGCCGCCTCGACGACGGGCGCCGAATCGTCCACGTCATCGGCTTCACGAGCTCGCCGCGTTGGGCACTGGCTATGCGCGCCGGACGCGCCTTCGGCGGCGAACGGGATCTTTTCTGGACTCAAGTGTGGGATCCGTTTGGACGGTGATGGTCGCGACGTAGTACCAGAGCTCGTCGAGGTCGGCTTCAGCCTCTGAAGAGAGGCGATGCGCCATCAGCGGGAATTGACCCGTCGGCCGCCAGGCGACGACGACCTCGCTCTTTGATTTCTTCAGCGAGCGCCTTCATGGATTCCTCGGTGATTTCTCGCCCTTCGCCCCGCGCCAGCGATGCGTCGGCCTCGTCCAGCAGTGCGAGGATTTCGAGTCGTCTGCGCTCGCGCTCCTCCCAGAGCGTAAGAGCTTCCTGGACGGCTTCTTCCTCGCGGCCGAACCGGCCACTTTCGATGGCGCGTTGAACAAAGGCGCGCTGGTCGGGGGTCAGATCGACGTTCATACAGCGACAGTAGAGACTGCGACTGAGCGTGTCAAGACACCGTGCTTTGCCCACGTGAATGCCCACGCGAACGGGCTGCCCACGCGCTGCACACCAGCTCTTCGAAGGCGACTTGCGTCCGGTGATTCAGGTGCACGTCCTTCCCGGGCACCTGCCTCCAAGTCCCATACTCAACGACACGGACTCGGTGATTGCACTCGGGTCGTGTTTCGCGCGTGAGCTCCGTCACTTTTTGAGCAACGCTGGTATCGACTCAATCGACAGCCGCGTCGTCGCCGAGATTATCGACGCGTTCATCGAGGCCTTCTATCTGCCTGCGGCTGTCGAGAAGCTGCGGTCGCGTCGACCAGACGCATCTGGATGATCGTCAGTTCGGGCGTGCCGCGTCGATGCGGACCAGGACTGCCTGTCCTGTCAGCAGGTGGATCAGCCGGAAGTGGGGATTCGCCGCCACGAACTCGTCCACCGACTGTTTCACGCCCGGACAGGTGATTGAGCCGTAGTCGTCGGCGACGATCACGCCTCCCGGTTCGATCCGGGGGGCGAAGGTCTCCAGCGTGAACGCCGTGGCCCTGTAGACGTTCACGTCGACGTGAAGCATGGCGAGCGGGGTGTCGGGGATCAGAGAGGCGGTGTCTTCGATGTCGCCCTTGACGACTTCGACGTCGGGATAGCTGGCCAGCAGGGCTCGTGCGTCGTCATACAGGTCCTCGAACTGCGCAGCGGTCCGATCGCCATCGACGCCAGGCGTGACCTGCACCGGTCCCGTGAAGGTGTCGCAGCTGTAGATCCTCCCTTGCTTTGAGAAGTGGCGGCAGGCTTCCGCCAGGAATCGGCTGGACCCGCCCTTCCAGGCTCCGACCTCCACGATGGGGGCGGAGGAGGCCGCGACGCCTTTGACGCCCTGCCAGAGCGTGAACAGCCGATCGTGCAGGAGGTGCGTGGTGCCGGTCTTGAGGACCGCGTTCGCGATGTCGCCAAACGGCTGGTTCCAGTCGCCCAGGAGATGCAGCTGGCGGTCGGCCGTGTAGTAGTGATAGTAGGGGACCTCGACGCGCGCAAAGGACAGCGTGGTCCCTTTCTTCCTGATGCGATAGACGTCGAAGGCGTCGTCGGTTCCGGACCTGTTCACCTGCAGATCCATTCCGACACCCATCACGACCTTCAGGCGCCGCAGGCTTCCCGCCTCGTCCAGGCTCGGAACGACGCGGGCCTGCTGCGACTCGAACGTCTGACCGAGCCCCTCAATCCTGGTGTCCAGCCTGCCCGCCAGTGCGGCGATGTGCTTCGACTGCTTCCGCACCCCCTCGACGACGTTCGCCACTTGCGTCCCCAGCGTCGTCGTGCGCCGCTCCAGTGCCGATTCCAGCGTGCCCGCGAGAGCGGCAACAGTGCCGGACTGCTCCTGCACGGCACTCCCAATTGCCTTCAACTCGGCATGCTGCTCCTGCCCGCGCCGCTCCAGTTCGGTGTCCAGCGTATTCGCCAGCACGGCGATGTGCGTGGATTGCCCCTGCAGTGCGCCAGCGATCGCTTTCAAGGCCGCTTCCTGTTCCTTCGAGCGGCGTTCGAGCACCGCCCGCGCGTCGGCCACGGCCTTTCGCGTTCCGTTCACGAGGGCGACGAGTTTACGAGCCGCGACGTAGGAGGCCAGGCCCCCTGCCGCCAGCACCGCGACGACTGCTGCCACCACGAGGGCCGTCGTTGGACTCATAAGATTCATAAGGTACCATTATTCGGGGCCGCGCTCAGGCGGCCGACGAAAGATGCTTCAAACGAAATTGGTCACGATCGACGGGCGTGAGGTTCTCCTCGCCCGGCCCCAAAGTAATCAGTACGGACATCAGGCTCTCGAGATCAAGGTCGCGATCTCCCGGGCGCGAGAACTGAACGCGGACCTCTTCCTCCTTCGCGATCGGAAGGCGGTCAGTCCGGCGCTGTACGACATTGATACGACTGCGGTTCGCATTCTCAGGCCGACCCTGGCGAATCGCGCCCGCGTGTTCCTGAAGACCACCCAGGATTGGCCTGAGGCGGTGCGGGCCAGCCGCGACGACGTGATCGATAGCGTCAAGGCCGAAGCGGTCTACGCGATGACCACGCACATGCGGAATCCGCAGCTGGATGTCAGGGTGCGCCGGTCGCTGCGAGAGATCGCCGTCGGCCTCCAGCAGCCGCGGCCTCCTGCGCCTCCGCGCCCGGAAGACGCCATGTTCGCCGAGGAGGCGTATTCCGGCCGCCGGAGACTGGGCGAACCGATCGAGACGTTCATCCGCGAGGATCTCGCGGAGGATACGGCTCGCCCCGCCGCGAAAATCGGCATCACGCCTGGGATGAAGCTCGTGTGCATGCACGCTCGCGAGTCCGGTTACAAGGCAGGCAAGGAGGCGCAGGATCGAGGGTCCAGGCGCGTGGACTCCACGCGAAACGCGCGCATCGAGACGTATTTCGACGCCATGGACTACCTGGTCGCCCGCGGCTACACGGTGGTGCGCATCGGTGACCGGTCGATGGCGCCCGTGCGGCGCAAGGGCGTGATCGATCTCGCGACGCACCCGCTACGCACCGGCATGGTGGAGTTGTTCTGCATGCTCCACAGCGCCTTCATCATGTGCGGCGAATCAGGGCCCTTCAGCGTGTCGTACCTGACGAATACGCCGATGGCGGTCGTCAACGGCACGTGCCCGATCGGCGGATACCCCCTGCGGCGCGACGGATTCTGCATGATCAAGAAAGTGGTCGATCGCGCGAGCGGGCGACAGCTGCGCCTGCGGGAACTGCTCCACGAGCAGTATCTGGCGCATGTTCGCGACGTCACCAAGTACCACTACGAAGACAACACCCCGGAGGAGATCGCGGCCGCCGCGGAGGAGATGCTCGAATGGCTCGGCGGCGACTACAAGGAGACCCCGGCGCAGGCGGAAGTGCGGGCGCTCGCCACGGACACCGGCGTCCGGCTGCGGGACCAGATCCAGTACGTCCGGAAGCACGGCCCCGATCGGGGCTTCCTCGGCGAGGGACGGATGTTTCGCTTCGTCGTCGACAAGCTCTTTTGATTACGGCACTTGCGCACGCCAAGGGGACCGGAATTCGCGCCCTACTCTGCTATACTTACGCCTCTCGCGCGGTCGGTGCGCGAGCCTCAACACACGCGTCAGTTCCGCCCTCGTAATGCGGCTGCCACGTCCCGCGACAACAGCTCGCGCCTCGTTCTAGATGCTCCTGATGTGAGTGTGTAGCGGGCTCGGATGTGACAGCGCGTCACTTTGGTGTGACTGAAAGGGCGAAGCTGTGCGTGAAACGATCATAGCGCTGTGAAGATCCTTTTCTGCGTCACGCATGTCGGACTGCTGCGGCACTACGGGTCGGTGCTGCAGCTGCTCGTTGACCGCGGGCACGCCGTGCACGTGGCGTCGGAAGAGTCCGACCGGGGGCTGTCGCACGGCACCGATATCCAGACAATCACCGGCGGCGTCACGGGCGTCACGTTCGGTGACGTCCCGCCCAGGGAAAAGACCATCTGGACGGCCTGGAGCTACTGGCTCCACCTCGTGATGGACTGGGTCCGCTACTTCCATCCGCGGTTTGCCACCGCCCACGCGCTCCGCGAGCGCGTCGAAGGTCAGGTGCCTCCGTGGTCGCGGGCGCTGGTCTATGCGGTCAAGCGCGTCGATCCCACTGGCCGTCGATTGATGCGGGTCCTGCGGGCGCTCGATCGGGTCACGCCGCCGAGCCGCGTGATTCAGGCGTTCATCGCCGAGGCGAAGCCGGATCTCGTCATGGTCTCGCCTTACATCTACATCGGGTTCGAGCAGGCCGATCACGTGAAGTCCGCCCAAGCGCTCGGGATTCGCACCGCCGTCTGCATCGCCAGCTGGGACAACCTGACCAACAAGGGCGTCATCCACGCCGTGCCTGACCGCGTGTTCGTGTGGAACCACGCACAGCGCGAGGAAGCGACGTCGCTGCACTTCGTGCCCAACGATCAGGTGGTCGTCACCGGAGCGCAACTGTTCGATCGATGGTTCGATCGTCAGCCGAGCCGGTCGCGTGAGGAGTTCTACGCGACGGTCGGGCTCGATCCCGCGAAGCCCTTCATCCTGTACACCGGCTCGTCGGACTTCATCGCACCCCGCGAAGGGGCCTTCGTCAGGTCGTGGGTCCGGCTTGTGCGCCGCAGTGCCGATCCGGCGGTCGCCAGCGCGGGCATTCTCATACGGCCGCATCCGAAGAACTACGCGCAGTTCATGGCGCTCGACCTGGACGGCATCGACAACGTGGTCATCTGGCCGCGTCGAGCCACGACGTTCGAGTCGAGCTTCGACTCAGACCTCTTCGATTCGCTCTACCACAGCCGGTTCGTGGTAGGGATTAACACCAGCGCCCAGATCGAGGCGGCCATCGTGGGCCGGTCGGTCCGTACCTGGAGGGCGCCTGACTTCACCCACTCGCAGGCCGGGACGCTCCACTTCCAGTATCTCGCCGCCGATGACGGTGGCCTCGTGCGTGTGGCCCAGAGCGCCGAGGAGCACCTCGGGCATCTGTCGGACCTGCTGGCGAGCCCCGACCTCGTCGAGGAGCGGACCGTCCGGTTCGTCGAATCGTTCGTCCGTCCGAACGGCCTCTCCGTTCCGGCGACGCGCGTGTTTGCCGACGCCGTGGAAGGCATGGCCGCTCTCCATCCGGTGCCCCAGCGCCTTCCTCTCTGGGCGCCGGCGGGCCGGTTGTTGATCCGGCCGTGTGCGGCACTGATCAAGGCCCAGCAACCGAGGCGACGGCGCACGGATCCTCAGCGGTCGCCATGGTCTTTTCCCGTCCGGGTCGCCGTCGGAGCTTACGTGTATGCCGCGTTGTTGTCCTGCCAGTTGGGGGACGGTCGTGAGGCGCTGCGGCGGAGTGCGCGCAAGGCGGGAAAGCACGTTCGGCGGCAGTGGCGTTCGATACAGAACATGGTGATCGAAGAATCCCGGCGCCGGGCGATCCGAGTCCAGCGCTGGGTGGGGCGCGCCGGGCATGAGGCCCTCAGGTCATTCCAGCGGAGCAGCCGCATCGCGGGCCGGGCCCTCCGCCGGACTGGAAGATCGGCGTCAGCCGAACCGGCGCGAGTAAGCAGAATGCTCCGCCGGCGCGCCTCGCGCCAGACGACGGCGCTGATTCGCGACGGCCGTCGCGGCGTGATGAAGTTCCGGTACCTCGCCGGTACAGGCGCGCGGCGGGTGCTCCGGGAAACGGCGAGAGCCTACCGTCGCACGGCTGCGAGATCCCGCTACCTGGCCGGAACCGTCCTTCGGAAGACCGGCCTTCGCAGGCCGACAACGACCGACACGAAGCACGAGCGCGTGTAGTCGTGAGTGAAACCCGTCGAGCCCCATGAATGCACCCATGCGCACCCTCGTGACCGGCGGCGCCGGTTTCATCGGCAGTCATCTGGTCGACCGGCTGCTGAACGACGGCCACACCGTCACCGTGATCGACAACTACTCGACCGGCCGGCCGCAGAATCTCGCCCACGTGGCGAATCACCCGGCGCTGCAGATTCGAGAGGCGGCGATCGAAGATCACGATCGCATCCGTCCCTGGTTCGACGGTGTGGACTGGGTGTTCCACATGGCGGCGCTGGCCGACATCGTGCCCTCCATCCAGCGCCCGCTGGAGTATTACCGCGCGAACGTCGACGGCACGGTCAGCGTGCTGCAGGCGGCAAAGGACGCCGGCGTCCGGCGCTTCCTGTATACGGCCTCGTCATCCTGTTACGGCGTGCCGGACGTCTCTCCAACGCCGGAATCGGCCGAGATCCGGCCGCAGTATCCCTACGCGTTGACGAAGTGGATCGGCGAGCAGACCGCCCTGCACTGGGCCCAGGTGTACCAGCTGCCTGTGATATCGCTGCGCCTCTTCAACGTGTACGGGCCGCGGTCACGCACGTCGGGAACCTACGGCGCCGTCTTCGGCGTGTTCCTCGCGCAGAAGCTTGCCGGCAAGCCGTACACGGTCGTCGGCGACGGTACGCAGACGCGCGACTTCACGTTCGTGACCGACGTCGTCGATGCGTTCGTCACGGCGGCGCGAAGCGCTTGCGGTTCTGGCAGCAACGCGGCCGGCGTCGTGTACAACATCGGCTCCGGCCACACCTACAGCGTCAACCGGCTCGTGGAGCTGCTGGGTGGGCCGGTGGTCCACATTCCGAAGCGGCCGGGAGAACCCGACTGCACGTTCGCCGACACGTCACGCGTTGCACGCGAGCTGGGGTGGAGTCCCCAGGTGTCCTTGGAAAAGGGAGTTCGCACGATGCTCGAGCACATCGACTACTGGCGTGACGCGCCGGTGTGGGATCCGACGTCGATCGCCGTCGCCACGCGGGAATGGTTCGAGCACCTCGGCCGTCAGGACCAGGGGGTGGCGTGATGCCCTCCATCCGCATGTCGACGGCCGTGAAGATCTGCGAGCTCGATGTGCTGGCGGCGCGGATTCGCGAGCTCCGCGCCGAAGGGAAGCGCATCGTTCACTGCCATGGCGTGTTCGATCTGCTGCACGTGGGGCACATCAAGCACCTCGAGGAAGCCAGGGCGATGGGCGATGTCCTCGTCGTGACCCTGACACCGGATCGCTTCGTCAACAAGGGACCGGCCCGCCCCGCGTTCCCGGAATCGCTTCGCGTCGAGGCGATTGCCGGGCTCGAGGCGGTGGACTTCGTGGCGATTAATCGCTGGCCCAACGCGGTCGAGACCATTCGGCTCCTCTGCCCGTCTGTCTACGTCAAAGGTCCGGACTACAAGGAGGCCGCGCAGGACCTCACCGGCGGGATCACCAAGGAAGAAGACGCCGTTCGCGCTGGCGGCGGAGTCATCGCGTTCACCGAGAGCGAAACGTTCAGCAGCTCCGCGATCATCAACCGTCACCTGCCGCTGTTCGCTCCGAGCGTCAGCGCATATCTCGACCAGTTCCGCCATCAACACAACGCTGGCGAGCTCGTGGCGCATCTCGACTCGCTGCGATCGCTGAAGACCCTTGTCATCGGCGAGGCGATTATCGACGAGTACGTCTACTGCGACGCCCTCGGCAAGTCGTCCAAAGAGCCCGTGCTCGTCATGAAGTACGTCTCGAAAGAGCAATACGCGGGGGGGAGCCTCGCGGTCGCGAACCACATCGCCAACTTCTGCGACGACGTGCATCTCCTCACCTACCTGGGAACCGAGAACAGCCATGAGACGTTCGTCCGGTCGCACCTGCTGCCGAACGTCAAGACGTCATTCGTCTCCAAAGCTGGCTCGCCCACCATCGTCAAGCGGCGCTTCCTGGATCGGTATTCATCGGCCAAGCTCTCCGCCGTGTATGAGTTCAACGACGAGATGCTCGCGCCGGCGGAAGAGCGTCAGGTGGCCGACACGCTCGCCGAGCTGCTGCCGCAATACGATCTCGTCATCGCATCGGATTTCGGCCACGGGTTGATTACGCCCGCCATCGCCGACCTGCTCGCGGATCAGGCGCCGTTTCTCGTGATGAACGCGCAGATCAACGCCGCGAACGTCGGCTTCCACACGATCTCGAAATATCCGCGGGCGGACTACATCTGCATCCACGAAGGCGAGATCCGGCTGGATACGCGCAGTCGCACGGGCGATCTGCGCAAGCTGGTCGCCGACGTGGCGGGCCGGCTCGAGTGCGGTACGATCATGATTACGCGCGGGCAGAACGGCACGCTCGTGTGTCGCAACGGCGCGTTCAGCGATGCCCCGGCGCTGGCGGTGAAGGTCGTCGATCGCATCGGGGCGGGCGACGCGGTCCTCGCGATCACGGCGCTCAGCGTCGCGCGC
>ORMF010441029.1_pt1 | contig 16037 bp, 14 predicted proteins | sample 1779871 | NCBI WGS metagenome assembly ORMF01 (sample SAMEA104232316, study PRJEB22302) | groundwater metagenome | biome: forest; feature: aquifer; material: groundwater | place: USA | collected 2011-08-07 | depth 5.4 m
CCTGCGAGTAGTCGGCCGACACGAGCCTGTGGCCGGCCTCCGCGATGAAGGCGCTGCGGATCTCACGCCCGAGCTCGGTGCGGATGGGGATCGCCTGGAGGTTGGGATTCGTCGTCGAGAGGCGGCCGGTCGCGGCAACGGTCTGGTTGAAGGTGGTGTGCAGGCGTCCGTCCTCGCCGAGCAGCGTCGGCAGCGGCACGAGGTACGTGTTCATGAGCTTGCTCAACTCCCGCCACTCCTCGAGCACGGGCACGATCTCGTGGTCCTGCCGGATGCGCTGGAGCACCCGCGTGTCGGTCGAGTAACCCGTCTTGCCCTTGCGCCCCGGCGTCAGCTCGAGCTTCTCGAAGAGGATGCGCGCCACCTGCTGCGTCGAGCCGAGCATGAACTCCTCGCCTGCGAGCTCGAATGCCTTCTCCTCGAGCTCCTCCACGCGGTCGGCGAGGCGCGCGGTGATCTCGCCCATTCGGTACGTGTCGATCTTGACGCCGGCGTCTTCCATCGCTGCGAGCACTGCCGTGAGCGGCAGCTCGATGCGGTCGTAGAGCTCTTCGCTGCCGCGCTCCCGCAGCCGCCCGCGGAGCGGGCGGGCGAGCCGCCGCGGCACCTCCGCCGCGCGCACGAGGGCCGCGGTCTCCTCCTCCGGCTCGGGCTCCGGCAGCGCCTCGACGCCGTACTCGGCGGCGAGGTCGTCGAGGTCGTACGCGGGACGTCCCGGCTCGATCAGGTACGCGGCGATCATCGTGTCCTCGGCCGGCAGCATCGTCAGGCGCGGCAGGGCCTTGTAGTCGTGCGCGACGATCTGCGCGTCATGGAGCTTCGTCGCGAGCTCGGGGCTCCAGGCGCCGACGACGACGCCGGCGTCCTGCGCGAGCGCGAAGCGGCCGCCGGCGATCGCGAGCCCTACGCGGCCGCCGAGCTCCCCGGGCAGCTCGCCCTCGCGCCACCGCACCGCCGTCCCCGCAACGATCCGCTCGAGCGCGGGCACCGCGTCGTCGAGCTCGTCGATGCGGTTCAGCAGGTTGCGGAACTCGAACCGCCTGAACATCTCGCGCAGCTCCGAGCGGTCGGGCGGCGACAGGACGAGCTGCGCCGGGTCGCAGTCGAGCTCGAGGTCACGGCGCATCGTCGCAAGCTCCTTCGACATGCGCGCCTGGTCGGCATGCTCGATCACGTTCTTCTTGCGCGCCGGCGACAGCTCGGCCGCGTGCTCGATCACGCTCTCGAGCGACCCGTACTGCGCGATCAGCTGGCCGGCGGTCTTGTCCCCGATGCCCGGGATGCCGGGGATGTTGTCGGAGCTGTCGCCCTTGAGACCGATGAAGTCGGGAATCTGCTCGGGCCGGATGCCGTAGCGAGCCTCGACACGCTCCGGCGTGTAGACGTGCACGTCGCTGACGCCGCGGGGCGTCATCATCAGCGCGACGTTGCGGGTGACGAGCTGGAACGCGTCGCGATCGGTCGACACGACGGTCGTCTTCACGCCCGCCTCGTCGGCGAGAGTCGCGAGCGTCGCGATCACGTCGTCCGCCTCCCAACCCTCGAACTCGAGGTTGCGGTACCCGAACGCCTCGACGATCGGGCGGAAGTACGGGAACTGCTCGCGCAGGAGGTCGGCCATCGGCCGCCGGCCCTCCTTGTAGACGACGTCGCCCGCCTCCGCGACCGCGGCCCGGTGCACGGGCTTCGTGTCCCACGCCACTGCGACGCCCTTCGGCTTGTAGTCCGAGAGCAGCTTGAAGAGCATGTTCGTGAAGCCGAGCAGCGCGTTCGTCGGGAATCCGTCGGTCGTCGCAAGCTCCTCCGGGAGCGCGAAGAACGCCCGGTACGCGAGGTTGTTGCCGTCGACGAGAAAGAGCTCGGAGTCGCGCGCGGGCGCGTCGTCGACGTCGAGCTCGAGGCCCGTGAGCGTCTTCGGGGACATCGATTCGAGTCTAGTGGGGCGGGCCGGCCGGTACCTGCTTCAATCCCGCGGTGACGCGCGTCCCCCTGCTGTCCGGCTCGCGGCTCGTGATCGCGGCGGCCCCGGACGACGCGGTCATCCTGCGGCCTCCCCCACCCGGCCGCGCCGTCGCCGATGTCGCCGCCGCAGTTCGCGATGCGCTGCGCTTCCCGCTCGAAGGCGAGTCGCTCGAGGCAGTGGCGCGTCGCGGGACGCGCGCGACGATCGTCGTCGAGCCGCCGGCGCTTCCCATTCCCGCCGCCCCGAACGATCCGCGCCAGCTCGCGATCGGCGCGGTCGTCGACGAGCTGGAGCGCCTCGGCATCTCGAGCGGATACCAGACGATCCTCGTTGCGTGCGGCCTGGCGCGCCGGCTGGGACAGCGCGAGCTCGGGTCGCTCGTCACGCCTGAGCTGGCCCGCCGCTTCCACGGACGCGTCGTCGTCCACGACGTCGAGGACCCCGACCTGCTCGAGCTCGACAGCGCCTCGCGACCGCCGCTGCGCGTGCACCCTGCGCTCGTCGAGACCGACCTCGTGGTCGTCGTGACGGCGGCCGAATCGGTGCTACACGGCGGGCCGGCGGCGCTGCTGGCCGCCTCGGGCGCCGACGCATTACGCGCGGCGGGCGCGTACTCGCTGCTCGAGACGACCGCCTCGCAGGGCTGGCACCTCGCTGTGGCGCTCGAGCGGACGCTCGCCCGGCGCGTGCCGCTGATCGGCGTGTCGCTCGTGCTCAATCATCCCGAGGTGTCGGGCGCGCTGCGTGGCTACCCGTACGAACCGGAGGCGCTCGAGCGGATCGCGCGCTCGCCGCTTCGCTATGTCTTCTCGGCGCTGCCCGACGGCGCACGCCGCAGGATCCTGCGCTCGGTGCCGACAGAGCGCACGGTGGCCGCGGCGTTCGGCGGCCCGCCCTCGCTGGCGCACGCCGAAGCGTTGCTGCGCGCGGTCGAGCTGCGGCGCACGGAGCTCGACCGTCCGCTCGACGCGATCGTGATCGGCGTGCCGGGCACGACGCCGTTCCTGCCGCGCGAGCGCCCGAACCCACTGGTCGCCGCGTATCTCGGCCTGGGGCTCGCGCTTCGCATGTGGCGTGACGGCTTTCCGGTGGTGGACGGCGGCACTGCGATCCTCGTCAACCGCTTTTCGCGCCGCTTTGCACATCCGACGCAGCAGCCGTACCGCGCGTTCTTTCATGCGACGCGCACCGGTCGCGATCCGCAGCTGCTCGCGGACGCGGAGCGGACCGTCGCCACCGACCCGCGCGCGATCGCGTCCTACCGCGCGAGCCGCACGGTGCACCCCCTGTTGCCGTTTCGCGACTGGAACGCGTGCCAGCCTGCGCTCGGACGCCTGGGCGCCGTGATCGTCGCCGGCACGGGCGATGCGGCCGTCGTTCGCCAGCTCGGCTTCGTGCCTGCGCACGGCGTGGGCGCCGCGCTGCAGATGGCGCGCGGGCGGGCAGGCGGGGAGCCCCGCATCGGCTTCCTGCTCTCGCCTCCCTACTTTCCGCTGCGTGTCGGCGGCAGCGCGGAGGACTAGGCGAGCCGCATCGCGAAGTAGTCCGCGGCTTCGAGCACCGCAGGATCGTCGACGGTCAGTGCGCGGACGCCGCGGAGCCGCAACGCCGGCCGCGCACGTTCGAAGAGGGTGACGTTCGCCCAGAGCGACTCGTAGGTCGACCACCAGCGCAGGCCGGCCGCCGCCGGGTGCGTCTCGTGCAGCGTGCGCGCCTGCGGCTGGGTCACCGTGCGGCGCCGCGTCGCGACGACCGAGGGCCGCAGGCGCTCCTTCCGCAGGACGACCGGGTCGTCGAGGTCGACAAGCTCCGCGTCGTCACCGAGCTCGAGCTCCGCGAGCGCGAGCGGGAGCTCGCGCCGGCGAAGGAGCGCAGGCGAGAGACGCTGGCCGCGGAACCGGGCGAGCTGCTCGACGACGCACGACACCGTGCGGTCTGCGACGTAGAGGCAGCCGTAGAGCTCGGGACTGTCGTGCCGGCCCTCGCCCTGGTACGGCCGCGGGAACCAGAGCGGCCCGTCCATGCCGTCCTTGCGCGCGCGCTCGTTCCAGGCGAAGCAGCGGTACAGGATCACGCGAACGCGTCGGAGCGCTCTGCGCGGATCGCCCGCATGAGCTCCTCGGTGCGTCCCGCGCGCACGAGGTCGATCGGCCGCCGGTCGTCGAGCAGCGGATTGAGCCCGAAGAGCCACGCGAGAGCCGCTTCCTTCTCGTACAGCCGCAGGAGGCTCGACCACACGAGCTCGAGCAGGTCGACCTTCTCCGCGTTCAGCGGGTCAATGCCCGCGCCGCGCAGCCAGCGCGTGACCTGTGAGCGGCTGACGCCGAGCATGTCGGCGAGCTGCGCCGCAGAACGGAAGTCCGCCCGCAGCGCCTCGACCTTCCGTGCGGTCGCGACGGGCATGTTTCTCAGTCTAGCGCAACACTTTCTGTTGCGTCACACCCCGGCAGTTCTGACAGCTGGGACCTGGTTGAAACCAGGTCCCAGCTGTGGCGGCGACGGTGAAAGCCGAGCAGCCGAACGTAGGTCCAGACCGTGCCGTATGTGTGCCGGGCGGCTTGGTCATGCGGAATCGTCGGACGCACGAGCGCCGGCGAGGCGAAGCTCGGACCTGGTTCGAACCAGGTCCCAGATGTCTGCTGGTTCTAGGTCTCGCCGAGGTAGGTCTTGCGCACCTCGGGGTTCTTCGCCAGCGCCTTCGCGTCGTCGGCCAGCGCGATATGGCCCGTCTCGAGGACGTAGCCGCGGTTTGCGACGTCGAGAGCCATCAGCGCGTTCTGCTCGACGAGCAGGATCGAGGTGCCCTGCTTGTTCACCTCGACGATCGTCTCGAAGATGCGCTGCACGAAGATCGGCGCGAGCCCCATCGACGGCTCGTCGAGCATCAGCAGGGTCGGCCGCGCCATCAGCGCCCGCCCAATCGCACACATCTGCTGCTCGCCGCCCGACATCGTCCCGGCCTTCTGGGTTCGGCGCTCGGCGAGGCGGGGAAACAGCTCGAAGACGCGGTCCATGTCCTCTTTCATGCCGCTCTTGTCGCGTCGCTGGAATGCGCCCATCTCGAGGTTCTCCGTCACCGTCATGCGGGGGAAGAGCTTTCTGCCCTCCGGCGACTGCGCGATGCCCATGCGCACGATGTCGTGCGGCGCGTCGTTCGTGATGTTCTTGCCGTTGAACTCGATCGTGCCGCGGCGCGGATGATTGAGCCCGTTGATCGAGCGCAGGGTCGTGGACTTCCCGGCGCCGTTCGCGCCGATCAGCGTCACGATCTCTCCCTCGCGCACCTCGATCGAAATGCCCTTGAGCGCCTGGATCGAGCCGTAGAAAGTCTGGACGTTCTCCAGCCGCAGCAGCGTCTTCGGCGTCGCGCTCACGAGCTCACCGCCGCCGCGCCGAGGTACGCCTCGATCACACGTTCGTTCTTCTGGATCTCCTGTGGCGTGCCCTCGGCGATCTTCTCGCCGTAGTCGAGCACGGTGACGCGGTCCGAGATCTCCATCACGACGCGCATGTCGTGCTCGATCAGCAGCACGGAGAGCTGCTGCTCCTCACGCAAGCGGCCCACGAACTTCGTGAAGTCCCCGGTCTCCTGGGGGTTCATCCCTGCCGTCGGCTCGTCGAGGAGCAGGAGCTTCGGCTGCGGCGGGAGCGCCCGCGCGCCCTCGAGCCGGCGCTGGTCGCCGTACGAGAGGTTTCTCCCGATCACGTCGTCCCGCCGCCGCAGGCCGGAGAACTCGAGTAGCTCGCGCGCACGTTCGCGCGCCTCCGCCTCTTCGCGCTTCACGCGCGGAGTCCGCAGAAGCGCCTCGAAGAGGTTGCCCTTCAGGCGCACGTGCATGCCGACGAGCACGTTCTCGAGCGCTGTCATGTTCTGGAAGAGACGGATGTTCTGGAACGTGCGCCCGATCCCGCGCTGCGTGAACGCGTGCGGCGGCTTGCTCGTCATGTCCTCGCCGGCGAAGATCACGCGGCCCTCGGTCGGCTTGTAGACGCCCGTGAGCATGTTGAAGAACGTCGTCTTGCCCGCGCCGTTCGGGCCGATGAGGCTGACGATCGCGTTCGTGGGCACCGTGAAGTCCACGTCGTCGACGGCGACGAGGCCGCCGAACTCCTTCCGGAGACGATCGGTCTGGAGCAGCAGGTCGCTCATTCGGTGACCACGTCGTAGAGCGGTTCGTCGTGTACGCCCTCGTGGAGCTCCGCCGCGCGCCGCTGGCTCGGGATCAGCCCTTCCGGCCGGAACAGCATCGTCACCACAAGGATCACGCCGAAGATCCCGAACTCGTAGAGCGGCACATCGATATGCGTGTGGAAGTGGCCGTTGATCCAGGCGCCGACGTTCGCGAGACCTTCGCGGTCGAGGTACGAGAGGAAGCAGGCCCCGAAGATCACGCCCCAGATGTTCCCCATCCCGCCGAGGATGACCATGCAGAGGATGAAGACCGAGATGTTGAAGAAGAAGTCGTCCGGGAACGCACCGCTCTTGTAGCTCGCGTAGTACGCGCCGGCGACACCCCCGAAGAACGCGCCCGTCGCGTACGCCCAGGTCTTCGTCCGCATCAGCGGCACGCCCATGGCGGCTGCTGCGACCTCGTCCTCGCGGATCGCGACCCAGGCGCGCCCGAGCCGCGAGTCGCGCAGCCGCGCGCTCGTGAAGATCGTCAGGAGCACGAGCACGAGCGACGTCCAGAAGAAGAGGTTGTCGAAGTTCGCCGCGTTCAGGTAGTTGCTCGGCAGGTGCAGATGCTGGTCGAGCCAGTTCCCGAAGCCGGGCCCGTCGATCGGCGTGATCCCGCCCGTCCCGTTCGTGAGGTTGAAGCCGAACAGGTTGTTCCCGTTGCGCGCGATCTGCGGCATGATCTCGCCGAAACCGAGCGTCACGATCGCGAGATAGTCGCCGCGCAATCGCAGCGTCGGCAGACCGATGATCACGCCGACGATCGCCGTCGCGATCCCGGCCATCGGCAGGACGAGCCAGATCGAGAAGTGCAGGCCGGTTGCGCCAGGATAGAGGCCGACCGCGCCGAGGTTGACGTTCCGGTTCGCGAACTGTGAGGAGGCGAACCAGCCGGCCATGTACGCGCCCATCGCGTAGAACGCGACGTAGCCGAGATCGAGCAGCCCTGCATAGCCGACGACGAAGTTCAGGCCGAGGGCCATCATCGTGAAGATCATCATCACGACCATCGTGCTCATGGCCGGGAACGGGCCGAAGATCGGCACCTGGGGCATCGAGCCGAGGTAGTAGGGGTACGCGATCGCGAGCCCGAGCACCGCGACGGGCGTGATCCACTTGCCGACGAGAACGCCACGAATCGTCAGGTTCTCGTAGCGCGGCACGACGAGCAGCAGCACGACCACTGCGACCGCGAGCGCCGACGTCTTCCAGACGCCGAACAGCGCGACGAGCACGAGCGCGATCGCGACCCAGATCGCCGCCTTGACGGCGCGCCGCGCCGGCCGCGGCAGCGCGAGCCAGCGCTCACGAGGCAGCCCCACGGCGCCGAGCGCGGCCCACCAGCCGCCGGAGATCGCGCCCGCGATGCGGCGGCGCACTCAGACTCCTTCCGGCGTCCGCTCGCCGAGGAGGCCCTCGGGGCGGAAGACGAGGATCAGGATGAGGATCGTGAAGACGAGCGACTGCGTCCAGTCGCTCCCGGGGGAGTGCCAGCGCAGACCTTCGTTGAACGCCTGGATGAAGCCGATGCACAGCGCGCCGAGCACGGCGCCGGGGAGGTTTCCGATGCCGCCGAGCACGGCAGCCGTGAAGGCGATCAGCCCGAGCTGGAAGCCCGTGTCGTAGCGCACCTCGCTGAAGTAGAGGGCGTACAGCAGACCGGCCGCCCCCGCGAGCGCGCCGGCGATGAGGAACGTGAACGAGATCGTCCGGTTGACGTTGATGCCCATCATCGCGGCCGCGTCCCGGTCCTGTGCGGTCGCGCGCATCGCCTTTCCTTGCCGCGTGTGCTGGACGAGCCACACCAGCGCCACGAGCACCGGGATCGTGATCAGGACGATGATGAACTTCTCCCACGTATACGTGACGCCGGCGAACGAGAAGACGGCGCCCGTCGGAAGGATGTGCGGCACGGACGTGTAGCTCGGCCCCTTCCAGCCGATTGCGACGTTCTCGAGGATGAACGACATCCCGATCGCGGTGATGAGCGGCGCCAGCCGGGATGCACCGCGCAGCCGCCGGTACGCGATGGCCTCGACCGCGACGTTGATGATCCCGCACGCGGCCATCGCGACCGCGAGCGAGGCGAGGATTGCGGCCACGAGGATGCCGGCCGACGGGTTTGCGCTCAGATGGAACGCGGAGATGATCATCGTCCCCGAGAACAGACCGCCGAGCATGAAGACGTCGCCGTGGGCGAAGTTGATCAGCTCGAGGATCCCGTAGACGAGCGTGTAGCCGAGCGCGACGAGTGCGTAGACGGCCCCGTTGGTCAGCCCGATGAACGAGATCGTGAAGAAGTAGGACGGGCTCTTCACGAAGTTGACCGCGAGCCACAGCACGAGCATTCCGACAAGGAACGTCGCGAGCGCCGGCATCACGTAGGAACCGACCGATCGTCTCGGTCTGGTGCGTCGTTCGGTTTGAGCGTTGGTGGCCACAGTCGGTTGTGCGGAGACGAACGCCGGGGGAGGCGATGCCTCCCCCGGCGTGATGCGTCGTGCGTGTCCCCTTATTACCCGGTCAGGCTCGCGGTGGGAACGAGCGTCTTGATCGGATTGAGGTTCTTGCCGGCCTGCTTGTAGATCGTGATCGGCTGCAGGTCGGTGTCACCTGTCGCGTTGATCGTGAAGTTGCCGAGGATCCCGTTCGTGATGTGGAGCCCGAACAGGCCCGCCGTGGTCTTGGCACGATCGCCGCCGCCCCGGGCCACGGCCTGGAGCATGACGAGCATCGCCTGCGCACCGTAGGCGGCGTACGGGTTCGGCGTGGTGCCGACCTGCTTGCCGAAGCTCGTGACGAAGGTCTTGCCTGCGCCCGTGAGCCCGCTCGGCGGCATGCCGGCGACGCTGATGTACGCGCCGTTGGCGACCGCACCGTTCGCTCCCGGGTCACTGAACCCGTCCGGCATCTGGAGCTTGATCCCAGGATTGACCGACTTGATGTCCTGCATCAGCTTGGCGCCGTTGTTGCACGCGATGCCGCCGAGGAAGACCGCCTGCGCACCCGATGCCTTGATCGAGTTGGCGAGCGCCTCGTAGCTCGACTGTTTCGCATCCCAGCCCTGGAAGCCGACGACGTTCAGGCCGAGCTTCTTCGCCGCGGAGCGGTAGGTGCTCGCAACGCCGAAGCCGTAGGTCTGCTTGTCGTTCAGCACGAAGACCTTCTTGAGCCCGAGGGACTGCGTCCACAGAGCATCCGCCGGGCCCTGGATGTCGTCGGTGGCGACAACACGGGCGTAGTTGCGGGTGCCGGTCGGGTAGTACTTGTTCGGCTCACCCGGGTCCCACTTCTTCGTGAGGCCGGGGTTCGTGTTCGCCGGGCTCACCATGCCGAGATGGACTCGGTTGAGGATCGGCACGATGATCTTTGCGCAACCGGAGTTGAACGTTCCGATGACGCCGATCACCGACTTGTTCGAGGCGTAGAGGCGCGCGTTCGTTGCGCACTTACCCGTGTCCCAGCCGCCGGTCTGCGCGGTGGAGTCGTCACAGGACTGGTAGCCGATCTTGTACGGGCCGGCCTTCCATCCCTGCTGCGCGAGCGCCCAGATCATCGCACGGGAGATCTGCACGGTCTGATGCCGAATCGCGCCCTGCAACGGCAGGTCCGACGGGATGATGAAGTCCGGTGTTCCGGACCCCTTGTAGACGATGGGGCCGCACGACGACGACGGGAGCGCAGTGACGCTCGTCGCACTCCGCGCGCTGCCCGTATAGCCGGCGGCGATTGCTGCGACCACGACGGCCGCACCCACCAACGCCAGCAGCGAGAACCTTCTACTCACAGTCCCTCCTCCAATAACCCGTTTCCGTTGTCCGCAGGAACTCAGGTCCAGCGAAGGGGGGAGTATTCCTCGGTCGCCTCGCGGTTGCAATAGGCGCGGCTCTTTCTTCGCAATCGCACGCGAGCTCGCACGCCGGTGCGACTACCATTGCGCAAGGCCGAAGTGGCGGAACTGGCAGACGCGCCGGACTCAAAATCCGGTTCCCCTAGGGGAGTGTGGGTTCGATTCCCACCTTCGGCATCACACCGGCGAGCGGATCGTGCTCCAGGAAACGTCGTGCGGTCCTAACGATCGTTCGGACCCGCGCAGCGGAAGCCGTGACGTGCGGCTCGTCGACTACTTGCCGAGCTGCGTCTGGATGCACTGCCTCACGAGCTCGACCGTCTTCAGGCGCTTCGCGTTGCAGGCCGCGACCGCGGCGAGCCACCTTGGGCACGCCGTCAGCGCGAGGAGCGCACAACTCGGCCCGCCCCGCGGCCGGAGTTGCTTGACTTAGAGCGTGGCGAAGACGATCGGGATCCTCACGGGCGGCGGAGACTGCCCCGGGCTGAATGCCGTGATCCGCGCAGTCGTGCGCGCGTCCGACGCCGAGGGCTGGGACTGCGTCGGGGTGCTCGAAGGCTGGCGGGGCCTCCTCGAGAGCCGCTTCGTCGATCTCGGCCCCCGTCAGGTCTCGGGGATCCTGCCGCGCGGCGGCACGATCATCGGCACGAGCCGCACGAACCCGTTCACGATGGACGGCGGCGTCGAGAAGGTGCTCCAGAACTTCAAGGACCGCGGCTTCGACGCGCTGATCGCGATCGGCGGGGAGGACACGCTCGGCGTCGCGTCCAAGCTCTTCAGCGAGCATCAGCTCCCGGTCGTCGGGGTGCCGAAGACGATCGACAACGACCTTTCGGGCACCGACTACACGTTCGGCTTCGACACGGCGGTGACCATCGCCACCGAGGCGATCGACCGTCTGCACACGACGGCGGAGTCGCACAACCGCGTCATGGTCGTCGAGGTGATGGGACGCCACGCGGGCTGGATCGCGGTGATGAGCGGGATCGCGGGCGGCGCCGACGTGATCCTCATCCCCGAGCACCCGATGACCGTCGAGGCGGCCTGCGAGGAGGTCCGCCGCCGCCATGCGCGCGGCAAGAACTTCTCGATCGTCGTCGTCAGCGAGGGCTACGAGCTCACGTATGCGAGCGGCGAGAGCCGCGTCGTCGGCGGCGAGGCGCGGGCCACCGACCAGTTCGGCCACGTGGCCCTCGGCGGCGTCGGCGAGATCCTCGGCTACGAGATCGAGCAGCGCACCGGCTTCGAGACGCGCGTCACGGTGCTCGGACACGTCCAGCGCGGCGGCTCCCCCACGCCGCGCGACCGCGTGCTCGCGACGCGGTTCGGGCTGAAGGCCGCAGAGCTCGCGCACGCGGGGCAGTTCGGCCAGATGGCGGCGCTCCGCGGCGACGACGTGATCGCGGTGTCGCTCGAAGAGGCGACGGCGCAGCTGAAGACCGTGCCGCCCGCGTGGTACGCGGTCGCCCAGGCGTTCTTCGGCTAGGTCTTCGCGCCTTGCGCCTCGCGGCGATCGACCTCGACGGAACGCTGCTCCGCAGCGACGGCACGATCTCGCAACGCACCCGGGCGGCCATCCGGGCGGTGCGCGACAGCGGCATCGTCGTCGTGATCGTGACCGCGCGCGGGCCGGCGAGCGTCACCGAGCTTGCCCGCGACGCGGGGATCGGAGGCTCGGCGATCTGCAGCAACGGTGGCCTGATCGTCGACCTCGCCTCCGGCGCGGTGATCCGCCAGCGCCTGCTCGAGACCGAGGCGGCGATCCAGCTCGTCCGCGGGCTCCGCGAGCGCCTCCCCGGCATCCTCTTCGCCGTCGAGCACGAGGCCTTCGCGCACGAGCCCGGGTTCTCCGCCTGGAACTGGGAGCCGCCCGCCGGAACCCGGGTCGCCGACGCGCTCGAGCTGCTCGCCGACCCGGCGACCAAGCTCATCCTCCGCCATGCCGGCCATGAGGTCGAGGCGGTCGCTGCGGTCGCGCGTGACCTGGCGGGCGACGGCGCGACGGTCGTCCAGTCGGGCGGCGACGCCGTCGAGGTGACGGCGGCCGGCGTCAACAAGGCGGCCGGCCTCGCGGAGGTCGCGGCTGAGCTCGGGATCGACGCGGCGGACGTGATCGCATTCGGCGACTACCCCAACGACGTGCCGATGCTCGCCTGGGCCGGGCGCGGCGTCGCCGTGGCGAATGCGCACGCCGAGGTGCTCGCGGTCGCCGACGAGGTGACTGCGTCGAACGACGAAGACGGCGTGGCGATCGTGCTCGAGCAGCTCACCGGGCGCGGAGCCTGAGCCGGGGCGGAATCAGAGCGAACGGTAGGAGACCGTCTCGCGCTGCCCGCTCTGCGCGGAGCGCACGATCGCGTCTCCCACCTCCGAGGCGCGGTAGCCGTCCTCGAACGTCGCCCCGTAGGGGGCGACGTCACCGTCCGAGGCGATCGCCTGCAGCAGGTGGTGCAGCTCGTGCACGAACGTGTCGCCCCAGCCGATGATGTGGCCGGGCGGCCACCAGTGCTCCCAGAACGGGTGGTCGGCCTCGCTGACGAGAACGGTCTTGAAGCCGCGCGCGCGGTCGCCGTCGGCGCGGAACACCTGCAGCTCGTTCAGGCGCTCCATGTCGAAGGCGAGCGATCCCTTCGAACCGTTGATCTCCCACTGAAGGGCGTTGCGACGGCCGAGCGCGAACCGCGTCGACTCGATCGTGCCGACGGCGCCGTTCTCGAACTCGACCGCGGCCTCGATGGCGTCGTCGACCTTCCGCCCCGGCAGGAACGTCTTGACGAGCCCGGAGACCGTGGCGATCTCGCCGTTCAGGAACCGCGCGAGGTCGATCACGTGCGTGCCGAGGTCGCCGAGCGCACCGGAGCCCGCCGCATCCGGGTCGAAACGCCACGTGTCGAGGGTCGGGTCGTCCGCCCAGTCCTGGAGATAGCGGCCGCGGAAGTGCCGGATCTCCCCCAGCTCGCCGGCCTCGATCATCTCCCGCGCCAGGCGGACCGCCGGCACGAAGCGGTAGTTGAAGCCACAGAGGTGCTTGACGCCCGTCGCCGCGACGCGGCGCCAGATGTCGTAGCTCTCGGCGGCGTCGCGCCCGAGCGGCTTCTCGCAGATCACGTGCTTACCTGCTTCGGCCGCAGCGATCGTCGGCTCACCGTGCAGCGAGTTGGGACCACCGTTGTCGAAGAGGCCGATCCGGTCATCGGCGACGAGGTCGCGCCAGTCGTCCGTCGCATACTCGTAGCCGTAGCGCTTCGCCGCCGCGCCGACCGCTTCCTCGTTTCGGCCCGCGATGCCGACGAGCCGCGGCTCGAGCGGTGGCGGCCACGTGATGTACGCGATCTTCTTGAACGCGTTCGAGTGCGCCTTGCCCATGAACGCGTAGCCGAGCATGCCTACGCCGATCTCCGTCATCTGGGAGCGATACTACGCATGTCCGTTCGTTCAAGCGCGAAGGAGTCCAGGTGGCGCACGCAGTCAAGTGGGGCATCGTCTCGACCGCCGACATCAACCGGAAGGTGATCCCCGGCGCGCACGCGTCTCCGAAGGTCGAGCTCGTCGCGGTCGCGAGCCGCGACCAGGCGCGTGCCGACGCGTACGCGAAGACGTGGGAGATCGAGCGCGCGTACGGCTCCTATGAAGCGCTGCTCGCTGACCCGGAGATCGAGGCGGTCTACATCTCGCTTCCGAACACGCTCCACTGCGACTGGTCGATCAAGGCGATGGAGGCGGGCAAGCACGTGCTCTGCGAGAAGCCGCTCTCGCGCCCCCCGGCCGAGGTAGAAGCCGCATTCGATGCTGCCGACCGCACGGGCAGGCTGCTGAGCGAGGCGTTCATGTACCGCCACAACCCGCAGACGAAGCGTGCGAAGGAGCTCGTCGACGAGGGGGCGATCGGCGAGCTGCGGCTCGTCCGCTCCGCCTTCAGCTACTCGCTCTACGACGAGGGCAACATCCGCCTGCGCACGGACCTCGAGGGCGGCGCGTTGATGGACGTCGGCTGTTACACCGTCAGCGGGTCGCGCCTGTTCGGCGGCGAGCCCGAGCGGGCGTACGGGGAGGCCTGGTTCGGGCCGTCCGGCACCGACTGGGTCTTCGGCGGAACGCTCCGCTTCCCCGGAGACGTGATCGCGCTCTTCGACTGCGGCACCGCGATGCCGGAGCGCGACGAGCTGGAGGCGATCGGCAGCGAGGGCTCGCTCTTCCTCGACGACCCCTGGCACTGCACCGTGCCGGTGATCGAGCTCCGCCGCGACGGGAAGGTCGAGCGGATCGAGCTCGAGCCCGTCGACTCGTACCGGCTCGAGCTCGAGAACCTGAGCGACGCGATCCGCGGCGAGGGAGAGCTGCTCCTCGGTCGCGACGACGCGGTCGGGCAGGCGCGCGTCCTCGAATCCCTGCACGAGTCCGCGGCGAACGGCACGCCCGTCTCGCTGTGACCGACGCGGAGGCGCGGGAGCGGGCGGCGGCGATGCTCGCGGACGCGGGCATCGTGCTGACGCCGGGCGAGCGCGACGCGATCGAAGTCGCCGACTTCGGGCTCGGGCGGCTCGAGGAGACCGGGCTCCAGCTCGTCGTCTACGTGAACACGGAGCGCGTGTGCGCGAAGGAGCTCGTGCTCTTCCCGGGGCAGACGTGCCCCGAGCACCGCCACCCCCCGCTCGACGGCCTGCAGGGGAAGGAGGAGACGTTCCGCTGCCGGCGCGGGTCGGTGCACCTGCACGTCGAGGGGAAGGGCGAGCTCGTGCTGCGACCGGGCGACCAGCACACGATCCCGCCCGACACGCTGCACTGGTTCCGGGCCGGCGACGAAGGCGCAATCGTGTCGGAGTTCTCGACGCAGAGCCGCGACGAGGCCGACGTCTTCACCGACCCGCGCATCGTGCGCTGAGCAAGCGGTCGCTACGCGGCCGTTTGCCTTCTTAGGATGCGCTCGCGTCGATCGCGCGCAGCGCGAGCTGCTCGTCGACCTCGCCCGGCAGCCCGCTGACCCCGACGGCGCCGACGCGCTCGTCGCCCTCGAAGACCGCGACGCCGCCGAGGAAGAAGGTGAAGAACGGGTCGAAGCTCGCGCGCTCGACCGGGTCGGCGCGAACCTTCTCGGCGAGCTCGCGCGTCGAACGGGCGTCGCTGCGCGCCGCGGTGTAGGCCTTCCGCTGCGCGTTCAGGCGGGTGTCGGGCGCGGCGCCGTCCATCGTCGCCGCGGCGACGAGCTCGCCGTGAGCGTCCGCGACGTACACGGAGAGGGGCCCCGGAGCCTCGGAGACGACGAGATCGACGATCCGGCGGGCGCGATCGAGCTGCATTCCGCCATCTTCCCCGATTCCGCAGGACTTAGGAGGGCTTGGCGAACCAGAGACTGTGCCGTCACGCTCCGCTGGACGCCGCGATGCGGCGTCCTCGGTCGCCCCGATAGAACACCGCTATCGGGGCTCTCTGCGTCCTTGCCTCGCAACGACCAGCGAACCGTGCCGACGAGCACCGCTCCGCCAAACCCTCCTAGGATGAGAGCGGTGATGAGCGCCCACGCCGCACCGGCTCCGCGCGGGCCGACGCTCAGGATCCGCGGGGCCGCGTATCCGATCCTCCTGCCGAAGCTGAGCGACCCGCGCCTGCACCTGGCGGCGACGATCACGTCGCTGCAGGTGATCGGCCAGGTCGGCTTCCACTTCCAGCTCTCGATTGCGCAGATCCTCCTCGCGCTGGGCACGTCCGCCCTGCTCGAGTCGGCGATCGCGTTCCGCAGCCGGCACGTGATCCTCTGGCCGGCGAGCGCGCTGCTCACGGGCAACGGTGTCGCGTTCGTCCTGCGCGTGCCCGGGACCGCGCACGGAGACTGGTGGAGCCTGCGGGGATGGTGGATCTTCGTCGGGGCGGCGGCCGTCTCGCTGCTCTCGAAGCACGTGATCCGCCGGCGCGGCGAGCACGTCTTCAACCCGTCGAACATCGGGCTCGTCGTCGTCTTTCTTGCCCTGGGACGCAACCGCGCCGATCCGCTCGACTTCTGGTGGGGCCCCATGTCCGTCTGGCTGGCGCTCACGCTCGCGGGGATCGCC